>JACZDD010070983.1_pt1 | contig 22622 bp, 32 predicted proteins | sample 8641771 | NCBI WGS metagenome assembly JACZDD01 (sample SAMN15324614, study PRJNA640507) | soil metagenome | isolation source: intercropping peanut in the second line | place: China: Luxin town, Laibin City, Guangxi Province | collected 2019-07-25 | depth 10cm m | reverse complement strand
GACGCCGCCGAGCGGGCCCGCGCGTTCGCCCGCCGCCGCGGCTGGGCTCCGGCCGCCGCGTGGGACGACGACACCATCGACGACCCGAACGCGACCCCGGACCTGGGCGCGCAGACCAGGCGCCGCGACGCGATCGCCGAAGACGCCGCGTTCATCGCCAAAACCACCGGCGCCGACCGCGACCTGATCGCAGCCCGCCTCGGCATCACTCGCACCTACCTGGACCGCAGCCTCGAGCGCGCGAAGGCGGCAGCGTGATGGCCAGCGCAACCCTGGCTGCCCCGATCGGCACCCGCCAGCACCACTACCCCGCGGTCACGAAGACCGTGCCGCGCATGGCCAGGGCCTGGGCCGCCAAGCAGCTCGCCGACCTCGGCGCGGGCCCCGACACGATCGAGGCCGCGCGCCTGATCGTCTCCGAGCTCGTGACCAACGTCGCCCTGCACGCACCCGACGAGGCCGATCTCACCATCGGCTACGAGGATGGCCACGCGGTCATCACCTGCGCGGACCGGGGAAGCACCGACCTGCCCCAGCTCGATGTGGCGGCGGCCGACGCCGAATCCGGGCGCGGACTGGCCATCGTGCACAGCCTGTGCGCCAGCGTGTGGGTGCGCCGCCGCATGACCGGCCCCGGCAAGCGGATCATCGCCTGCGTCAGCCAGGAGGTGGCGTCATGAGCCCCGCCCTGACCACGACCCCGGCACGCACCCTCGGGTGCTGCGTAGCTTGCCTGACCGGACGCAGTCACCCGGTCTGCGACACGAGCCTGCCGGTCGTGCAGCGCACCACCGTCACCGCCACCCGGCCGGCACGCGTGGCCGACCCCGACATCCCTGGCTACCTGACCGAAGCAGTCCCCCAGCCGCCCGCCGTGTGACCCGGAAGGACCCACCCGTGACCCCCACCGAGCAGCAGCGCTTCAAGGAAGGCCTGCTCTCCACGCGGCACACCGCGCTCTTGTTCGGCGTCACCGAGCAGGAGTTCAAGGCCGAGTGGGAACGGCAGCGCGCCGCGAACCCGCACCAGGCCAGCATGGTCATCCCCAAGGCGTGGATCCGCCAAGGCAAGGAGATCGCCGCCCGCCTCGCGGTCGAAAGCGTGGAGGAAGCGCTGGAACTCCTGGAGGCAGAGCAGGCGAACAGCGACGCGGTCCGGCCGCTGCTCGACGACCCGAACGCCCGCACAGGGAACGTCGCCCGAGCGCACCGACGCGGACGCGGACACCACGACGGCACCTGACCCAGCTACACCGACCACGAAAGGACGACCCCGATGCCCGCGCTGATCGCCACACTCCTGCTCACCCTCGGCACGCTGCTGTCCGCGTTCGGGCTGCTCGGGTTCGTCCTGAACTGGACCGTCGCCGTCGACCGCGCGGACCTCGCCATCGCCAAGAACACCGCACGCATCGGACAGGCCGCGACCCTGACCGGGCTAATCAACCTCACCAGCCTGAACCTGCCCGGCGCCGCAGTCATCGCCGTGGCCGCCTGCGTGTCGATCGCCACCGCGAGCATGCTCACCCTCGCACCACTACGACACATCACCCCCGCCTAACCGAGGAGATCACGATCATGGGCAAGGCCAAGTACGTCATCACCGCCACCGACAAGGACGGCCAGTCCGCCAGCGCCGTCGACCGGGCACTCGGCGTCGTCGGAGGCGCCGCCGTCTACAGCGACCAGGAACTCGCCGACCGCCTCAAGGACCTGCCGAACCACCCCGGCGTCACCGTCACCGTCCGCAACGCGAACGACTAGTCCCGGTCCTCCCACGGCGGCAGCTTCGACGGCCAGCATCGGGCGTCGGCTGGGGCGCCGGTTTACAACAGGTGTCCGAAACGGCTCAAGAGTTTGTAGCCCAGGAAGCCGATCGCTCCGACTGCGGCGCCGATCTCATCGACCGAGATCTGGCTGTAGAACCACGGCGCGTTGCTCAGGTTGTAGAGCGAGCAGAACCCGGTCGCGAAAAGGATGCTGGCGGTGAGTTCTCCAGCCGTCCTCGAGGTCAACGCCCTGCTTGCCCTCAGCTTGAGCCGCCCCCACCGCGACAGCTCGCCTAGGGCGTCCCGGCTGCTCCAGTCCTCCAGCACCGGCTCAGTGCACCCGTCGGGCTCGTGAACGCTCAACGTGAACGAACCTCCGCGCAGCCCGTACTCCTCGACCAGGATCCTGTTCGCGAAACGGTGAATCTCATGCCTCGAACCCGGATCGTCCATGGGTCCACAGTCCCAGTAGCCGAGCTCAGTGGCCTGCGGGAACCAGATCCGCACGCAGCCGCGCTTCGACTCGGCCTGGTCCGAGCTGATGACCGCGGCGTAGTGCGGGTTCGCATCCCGCCACGACGTCCCGCCCTCGGGAAACGTCATGGCGGATGCGAGCAGGTCCAGGCGCCACGGCCTCGGGTCGTGGTTGCCGGGGCCGTTCGTGGACTCCCAGCCGAGCCGGTAGTCGTAGTCGCGTCGCTTGTTGTGTACGGGGTTCTCGTACCTGATCGCGCAGTACTCCTCGATGGCCGCGCCGAGCCGCGAGCTGTGCCAGACGGCGGTTTTCCACTGCACCTCGTTCCACCAGGGCTTGTCCCGGGCGTGCTCCTGCCAGCGCCCCTCGGTGTCGTAGGCGATGCCGACGTACAGCAGCCGCTCGCGTTTGTCGTAGAGGCGGTAGACGGCGGTACGCCGGGCGGCTCCGCAGTGCAGCGACAGGCATCGACTCCGGGGCATATGGGCTCCTGGCTAGTGGGGGTCGGTTGTGTCCCCAGCCCGGGCGATCCGGCTCGCGGTCACCTTCGTGACCTTCAGCAGGGCGGCGATGCGCACGTACGTCCACCCGCCGCGGCGGCGCAACGCGAGCACCGCCTCGCGCCGGATGTCGGCGATCTCGCGCGTCGAATCAAGAACCTGCTGCAGCACCTCGTGGGCTTCCTTGGCCCGCGTCTCGTCATCGGAAATGGCGCGCAGGCGCTCAACCACGCGTCTCAACTCCGATTCGGCCACGGGCTCAGTGTAGGGACAGGAAAATAGTAACGGGGGGCGTTACTATGAAACAACGAAACCTGATATCCGCGGACCAGAGGAAGTGAACCGAGATGGACACGAGCGCGAACCAGCCCGGAACCAAGCCGCTCGGCACCGGCTGGACCATCGCGACCGTCGCTATCGGCGTGTTCGCCGCCCTCATCGCCCTCGGCGGAATGATCCTGTCCTTCCGCGCCGTATCCGCCGAAATGACCCCCGCTTTCGGCGCCAAATGGGCCTGGCTCGTCCCCGTCGTCGTCGACCTCACCGTCCTGGTCTTCTCCGGCGTCGACCTCGTCATCACCCGCCGCGGCTACCCCCACCCCCTCGCCCGCGCCACCGTGTACGGCGCCACCGCCGGCACCGTGTGGCTCAACTACTCGGCCGGCGGCAACCTGATCGGCCGCGTCGCGCACATCCTCATGCCGAGCATCTGGGTGATGTTCATCGAACTGATGCGGCACGTGGTGCGGCACGAAACGAACATGGTCGGCACCTCGCTGCGCCAGCCGATCCCCGCCGCCCGCTGGGCACTGTCCCCCATCCCGACCGCGCTGCTGTTTCGCCGCATGGTGCTGTGGCAGGTCAACTCGTACACCGTCGCGCTCGCCCACGAACGGCGGCGCCTGCGGACGATCGCGGACTTCCGCGAGAAGCACGGGCGGCTGCTGTGGCGGTTCCACGTCACGCCGCTGGAACGCCTGGAACTCTCGCTCGGTCCCACTGGAACCGGGCGGGATGGTTCCGTGGCACCCCCCGCTAAAACCGTGGAACCGGTTCCCAGCGACACCCCTGGAACCGTCCTGGAACCGTCCCGTGGAACCCCCGATGCGGGTTCCGCGGAACCGGCCCTGGAACCCGCCATGGAACGTCCTGCGGAACCGCAGCGCGAGGTCCCGCAGCCCCGTTCCACGCCGCGCGCAACCCGGTCCCGTGGAACCGCCTCCAGGCGTTCCGAGGCGACCGTCACGTCGATCGCGCCGAACCCCGACTGGCCCGCGATGGCCAAACAGATCGTCGCCGAGCGCGGCCCGGACGTGTACCTGTCCGTGATCCAGGCGCAGCTCGGCTGCTCCAAGTCCACCGCCTCGCGACTGCGGGGCGACGCCATCGCGGCACTTGCGGCGGAAGCCGCCAGCGACGCCGACAACGAGCCCGAACGAGACCTGGAGGCGTCGTGATGGCGTACTTCACGAAAAACACAGACCTCGACGACGACGCCCCCAGCGCCGAACTCGTCTCCGTCGAACGCGATCCGTCTGCCGCGCAGATTGTTTTCAACGAAGACAGTCAGACCGACCCCACCAGGGCCGATCTTGCCTACGGCTACACCCAGCGGTACCTGCCCACGCAAAACGGCGGCTACCTCGGCCAGGTCCTCACCCAAGATCAGATTTCCTATCTCATGGGCCCGCAACAGCTGCCCACGCCGCGCGCGCTGGTCAGGGTTCACAACCTGTTCGCGCACGCCGCCCAGTCCCCGCTCGCCCCCGCCGCAGGCGTCCTCACCCTCGCCGGACTGTCCGTGTGGGCCCACGGCGAGCCCTACCACCCGCTGATCGGCGGCATCATCATCGCCGTCGGCGCCCTGCTGATCCGCAGCGCCGTCAGGGCGCACCGGGCGCACGGAACCGACGCCGACGAGATGTTCACCAAGGGTGCCGCCGTCGCAGGTCTTGGAACCATCCTCATCGGTACCGGCGTCACTGCGGGACTCTCCCGCTGGGAGGGTCTCGCCGTCGGTGTTGGAACCTTCCTCTGGTACGGGGTCCGGGCGGCGGTCAAGTCCCGGAACCTGGAGAGGGCGCGGGGTTTCGCGGTCGGTCTCGTCGCCGCGGGGAACACCGGTCCCGCCGTCGCGCTGCCGTGGAACCCCAGTCCCACGCCATGGGGCGGTCCCGTCTCTAACGAGGAGTTCCGGCTGCGCAAGGCCTTCGCCGCCGTCAAGGGCGAGCAGGTGATCCTCGGTGCAATCCGCCGCATCGACGGGGCGGATCTCGACGCCTGGTACGCCTACGCCAACCTCTCCGAAACCGGCCTGACCGCCGAGCAGATTACGAAGGCGACTGTGAAGCTGGCCACGGTCATGGGCGCCCGCCTGGTCGAGATCGAGGAGACCGACCGGCCCGCCGTCGTCAAGGTCATCGTGTACGACGGGGAGGACACCCTCGCCGAGACGGTGCCGTGGGCCGGCGACACCGTCGCCTCGATCCTCGAGCCGGTCACCCTTGGCCCCTACGAGGACGGCACCCCGGCGCGGATCGACCTGTCCTGGAAGCACACCCTCGTGTGCGGCACGACGAACATGGGCAAATCAGGTGTACTCAATCTGATCCTTTGCAAGACCATGCCCGCACAGGATCTGGTGCGCATCCTGATCGACTGCAAAGAGGGCGCGCCCGAATTCCGCGCCTATCGCGACGTCTCGTTCCACGTCGCGACCGACCTTGAAGACGCGATGCGAACCCTCGCCGGCCTTGAGGGAATCTACCGGTACCGAGGTCGGCTGCTCGTCGAGAAGGACGTTGCGCCGGAAGAGAACGAGGCCGGGGAAACCGTTCAGAAATGGCGCGCCGAATTCGGGCCGTTCATCCTGTGCTCGATCGACGAATTGACCGAGGTCACCAAAAAGGTCAAGGGTGCGGCGGACCGCATCCAGTCCCTGCGTGCCACGATGCGGTTCGTCGGCGAGTTCGCCCTGGACGCGACTCAGTTCCCCGCCAAGGACACCTTCGGGGGCACCACAACAGCCCGCATGAACTACCTGAACCGGGTCTCGCTGCCCATCGCTGAGCAGGGCGGCACGAACATCATCTTCGGGCAGGGGATGCACGGGCGCGGCTGGCGCCCGGACATGCTGGACCTGCCCGGCAAGTTCCTGATGTCCACGCCGACGAACAAGCGGCCCCGCAAGGCGCGTGCCGAGCGGTTCGAACCGTCGCACGTGGCGCGCATGGTCGCGGACTGGCGCGGGCGCGTGCCCGAAATGGACGAGGGTAGCGCGCAGGCGTTCTGGGAGGCATACCACGCCGAGGACGTGACGATGCTCGGCGGCAATGGCGGTGGCGGTCCGCGGGGCGGAAAGCCAGCCGAGCCGCAAGATGCGCCGCCGGTCACGTACGGGCGCCCACACCTAGTGGTGGTGCCGCGTTACCCGGACGGCGAGGAGATCGCCGATCAGGACGTCCGGCTGTGGCAGTTGCTCGGCGAGTACGGACGCGACGGGACGGTGGTCAAGCAGCTCGCGGCGCGCGCTGAGGTGCTCGGCCACAAGTACAAGAGCCAGCCGTGGGTGCGCGGAAGGTGCGAGTACTGGGAGCAGGCCGGCTACGTCGAGTCGCGGATGGACGGGCGCGAGAAAGTGTTCTGGCGCACGGACCTGCGCAGCGAACGGGAGGACGCCGATGGCGCGGCGTCGTAGGGGCCCGCTGGCGAAAGCCCTGCACGACATGCGCCCCGATCGCGTGCTGGTCCGGGCGTTGAGCCTCGACGAAGCAGCCAGGGCTGTGAAGTCCGTGGGGAAGCCGCGCACGAGAACCAGCGCGAAGACCCGACGGAAGCAGATCGCGACGGGGAAGATTCCCGCACCCGGCACCACGAAGAAGACCGCGGCCAAGAAGAGCGCGGCGAAACGCGACCCGTACGCCGACGCTCGCAAGATCCCGGCCGCCAACCGTGCCGTTGCAGCCAAGCAAGCCAAGACCACGCAACCAGGCGCGGCGAAGAAGACCACCGCGGTGCGCAAGAAGGACGGCACTGGCCGTTTCGACGGGAGCAAAGTGATGAACGAGCGCGACCACGCCAACTGGCAGCGCGCCCAGGCCGGGCACGTCGACCCGGCGCTCCTGCCGCGCTCGCCGAGGCGCCCCCGGACAGCAGCTGGACGTGCCCGTGGCGGCTTTTAACAGCTCGCTTTAGCAGCCCACCGATACACTGGCCACGACGAACCCCGGATCGCAGCTCCGGAAGAGCCCCGCCCCTGCCGCTGGAAACAACGGCACCCGACCATGGTCGGCACAGTGGCGGGGCTCTTGCCGTTCCCGGCCGAAATGCCGCGATCAAGGCCCTATCTCGTCCATGACCCGCTTGATCTGAGCGGCGGTCAGGGCGCGCGGATCGGCGTTCACCCCGCGACCTGCCTTCGCAAGACCTCGCCGTCCACCGTGTGCGTGACACGAGCGATCCGGCACGACGCACGCGAAGCGCCGTCCCGCGTGGCGATCAGCGCGATCCACACGCCGTCGCCATTCCACGCGTAGGTGAGCATCCCGTCCCCGTCCGCCTGCTGAATCGGGTCGGCGTGCAACATCAGGCGGGCGACACGATCGGCGTGCTGCTGGGGGACGCTGATGCCAAGCAGCAGGGCAGCGGCGAGGGGTGTGGACGCTTCGGCGCTGCCCTCCCACGCGGGGCCCGGGCCGGGCGAGTCGGCGGGAATCCAGTCGGTCACGTCGGCTCACGCCTTCCCGGGTTTGGCCCCGACGCCGTGCGGGCACAGCCACATAGGCTCCGAGCGGGGGATAACCGCGTCGTCGTAGCCCTCGAGGATGTCGTCGCACCAGCCGCACCAGTGGCCGCCGTCGCGCGGGATTCCATGGTCGCAGCAGTGCGGGCAGCGTTGCGGGGTTGTCACGCCGGCCGTTGCCGCTCCTACTTCGCTGCTCACGCGAGCCTCCATGCGTCGTTCCAGCCCGGCCGGCCCGCGTAAGGCGCGACGAGATGACGAGCCGTCGGGCATCCGTCGTCGTACCCGCACCGGGCGCAGCGGTCCTCGCCCTCGTGCGTACACTCGCCGCCGCACTCGACGCACCAGCCGTCCACCACAGTGTGCGGCGTCGAATGGAGCGCCAGGATTGCGCGCTTCGCGGCGAGGTCCCGGCCGCCGCGCGTCGTGTCGAGGATTGCGCTGACGGCATAGCCGACGTCGCCCCAGCCGTCCCACCCTCCGGTGATCCGCTTGTTACCCTGCCACTTGAGCCATAGCGTCTGCCAGCGCTTGGCTTCCTCGTCGTACTGGCGCCGCAGGAACACGGCCAGGTCGGCGGCGTCAGTCATGGCAGCAGCCCCTCGCCTTCCATCGCCCGCTCAAGTTGCCCCCGAACATCCGGCGAAAGGCCGGGCGGAATCTCCCCGTACAGCAGAACGTGCCCAGTGATACGGGCGATCTCGTCTGCGGCGAACCGCTGGACCGGCGTCAGCTTCGCCCGTGCACGCTCGACCGCCGCGCCCACCACCCGCTCAGCGTCCGTGCTTGTGACCGTGATCGTCGGGGTGGGCGGCCAGTACGGGTTGCCTTCGTCGTCGTACTCGGGTTCCGGCGGCTTGAACGTGTGAACATCCGGCGGCCCCGGTGCGGTCTGCGGGTTGAGCAGTCCGTGCAGGATCTCACCCATCCCGTCCGGGAACAGCGGGCCATCCGCGAAATCGTCAGCCACCGTCCACCTCCACGCCCAGCTTCTCGGCGATCACGCGCACCGTCGGGCACGGGTAGGTGAAGGCGACATGTCCACGCTTGGTCTGACACTCGGGGGCCTTGCACCCGTACGTCCCCAGTTCCACGTGGACGCCCCGGCACGGCGAATGCAGGTCGAGCACGGCTTCAATCGCGGCGCGCATCTCCCCCGCGCCCCACAAGCTGCCCGTGGCGTCCATGCTTGCGTCGAACTTGTCCAGCCGCGCACGGATCGCAGCGTCCAGGTCAGTCACCCTGCGCCTCCTGCCGCCGGTTCCACCACTCGACCGCCCGGTTCACCTCGGCCGCAGTCGGGACGCTGCCTACCTGAGCGCCGCCGTGAGCCTCACGGTAAGCCTCCAGGACCCGCCGGTGCTCGTCATCGAGCGGCATCCCCGCCAGCACCGCGTCCACCGTGCCAACCTGTCCCCGCCGATGCAGTTCGTCCGCTCGCAGCGCGGCATCCACGATCGTCCAGTAACGCTCTTCCTCGCCCGGCGTCAGGGATCTCCCGCCAAACGCGCCCACCATGCGGCGGACCGCGTCCATCGCGCACTCGACCCGCTCGTGCGACACGAGAACGCCCGTCGACTCGCTGGCTGTTGCCGCTGGTTGGTACCGGATCACGTACCGCTGCGCCTGCTCGTACGTCGCGTCCAGCCCGTCCCGGCCCTCGACGCGCACGGTCGGCGTCATCGTCGCCGTGAACTCCGTGACCTTGCACGGGATCAGCGGGCCACCGACCACACCGACCAGATCTGGGAACTCAGGGTCCGCGAGCTCGGCCGACTGTTCGGGGGTCGGATCATGCGGCAGGCCACCCACGACGTAGCCGTGGGCGCGCGGCTCGCGCTCGGGTTTGTTACTGGCCGGTTCGGGCATGCCGCATCCTCCTCGGCGTCCACCAGCGGACCCGGCGCCAACCGGACGGCCCGCAAACCCAAGTACGGCCGCACTCCCCACAGTCCTGAAGGGTGGTTGCCCCCTCAGGGACCCACCGTGCGGTGCCGTCGGGATTCAACAGCGGCTCACGCAGCGGCGTGCACCAATGCCGCTCAGGCATCCGCCGCCGCCTCCGACCAACGCACCTTCTTCGGCTCGAATGCGGCCAGCTTCGCCTGCAGCCTCAGGTCCGTCCCGTCAGCGGCCAGCATCAACGCCAGCAGCACCGGCCCGATCGACTCGCCACAGCTCCCGCGCTCAGCCAGCCAGCACTCGGTGTAGCCGTCCATCGCGTAGTCGCCGCCCTTCCAGCCCTGGTGCGTGGCGCCCTTCGCTGACCGGGCGGCTGCGAGCATCGAACCAACAGTCACATTGAGGGCGGGCTCGAACGCGAGCTCCGAGTAGTAGCCGCGATACGAATGCGGGTGGGCGAAGCCGAGCGGCAGGACCTTGTCGGGGTCCTCGGCTTCGAGCGCGGCGATCAGTTCATCCAGGTACACAACCGTCAGTATCGTCCCGAACGCCAAGCCGTTTGCGCGCAAACCCGTGAATGCCCCACACTCCGGGACAGATAATCGGCAGGGCCGGGCCGCCTTCCACAAGCCCCGCCGACCAACACCCACCACACCTGCTGCTCGAATCGTACGCTGAGCAGGAGGTTCGCATGGCAAAACCCGCCCGACCGTACACCCCCGAACCTCCCGCCGAAACCCAGCCGGGCCCCAGCTACGGGGACTGCCCGTTTCGCTGCAACTCCCGCTACCGGCAAGCCGTCCGCGACCACGACGACGCCCTGAACGTCTGGATCGACCGCGGATGCACCGGCCCCGAACCAGCACCGATCGACATCGACCCGTGGCCCGGCGACCCCGTGTACTGCCGGCGCTGCGCCAGCGTCGTCCGCGGCGCGCTGCGGGAACTGCCGCTCGCGTACACCGCGCTCGCGTCCGTCAAATTATTGACCCGCACCGCGTCCGCCGATGAGGAACGCCGCGGACGCTCCGACGTGACGCCGTCCCCGTCACCCGGCGCGGACCACGCCGACGAGATCCTGCGCACCACCACCGCGTGGGAAGACGAACTCCGTCAACACCTCGGCCACACCTGCGCGACCGACCACTTCGGCGACCCGCACGCCACCCTCACCGCGTCCGTCGAATACCTGAACACGCAGTGGACCGCGATGATCGGCCGCGACGAGTGCGCCCGCGACTTCGGCGACGAGATCTGGCGACTGCACGCGACCGCCCTCGCCATGGTCAAGAACAAACCCGTGCGACGCTACCTCCCCGCGCCCTGCCCGAGCTGTGACGTCAAAGCCCTCATCCAAGAGGAAGGCATCGCGCGCCGACCCTGGTACGTCGAATGCGCCGAGAGAATGGGCGGCTGCGGCCGACTGTTCAGCGAGAACGACTGGGACTGGTTCGCCCGGCTACTCACCGGCGGCCACGTCCGAGCGGCTGTGACCCTGTGAGCGACCGCGTCTACGAGACCGTTGCCGAGACAGCCAAGCGCCTCGGAAAGACGGAGCGAACCATCCGCCGTTGGATGACCGCCGGACTACTCTCGATCTACCGTCGTGGCGACGGCAGGATCGTGCTGGACGTCGCCGAGGTGAACAGGGTCGAGCGTCGGCAGCGGCGCCGGATCGGCGCGCGCGAGGCGCGCCGGGACCTGATGTTGGCGCAGTTGCAGTCCGTGTCCTATCCTCGGCAATAACTTGAGCGTTCTGCGCTCGAGGCCAACCTGACAGCCCTGCCTCTGCCATCGTCACCGATGGCGCCCGGTGATCCGGTATAGCGGCGGGGCTTTCGGCTTCCTGGACTCCGGCGCGTCTCCGCGGACTGGGAACTGCAGCGCGCGCCGGATCTTCTTCCCGCGTCTGCTTCTATCGAGGGACAGATCAGGCGCGGGGAGGCCGACGTGGCGATCAACGAGCCGCCACCATGCCCGTACCGCGACCAGATCATCCGGTGCGGTACGGGCGCCTCGACGACGGGGCACCTCACGCTCTCGCCCGAGACGCAGGCACGGCTGACCGCGTGCAACGGTGCCGGCGCGTACGCGATCACGCTCAACGGTCACGCGGGGCGCGGCACCGGGGGCGACGACGGCGCCGCGGGCGTTCCCGCGCGAGCATGACCGGCATCGCCCCCGAGCCCATGGATCGCGCCATCGCGCGCATCCTCGCAGGCGGCTTCACCGATCCGGTCGCAGTCGTCTGCCCGAACTGCCTGAACACCGGTCACGCCTGCGAAAACCACCCCGACAAACCCTGGGCGTACCTCACCGGGCCGCACCCGACGGCATGCGACTGTGGCGGCGCCGGCATGCCGTGCCCGACCTGCTGTGGCCCGGTCCCCGGAGACGGGCGCCACAGCATCCGTGAAGCGTTCATCCCGCGCCACCTGCGCAACCACTAGGCAGGAGCGCGCACCATCGGCACCACTCTGCTCGACCGGCCAGCGACCGGGGACCGAGACATGCTCAGCTACCGGCCCCCACGACTCGGCGACCTGATCCACGTGCGCATCGGCGACGGCGACGAACACGGCGCGCTGATCCAAACCGTCGGCGACGACGGCAAAACCCTGACTCTTACCGGCCCGACCCCGCACGGCGACCTGGTCGTCGTGATCCGCCGCGTCGACCGGTACCTCACACCCCTGGAGACCTGATGTCCGCGATCACCGACGAGTTCCACGCACTGATCAGCGAGCTGGAGAACGAGGGCCACGCCCTCGCCGACCGGTTCCGTGCCGCGTGGGACGCCCTGAAGTCCGCTGAGCCGAAGCTGCTCGACGAGGCCGAGCAGGACGCTGCCGACGTGGTCCACACCGCCGAGACGCAGGGCGTCAGCGCCGCGATCACCGAGGCCGAGCGCGCCGTCAAGCATCTCGCCGGCGACGCGGTCAGCGACGTCAAGGCCGCCGTCGAAGGCAGCGCCAAGGACCAGCCGAGCGCCTGATGGCTGGCGGGGGCGACGCGGGCGAGACGCCGTTCGACCGGGAAGAACGCGCCATTCGCGACGCGAAGACGTACGCGACCGGCGCCACGATCCCTCGCGACCAGCGCGCCGTCATCGGCGAAACCGGCTGCACCCTCACCGACCTGCACGCCACCTGTCAATGCGGCCGGGACCTGCACATTACGGTGACCGTCGACCCCGAGCGGGTCCAGGCGCTCGTTGAACGCGTCACCCGCGACGCGATCATCCGCCGCGCGAGGAGATGAACGCCTGATGTTCGCGGTCCTGGCCGCGGTGCTCGCACTCGTCGGGTTCGTCCTCGCAGGCGCGCAGGCGCGCACCGGCCCGTGGCTCTCCCCGGCCGCACTCGGCCTCGCGGCCCTCGCCTGCCTCGCACTACACCTCGCCGGCGCAGGCACCTGGACACGCAAGCCCTAGCCGAGACGGGGGCACGCCGTGGGCCTGGCCAACACCTGGAACTGGCAGCTGGCACTCGGCGGCGAAGCCAACGCCGTGCTCACCTTCCAGCAGGCAGGCGCGCCCTACCCGCTGGCCGGGCTCACCTGGGAGTACGTGGTGCGCGGGCCGTCCGGCGGCTCGGACGACGCGACCCTGATCACCCTGACCACCACGCCCAGCGCCAAGGGCGTGCTGACGGTGGACACAGTCGCCGACACCGTCACCATCACCCTCTATGCCGCCGCCACCGCGACCCTCTCGCCCGGCCCGTACCGCCATGCCCTGTGGTCCAACCCCGGGCAGCCGTCCGCGACACCGTGGGTGTCCGGAGCGTTCCAGATCATCGCCGTACCCCAGCCGTAAGGCGGTGACTCGTGTCGCAGCCCACGGTCGAAATCACCGTCGTCGTCGGCGGACCCCAGGTCGCCGTCACCGCCGCCGGAGCTCAAGGCCCCGCAGGCCCCGCAGGCGCGAACGGCGCGCCCGGCGTCGTCCAGTCCGTCAACGGGCACAGCGCCGCCTCCGTCACCATCACCGCCGCCGACGTCCAGGCCGTTCCCACGGCGGGCGGCACCATGACCGGCACCCTGATCCTCGACGGCACCACCCCGCTACAGATCCCCACTGGTGCGACCACGGGCGACGTGCTGACCAGCGACGCATCCGGCAACGCCACCTGGCAGCCCGGCGGCTCCGGCGGCGGAGTGCAGATCGGCGGCGACCTCGGCGGCACCAACACCAGCCCGCAGGTCACCGGCACACACCTGGCCACACCGCTGCCGCTCGCGCAAGGCGGCACCGGAGCCGCCACCGCAGCGACCGCGCGCACCGCCCTCGGTCTCGGCGGCAGCGCCACCCTGGACGTCGGTACCGCAGCGGGCACCGTCGCCGCCGGGGACGACAGCAGGATCACCGGCGCACTCCAGTCCGGCGCAGCCGCCGGCGGAGACCTCGCGGGGACGCTGCCGAGCCCCACCGTCACCGCAACCCACCTGACCAGTCCCCTGCCGATCGACCAGGGCGGCACCGGGCAGGCGACGCAGGGCGCCGCGCTCACAGCGCTCGCGGGCACCCAGGCCGCCGGGCGATACCTGCGCAGCGACGGCACGAACACCGCACTGTCCGCGATCCAGGCCGCCGACGTGCCGACCCTGAACCAACCCACGACGGGAACAGCCGCGAACATCACCGGCGTCGCAGCCATCGCGAACGGCGGCACCGGGCAGGCCACCGCGCAGGCGGCGATCAACGCCCTGACCGGTACGCAGACCGCAGGACGCTACCTGCGTTCGGACGGAACGAACGCGTCCCTCGCCGCGATCCAGGCGTCAGACGTCCCGACGCTCAACCAGTCCACCACCGGAACCGCCGCCGGGCTGAGCGCGACACTCGCCATCGGCTCCGGTGGTACCGGGCAGACCACGGCTGCGGCCGCGTACAACGCCCTCTCGCCCATGACCACGCTCGGGGACCTCGAATACGAGTCCGGCGCGAACACCGCAGCCCGACTGCCCGGTACCACCAGCGCGACCAAGAACTTCCTGACCCAGACCGGCACCGGCAGCGCCTCGGCCGCACCCGCCTGGGGCACGATCGCCGCCGCCGACCTGCCGCGCCTCGACCAGATCACCGCGCCGCAGGCCGCGGTCAACATCAACAACCAGAAACTCACCAGCGTCGCGAACGGAACCCTCGCCACCGACGCCGCCGCGTTCGGGCAGATCCCCACCGCGCTGCCGCCGAACGGTGCCGCGTCCGGCGACCTGTCCGGCAGCTACCCAGGCCCTACCGTCGCCAAAGTCAACGGCGTCTCCGTCACCGGAACCCCGAGCAGCGGGCAGCTCATCGTCGCCTCCGGCTCGTCCGCCGCCGCGTGGGGCTACTCGGCAGCGTCCGCCGGACCAGCGAACATCAGCGCGCTGCGGTTCGGCCTGGTCAGTGAGACGATCCCGCTTTACCAGTGCAACCTGCGCGGCAACCTCGCCTCCGGCACGCTCGCGCTCGCCCTGCTCTGGTGGCCCGCCGGCAAGACGCTCTCCAAACTGTCCTGCTACGTCGGCACCGCGGGCACCACACTGTCGGGCACCAACGCGCTCGGCCTCTACACCTCCGCCGGGACGCTGGTCACCACCACCGGCGACATGACCAGCCAGTTCGGGTCCACCGGCTGGCAAGAGGGCACCCTGTCCGCGTCGCAGACCCCAACCGCGGACACCATCTACTACGTCGGCGCGCTGACCCACGCCGCCGGGACGCTGCCCGCGATCCAGGCGTTCAACCTGGTCAACACGTTCGGCGCGGTCAACGGCGTGTACGGCGCGATCACGTTCGCCGGGCAGACCAACCACGCCAGCTTCACGCCGAGCAGCGGCACCCTCGTCAACGGCGCATACTGGTTCGGCGCCCGCTAATGCACGACGATCGGCGGTGACGCGTGGCGCTGCCCGGCAACCTCACCCCGATCACCGTCAACATCGACCTCACCAACGTCGGCGGCATCGGCGACGGCGGCACCGTCAGCTTCGCGCCCCCGATGGACATCCTCGACGCCGGCGCCGGACAGATCCTCTCCCGCACCCCGTACGTCGCCACCCTCGTCGGCGGCATCGCATCCATCGTGCTGCCCGTCACCGACGACACCGACATGAACCCCTACAACTGGGGCTACACGATCACCATCGCACTGTCCGGGCTGCCCTACACCTACAGCTACACCGGCGTGCAGATCCCCTCCAGCTACGGCGCGTCCGTCAACCTCGCGCAACTGCTACCCCCCGGCGTGCCCACCCCGCCCACCCCCAACACCTACGGCGTACTCGCGCAACCCAACGAATGGGCCGCCGCCAACACCTTCGACGGCAACGTCACCGTCAAAGGCACGCTGCTCGCCCGCAGCGCCACCGGCTGGATCAACGTCACCGCCGCCCCCTACAACGCCGACAACACCGGCGCCACCGACTGCATCACCGCCGTCAACAACGCCCTCGCCGCGCTGCCCGTCGGCGGCGTCGCCTACTTCCCGCCCGGCACCTACCTGATCTCCGCGCCGATCACGCCCGCCGTCGCCGGCACGAAGATCCTCGGGAACAAGGCCTCCGTCGCCTACAGCGCGGGCGGCGCCAACCAGACCGTCATCGAAGCCAAAACCGGGTTCACCGGCACCGCGATGCTCGTCGCCAGCGGACTGAGCGACCTGGAGATCGAAGACATCACGCTGCACGGCCCCAACCTGACCGGCACCCAGGCGGGCATCCAGTTCACCGGCGCCGCCTCCACCAACTCGGCGAAACTGCGCTCTGTCCTGGTAGCGCGCACCGCCGGGGACGGCATCCTCGCCGACAACAGCGTCAAATGGATCTCCATGTACGACGTCGGGGTCTACCACGCCGGCGTCACCAGCAGCGCAGGCAGCGGATTCAACCTCGGCGGCGGCATCGCCGACTCCTGGTTCGACAACTGCCTCGCCGCGGGCTGCTACACCGCGGGCTGGAACATCTCTGGCGGCGACAACTGCACCTGGACCGCGTGCCGCGCCGAGGACTCCCCCGCCGGCTACGGGTTCTACGTCAACAACCACAACAACTACTTCGGCGGCGTCGTGTTCAACGGCTGCTCCACCGATCTGAACTTCGCCGACGGCTTCCGCATCGACACCATCGCCGGCAACGGCGTCATCCAGCTCAACGGCTGCAACTTCCGCCGCGACGGCAACGCCAACGCCGCAGGATCCAGCACCTACGCCGGCATCGCGATCAACGCCGCGAGCATGCCCGTCGTCATCGACGGCACCACCGTGACCGCCCGCCGCGGAGACTCCGGCGGCGCCGACGCACCCCACTGGGGCATCAACGTCGCCACCAGCACCTACGTCTCCGTCAACGGCGGATACCTCTCCTTCGAATCCACCGGCGCCGCCACCCACTGGGACTCCGCCGGCCGGTTCGTCCTCGGCCCCAACGTCCTGACCGCATCGGTCAGCGCGAACACTCCGACCCTGAACTACAACGACCCCTGGTCCACCAGCGACGGGTCACGGTTCAGCCAGTCCACCAGCAGCGACTCCACGATTCTCGCGCAGACGAACACCGCTGGCGCGTCGACTAATGCGATGCTGCTGCAGACCCACTCGATCGCCGCCGGGCGCGGCCTGGCGATGCAGGTGTCCGGCGACACTTCCACCCGCTACCTGGTCACCATGGACGGCACGACGACCATCGGCCCAGGCAACGCCACCCGCGACACCACACACGGACGCGCAGCCGCCGGAGTCTGGTACACCAGCAAGAACGCCCTCATCGGGGCCGCGACCGCGCTCGGAGACAACGGCGTCGGCGAGATCCAGCTCGCGAACGCCACCACCGTCCCGACGACCAACCCCGCCGGCGGCGCGTCGCTGTACGCCACCGGCGGCCAGCCCGCCTACCGCAACCCCCAGGGCCTGGTCGGGCGCGTCGAGGCCGGACAGCTCGGCGCGACCTCGTCCACGACGGTCACCGCGTCCACGGTCGGCACCACCGAGACCGCGCTGTGCCCGGTGTTCACGATCCCAGCTGCGGACGCCGTCGCGGGCGCCACGTACCGGATCGTCGCCTGGGGCTACATCACCACCTCGGGAGCACCCCCGACGATCACGCTGCAGGCGCGGCTCGGCGGCGTCGCCGGCACCTCGATCGCCGCCACCGGGGCGCTCACGCCGACCGCGTCGCTGACCAACGCCGGATTCTGGAAGATCGAGTGTGTCGTCACATGCCGCACCACCGGCGTGTCCGGGGCCTGGTCCGGCGTCCTGAGTCTGCTGGACGCGTTCTCCACGACCCTGCTTGCCGCGGACAACGTCAACGCCCCGACCCCGACCGTGACCCGCGACACCACCGCGTCCAGCGACCTGCTGTTTACCGTCACCTACTCGGCGAACACTGCGGGCAACTCCATCGTCTGCTCCGGCTCGTACGCCGAACGGATCTCGTAAGGGGGCCGCGATGCCCGAATGCTCGACCTGCGGCGCCCCGGCCACCAGCGTCACCCGCCGCCAAGCCACCGACGCCGAGACGGACGCGCACTGGGACGCGCGCGAAGCATTCCGCCGCTCCGGGACGCACCCCGAACCCGGGTACGTGCAGGACCGCTCCGGCGACGTGGAGATCCCCGTGTACGCCTGCGATCAGCACGCCATGACCGGCGACGCCGCGCACCTGCTGCACGACGCCGACTGCGCCGGACCAGACGGGTGCGCCTGCCAGGCGGAGGGCGTCCATGGCCAACCATGACCATGGACCAGACGGGCGCTTTATGCGCACCATCGAAGGCGCTGAACGCGACGCCGAAGCCGCGCGCCTCAAGTCGCGGGGGCTGAGCTACAGCCAGATCGCGCGCAACCTCGGCTACGCCGACCACGCCGGTGCCTACAAAGCCGTGCAGCGCGCGCTGGCAGCGACGGCTGCCGAGAGCGTGGACGAACTACGGGCCGTACAGCGGGCGCAGATCGACGCGCTCACCGCGAAGGCGATCGAGGTCCTGGAGTCCACGCACTACGCCTACACGGTGCACGGCGACCTCGTACGCGGGCCCGAAGGCGCGAACGGCGAACCCGGCGAACCCCTGCTCGACTCCGCGCCCACCCTGGCGGCCATCGACCGTCTCATCCGCCTCGCCGAGCGCCTCTCGAAGCTCATGGGTCTGGACGCGCCCACGCGGCACGAGGTGATCACTCTTGACTACCTCGACGCTCAGATCCGCGCCGCCACCGAAGAGCTTGCTCGAGCTGCGGCTGGACAAGCTCCAGAGGCTACGTGAGCTAAGGCGCCAGCAGCTCGAGCTGCGCCGCGCCAACGCGCGCAAACAGTACGCCACCCCTGGTCTGCTCGCCGCCGCCATCGAACGCGGCACAGTGCAAACCCCAGCGCTCGAACTGATCGACTCGGTGCTCGTGGACGTCGCCGAAGGCCGCGACGACCGCGTGATCATCAGCATGCCGCCGCAAGAGGGCAAGTCCACCCGGGTCACCACGACCACGCCGCTGTGGATGCTGCTGCGCAACCCCGACCTGCGGATCGCCATCGCGTCCTACGGCCAGGATCTCGCCGAGGAGTTCGGGCAGGCGATCCGCGACCTGGTCACCGGCAACAGTGGTGACGATGGCACCCTGGATCTCGGCCTGCGTATCGCCCCCGACAACGGCGCCGCGCGGCGCTGGAAACTCGACGGGCACCGCGGCGGCGTACGCTCCGTCGGCTTGACCTCTGGCCTGACCGGACGCCCGGTGGACGTGCTGTTCATCGACGACCCGATCAAAAGCCAGGACGACGCCGACTCTGAAGTGTGGCGCGACCGGGTGTGGAACTGGTGGCGCACCGTCGGCTCCACCCGCCTCGCTCCCGGCGCCCCCGTCATCCTGGTGCTTACCCGCTGGCATGAGGACGACCTCGCCGGGCGCCTGCTGAAAGCCGAGGACGGCCACCGCTGGCGCGTCATCAACATCCCCGCGCTCGCCGACCACGACCCCGCCAAAGGCCAAAGCGACCCGCTCGGGCGTAAGCCGGGGCAGTGGCTCACCTCCGCCCGGGGACGCACTGACACACAGTGGGCCGAGATCCGCATTCAGGCGGGCAGTCGCGCATTCACGTCCCTGTACCAGGGGCGCCCGTCGCCCGACAAGGGCAACGTGTGGCTGCGCCAGTGGTGGCGCCGCTACTCGGTTCCGCTGTGGTCGCAGCACCCGGATATCGCCGCCGCCTATCTGGTGCACGAATGCGATGAAGTCCTCATCAGCGCTGATATGGCGTTTAAGGACACAAAAGGCAGCGACTACGTGGCGATCGGCGTGTGGGTGCGCCGCGCCGCGCAGGTCTACCTGGTCGACCAGATCCGCAAGCGGCTCTCGTTCACCGAGACCCTCACCGCGTTCCAGGCGCTGTGCGCGAAATGGCCACAGGCCACCGTGAAGGTCGTCGAGGACAAGGCGAACGGCACCGCGGTCATCGACTCGCTACGCAAGAAGATCCCCGGGATCATCGCCGTCTCGCCGTCCGAGTCGAAGTATGCGCGCGCCACCGCAGTCGCGCCGTTCATCGAGGCGGGCAACGTGCTGCTGCCCGACGCCGAGATCGCGATGTTCGACACCGAGGCGTACATCGACGAGGCCGCCGCGTTTCCCCGGGTCGCCCACGACGACCAGGTGGACGAGACGAGCCAGGCGCTGGCGAGGTTGCTGTTGGACGGCACGGGCGCGCAGGCGTGGATCGAGTGGGCGCGGCGCAAAGCCGAGCAGGCTGCGGCGGCCGGCGCGGCAACGGCACAGGACGCGGACGCAGGCGATACCCCAGCCGAACCCGAGGCGCCCATCGACGATCCGCCGCTCGATCCCGTGGCCGTGCGGCAGGCCGCACGCAACGCCGCATACCGGGAACAACGCAGCCGCTGGTAACGGGAGGAGCGCCCCGTGCCCGTGCGCGACCGCATCGCAGGCGGACTCACCCGCCTCGCCAAGCGCTTCGGCACCGCCATCCCCGAGCCCTACCTCGACGGCGAAGCCGCCTCCGGCATGACCCCCGCCACCCCGTTCGGCCCCGGCACCCCGCTGGCGCCCTACGACGGGTTCGGCCGCACCCCCCGCGCCCACGAGTTCGTCCCCCAGTACAACGTCTCCGCGCGCCCCCGCAGCCACGAACGCATCGCGTTCTCCACCCTGCGCGGACTGGTCGAGGCCTACGACTTCGCGCAGATCTGCATCTGGCACCGCATCGACTCCATCCGCGCGCTCGAGCGCTCCCTCGTGGCGGCCGACGGCTACGAGGGCGACGTCACCGACGCGGTGAAACTCGGCTGGCAGATCCTCAAAAAGCCCGACCGGGACACCCCGTTCGACGCGTGGCTCGCCGAATACCTCTACGACGTGCTCGCCTACGACGCCGGCACGCTCTCGCGGATGCGCAACCGGCTCGGGCAGACCGTCGGGCTGCGCATCGTGGACGGCACCACGATCGCGCCGCTGCTGGACGACTGGGGCGACACGCCCGACGGGGACGCCGAAGCCTACGTCCAGTACATCAACGGCCTGCCGTGGAACTGGTTGCGGCAGAGCGACCTGATCTACCAGCCGTTCCGCAAGAAGTCCTCGTCTCCGTACGGGCACGCCCCGCTCGAGTCGCTGCTGCTCAACGCCAACACCGACCTGCGGTTCCAGGCCTACTTCCTGCAGCGGTTCACCGAGGGCAACATCCCGCGGGCGTTCGCCTCCGCGCCCGAGTCCTGGACCCCGGACCAGATCGAGCAGTTCCAGCAGGCCTGGGACGCCCTCATGCGCGGCGACCAGGAGATCCTGTCGCAGATCAAGTGGATCCCCGGCGGCGGCAGCATCGCGTGGAGCGACGAGAAGGACTTCTCCGACGTCTTCTCGCTGTTCATGATGCGCAAGACCGCCGCCGGCTACCACGTCGTGCCGGCGGACCTCGGATTCACCGAGACCGTGAACAAGTCCGCGGGCGAGACGCAGTCGGACGTACAGCACCGGCTCGGTGACACGCCGCTCGCCAAGCATGTGGACGGGATCCTGACCGCGTTCCTGCAGGACGACTGCGGGCTGCCGATCCAGCACAAGTTCGACCTCGGCGAAGAGCAGGACGACCGGCTGCAGACCGCGCAGGCCGACTGGATCTACTGGCGGATGGCCGCGGTCGGCACCAGCGAGATCCGGGAGATGCGCTACGGGCTGCCCGAGCCGAACGGCCAGCCGGTCCCGCGCACCTACTTCACCGAGCGTGCCGGGCCCATCCCGGTGTCCGCGCTCGAAGCGGTCTCGGCGCCGGTGGACCGGCTTACCGGCGCGCCCGATCCGGGCGCGCAGCTTTCGCACATGGTGTTCGACCAGGTCGAAGGAGTGCTTCCGAACCCGCCGCTGCAGGACGAGCCGCTCGCGGAGCAGCTGTACGGGCCGGGCGCCGTGCCTGTGGCCCCCCCGCCGCAGCCGGTCGCGAAGGAGATCACCGCAGGGATCACCGCGGCGACGGGACTCACCAGCTACGACCTGGTCGGCCACGGCGCCAGCGAAGACGACGAGGACGACGCGGGCGAGGACCGGGAGCATCTGGCCAAGGCCGAACTCGCCGCGTTCCGCGCGTTCCGCGCCAAGCGGCGCAAGGCCGGGGCGTGGCGCGACTTCGAATTCCGCACCGTGGACCGGGTGCGCGGCCACCAGCTCAACGACGCCGGACGCCTGGCCGTACGCAAGGCCAATGGGCAGGTCGCGGTCGCCGGGCTCGCCGTGTACGCGGCGGACACCGGGCGGGTGCTGATGCTGCAGCGCGCGCTCGACGAGACCGACCGGGCTAGTTGTCGACAGTCAGCTTCCTGAAGCGAGCGTTGGCGAAGCTGCCGCTGATGCCCAATTGGGCGGCTATGTCGCTGAACGATAATCCTTGCGCTCGGAGGCGAAGGATCTCGGCATCACGCAGGTCGCGCTCTGGGGTCGCGCCGTTTCTACCTCGATGCGGCCCCTTGTAGGTGCGGCCCTTTCGCGGAACCCCGCGGGGTCGTCGGCGTTTGTCCGTCTCGCGTCGACAGACCAGGCAGCGTCGAGTGCCCGAATCGAGAGTCGTGGACTCCCCGGTGTACTCATGCCCTTTGTCGCATGCGTCTTTCGTGGCGTTCAGTGCGGGCGGACTCTGGCCACGCAGCGCGTTCTCGCCCTGCGTCACAGGTCGAAGGTGGCTCGGGTTTTGACACCGCCTGTGGAGGCATTCGCGGCCGCGACCTGCACAGGCGGTCGTGTGGCATCTGTGATCTAG
>JACZDD010108943.1_pt1 | contig 22807 bp, 21 predicted proteins | sample 8641771 | NCBI WGS metagenome assembly JACZDD01 (sample SAMN15324614, study PRJNA640507) | soil metagenome | isolation source: intercropping peanut in the second line | place: China: Luxin town, Laibin City, Guangxi Province | collected 2019-07-25 | depth 10cm m | reverse complement strand
GGGCATCGTGGTTGTCCGCAATTAGCCGATTGGCGGCCGGAACCGCCGCCGGCCTCGCCCTTGCCGCTTTTTTGTTACTCCCATTCTGGGAGTTCATGCATCGCTCGTTCGATCTCCATCAACCTCATAACATAGGCGGGGAGATCACTGGCCTATCTGCGGACCCGTTCGGGTTATCCATATTCACCTACTTATTTCCGTTGCTTTTGGGACCTCCTTTCCAAGGGGTGTTCGGCATTCGCAATTATGTTGGCCTCATTGCCATTTTTTTTCTGATCGTAGCTGTGGTTGCCGCCGTGCTGCCACGAACGCGGTGGTCAGAAACGAGCGATACGCGGCTCCGGGCGATTACCTGGTTCTTTTTTTGTTTTACGTTTCTCCTTCTTGCGAAACGATATGGCCTGCCCGGGCTGAACGCGATAGGCAACCTGCCGTTTTTCCAAATGCTCAATTTCTTGAAATATGAGGAAGCGCTTCTCTCGATATGCGTATCTATATTGGGCGCGATTGGTGTGGAGCGGTTGTTGCGTCATCAGCTTTCCGTTCGCGTACAAGCCATCGCTCTGGCCGCCACGGCTCTTCTGATTCCACTGGCGCGCTGGATGTGCCGCGCAAACATTCGCCATGAAATCACGGACCTGCACGTGCGCGCCGTCGTTCCGTATATGGCTACCCTTGTCGCGTCGATCGCAATTTTATGGCTGGGTACTGTATTAGCTTTCTCGTGGAGACGTAAGTTCACAGGCGGTATCGACGTTCCCCTGGGTATCGGCGTGGCGGCGTTGCTCGCAGCGGAAATGTCATCCAATTTCATCCTGCCTACGCATTACTGGCACAACAAGCTCGCGCATATGGAGCATAATGCGTTCGCCGGCGCTCCCTACATTGACGTTTTGAGAGGAGTAGCCGCCAACTGGCGCATTTTCGCACGCGATGGACTGCTATTTCCAGACTGGGCGTCGGCGTTCCAGTTGTACGACATCCGCAATCTCGATGCCATGTACGAAAGGAAGTACTTTCCCTTCCTTCAGACATTCTTCTCGGATCAGAAGAATTTCGAATACGACCTAGGCGACCGATTCACTGGGTCGGGAGACTACAAATTGACCACGCGCCTTACCGAGCGTCTGTTCCAGTTGTCGTCGGTGAAGTACATCGCCAGCATACGGCCATTCACAATTCCCAACGCGATGGTCGATGAAATGATGACGCAAAATCGCGGGCATCTGATCCCTGGGAAGGAAGTCGCCATCGCGTCGAAAGCATTTATTCTTTCAGGCGAAGCGCGCGATGCTTTAGGTGAGCATCCGCCCTACGGACGCATGCCGTACCGTATTCGCGTTCCGAACAATCCGAAGGCAATCTTCGAGTTCTCCTATGCTCTCGACCCCGCCGTATTCGACAAGGCCGGCGACGGAGTGGAATTCACTGTGGAACTGAAGGATCCGTCGGGCGCTATTACGCAAAAGTTCTCCCGCTATATCGATCCGAAACACAACCCGCGCGAGCGCCGCTGGATGAATGGCGAGGTAGATCTGAACTCATACCGCGGCCAGACCGTCGACCTATTGTTCACTACGACTGCCGGGCCCAAAGGAGACTCCACTTACGACTGGGCCGCCTGGTCGAACTTTCATTTCGAAGGTCAGCCGCTTGGGTCGGCTCCGCCATTTCATTTGATATACAACGCAGAGGCGAAGATTTATCAATACGCCCATCCATTGCCGCGCGCAGCAATTTATCATCACGCCGCCTTGACCCGAGGTGAAAACGATACTCTGCGAAAACTAGCCGACCCCGCGCTCGATGTATTTCAAACCGTCGTGCTGGATGAATCGAGCTTGACTGACGTACAGCGCGCGCAGGTGGCCGATATGAACCGCCAGGCTGCTGCGCCGGTAGAATCCGCCTTCATCCGGTCTTATCGATCGCAAGACGTACAAATTGAAGCCTCGCTTGATCGGGCTGGAATTCTAGTTTTGAACGACACGGCTTATCCCGGCTGGGTCGTGGATGTGGACGGAAAAGCGGCGTCCTGGATCGATGCGAACTATCTGTTCCGGGCCGTGCTACTTTCCTCTGGAAAACATACAGTTCGCTTCCGATACCGCCCGGCAAGTTTCCGCCGCGGAGCCGCCGTGAGCGGGTTGGCGTTTGCCGGACTCGTGGTAGGATGCCTGCTGCGACAGAGGCGCCACACCGCAGCTTAGCGCGCCGCCGGCTTAGTATACCGAGTGATCCAGTCAATCACCGTTGCATACCAGAATTGACTGTTCTGCGGCTTCAGAATCCAATGCCCCTCATCGGGAAACAGCACGAGTTTCGAAGGCACTTTCATCTGCTGTAGCGTAGTAAAGAGTTGCTGGCTTTGTCCCACCGGCACGCGATAATCCAGTTCGCCTTGTGTGACCAACGTCGGTGTCTTGAAGTTCCTTACAAACGCACTCGGCGACCATCGTTCGTACAACCCTGGATTGTCCCAGGGAAGGCCATGAAATTCCCATTTAGGAAACCAGAGTTCTTCCGTCGTTTCCGCCTCGCTCCGCAAATCGAATGGACCGGCATGCGAAACCAGCGCTTTGAACCGGGTCGTATGCCCCAGAATCCAATCCACGAGATAGCCGCCGTAAGAACCGCCCGCGGCTGCCATTCGATCACGGTCCACATAGGGCAGGTTGGATATATAATCGGCAATCGCCATGATGTCGGTGTAAACACGTCCGCCCCAATCGCCGTTGATCGCATCCGTAAATGCTTGTCCATACCCGACCGAGCCATGCGGATTCGGAAGCACCACGACATAACCGGCGCCTGCGAATACTTGCGCGTTCCATCGATAAGTCCAGGATTCGCCCCAATTCCCCTGGGGACCGCCGTGAAGAAGTAACAGAACCGGGTACCGGATCGATGAGCTGAAATCCGGAGGCTTCACCACAAAGCTCTCCACCTTCGCGCCGTCTGCGCCATCCACCGAAATCCGTTCTAACGGTGTTAGTTGATACATGCCCGTTACGGCGTCGTTCAAATGAGTCAAGGGAGCGCCGCTGCCGCCCTTTGAGCTTGCGCGATAGATTTCCGGCGGATGGGAGCCGCTCTCTTCCAGGTAGATCATCATCTGATCCCCCGATGTGAAATGCATGGCGCTGATCGAAGTCTCGCCTTGCGCAATAGTGCGCGGGGCGCCGCCCGTCGCGGAAATCATCAGCAGCGGGCTGCGGCCGTGATCGTCAATCGTGAAGAAAATCCGCTGTGAATCCGAAGACCAAGTGAACGATTCAACCCAGCGGTCCAGCGAATCGGTCAACGTCGTGGTCTGAATAGTCTGTAAGTCCAAAACTGCAAGGCGCCACTGGTCGCTCTCGTAACCACTGCGGACTTGCGTGCGGTAGGCCAAATATTTCCCGTCCGGTGAATAGAGCGGGCCCTCGTCTGCTCCGGGATTGGTAGTGAGGCGCCGTATGACGCCGCCGGACGCAGGTACCGAAAAAAGGTCCGAGTTAGTGCTGCTTGCCAAATCGGCGTCGCTATTGGAGACGAATGTAACCTGTGTGCTGTCGGGAGAAAACACATATCCATCTGGCCCGCCTAATGAAAACGGAGGTGTGTCCCGATCGCCCGGCGTAAGATCGCGAATTTTCCCGGTACTATTCAACGTCTGGATAAGTAAATGCCGCCGCCGCACACCAGAATATTCATTCCAATGTCTGTAAAGCAGCGATGTGTAGACGCGCGCCTTCACTTTATCTGCCGCTTCTTTGTCAAGATTGCTCTTATTGCATGCGGCATCGTAGTCGACGCCCGAAGCAGCATTTGCCGGCTCACAAGTCGGGTATACGGCGCTCGTGTACAGAATCAAATTGCCATCGGGGGAAATCGTGACTCCGTCCGCGCCAGTGGGTACATTCGTAATGGGCCTGGCATCAGTTCCATCTGGATTAATCGACCAGATTTGTGAGCTGCCCGCAATCTGTGAAGTATTAGGCCGATTCGAAACATAAAAAATACGCTTCGAATCGGGCGTCCAGCGCGGACGTGAATTGGAAGCCCCGTCGTTGGTGATCCGTTGCGGCGTACCACCCTCCACCGGAACCACATAGATCTGGCTAGGAATTGTGTTATTCGGTAAGTCAACGGTGCGGACTGTAAAAGCCACCCACTTATCGTCCGGAGAGACTTGCGGATCCTCGATCCTGGCAAGCCTTGCCATGGCGTCGAAGGTGAACGGCAATTTCGCCGGCCGCCCCGGAACACTTATAACTGCAAATAAGAGCGCGGGTAGCGCCGCGTTGCGCATCAACAATATAGTAGTTCATTGTGAAGAACGATCGAGTTGAACAGCAGCTCGAGAATCTACGCGCGCTGCGGGCGCGTGGCCCTACCGAGGCTGCGGCCGCCGTCTTGCGCAAGGCGCTGCGCGACCGTGTGAACGTTGTAGCGGCCAAAGCGGCGGCAATATCGGCCGAATTTCAGTTGAAATCTCTGGTGCCCGATCTGTTGCAAGCGTTTCGCCGCCTGTTTGAAAAACCGGTCGAAAATGACCGACAATGTTGGGGCAAGAACGCGATTGCCAAAGCGCTGAAGGATTTGGGGTACTCCGAGTCTGCTCCGTTTTTACGCGGCCTGCGATATATCCAGATGGAACCTTCGTGGCAACGCTCGGTGGACACGGCCAATGTGCTGCGCGGAACGTGTGCTCTGGCACTGGTCCAATGTAACGATCTGACGCGCGATGAAATCATCCTGCATCTGATTGAAGCTTTGACAGAAGGCGAGGCCACTGTGCGGCGCGATGCAGCTCTGGCGATTGAGCAAATGGCGGGTCGTGAGGCCGTATCGCTTCTTCGCCTCAAGGCCCGCGCAGGCGATGAGGAACCGGAACTCACCGGCCAGATATTCGAGTCTCTTCTACGGCTCGATTCGAGCCCTTCGACTTCATTCGTTGCTGGTTTTCTCGACCACAAGAACGAGCAGCTGGCGGAAGAAGCCGCGCTCGCCCTTGGCGCCTCCCGGGTTCCGCAGGCCATTGAAACCCTGAAAGTCGCCTGGAAGAAGTCCAAAAACGGCCCGCTCGGTCCCATTCTTCTTCGCGCTATCAGTGCATCGCGATCAGAGGAAGCTCTCGGATTCCTTCTGACTATCGTGCGCGAAGGCCGCCCGTCCGAAGCCCAGGACGCTCTGCGCGCGTTAGAAATCCACCGTGATTCGGACGACATTCGCCGGCGAGTGGAAGAAGCCCTTGCTAGGATGTCAAGAAAGAGTTGATCCGACCCTACCGCGGGGTAATGCCGCGCATAGCTGCCTCCGCTTATATCGATTCCAGTGCGCAAATTATTGGCGACGTGACTATCGGCGAACGCTCTAGCGTCTGGCCGAACGTCTCGATTCGCGGGGACGTGAATTATATTCGCGTCGGCGACGAAACCAGCATCCAGGACAATTGCGTGCTGCACGTCGATCACGACGTATATCCGTGTCTCGTGGGTAATCGCGTGACCGTCGGCCACAGCGCCGTGCTCCACGGCTGCCAGGTTGACGAGCATGCGCTGATCGGCATTGGCGCGATCATCCTAAACGGCGCCAAGATCGGAGCCGGCGCCGTCATAGCCGCTGGAGCGCTGGTTCCGGAAGGCATGGAAGTGCCGCCCGAAACTCTGGTCATGGGCACGCCTGCGAAAGTACGCCGTCCGATCACCGCGGAAGAAAAGCAGCGCTTCCGTAAAAATTGCGACAACTACGTGAAGATCACGGCGATCTATAAGGACGAACAGCGTTGATCCAAGGTGTAAAAGGGATGCGCGACATCCTGCCGCCGGCAAGCGGTGTATGGAACTTCGTCGAGGCTGCCGCCCGCCGCATCTTTGTGCGCTTCAACTATCGGGAGATTCGCACGCCGATTCTCGAAGAGACAGCGCTGTTCGCGCGCGGAGTCGGCGAAGAGACCGACATCGTCAACAAGGAGATGTATACCTTCGAAGACCGCGATGGGAGTTCGCTCACGCTGCGGCCAGAGAACACTGCTTCCGTTATCCGTTCTTACATCGAACATCGGCTCGACCAACAGCCCGGCATTCAAAAACTCTATTACATCGGCCCGATGTTTCGCCGCGAGCGTCCCCAAAAAGGGCGCTATCGGCAGTTCTATCAGATCGGCGCGGAAGCCATCGGTTCGGATTCACCCGCTATCGATGCGGAAGTGATCGAGCTGGTCGTCGCGATTCTGCACGAGGTCGGAATCCGGGATTTCGAACTGCTTATCAACTCTGTTGGCTCAAAAAAATCGCGCGCCCGCTACAACGAGGCGCTACAGGCGGAGTTGAAAGACGTGGTGCCAAAGATGTGCGAAGATTGCCGCCGCCGCGCGCAAACCAACCCTCTGCGTGTACTCGATTGCAAGGTTCCCGAGGACCAGCCGATCATTGAGCGCCTGCCCTCTATTTTGGATTTTCTCGACGAGGACGACCGCGAACACTTCCGCCGGGTCCGCGAGTTCCTGGACGATCGCCAGATTCGCTTTACTGTGAATCCGCGGCTGGTGCGCGGGCTCGATTATTATGCCCGCACGACTTTCGAAATCACTCATGGAGCCTTAGGCTCGCAAAACGCCATTTTGGGCGGCGGACGTTACGACCGGTTAGCCGAGACTCTCGGTTCGAAGACACCGGCGCCCGGCATCGGCTTCTCCATCGGCGAAGATCGTCTGGTGATGACTGTGGAAGCGAGTCAGACATTGAATCCGCAGCAGCTGGATGTATATATCGCGCCGATGGGCGACACCGCGCTCCGCCACTGCGCCGCGTTGGCTCGCGAGATCCGGGAACTGGATTTGTCCGTTGAACTCGGCACGGACCGTAAGCTCAAGCGCATGATGGAATTGGCTAATAAACAAGAAGCTCGTTTTACTCTGATCGTCGGCGACAACGAAATCGTATCGCAGGCATACACGTTGAAAGACATGACATCCGGCGATCAGCAGACGTTGACCCGCCAGGCATTGCTCGACCGTTTGAGGCGCCCGTGAAACTGGATTTTCTGGGTGATCTGCGGCGCACGCATACCTGCGGGCAACTGCGCCCCGCCGACGTCGGGCAAACGGCGCTGCTCATGGGCTGGGTCCATCGCCGGCGCGATTTCGGTGGACTCGTGTTCGTTCATCTGCGCGACCGCGACGGAATCACGCAAATCGTTTTCGACGCAAGTAAGAATCCCGAGGCCCATAAACGGGCCGAGGAGCTAAGCGCCGAGTTTGTTATTGCTGTCGAAGGTTTGGTCGAGCGCCGCACCGCGGACACGGTCAATTCGAACATTGCTACGGGAGAAGTGGAAGTTGCGGTCTCGAAGCTCTGGATCTTGAACGAATCGAGAACGCCTCCTTTCCCGCTCGAAGACGATGTCGATGTGAAAGAAGATGTGCGCCTGAAGTATCGATTCGTCGATCTGCGCCGGCCGCACATGCAGCGCAATATTATGATGCGCTCGCGGATCACGCTTGCAATCCGGCAGGCGCTCTACGCACAAGGTTTTCTTGAAATCGAAACGCCTTTCATGACGCGCTCTACGCCCGAGGGGGCGCGCGATTATCTGGTTCCGAGCCGCGTGCAGCCGGGTAGCTTTTATGCGCTGCCTCAATCGCCGCAGATTTTTAAACAATTGCTGATGGTGTCCGGCTACGAGCGCTACTTCCAGATCGTACGCTGCTTTCGCGATGAAGATTTGCGCGCCGACCGGCAGCCCGAATTCACGCAGATCGATCTCGAAATGTCCTTCCCGCAGGAAGAACAGATCTATGAAGTAATTGAACCGCTGATCCAGGGCGTTTGCGAAGCCGCCGGGAAGCCGATCGGTGGCGCTATTCCGCGCATCACTTACGCGCAGGCTATGCGCTCTTACGGCAGCGACAAGCCGGATTTGCGCATCCCTCCTTTTCATTGCGTGGAAGATCTCTTTTTAGACACACCGCTCGCCGCACCGGGCGGCTTGCCTCTGGTGGGGATTCACATTCCGAAGATCGGCCAATTGAGCCGCAAAGAACGCGACGAAATCAAAGCCGCCGGGCAGGAACGCGGGCTGCGCGTATTTGACGACATCAAACGACTCGACCGGGATTATCCGGCCGCCATGCAGAAGGTTCGTGAGCGCGTGAAACCCTCTGAGGACGATTTGCTGTTGCTCGCTGGCTCGGCCGATGAAAAAGCCGGCGTACTGCCGGAACAAAGGGTTCTTCAAGCCTGCGGTGTATTGCGGCTGCATATCGCCCAGAAATACAACGACCGGCATAAGCTGCTCGATCCGGCCACGCTCAAGTTTCTGTGGGTAATCGAGTTCCCGATGTTCGAGTGGGACGAAGAAGAAAAGCGCTGGAACGCCGCGCACCATCCCTTCACGTCCGTCCACGACGAGGATCTGGAGAAGCTCACCGCCGACCCCGCCCACTGCCGCGCCAAGTCCTACGACTTGGTCTTGAACGGCGTCGAACTCGGCTCCGGCTCTATTCGTATTCATCGCCGCGACGTGCAAACGCAAGTATTCGCCGCTCTGGGCTTCAGCGAGGAAGAAGCAAAACGCCGCTTCGGCTTTCTGCTCGAAGCTCTCGAATATGGAGCGCCGCCACACGGCGGTATCGCGCTCGGTCTCGACCGTTTAGTCATGCTTCTGGCCGGCGAACAATCGATCCGGGAAGTCATCCCGTTCCCCAAGACGGCCAAAGGCGCCGACCTTATGTGCGAAGCGCCTGCGCCCGTTCCCGACCGGCAATTGCGCGAGCTAGGCATCCGGATCAATACCCGCGACTAATGGGATACTGTGGGTGATGGCCGCGGGTACCCAAATCTCGGTAGAAGAGTATTTGCACACCGTATATCGCCCCGACTGCGACTACGTGGATGGCGTAGTGGAGGAGCGCAATTGGGGAGAGCTTGATCACGGACTGACTCAGCTTCGCTTGGGTCATTTCTTTATGAGCCGGTTCCGCCAAACCGGTCTTCTGCCGATTACGGAACTACGAATGCGAGTTAGCCGGACGAGATATCGCATACCGGATGTCGTCGTGACCCGCGGTAAACCGAACGAGCAGATCCTGACGCAACCACCGCTGCTATGCATCGAGATTCTCTCGCCTGAGGATCGGATTTCTCGCACCAATCTGCGCATCCAGGAATACCTGGACTTCGGCGTACCCGTGGTATGGCTGGTCGACCCAGCCGAACGCCGCGTATGGGTCTATCGCAAAAACGGAATGGAAGAGGCGAAAGACTCAGTAAGCCTCGACGGCGCCGACATCGCTGTGCCGTTCTCTGAAATCTTTGACTGAGCTTGCGCTGGGACTAAGCCTTCACCGGCTTGTCAACTGCCTTCCAATTTTTCTCATCCCAATACTTGACGCGGCCTTCGCGATAAGACTCGACCGCCAGGCTGATCAGGATCTGTGCGTGAGCGGCGGTTTCCACGTCCAGATGCGGTTTCTCGCGGGTGCGCATGCACTTTAAGAAATCCCCGATGTGCGCCTGCATCATGTCGTATTGATCCACCGGAATCTTAATCTCATCCTTGCCGAATTTGTAATCGGGGAATGGGCCGCGGCTCTTATCCGGCAAACGAACCAACTCCGGACGGATCGTAATGTCCGGTGTGGAGCCCTCAAATTTTCCGTGCTCCACCATAATAATGGTGCCTTCGTGGCCGCGAATCAGTCCCGGAATATGTTGCGAGTTCCCCATCGATGAACTCAGCACCAGCGAGTGCTCTTCGGGATATTCGGCAACTAAGTGGAACGTATCCGGCACTTCGCGCTCGTCGTGAAACGCGTATTTTCCGCCGGAGGCCATCACCTTCGATGGATACTGCGGCTTACTCCAGCAAATATTCAAGGGAGCAACTACGTGGAAGAACAGATCGGTCGCGATACCGCCGGAATAGTCCCAATATTTCCGGAAACGGAAGAAGCGATCCGCATCGTAAGGCCGTTTGGGTGCGGGCCCCAGCCACATCGCCCAATCGATATGATCTTCACCTTTGGCGTCCGGGCCTGCGGCCGAATCAATCGGGTAATTCCATTCGCCCTCGATCGAATTTCGATGATACGAGCCTTGGCTCATGATCATCTTGCCGATCATGCCGTCTGCGATCGCCTTCTTCGCCTTCCACCATTGATCCGCCGAAGTCGTTTGCGAACCAACCTGCACCACGCGTTTGCTCTCGCGCACCGTATCGATCAACTCTTTAACTTCTTTGATCGTGTGGCACATGGGCTTCTCGAGATAAACATCCTTGCCTTGGCCCATGGCGTCTAGCGCGATCCGCGCGTGCCAGTGGTCCGGCGTCGCCACGATCACCGCGTCCACTTCCGACAACGCCAGCAACTCGCGATAATCCGTGAATCCCTTCGCGTTATAGCGAGACGTCTGTTGCGCCTTGCGTTTTTCGTAAGGATCGCAAACCGCCACGATTTGGCAGGCGTTTTTGTGGTCCTCTCCATATTTCGTAAAAGTGCGTGCGTCTGAGGAGCCCCGGCCCCCGCAGCCGATCAATCCGATATTGATGCGGTCGTTAGCGCCCAGCACCCGCCCCGGGTTCATTTTAGCGGCGGTCTTCGCAAAAGCGCGATTCGCAATAGCTACACCGGCGCCTAAACCGCCGCTGCGCTTCAGAAAATCCCGGCGATCGAACTGGTCTGCGGACATGGTCGTTCCTTTCTTATGTGACACACTTGTCACCAGAGGCGAATGCACAAGAACTCCCGCGAGTCTTCCTATCGCCCCGCTCTCCAATATACAAATTTCCGCCATTATTTGCTGGCGCGCCTGCTAAGTACTACGTCTTCGGAAATGCAGTCGGTGGCGGTCGGATGGCAGGTGTATGAGATCACCCATAGGCCTCTGGACCTCGGTTTAGTAGGGCTCGCGCAATTTCTTCCCGGCATTTGCCTCTTCCTGTTTGCCGGGCATGTGGCCGATCGCAAAGCGCGGCAACGTATCCTGCAAACCTGTCTGGCCGGATTTTCCGGTTGCTCCGCGCTCTTATTGCTGCTTACTCTACACCCAGTTGGGGGAACAAGTCCGCTGGGGCGCGAGTATCCCATTTATGCCGTGATGTTGTTAAATGGGACTGTCCGTGCCTTCAACGGGCCGGCTTCCCAGGCATTTCTTCCGCTATTGGTCCCACGCGATGTTTTCCCGAACGCTGTCGCCTGGAATGCGTCGGTCTTTCAGAGCGCCACGATTGGAGCGCCCATGTTCGGCGGCGTTCTCTACGGCATCACGGGAAGCCCCGCGTTGGTGTACGGCTGCGCGGCGGCCGGTTACCTTTCCGCGTTCTTCTTGATCGGAAGCTTGCAGTTGCCTGCATGGAAAGCCCCGACTCATGCAGCCTCTGTGGGAATGGTGCTCGAAGGACTGAAATATATCTGGAGCAACAAGCTGATCCTGGGAGCCGTTTCGCTCGATCTCTTCGCTGTGCTTCTCGGCGGAGCGGTGGCGCTGCTGCCCGTTTACGCCAGCGAGATATTCAAGATGGGAGCCGGCGGACTGGGTATGTTGCGCAGCGCGCCTGGTTTGGGAGCGCTGACGATGAGCATTGTCGTGGCGCATTGGCCGCTGCGGCGCCGGGCAGGAGCCGTGATGCTCAGTTGCGTATTCGGATTCGGGGCTTTCACGCTGCTGTTCGGTTTGTCTCACAGTTTCGAATTTTCTCTCCTGCTGCTTCTTTTCGCCGGCATGGCCGACACTATCAGCGTCATTGTGCGCTCGACTATGATCCAGCTCGGCACTCCCGACGAGATGCGAGGCCGGGTCAGCGCTGTCAATATGGTGTTTGTGGGGGCCTCCAATGAAATCGGCCAATTCGAGTCCGGCATTACCGCACAATGGCTGGGCGCGGTGCCCGCCGTGGTTTTGGGCGGTCTTGGCACAATGCTGATTGTGCTCGTCTGGTCCTGGATATTTCCCGATTTGCGGCGTCTGGACAGGCTGGTGCCGCACGAACCTGTGGCCGCTTTGGCCCGAGCGTCTTCGGAAGGGACGGCGCCGGTTGAACCGTAAGCTTCTCAGGCTGCTTCCCCTGCTGTTCGCGGGCGCGCTGCTGTTTGGCGCCGATGTTCGTTCGCTGCCCAAGCCTACCGGCTATGTCAGCGACCTGGCGCATGTAGTAAATCCTCAGGACAAGCAGGCGCTCGAGGCGTTTTGCACGAAAGTAGAGCAGCAACTCGGCGTACAGTTCGCATTTGTCACCATTGATACCGTCGGTGACCAGCCGATACGCGATTTCGCTCTCGATATTGCGCGTCTCTGGGGCGTGGGTGACAAGAAAAGCAATCAGGGTGTTCTGCTCCTGCTCGCGATCCAGGATCGGAAAAGCGATATAGAGACCGGCCGCGGTATCGAACCGTATATCACGGATGGATTCTCCGGTGGCACCTTGCGGGCCATGCGTCCCTCGCTGCGTGCCGGCGATTACGGCGCGGCTCTGCTCTACGCTGCGCGGGAAATGGCCGGTCAAATTGCGCGCGGCAAAAATATCGAATTCACCGAAACCATTCCGCAGTTGCGCCCGAGACAACCGGCGCAGAATGACAATGGCGGCCATATTCCATTCCCGCTCATAGTTGTTGGTCTGCTCTTTCTTCTATTCCTCCTCAGCCGGGGAAGCGGGCGTCGCGGAGGTGGGGGTGGCAGTTTTCTGGCGGGTATGCTGCTAGGCAACCTCTTGGGAGGAGGCCGACGCGGCCGCTGGGGCGGAGGCGACTGGGGCGGCGGTGGTTTTGGCGGCGGGTCCGGCGGTGGTGGTGGGTTCGGCGGCTTTGGCGGCGGAGATTTTGGCGGCGGCGGAGCCAGCAGCAATTGGTGAGGAAAACAGCCTTGGAGCGCATACTCTCAGAACTAGTCGAACGGCTCAAGTCGGCACTGGCGGATCGGCTTGTCACAGTCATTCTCTATGGATCGGCCGCCGTGGGGGACTGGAACAAGGAGAACTCGGATTTAAACGTATTGTGCGCGCTCGACCGGATCTCGCCGCAGGAACTCAGAAAGGCCGAGCCAGTAGTTTCGTGGTGGCGCGAGCCGGGACGCCCGCCGCTCCTGCTGCTAACCGCCGAAGAAGTTCGCACCTCCACCGACTGTTTCGCCGTCGAGTTTCACGACATGAAGAAATTCCGCCGGGTTTTGTTCGGGCCCGATCTCATCGAGGATTTAACGATAGACAATACGTTTTACCGGGCGCAGGTGGAGCACGAGCTGCGTTCGAAGCACATCCGCCTGCGGCAGAAAGCGGCCGAGGTTCTTTCGAAACCCGACCGGTTGTTGCAATTGCTGGTCGATTCCATCTCGACCTTTTGCGTATTAGGAAGGCATGCCCTGCTGCTGAGCGGCAATGAAGCGCGTTGGACAAAAGCCGAAGTCGTAGCAGGGCTCGAAGCCGCCTTAGGGCGGCCGTTATCCGCTTTTAATGAGATACTGGCGATTCGGGAATCCGGCAAGCAGCCGGGCGGGGCGGCCATCACGTCGCTACTGGAACGTTATTTGGTCGAGACGGATGCGTTGGTCAGGTTCGTGGATGCGCTGGCAAAATAGTCAAACATCAAGATGGGGGCAAAGAGATAAATGAAGCGCGCTCTGATTATTGTTGGGATCGTGGTGGTGATTGGCTTGATCTTCGGAAGTCAATTGATTGGCGCACGCAACCAATTGGTTACCGAAAGGAACGAGATAGACGCACGCTGGGCGCAAGTCGATAACGACATGAAACGCCGCGCCGACCTCATTCCCAATCTTGTAGAAACGGTGAAGGGCTATGCGAAACAGGAACAGACGGTGATTGCGGAAGTAGCAAACGCACGCGCGGCGCTGCTGGGCGCGCGCAGCAAGAGCGACGAAATCAATGCCAACAATCAACTCAGCGGCGCGCTCGGCCGTTTGCTGGTTTTGCAGGAGAATTATCCGCAGCTCAAGTCCAACGAGAACTTCTTACGCCTGCAGGATGAACTAGCAGGAACGGAGAATCGGATCGCGGTGTCTCGGCGCGATTACAATGAGGCCATTAAGAAATACAACACCGACGTGGAGCTGTTCCCGAAAAATATCGCTGCCTCGATTTTCGGCTTCAGGCGCGACGACGCTTATTTCAAAACCTCGGAAGAAGAAAAGAAAACGCCGCAGGTTAAGTTCTAGTCCTCAGGTGGCTCGCTGAAGTCCTCCACACGCTGGCTGTAGCGCTTCAGAACGGCCACCGCGCTCCCGCTGCTGAAACCTGCCGTACGCAGCCGGCGATAGGCCGAGGCCAGGTTTTTCTCTTCTTTGAGGAACTGCGTGAGATCGACATTCCGGTACTTTCGCGTTAAATACCGTTCGATAAGTTGCTGTTCGTCGGTGCCGGTGAACGCCCGATTTACGGCGCCCTCTGCAACGGCCGCCGAGACTCTCTTTCGTCTCAGGTCGTTCAATACGCGATACCGGCCAAAGCCGTCGTTTTGCAGCCGGGCTGCAGCAAAAGCCTCCGAAAACCGGCGGTCGTCGACCATTTCGTACTCGCGCAGCTTGGCGAGCACCGCCTCCAGATCCGCCGCGGATTGGGCGCGCTTCAGCAGCTTTTGCCGGATTTCGCCGGCCGAGTGCGCACGCTGCGAAAGTACCCGCAACGCATACTCCCACAGCGACTTTTCATCAAGCTTGGGATTGTTGCGGATACCCATCCGGCGAAACGTTTGTACTGTACCACGCCTCTTAAAGAGGTAGACTGCAATTGCACAGTGTTGGACAATCAGAAGGAGGTTCCTTATGGAGGAAAAGAGCGGTTTCGGTTATTTCCTGTTAGGTTTGGGGATCGGCGTGGCGGCTGGAATGTTGTGGGCCCCCCGGTCCGGTGAAGAGACCCGCCAGCTTTTGGCCGATCGCGCCGGCGAAGGCGCCGACTACTTGCGCAGCCGTGCGCAGGACGGCAGCGAATATGTGCGCCAGCGGGCAGACGAGTTTAAGCAGTCCGCCACGGATCTTTACGAGAAGGGCCGTTCGAGTGTAGCCCGGCAGCGGGAGACCTTGAGCGCAGCCGTCGAAGCGGGTAAGCAGGCTTATCGCGAAGCGGTAGGTGACGCCAAGGCAGCCACAGCCTCGGGTAGCCCCGTAACGGACAACTTGTAGCGCTCCGAATGGACCAAAACACGCTTCTTGTCGTTTTCGTCGCGCTGGCGGCGCTCGCCTTGCTTGGCCAGGCGGTCGCTTTGCTAGGGCTGTTGTTGATTGCGCGCGAAATCCGCCAAAAAACAATGGCCATGTGGCCGCAGATCGAAGACATCGTAGCGGTTTCGAAGCGCTCCGTCGACCGCATCGAAACCCACATTACGCGCATCGGTGCAACCAGCGTCGCGATCCTGGACGTCACTAAGCAGCAGCTCGTCAAAGTCGATGAGCTGCTGAGCGATGCGAGTACCCGCGCTCGCGTACAGATGGAGCGCGCGGAAATGGTACTCGACGATACGATGACGCGCGTGCAGGAAACCGTTAGTATCGTGCAGCGTGGCGTATTGCGGCCGGTGCGCGAGGTGCACGGCATTCTGAGCGGCCTTCGCACCGCTCTCTCGCATCTCAGCCGCGGTGGCCGTCCCACTGTGGATCACGCGACCTCCGACGAGGAGATGTTTATCTAAGCGCGTTTATCTACCCGAGATGAAGACCGGCCAAGTCGGGATGTAAGGCGAAACGCGTAGCGACCGAATCGACGCTTTCGCCCAGTTGTTGCGTACCCTCCAAATTCCAGGAAGACCGCTTGGCGACCATCCGCAGATAGCGGATTTTTCGTGGGTCGATCTGCATGATGCGGCAGCAGGTTGCGTCCACGGCCGGAGGATGCGCGCCCCCCACGACCACTCCCACGCGCTTGCGCGTCCCCAGGATCGGACCGTTGCCTTCCATGGCGTCGATCCCATCAACGAGGCAGAATTGCCGCGGGAACAAGTAGTGGAGGTCGGCAATGCATTCGTCGATGCCCGCCCAATGCAGGGGATTCTTCGGCCAGCCGTAGACGTTTCCCGGAACCAGCCCGAACAAATTTTTCATGGAAAGCGTAGCGCCGGTCCAGTGGTGCGTCTTCATTTTGGGCAACGTGACCAGCAAATCGCAGGCGAACGCGGTGTTTGGAAGATAGAGCTCGGTTAGCTTCGAAAAGGGGTGCTGGAGCATGACCCTCGTGACGTCGTCGAGGTTCAGGTCCGTGAAGCTGTCCTCGAATTTGGGAATGGCGGAAAAGAATCCGGCAGCTTCGGCCATGTCGAGAGTGGCGCGGCGGTGTCCGGGTCCCTCCGCGACGCGGACGCTCTTCGCCCCCAGCGAATGGAAGGCCTCCGCTACGGCGGCTACAAACACCGGATTGGTATTGATTGGAGCGTGTGCGTCGAATTCGACCAGATTCGGTTTCAGTAGGATATTCTTACCGCTGACTGCTACGTGATGTTCGATGAGGATGCGCTGCACGATATCGGCCAGATCGACGGAGTAGGACCAGGCGCGAACGATGGATACTTGCGCCGTGCGCGTGCCGATGCGGCGCGAGCAGCCGGCCGCGAGACCCAGCGCTCCCAAAAAGAAATAGCGCCGGTTCATAGCGTTCTTCCGTCCAATGCAGCCAGGGCGAGTAAGCGAAGAGAGACATCGCGAATGTTGCGGGGGCGGAAACGCGACTCGCAATCTTCGACTTTTCTGCCTCTGGCGGCAAGACCCATCTGAAGCCAGGAAAGGCCTTCTATCGAGCCGGGATTTTTCAGGAACTCGTCGGTCAATCGAAGCGCCGTTGTAAGGTGTTCCGAGGGAACTCCGGCCAGGGCGAGCAGAGCAAGGCCGGTTGTTTCGGGATAGGATACGGCGTTCTCGCTACGAAAGCTGCTTCCGCCATGATTCCAGCCTCCGTCGCGGCAGCGCCGGTTTAACAGGAATTGACGACTTTGCTCGATCGAAGTGGCAAAGCGCGCACTATCAAGACGGGATAGCGCGAGGATTGCGGTAGCCGTCGGAGTTACCCAGCTAGCCGTACCGGGGAACCAGCAAGAGCCGCCGGTTTTCTTGTAGACGTGGCTGGTAAGCCAATCGCCCGCTTTCGCCCCTTTATTGGGAAGCGCGAGAATCGCCAGGCTTGTGACCCAGGTGCTGGTAGGCACGGTATCGTTGGGCCGCCAGCCGCCATCGGCATTTTGGCGCTGCTCGAGCCAACGCGCAGCAGCTTGGCAGGCGCCGGAAGAATGATCGTGAAGACGGAGCGCCAGGAGCGCCAGCGCCGTAGGCTCCGTCCACGAACTTCCTTTGGCAAACGGCCAACCGCCGTCATGATTTTGGAATGCGAGGAGCTGCCGCTGAAGTTCGTCCACTTCAGCCATATCAGGGTAAGGGTCCTAGGAGCTCATCCGGCGATTGCGGCGCCGTTTCAAATAGAACACCAGGCAGCCGCCCGCGGCGACCCACATAAGCCCTTGCACTACGATGTCGTTCATTTCTTTCTCCTTTTCTTAAACCGGGCAAACGCCCATATAAGCTATTTCGACCGAATGGGTAGCTTTCCTTAGTGATTAGCGGTAATCGAACTGAGACTGTGGAGGAGCGTTAGAATTCCGGAACCGGCTGTCACCACCAGCAGGGCAGGCAAGCAGAAGAAAAAGATTGGGAAAACCAGCTTGACGCCCACTTTACCGGCCTTCTCCTCGGCATCCTGGCGGCGCCGGATTCTAAGGTAGTCCGATTGCGTTCGCAGCGCCTCGGAGACACTGGTTCCAAAGCGATCGGTCTGGATCAAGATGGCCATCAATTTCTTGACCTCATCCTCGGGAACTCGCTTGGCTAAGTTGCGCATCGCCTCGGCGCGGCTTTTGCCGGCCATGATTTCCATATTGACGAAAGCCAGTTCTTCGCTAATAGGCGGATGCACGTTCTTTAGCTCTCGGCTGACGTTTACCAATGCTTGATCGAGTCCACAGCCGGCTTCGGTACAAATCACCATAAGGTCGAGTACGTCCGGCAGCGATAGGCGAATGTTGATAAAGCGCCGTTTAATCAGCCGCCCAAGGAAGAAGGACGGCAGATAGAACCCGATTCCAGCGCCGGCAATCGGATACATCAAACGGCTCACCGGGCTATCGATATGATTGCGGGCAGCCAGCGCCAGCGCGAGGAATACCAATGTGAGCACGATCTTGGCGCCGTAAAAAACCGAGATGGCGGAACTGCTTCGAATTCCGGCAGCCACGAAATCCTTTTGCAGAATGCGGGCGGCTTGCGGTGAGACCGGGAGCAGCTTGCCGATTGGCTCGAGCAGCCGCGCAAAAGAAAACTCGCGTTTCTTTTCCCGCTCTTTGAACGCCGGGGAGACCGGATCGGAAGAAGGGGTCAATTGATCGATCAGACGCGCCGGTTTGACATAGTAGCGATAGCCAAACCAGCCGACCAAGCCGACGATGAGTAGAAAAAGCGCGAATGGAAGAACGGTAAGCATTGCTAGACCTTGATATTGGTGATCTTTTTAATCGCGAAGTAACCGAGAACCTGACCGATAGCCGCGCCGTAAATCATCATTCTTCCGGTCTTGTCGGCGGCAAGATCGGTGAGATATTGCGGTGAGCTGATCATCATGAGTGCGGTCACAGCAGCGGGCATCAAAACCAACACCAGCCCCGTAATGCGGCCGTGCGCGCTGGCGGCTTTGACCTGGCCCTTCAGCCGGAAGCGCTCTCGGATGATCGAGGCCAGTTTGCTCAAGATTTCACCCAAATTGCCGCCTATCTCCTGCTGCAAAAGAACCGAGGAGACGAAAAAGCGCACGTCCACCAAGGGAATGAGCGATAAGAGCTTACCGAGCGCTACTTCGAGCGAAGAGCCCAGTTGCAGATCGTTCGAGACACGCCGGAAAGCGGTTGCCAGCGGATCGGGTGAATCGGCTGCGAGCATTTCAAGAGCAATCGAAAAGCCGTGACCGGCGCGCATGGAACGCGCAAGAAAATCCAGCGCTTCCGGAAATTGTTTTTCGAAAGCGCCGATATTCTTGGCGCGCTTCCGGATCACTACCAGCAGTGGAAGGAAGGCAGCGGCGATCGCCAATAGAAGGGCCGTCCATTCGGTCGAAAGAAGACGAATCTTCAGACCCAGCAGGAGCGTTGCAGCAAAGGATAAAGCGCAAAGAGCCAGCAATCTGCTGGCCGTTAATTGCATTCCCGATTGCTCGATCGTCAGTTCGAGCCGCTCCATGAAATGAAACTTCTTTAGAAGCTTGGAGAGGCCGTCTTCTACATTGGCCGGGCGTAGGAGCGTGGTGGTCACGCGCGGTTCGCTCGGGCCTGCTTCCGCTTTGCGCAGCATCGAACGGATCTGGCGTTTTTGCTTCTTTTTAAAATAGGAGGATGCGGCGGCTACGCACAGCAGGATGGTGCCGAAGACTGCGACGAAGAGAACGATGAAAATCGTCATGGAGACTCCGAATTGCGCGCTATCCGACTTCCACGACGTTCTGAAATACGTGGCTGGGTAGTTCGATTCCGGCGGCCTTCAGTCTTTCGCTGAATTTAGGGCGGACTCCGGTCGGTTTGAAGCGCCCGCGCACGCGGCCTTCGTTAGTAAGGCCGACTCTTTCAAACGAAAAAATATCCTGTGTGGTGACCAGATCGCCTTCCATTCCGAGGCATTCGGTGATGAAGGTGACCTTTCTCGTCCCATCGCTGAGACGGGAAATCTGTACGAACAAGTCGATTGCCGATGCCACTTGCTGCCGGATCGAACGGATGTTGAGATTCGAGCTGGCCATGCCGATCATGACCTCCATTCGGCTGATTGCGTCGCGCGGACTGTTGGCGTGAACGGTAGTGAGAGAGCCGTCGTGGCCGGTGTTCATGGCCTGCATCATGTCAAGCGCTTCCTCGCCGCGGCACTCGCCAAGGATGATGCGATCCGGACGCATACGCAGGGCGTTGATGAGCAGGTGCCGTTGCAGAATCGCGCCTTTGCCTTCAATATTGGCGGGGCGGGTTTCCAGGCGCGCGACGTGGGTCTGGCGCAACTGAAGTTCGGCCGCGTCCTCGATCGTGACAATGCGCTCGTTCGATGGGATGAAGCCCGAAAGCATGTTGAGAAAAGTAGTCTTTCCGGCGCCGGTTCCACCCGAAATGATGATGTTCAGCCGCGCCTTCACACAGGCTTTGACCAACTCGAGCATGCCCTCGGTGAGAGACAGATTGCGCAACAGATCGGCGGGCTGCAGCGGATCGCCGCCGAAACGGCGAATCGAGAGAAGCGGCCCGTCGACCGCCAAAGGAGGAATCACGGCATTGACGCGAGAACCGTCCGGAAGCCGCGCGTCGACCATCGGCGACGATTCATCGATGCGGCGGCCTACCCGCGAGACGACACGCTCTATGATGCGCATCAGGTGGGCGTCGTCTTTGAATTCGATGTTGGTCCTCTCCAGCTTGCCGCCGCGTTCTACATAGATCAGGCGCGGAGTCGTGACCAGGATGTCGGAGACGGCGCGGTCGCGCAATAGCGGCTCGAGCGGCCCCAACCCGAAAACTTCATCGAGAACCTCCTCGATAAGCAGGTCTTTTTCCTGTGCGCTGAGCGGCGTTTTTTCCTCATTTATGAGCTTAGCTACCGACGGCCGAATCTCCTGCCGGACGCGATCTCCCGGCATGGCGTAGACCGCTTCGAGGTTAATTCGATCGAGCAGTTTGCGGTGTACCGCAAACTTCATCTCCTGCCGGCTGAGGGCCGATATATCGTGCGCTCCGATCGGGCGCAGCGCCTCCGGCGTTTTTTCGCCGCGTAATGTCTCACTTGCGAGCACGCGCTTCTCCTATCCAAAAAATGCGAACTTTTTCTTGCTCTTCATCGGCGGAACGCCGGCAATCTTAGCGGCGAGCATGCCGAAATGCTGGGCCAGGCGGGTGTTCGAGTTCAGAAGATTGCCGCTCGAATATGACTGGTACAGGCCCATATAGTCGTTCGGCAGTGCGGCATAGAGCGAGCGCCCCAGGATCTTTTCCAGTTCTTGAGTGCTGATGTCCATCATTTTGGGAGTGCGGTTCAGCACAAGCTGCAGCTTTTCACCTTGGTCAAATAAACCGTGGACGATGGACTTAAGGCCGTGGAGCGCCACTACTTCGAGGGTGGATACCAGGAATAGCTGGTCAATCTCTTCCAAAACGGCCGCCGCGATCGAATTCATGCTCCGGCCCAGGTCCAGAATGATCCAATCGTGCTGGGTGCGCATGAACTGCAGTGCCTGGGTGAGCTGTGATTCTTCCGGATGATCCCAGCGCGTATAAGTGGCAGGCGCCGGAATGACGGAAAGACTCGGCCGATGTTCGACGATCAGCGCTTTCCATAGACTGTCATCGAGGCGAGACAAATTCTTGATGGCGTCCAGGATGGAATACGAACTGGGCGTCTTCATCAGGAACCCGACCAGACCGGAAGTCAGATCGAGGTCGGCGAGCAGCACGTTCTTACGAGTTTGGTTTTGCAACTCCCAGGCGATATGGCAAGCGAGAGTGGTGGCTCCGCAGCCGCCCTTGGCCGATAGAAAGCCGATGATTTTGCCGCGGCTTGAAGGCACCACGTCGACATCGGATGAATTCAAAATGCGATCGAGCGCGGCCGCCAGGCTCTCGTCGAACGGCGGATGCAGAAATTCATTTGCGCCGGCACGCATCGCCGCCAGGATGATCTTAGGGTCATCGACAGAGTGGATAGCGACGATTTTCGTGCGCGGCGCCTGCAGCTTAATCTGCCGGATCGCGACCGCCAAATCGGTGGGCGCCGCGCCCACATCCAGCAGAAGGGCGTCCGGCTTTACTTTGACAAGCCGCTCCAACAGACTGGTCCAATCCGAGTCGTGCTGCTCGAAAGAGACGTTAGTCGATGATTCGCGCAAAGCGTCTACGGCTTTACGGGCTAGATTCTCATCCTTGATGCTGAGTAATACTTTTACGGAACTCATGACAATTTCACACTTATCTATTCGATTTGAAAGACGATGAGCTTAGACCGGGCATAGCTGCCGGAGCAGCGGTCGGTGGCTGAGCATCGCTTCCGCCGGCGGGAATGTGGAGTTCCTCTATGGGCAGCGAATCGCGCTTCCAGATCATGGGCGCTGGACCCGTGACTGCCGGTCCTGGATGGCTTGGCGGCACCATAGGTGCATCCTTCAGGAAGGGAACTGGGGCGCTGATCTCGGGGGCTTTCGCATCCGCCGCCAGCGGACGCACTAACTCGGGCGTCACCACGACCATTAACTCCGTGTTGTTCTTGTTTATCGATCGCGACTGAAACAATTTGCCCAAAAGTGGGATATCGGCAAAGCCAGGCATTCTGGACAGTTGTTCGGTTACCTGGTTATTAAGAAGCCCTGCAATAACAAAACTTTGGCCGCTTTCCAGCTCGATTTCAGTCTGTACCTTGCGAGAGGACAAGCCGGGGATTGTAAAGCCGTTGATAGTTAGCGCATTGGCGTAATCCAGAGAGCTGACCTCCGGGTTGACCATCAGTTTGATGGTGCCTCGAGGCGTAATAGTCGGGATAAAATTCAACCGAATACCGAATTCTTTAAACTGAATGGTGATTTGTCCCACTCCCGCGCCGCCGCCTTGCAGAGTCGGAAATGGAAATTCACCTCCGGCGAGAAAACTAGCCGCTTTGCCGCTTGTCGTAAGGAGATTGGGTTCCGCCAATATCTGCAATAGATTACGGGAAGCCAAGTCCTGTAGAATCGCACCCAGGTTTATGTCGGGCCGGTAATAAAAAATGTTTAACAAGCTGTTGATGTTTAATGTCGTGGTTCCGTTCTGGTTCGGCGTGAG
>JACZDD010120573.1_pt1 | contig 23262 bp, 20 predicted proteins | sample 8641771 | NCBI WGS metagenome assembly JACZDD01 (sample SAMN15324614, study PRJNA640507) | soil metagenome | isolation source: intercropping peanut in the second line | place: China: Luxin town, Laibin City, Guangxi Province | collected 2019-07-25 | depth 10cm m | reverse complement strand
CGGGCGCGTAGCAGCCGGATGCGCACTGCCGTTTCCGACCAGCCGTGCTGGCGGGCAATTTCCTGCACTTTGTAGCCTTCAATATAGTGGCCTTCGAGCACGACGCGATCATTTGGTTTACACTCGTGCAAAATGCGCTTGACGTCTATGGCAGCCACGTTCATGCGGGGAGGCGCCTGCAATTCGGGTAATGTCTGCGTTTGGGGTTCACGCCGCAGAAACGTGCGATGAATGTTCAGAGCGATGCTGTTGGTCCAGGTCAGCACCAGGTTGGGATCGCGTAGTTGTTCGCGGCGCTCCCAGCCTTTGGCCCAAGCTGCTTGGGCGGTATCCAACGCGGAGTCATAAGAAAGGCCGCGCGAAACAAGAAATCGCACAGTCAAATTGAATCCTCGCTGATACGCTTTGCCGTAATCTTCAGTTGTCATTTATCTTCCGCCGCTCCTCAGTAAAATTTTTTGGTTATGCCACTTTCCGGGTGTCGCTCCGAAAAGGCAGGTCGTTGATCTCTCGGGATCAACTTAATGGGCTTTATCCCAACGTCGGGATTATCCCTACTGGTGATACTGAGGCAGTTTGGTGGCCACCGTCCTGTGGATATCTGACAATGGGCGGAAGTGATTGGGAATTAAAGACTTATTGGTCGGACGGGACTAGGGAACAGGAATCCAGCGCAGCAATTCTTTCCGGCAAGCGCAAAAATTTCCCTGACTCTGAAAACTACTTAATTGTTTCAGAAGAATTTACGGCCGGGGTTTCGATCTTTTCCGGTTCTTCGGAGGCAGCCTTCATGCTGTCGCGGAACGACCGGATTCCTTTGCCCAAGCCCTGGCCCAATTCCGGCAGTTTCTTTGGTCCGAAGATGAATAAAGCCACTACCAAAACGATGAGGAGGTGGCTAGGCTGGAGGAGTCCTTCGATCATGGGGTATCTCTCAGGTCTATGCTATCACTAATTAGGAAAAACGGATGTCGAGTTGCAAGCGTAGGCCGGTTGACAGCGCCAGCGAGTGTCCGCTATAGTTCCTAAAGCGTTTAACTATCAATAAGTTGACGCACCACAACGGGTCATTCTTGGGAGACGATTCGAAGGCGTAACGGGCAAAGCCATGGCCGGTCCATTTGACAAGTTCGTTGATACGCCAGACGCGGTGGATAGCGCGGAGTACCAGGCGTTTCTCGACGATTTTAGCCACCAGCTTACACACGGCGAAGGTGAAATTCTACACGGTCACGTACTCAGCGTTTCCGAAAAAGAAGTGATTGTCGATATCGGGCGAAAAATCGAAGGCCTGGTACCAGCATCACAGTTTCCGCTGATTGAAGGAAGACCAGCGGTGCGGACGGGCGATGAAATTGAGGTAATGATCGACCGGCGCGGCGAGCCGGTGGAAGGATACATTCTTCTTTCTTACGAACGGCCGCATCGTCTGCATGTCTGGGAGCATTTGGAAAAAGCGGCAGCCGAACAGACGCCGGTAACGGGGCGCGTGGTGAACAAGGTGAAAGGCGGGCTGGCGGTGGATATCGGCGCCATCGCTTTTTTGCCGAGTTCACAGGTGGAGATCCGGCCAATCCACAATCTCGACAGCTATCTGGGGCGCGAGATCGAGGTATTAGTTTTAAAGCTGAACCGGCGCCGCGGCAACGCTATTGTTTCGCGGAGGGAATTGCTCGAACGCGAACTGAGCGCGCGCAAGGCCGAAGCGCTCGCCGGCCTGTATGAAGGCGCGGTTGTATCCGGAGTGGTGAAAAATCTGACGGACTATGGAGCATTTGTCGATCTAGGTGGAATCGACGGACTGCTGCATGTCAGCGATTTGAGCTATGGGAACGTGGCGCATCCATCGGCCGTGGTGCAGGTAGGCGATCAGGTGACGGTGAAGGTGCTGAAGTTCGATCGTGAGAAAGAACGTATTTCACTCGGCATCAAGCAGCTTCATCCCGATCCCTGGACTCAAATCGAGGAGCGCTATCCGCGGCAGAGCCGCGTAGTGGGGCGCGTGGTGAGCGTGACGGACTACGGCGCTTTTGTGGAGCTGGAGACCGGGGTTGAAGGGCTGATTCACATATCGGAAATGACCTGGAGCCGGCGCATGAAGCATCCGGCGAAAGTGGTAAAGACCGGCGATTCGGTAGAGGCGGTGGTGCTCGAGGTGAAGCCCAAAGAGCGGCGGATTTCGCTCGGCATCAAGCAACTCGAAGCGGATCCATGGACCACGGTGGCCGACCGCTACAGCGTGGGCTCGGTAGTGGAAGGGCGGGTGCGGAAACTGGCGGATTTCGGCGCCTTCATCGAAATCGAAGAAGGCATCGACGGCCTGGTGCATATTTCCGATCTTTCGTGGACAGCGCACGTGAAGCATCCCTCCGAGCTGGTGAAAAAGGGCCAGATTGTACAGGCTGTGATCCTGAGCATCGACGCGCCGAACCGGCGGCTCTCGCTGGGGGTGAAGCAACTACAGCCGGACGCCTGGGAGACGTTTTTCCGGGGACATCAGATGGGCGACATGGTGAAAGGCAGAATCTCGCGGGCGGCTCCGTTTGGTGTCTTCGTGGAGCTGCTGCCCGGCGTAGAAGGCTTATGTCACCGGAGCGAGATCTCGCCGGAAGCGGGCAAGCGGCCGGGAGGCAAGCATGCGGGGACGGACGAGCCGGCGCTTCCGATCGGCGATGAGATGGATTTCAAGATAATCAAGATGAACGAAGCGCAAAAGAGAATTGGCTTGAGCTTGCGCGCGATCACGGAAGAAGACGAGCAGAACCGCCTGCGCGACTATAAGCGGCAGGCCGTGGCGGCGACGTCCACCGTAGGAGACGCGATCAAGCAGCATAAGTTGGAAGAGAACCGCTAAGAAGAACAAGGGCAAAATAGTTATATGACCAAAGCCGAGCTGATCGAAGAAGTATCCAAAGTCGTGGAGATGACTCGCAAGGATTCGGAAACAATCGTGGAGACCATCTTCGACAGCATCGTGAACAGCCTCCATAAAGGAGATAAGATCGAGATCCGCGGATTCGGCAGTTTTCGCACGCGCCAGAGGCAGCCGCGCGTGGGAAGAAATCCAAAAACCGGATCGCGGGTGGAAGTGCCATCGAAGCGTATACCGTTTTTCAAGCCGAGCAAAGAACTGCGGGATCTGGTAAATCAGACGGGAAAAGAGAGCCACAACAGTGAAGCAGCGGCGCCGGCTGGGATACCGGGGTCTCACAGTTAGATATGCGGGTAGCGCACCGGCTCCCTGGCGGTCGCGGCTCAGTTAGATTCTCCAGTTGGAACAGCATGAATCATTTGTGGGCGCCATGGCGCGCCACGTATGTGAGCGAGAAAAGCGATCTCAACCGCTGCATCTTCTGCGACGCCGCCGCTTCCTCCGACGATGCGGCCAATCTGGTGATCCATCGGGCGCAATTCAGTTTCGTTATTCTGAACCGGTTTCCTTATACGAGTGGCCACTTGATGATTGCGCCGTTCGCGCATGTCTCGAGATTGCAACAGGCCGATGCGGCAACGGCCGCTGAGATCATGCAGCTCAGCCGATTCGCGGAAAAGGTGCTCGAAGAGGTTTACCGGCCGGATGGATTGAATTTGGGAATGAATCTGGGAGAAGCGGCCGGCGCGGGAATCCAACAGCATATTCATATGCATCTGCTGCCGCGCTGGAACGGCGACGCCAATTTTATGACCAGCGTCGGCGAGACGCGCGTCCTTTCCGAAGCTCTGGAAACTACCTATGCGAAGCTGAAGCGCGCCTTCGTCCCGTAGCATTTGCGTGCGGAACCGCGTCTTAATGGCGAATGCCAAACGAAGAAGCGGAATCGGCCAAAGCGGCGGGCCTGCGCTATGCGATCCCGGATAGTCAGAGCATCCGGCGGCGGCGGTCCGGTTCCGGGTTCGTTTATCTGTACGCGGATAACAAACCGATAAAAGACCAGGCGACGCGGGAACGAATCCGATTATTGGTGATCCCGCCGGCGTGGACCTCGGTGTGGATCAGCCGGTATCCCAATGCCCACATCCAAGCGGTCGGCCGCGATGCGCGCGGACGCAAACAATACCGCTACCATGCGGGCTATCGCCGGGTGCGCGATCAAAGAAAATTCGATCGGATGCGTGCGTTCGGCAATGCTCTGGGGAGGATGCGAGCCACCTTGAATCGGGATCTGAGCCGCAAGGGAATGCCGAAGAGGAAAGTATTGGCCGCGGTCGTCAAGCTTCTCGAGACCACTTATATTCGGGTGGGCAATGAAGAGTATGTGGAAGAGAATGGATCGTTCGGCCTGACCACGCTGCGCAACCGGCACGTCGAAGTTTTAGGCGCGAAGCTGAAATTCCGATTTCGCGGGAAAAGCGGACAACAACATGAGATCACGCTCGAAGACCGGCGGCTGGCGCGGATTCTTCGAGGCTGCAAGGATCTTCCGGGGAGCTCTTTGTTCGAATACGTCGATGAGGAAGACGCGGTGCAATCGATCGAATCGGGTGATGTGAACGACTACATCCGTAAGATCGGCGGCGACTTCACGGCAAAAGATTTTCGGACTTGGGGTGGAACCTGCTTGGCGGCGAGCTTTCTTGTGGCGAGATATTCCAATCCAACCAGTAAGCAGACGAAGAGGGCGCTGGTTGAGGTGGTAAAGGATGTGGCGGCGAAATTAGGCAACAAGCCGGCGACTTGTAAGAAGTACTATATTCATCCCGACCTCCTGGAGTGCTATGAGGCCGGTCGCCTGGGCAAGTTGGCCGAATCGTTTCGCCGCAACCACCACGGCTACGATTACGAGAAATTGGTGCTGTCGCTGCTCCCGGCCGTTCGCAAGTTGCGGGCGGCGGCCTGAAACTCAGGCAGCGGCGGTTTGCACCTTGGTGAATTCGAGGTCGAACTCGAGCTTTACTTCATCGCCGACCACGACACCACCGGTTTCGAGGGGCGAGTTCCAGGAGACGCCGAATTGCTGGCGGTCGATTTTGGTCTTTGCTGTGACACCGATGCGGGTGTTGCCCCAGGGATCTTTCGCCTCGGGTGAAACCTCCTCCACGTTAAGGGTCACCTCGCGTGTGACGCCGTGAATCGTGAGGTCGCCCGTTACCTTAAATTCCGCGTCGCCGGTTTTCTGCGTGCGCTTGGCGGTAAAGATGATCTCCGGATATTTCTCTACATCGAGGAAATCGGCGCTCTTCAGATGGCCATCCCGTTGGGGGTCTCCCGTCGAGATTGTGCTGGCAGCGATAGTGGCGTTTACCTGGGTGGCGGCCGAGTCGGCCGGATCGTAAACGACTGTTCCTTTCAAACCGCTAAACGTCCCTCGGACATTGCTGAGCATGAGGTGACGGACAGAGAAATGCACACCGGAGTGGGCGGGGTCAATTTGGTAAGTGTTTTTCATAAGCTCCTCTTGGGCTAGAAAGTGGATGCCAGCGGCAGGCATTTAGTTGCGAAATGAGCCTGGTGAAGGCGGCGCGCGTGAGCTGTGCAACTTTTGCTTGATGTCAAGCATCTCTATATCAAGATGAATGACGATATCCGCGGCGTTCACTTATGGCTGGTGCTGTGGAAGGTGACGCGGGCGCTCGAAGAGCGCGCCGAGCAAAGCATCGCCGCGCTCGATATGTGCCGGAGCGACTTCGGCGTGCTCGAGGCGCTGCTGCATAAGGGCCCGCTCTCGGTACACGAGCTGGGCGCTAAGGTTCTGCTGACAAGCGGCTCGATCACCACGGCGATCGACCGGCTGGAGCAGCGGGGACTGGTGACACGCGGCAACGATCCGCGAGACCGGCGGGCCCGCATTATCCGGCTTACCGAGCAAGGGCGTAAAACGATCCGCAGCTCGTTTTCAGAGCATGAGCGAGCGATGGAACAAGCGGTGTCGCATCTGGCGGCCAAGGACCGGCTGGCGCTGCTCAAACTGCTGCGGCGGCTGGGCCGGGGCGGAATTCAAACGAATAAAGGGGAATAAAAAATGGCGGAATTGAAGAAAGTGCTGGGCGTATATGGGCCCGGCTCGAGACATTGGGTCGGCGACGGTTTTCACGTGCGAAATCTGTTTCCTTCGAATGGAATCGAGAAACAGATCGATCCATTTTTAATGTTGGACTATGCGGGGCCGACCGAGGTAGCGCCGTCGCGGCGACCGCGAGGCGTGGATGAGCATCCGCACCGCGGATTTGAAACGGTGACCATCGCCTATCAAGGCGCGGTGGAGCACCGCGATTCCGGCGGGCATTCGGGCGTGATTTATCCCGGCGACGTGCAATGGATGACGGCGGCTTCGGGCGTGGTTCACGAGGAGAAACACGAACGTGAGTTTACAAAGAAAGGCGGCACGTTCGAGATGGTGCAGCTTTGGGTGAATCTGCCGAAAGCGCACAAAATGTCCGCGCCGGCTTATCAAGCGCTGTCCAAGGAAAAGATACCGTTGGTGTCCTTGGGAGCCGCAGGAGAAGCCAGGATCATTGCCGGCGAATGGAACGGAGTAAAGGGTGCGGCGCGGACGTTTACACCGGTGAACGTTTTCGATGTGCGGCTTAGTGGCGGCGGGGCCACGGAGGTCCATATTCCGGAAGGGCACAATACGGCAGTCGTTCTGTTGAAGGGCGAGGTGGCCGTGAATGGAGAGCACGCGCTGCGCGGCGAGGCGCAGATTGCGTTATTGAGCGCAGAGGGCGAGCGCGTTTCGTTGGATGCCGGACGGGATAGCGTTTTGCTGATCCTGAGCGGGAAACCGATCGGCGAACCGGTAGCGAGCTATGGACCGTTTGTGATGAACACGCGCGCCGAGCTGACGCAGGCTGTTGACGACTATCGGGATGGAAAAATGGGCCGGTTGGCGGCGCTGAAAGAAATTTAACGAGTGCGGGCTTAAACCAATGCGGGGGCCATCCGTCTTCAGAAGCAGGGAGAGGAGAACCCCCACATGAAAAAACAATTTGCATCTTTGGCGCTGTGCACCGCCTTGGGAGCCGGTATGGCTCTGGCGGCGCCGCTGCCACAGGAGACTCCGGCGAGCACGGCGAACAGCCATCGATTCGACCCTAGCCAGCAGCTCAAGCGGTTGACTAAGCGGCTGAATCTTACGCCCGACCAGCAGAATCAGTTGCTGCCGATTCTGACAGACCGGCAACAGCAGATGAGCGCGCTGCGCGGCGATACGTCGCTATCGGGGCAGGATCGCCGGGCGAAGGCACGGACGCTGCGCGAGGACTTCGATTCGAAGATCAAGGCTGTTTTGAACGACAGTCAGAAGCAGCAGTACGAGCAGATGCGGCAACACAGGCGACAGCCCAAAGAGAGCAATAGCTAAAGCGGCAGACCTTAGTTTCAGGAGAGCAATCTATGAAGAAACTTCTTGGAACAACCTTTCTGGGAATTGCTTTAGCGGCGGGCGCGGCGAACGCGCAGGTGTACGTTCGTATCGGCCCGCCGGCTCCGCGCGTGGAGCGCCGGCCTCCTCCGCCTACTCTGCGGCATGTGTGGGTAGATGGGTTCTACCGCTGGGACGGCAGAGCCTATGTCTGGGCTCCTGGCTACTGGACGGTCCCGCCGCGGGCGCGCGCACGATGGGTTCCGGGACACTGGGCGCATCGGCGGCGCGGGTATTACTGGATCGAAGGCCACTGGCGTTAGAAGGCTATAAAAATTGGGGCAGGCAGCCGCGCCTGCCTCAATCCGCTTGCTTGCGCGCGCGGCTCGGTTTCGGCCGCCCACGGATTGCTATACTGGCACTTTGTGCATCTGCCGGGGTCCGGCTCAGGAGTATGGGTGTGCATGCTTTTTTAAGCCTCCAGGAACTCGAGCTGAGAGATGTTCGTTTCGATGTGGAAATTCCGGCGGGCGAGATCGCTTTCGATGGCGATATTAAGCAATCGTCGCCGCTTCTGGCACGAGGCGTTGCGCGGCTGCTGAACCGTTCGCTCGGTGAAATACGCGTCGAGGGAGACCTGCAGGTCGTGATGGATGCCGTCTGCGACCGCTGTCTCGAAGCGATGCGGTTTCCGATCGAGAAGCATTTCGATCTTGTGTATATGCCGGCAGAAGAAGCGACGGCCGGAGATGAGCAGGAAGCCGGTCAAGCCGGAATAGAAGTCGGCTATTACGAAGGCGGAGGGCTGGCGCTGAAGGAAGTGCTGCGCGAGGTAGCGCTGCTGGCGTTGCCGATGCGGATGATTTGCGGCGAGAACTGCAAAGGCATCTGTGCGGTATGCGGGCAAAACCGGAACCAGCGCGAATGCACGTGCTCGCGGCAGCCGGTGGACGATCGCTGGAGCCGATTGAAAAGTTTTCGGGCCGAAGTCGGGCCTCAGAGTTAAGAGAATAGGAAGTCATGCCAAATCCCAAACGGCGGCATTCGAAGCGCCGCACCTCCACGCGACGCGCGCACGATGCATTGAAGGCGCCGCAACTGGCCGAGTGCCCGAATTGCCACGAAAAGATCCGCGCCCATCGCGCTTGCCCGCATTGCGGCAAGTACAAAGGCCGCGAAGTCATTGAAGTCATCGAAACCTAAACTGACCGGCCAATCCTTGATTCCATGGTGACGATAGCCCTCGACGCGATGGGCGGCGACCATTTCCCCAAGCCGGAAGTAGAAGGCGCATTGCAGGCCGCCAGGACGATGGATGTGGGAATTATTCTGGTCGGGCGCGAGGAACTCATCCGCAAGGAACTGGACCGCCATCCGGATTGGCGGCGGCTGCCGATCGAGATCCGGCACGCGAGCGAGCAGATCACCATGAAGGAGAGCGCAGCCAAAGCGGTGCGCGCGAAGAAGGATAGTTCTATTCGCGTGGCCTCGCGGCTGGTGGATGAGGGCGCGGCGCAGGGCGTTGTGTCGGCGGGAAATACCGGCGCGGTGATGGCCACGGCCAAAATGGTGCAGGGCATGCTCCGCGGCGTAGACCGGCCGGCGCTCGCTTCCGCTTTTCCCACTTTGAACGGTAGTTCGGCGATCATGGTGGATGTAGGCGCGAATGTCGATTGCTCGCCGGAAATGCTGGCGCAATTCGCAGTTATGGGGACGGCTTACTCCCGCGTGATTTTCCGGATTCCGAAGCCGCGCGTGGGATTGTTGTCGATCGGAGAGGAAGATCATAAAGGGAACGCCCTGACGCACGAGGCGATGCCGCTTCTCAAGAATCTTTCCCATGTGAATTTCATCGGAAATGTAGAAGGCCGCGATGTCTATACCGGCGCGGCCGATGTTATTGTTTGCGATGGGTTTGTGGGCAACGTGGCATTGAAGGTCAGCGAAGGGCTGGTAGAAGTGCTGCGCCAAATGCTGAAGCAATCGTTAAAGGCGACGGTGACGCGAAAAGTCGGCGCGTACCTGGCGCAAGGCGCTTTCAACGATTTCAAAAAGCGAGTGGATTATTCGGAGTATGGCGGGGCTCCGCTGCTCGGCCTGAACGGGATCTGCATTATTTGCCACGGCCGGTCGAACGCCAAGGCGATTCGGAATGCGGTTCGCGTGGCCAAAGATTTTGCCGAGGGTGGTATCAATCATCGCATCGCGAGCGAACTAAACGGCAGGTGAATTTGTGTTTAGCCGTATTGTTAGTTCCGTCCTCCTGCTGGGCCTGTTGCCCGGGCTCCTGGCGGCCAAAGAAGACCCTGTTCAATGGACGCTAGCTGCCGCGGCCGGCAGCAAGCAAGTCGCTGCGGGAGCGAAAGCATATCTTGAACTGAAAGCCACCATCGAGCCTGGCTGGCATCTGTATTCGCCGACCACACCGCCGGGCGGACCGATCATCACGAAGATTTCGATGGCGGATAGCCCGGCGATTGCGAGCTACACGGTCTATCGTCCGCAGCCGGTCCGCAAGCTTGATCCGAACTTCGGGATCGATACCGAGACTTACACCGGGACAGCCGATTTCCTGCTGGAAGTTACGACGGCGAAAACGGCCGCCGGAAACGCGAATTTGGCGGCCACGGTACGCTACCAAGTTTGCTCGGATACGAAATGTCTGCCGCCGGTTCGGAAGACCGCGCCGGCGGAGATCGTTTTTGCAAGCGGCGCGCCGTCCGCGACGTTCCAGATTCCAGCGGGCTATGCACCGGTTGGCGCGACGGGCACCGCTGCTAGCGCTAGCCCTGCGCCGGCTGCTGCCCCGCCCCCGCCGGCGAAACCTGCTTCCTCCGCAGCCTTTCCCACTGCCACGAACCAGGATCTTCTTCCGTTTCTGCTTACTGCTTTCGGCTTCGGTTTGGCGGCGCTCTTCACGCCCTGCGTCTTCCCTATGATTCCGATTACGGTCTCGTTCTTTCTGAATCAGAGCGGTGAAGGCGAGGCGAAGCGGGGCGGCTGGAAGCAGGCGCTGGTGTTCTGCCTGGGCATTGTGGTGTTGTTTACGAGCCTTGGCTTTCTGGTGACGGCCATCGCGGGACCGTTCGGAGTAGTGCAACTCGGGTCCAGCCCCTGGGTCAATGGCTTTATTGCGCTGGTGTTTTTTTTGTTCGGACTGAGTTTGCTCGGAGCTTTTGAACTACGCCTGCCCTCCGGATTGTTGACCAAACTGAACGCCGCATCTCAGGGGACCGGCTACACCGGCACGCTGCTGATGGGTCTGACATTTTCGCTGACGTCGTTTGCCTGCATCGGGCCGATTGTTGGGCCGCTGCTGATCGCGTCGGTGCAATCGAAGGGCGCCCAGCCGGTATTGGGGATGGTGGCGTTTGCAACCGGATTGGCAACACCGTTTTTCCTGCTGGCGCTATTTCCCTCCTACTTGCAGAAACTGCCGCGCAGCGGAGGCTGGATGGCGCGGGTGAAAATCGTGCTCGGGTTCATTGTGCTGGCGGTGATGCTTAAGTACGTGAGCAACGTGGACCAGGTTCTGCAGACGCATTGGCTCACACGCGAGCGGTTTCTGGCTGCCTGGATCGTCCTGTTCGCTCTTCCGGGTCTGTATCTGCTCGGCCTGATTCCGCTCGAAGGAATCAAGCCGAACGAGCCGCTGCGAGTACCGCGCGCGCTGATCGCCTGCTTATTTCTAATCTTTTCGATCAGTCTCGTGCCGGGGCTTTTCGGGGCGCGCTTAGGGGATTTGGACGCGTTCGTACCCGAGGGATCGAATACCCTGCCCCAAGGTGGCGCGGCGGCGTCTACGACGACCTACAAGAACCAACTGGATGCCGCGTTGACAGCGGCGCGGGCACAAAATAAGCTCGTGCTGGTGAATTTCACCGGCTACGCCTGCACGAACTGTCATTGGATGAAAGCTAACATGTTCACGCGGCCCGAGATCCAGGCGGCGCTGCAAGACCTGGTGGTCGTCGACTTATATACGGACGGCACGGACGCCGAATCGGAAAAGAACCAGAAGCTGGAAGACCAGAAGTTTTCGACCGTGTCGATTCCGTTTTATGCGATCCTCGACGCCGATCAAAACACGGTGGCGACGTTCCCGCAGCTCACCAGGAATCCGCAGGAGTTTCTGGCGTTTTTAAAGAGCAAACCGGCAACCACAACGTCTGCCGGCGGCTAATTTCGCCCTCCTCTAACCCTTTGTTCTTCTTGTAGTTAAATTGCGTAACAAAGCGCAACATGCCCCTTGAGACTTGTGATCAGGCCCTTGAAGGTGACTGAATAATAATGCACCGGGAGGGACTGTGGAGCAGATGCGCAACCACAAAGGAAAGTGGGACAGCCTACGTTGGATTTTTGGGTCTTTAGGGCTGGTCCTGTTTTCATTTCCTGTGGCGGGCCAGCGTGCGCCCCTTTTCAAGAGTGAAATACAACCAGTTTTAGAGAAGAACTGTGTTGGGTGTCATGGTCCGGCACGAAAAATGGCCGGACTGGACCTGAGCAGCTTCGCAGGGATGATGCAGGGCAGCTCGAGCGGACCCGTGATCGCCCCGGGCAAGCCAGAGCGAAGTTTGTTGTGGAAGATGATCGAGAACGGTCAGATGCCGATGGGCAGCAAACTGAGTGATGCCAATAAGCAGCTCATCAAGACCTATATAGAGCAAGGCCGATTCCCGACGCAAGCGGCCGAATCGGAAGCGGAGATCGCTAAGCGGGAAGCGACGAAGATTACGTCGGAAGATCGCAACTGGTGGTCCTTTAAAACGCCAGTGAAGCCGGCGCTGCCGGCTGTTCAGAACAAGGCCCAGGTGCGAACGCCGATCGACACCTTTGTATTAGCCGATCTCGAGAAAAAGGGCTGGAAGATGGAGCCCCAAGCGGACCGGGTAACACTGATCCGGAGGGCCTATTTCGATCTGACCGGCCTGCCGCCTACACCGGCCGACGTCAAGGCTTTTGTGGAAGATAAGTCTTCCAACGCCTGGGAAAAGGTGATCGATCGCCTGCTTGCTTCGCAGCACTATGGCGAGCAGTGGGGACGCCACTGGTTGGATGTGGCAGGCTACTCCGATTCGCGCGGCGATGCGGGAGACAGCGATCGGGAAGTTGCCTGGAAATACAGGGACTATGTCATCCACGCGTTTAACGAGAACAAGCCGATCAACCGCTTCCTGGTGGAACAGATGGCGGGCGATCAACTTGTCAATTACAAGCCCGGTATGCAGCCGACGGCCGGACAGGTGGAGCCGCTGATCGCGACGGGTTTCCTCCGAACCACCGCCGATATTACGGACAATCAGACGATTTACGAAGTGGACAAGTATTTCGACGCGCAAAAGAAGGCGATGGAAACAAGCCTTTCGGCCGTCATGGGTCTAACGATCCAATGCGCCCGCTGTCACGATCACAAATTCGACCCGATCCTGCAGCGCGACTACTACAAGATGATGGCGGTCTACCAGGCGGTATGGGATCCGGAAAACTGGCTCGCGGCGGACCTCAATCACGGGCCGTGGCCCAGCCGCTCCATTCTCGATATGGACAATGCCTCACGCGAGGCGTGGATTCGAGATGTGACAAGCAACGATGCCAAAGCGATCCGCCGGCTGGACGACCTTTTAGAAGCGACGTATCAAAAATATCGGGCCGAGTTGACGGCGGGCCGCGACATCTCGGATCCAGCCAAGCGGGCCCAGATTCGCAAAGACATCGAGAACGATCCGGATCTGGAAGTGGACCGGAATGCACCCAAAGGCTCCATTACGGACCAGGAACTCGAAAAACGCTTCCCTGAGCTTGCAAAATGGAAGGACGAGATTCAAATGAAGCGGTATAACCGCAAGAATCCGTCCACGATTCCACCGAACTACATTGAGGCGGCCTGGGACGTTTCGAAGACGCCTTCGGCCACTTACATTCTGGCGCGTGGTAACTATTTGTCGCCAGGCGCGGAGGTGCAGCCCGGCATACCGGTTGTCCTGGACAATCCGCAGCATCCGCTCCAATTTCCCGATCCAGCGAAACATCCGGAATGGAACGGCACGAACCGGCGCCTGATTCTGGCGAAGTGGATGGTGTCCCCGGAAAATCCGCTGGTCTCGCGCGTATTCGTGAATCGCGTGTGGCAGTGGCACTTCGGAGAGGGCATTGTGCGTTCGGTCGATAACTTTGGCTCGCAGGGAGAGAAGCCGACCAATCCGCAGTTGCTCGACTATCTGGCGGTGACCTTCCAGGAGCACAACTGGGATCTCAAATGGCTGACGAAACAGATCATGATGTCGCAGGTTTATCGGCAAGGTTCGAGCGAGATACCGGACCACGTGGTTGCCGATCCATCGGACCGGCTGCTCTGGCGCAAAGAGCCGCTGCGGCTCGAAGCAGAAACAATACGCGATTCCATGCTGGCGCTCAGCGGTCTGCTGAACGACAAAATGTTCGGCAAGCAGGAGCCGATCAAGCGCGGCGCGGACGGCCAATGGATGCCGGACAACAAGAATGGTGAAGGCCAAAATCGCCGGAGCCTGTATGTGGCGCAGACACGCACGCGATGGGTCAATTTTTTGCACGTGTTCGACTGTCCGGACATGACGAGCGACAGCCAGCAGCAGCGATTCCGTGCGTCTTTGCCGACGCAATCGCTGGCGCTGATGAATAGCGATTTAATCATGCGCACGACCAAGGCATTCACGGCAAAGGTGCTGGAGGAGAGTAATAACGATCGGGAGAAAGCGGTTACTCTTGCTTTCGACCAGATTTACAATCGGCCGCCCACCGAGAAGGAACGGCAGATTGCGCAGAATTCGATGGCGATGGAAGCCAATCCACAAGAGGGTTTGCGCCTCTTCGTGCAAGCGATGTTTGGAGCAAATAACTTCCTTTACAGCTATTGAGTGTATGAAAAATTGCCGCTTACTTACGTGCGCGGTTCTTTAGGAAGGAGAATTGACGATGAAATTCCTGACGCGTAGAGAGGCGCTGCAACATGCCGCGCTCGGATTTGGCGCGATGGCCGCGAATTCCATTTTGCAATTTGACAGATTGTATGGGGCGGAATCGGCCGGAGTGCGGACCTACGATTTAACGCCGAAGAAGCCGAATTTTGCGCCTAAAGCGAAGCGCGTCATTTTTTTCTACATAGGCGGCGGGCCCAGCACGATCGATATGTTCGATCCGAAGCCGACGCTAGTGAAATATGACGGCAAGCCCGCTCCGTTCGAGATCAAAGGCCGCGCGCTGAACGGGTCGCAGCAAGTGATGGCGAGCCCCTGGAAATTCAGCCACTGCGGCGAGAGCGGACGGCAAATCTCGGACCTGCTGCCGCATTTCCAGAAAGTGGCGGACAAGGTCACTTTTTTGCGATCCATGACGACGGATCGGATCGATCATTCGACCGCCCAATTCACGTTCGTTACGGGCCGCGGATTCACCGGATTTCCGGCGATTGGGGCATGGGTCAGCTATGCTCTGGGAACCGAGAACCGCAATTTGCCGGCGTACATTGCGCTGGGTGAAGGCGCCACCATTGGCGCGCGGGCGCACTCCTCCGCCTGGCTTCCTCCTATCTTTAACGGAACCAGCATGCGGGCAGATCCGAGCGCGCCGATCTTCGATATCAAGCGGCCCGACAACATGAGCGCGGAGCAGCAAAAACGGTTCCTGAGCATGGTGAGCGCATTGGACCGCGAGCAGAAGGCGCAATGTTATCCGCTGGACCAGGATTTGGAATCGCGGATTGCCAATTATGAGCTGGCGGCGCGTATGCAGCTCGAGGCGTTGAAGGTCGCTAATTTTAACGAAGAAAGCGAAGCGACCAAGAAACTTTACGGAATCGACGAGAAAGTCGCGGGTCCCTTTAGTAAGTTATGCCTGATGGCTCGCCGCTTATCAGAGAGCGGCGTGCGGTTCGTTCAGGTATATGCGGGCGGCGGCGGCAATTGGGACACTCACAATAACATCGAAGGGCAGCTTCCGGGATTGTGCCAATATATCGACCAAGGTATGTCGGCACTGCTGATCGATCTGGAGCAACGCGGCATGCTCAAGGATACGCTGGTTGTCTGGTCGGGCGAATTCGGCCGGCTGCCTACTATCGAAGCGAAGAATTCGAAACCGGGCCGCGACCACAATCCCTATGGCTTTAGCATGTGGATGGCCGGCGGAGGCCTCAAGGCGGGCTTTGACTTTGGCCAAACGGATGAGTTGGGCTATGCGGCGGATAAGAATTATAAGATTTCGCATAGCGATGTACATGCAACGGTGCAGAACTTGTTGGGGCTCGATTATAAGCAGAACACGTTTCCTTACGAAGGCCGCGACGAGTCGCTCGTGGGTGTAAATCCGGCTCGCGTTATCAACGAAATATTCGTCTGAGGTGGCTTGCTTGACAATCTCGGCACGCACCTACGTGCGTTATGTTTTGATGGCTTATATTCTATGCGCGACTCTGCCGCGGTTGGCAGTTTCGGCGCCGCTCCCACAGGAATTCGACCAGGCGGCAAGCGCGCGAGACTATGTGCGGTTCCTGGTGCTGGAGCTCGATCAATGGACCAAGGATTTTCCGCACCGGTTTTATATGGCTGCTGCACAGCCGCCAGTGAATGCCAGCAAATTGTCTGAGCAAGTCAAAGGTGGGGCCGATCAGCTTGGCAGTTCGGTCAAACAGCTTTCGGCAGCCAGTAAAGCAAAGGATGTATTGACGAATCCAACGTTTCGAGGACAACTCGATAAGACGCTCGCGGCGGCGAAACAGGTGAATGAAGCGTTCGGGAGCCAAAGATTTCCGAAAGGCCTGCGGGGCGATTGGGACCAGATTCGCACTAACTTAAATAGCCTGGCACAAATCTATAAGTTGGAAGAAGTAACCTATTTAGCGCCTCCCGATCCCGGAAGCCGCAAGATGGCGGCTAACGCACCCGTTCCGGGCGGAGGCTTTACCGGCTATATTGTCGATCAATCTTGTGCGCTCAAGGGTAAGGGTATGTGGATCAATGCGGCGTGCGTCGCTAAGTGCATCCGGGATGGGGATAAGATCGTGTTAGTTACCGAAGAAGGTAAGGTTTATCAGATCGCGAATCCTGACAAAGTCGATGCCGATTTTTACGGGCAGAAGGTGACGATCGGCGGTAAGACTGTTAAGGATACGATTACGATTGCTAGCCTGCAGTAGACGGCATGCTTTTGGCGGGTTGACAACCCGCTGCAGGCTGCCAGCCTGCCCTACAGCACAGCATCGTCACGGTTGTTTTTCACCCTCGGGGAAGAGAGGGGTCCATGACATGGGGGATGGCAGGCCGTCCGCTGTATGGTCTTCCATCAGCTCGACGCGCGTTCCGTCGGGATCGTAGAAGTTGCCCTGCCATTTGTGGTTTTGGCCTATATGGCTTTCCACGTCGCGTTTGTAGTCTTTGAAGGCGGGCTTCGCTTTGAGAGCGGCGATGGCTTTGGCCATATCGGGAACTTCGAGCGCAATGTGATACGGACCTTTTCGTTTGCCAAATGGCGGGAGCGGATTTCTCGAAATGCTCCATTCCACATAATCATCGCCATTTGGAACTTTCAGATTCGACAGTGTGGCAAGTTTGTTTTGCCCATTCCTGCTGGTGGCGCGCCAGAATTCCCGGAATCCGAGAATCTGGAAGTAGAACCGTGCGATCTCCGGCTTGCTGGCCGGCAAACCCACATGAAGCATGCGTCTCGAAATACGGCTCTCGGAGAGAAACTTGCCGACGGTCTTCACACTCACGCTGTTGGGCGTATACTGCATCACCTCAATAGCGCTGTCATCGGGGTCCGAGATGTGGAATGTCAGATCGTTCTCCGGCCCGGTGTGGGCGGGCTGGTCGGGCACTTTATAGCCGTGCGATTTCAAATAGAGGCGTATGCCTTCGGCATCGTCGGTTTCGAGGCCGTAGTCGACAAAGCGCTGATCCTCGAGTTTCGATTCCGGCACAAGGACGATATATTGGCGGTCGTTTACTTTGAGAAAAACGCGGTCTTTGCCAGCGGAGAATGCCTCTTCGAAGCCCAGCAGATCCGTGTAGAAATGGCGCGATGCCGCCATGTCATGTGCGCGGACGGCTATATGAGACAGGCCCACAATGCGAGGCCGGTGCGGCGGCTGTGCCGCTGCGGAAAGCGCCAGCAATAGCGTGGCGGTTATTAGTTTCATAATTGAGTGAAATAGATAGATTGGCGGCTTCAGCCATCGTCCGGCAAGTATCAAGATGATATTACGACGTGTTACCGCATTGTTGCGGAGCCGCACAGAGTATCGTAACCTGAAGCCTTAGGCGCTCCACGTAGGAGCGGAACAATGCCTCAAGCAGCAGCACGCGACGGTAGTGGTTTGCGGTCGCCGGAAAAATTCGACGAGCTGATTCGGCAGGTGGTCGAGAGCGATGCATTTCGGATGGCGCCCGTGATGCAGGCTTTACTTCTGTACCTGTGGCAAAACCAGGGGCGGTCCATCAGCGAGTACGCCATTGCCACCGAGGCGCTCGGGCGCGTCGCTTCGTTCGACCCTAAAGCAGATTCCACAGTTCGGGTGCAGGTGGCCCGGCTACGGTCGAAGCTGAAAGAGTTTTACGAAGGAGCGGGTGAATCCTTTCCTCTCCGTCTGGAATTGCCGCGAGGCGGTCATGAACTGAAGTGGACCTATCAGCCGCCTCAAAAATCGCTGGCGTCCAAATTGAACGGTCTTCCCAAATCGTATCTTTGGACAGCCGGGCTGGTGGTAGGAGTTTTGTTGGCTACATGCGCCGGCCTGCTTATCGAGATTCGCGCTTTACGGGCGTCGCTGCCGCCGCCCCCGGCGGCTCTACCCAGGATCTGGCAATCGTTTCTGATCGGCGGCAAACCCACGGAAATCGTGGTTCCTAGCCCGCTGTATTTCAGCTGGCCGGCTCACGGCACCATTCTAAGGGACCTTAAAATATCGGATTTCAGCCTGGGAAACACCTCGCCATTAATCCGGCAAGCGGCGAAGGAATGGGGGCCGCCGCAGCTTTCTCAAGTCTATGTGGGCGCGGCGGAAATGCGAGCAGCAGTGAACGTCCTGCAATACCTAGAAAAGGCCGGGCAGCAGGTGCGGCTTATCGAATCCAGGCGATTTCCCACGGCGTTGTTTGCCGCGCAAAATACAATTTTTCTCGGAATGCCGCGCAATGCGGGCTATTTGAATCAGATTCTGGCAAAGACCAACTACTACATGGCAAGCGCCGATCCGGATGTGGTCAAGAGCCGCAATCCTCGACCTGGCGAGGAAGAGGAATATCGCGAAGTGGCGTACTCGGCCGATCGCAGGAAAGCGCCGGCGATCATCATTCTGCTGCCGCCCAGCCAGGAGCATACGCGCATGCTGCTTTTGCTGGGAAAGTACATCACGGCAACGGCGTCCATGCTGCTCACGTATGAGGGACAGAAGTTGGTTGACGAGGCATGGGTGAAGGCCGGGTCGCCGGAGTCCTGGGAGATGGTCGTCCAGACGGAAATCAACGGTGACGCGATTTTAAAGTTTGCCGCCATGTCCTGCCGGCCGATTCCTGAAACCTTTTGGAAATAAGATCAAGAAGATGTTGAAAAACGTCGTGACAGGCAACGCTGACCACGCGCCTCGGGATGTAATCCGTTGAGTCTAATTAGCGGCTGCTTGGGTCAGCGAAGCCAGCCACGGTTTTTCAACAAGCACCTAAAGCGTAACAGCGAGTAACATACCGGTTGGCACTTTTACTGCGCGGATTTTGCGTGTTGACCTGACAAATAGTACCGCAAGAACGTACTTTTAGGCGGCAGTTTCTCAAGGAGCAAACATATAAATGCTTATAACGGTTCGGGCTACCCTGTGTTTGGCGGGCTGCCTGTTGACGGCAGCGACGGCGTCCAGCCAGGTGCGCAAGTTGCATACTCGCGATTTGACTCGACTCAGTCAAGTGCAGGTTGCCGACTATCTGACGCGAAGCGACGTTATCTTCATACCGGTTGGCGCGGTGGAAACGAACGGGATCATGCCAAGCGATCGGGATTATGTGTCGCCACTCGCCTATGCCATGGCGATGGCGGATGAGGTAGACGCGTTGTACATGCCTGGGCTTGCCTGGTCGTATCCCGGCACCACCATGGTTGCTTCGGCGACGGTGAATATATCCCCCTCGCAAGGCGTAAGCTTTTTGAAAGCCACAGCGCTTTCTCTGCTGCGGCAAGGATTCCGCCGGCAGGTGTATTTATCGTCCGGCCAGGGCCCGGCGCCGCTTACGGCAGGAACGCTGGTACGAGAGTTCTTTGATGAAGAGCATGTTCCCATCCTGTATATCGACATGGATACGTACCTACCGAAACTTAAGCTTCCGTTGGGAAGCCGCGATAAGCTGCTCTACGGTGCGCACTATATAAGTGGAAGAATTATGGATCTGCCGTTGAAAGGCGACTACGGCGAAGCGGAATCTGTAGCGGCGGGTCCTGTTCCTAGCAATACGGGATTGGCGGACCTTTCGAAGCTAGGATATTCCGGCAGCCTTACCCTTGGGTCCTGGGTGCCGGATGTTATGGCGCACGGCAGCGGGAAACCGCCGGTTTTACCGGTGACTTCCGGCGAGCGTGAGGAATGGGGCAAAGAGGGAGCGGCGCAGATTCGGGCAATCGTCAAGCAGATGAAGCTGCAGGAAGCGTTGGACGATTTGAAGAAACACGATGAGTTTACGAATCGTGTGCTCGTGCCCAAGTATGGGAAGATCCTGCCGGGGACACGTTAAGCCGGACGCGGACGTCCGGCGCGGGTCGGGAGACCCGCCCTACTTTAAAACGTAATCTTGGCGCCTAGCTGAAGAGATCGCGAATCGGTGGGTGCGACTGTTGAGGTCACGACGCCGAAGGTCGACGATCCGAAGGTTCCGCCGGGATTGCTGAAATGCGGGGTGTTGGTCAAATTGAACGATTCGCCGCGCAGCTCCAGACCGACGCGCTCCTTAAACAGACTGAATTTGCGAAACACGGAGAAATCCAGATTAACCAGATCGGGCCCGGTTAGAATGTTGCGTCCGACGTTACCGAACGTCAACGCGGCCGGCGCCGAGAATTTGCTCGTATCGAACCAGGTTTGGCTGGTAGTTACTTTTCCGTAAACTTCGACAGGACCATTCACATTGGGCCGGTTGTTAATGAACGGAGCGTTCAAACCGGCGTTGCTGTAAGTGATATTGATCGGCGCGCCAGTTTGAGCCGTGAACACGCCGTTGATCTGCCAACCTCCAAGCACATGACTCGTGAATCCGGAGTTCAGCCACTTTTTCGCTCTTCCGAATGGAAGTTCGTATAAGAAGCTCTGCACATACACCTGCGTGTGATCGAAATCCGAACGAGCGTAATTGCGCCGAAAATTGAACTGGTCCGCCGGTGTGCATTCTCGATCCGAACAATAATCCATGGCCCTGCTCCAGGTATAGGAGGTTGTGATGGACAGGCCATTGGTATAGCGGCGATTCAATTTGGCCTGCAGGCTGTGGTAGTGCGTGTTGACGCCGATTGTAGTGTTCGTACTGGTCCGCCGGCCAAATAGTTGGTTGAGCGGCTGGCCGGCGGCGCCCGCGCCCAGAACGAGGCCGCGGTTCAATTGGTAGGTGACCGGATCGTCTACGCCATGATTGCCGACGTACGCGGCTTCAAACGTAAAACCGGCGGGCAATTCACGCTGGATGGCAAAGTTCCAGGACTGAACGTGCCCGTGGACCAAGTCCCGGGGCATCACGCTGTAAGTAAGCCCGAGCGGCGCATTCGGAATGATTCCGTTCGACGGGATAGGCAGCAAAATGGGGGCGGGAAATCCTACTTTCATGGAGCCCGCGGGAACATACGCATTCGCGGCATCCAATTCGCTGACCTGATTCGAGGGGAAATTGTATTGCGACGTATCGCGGAACAGATAGCTCACACCGAAGGCGCCCCGCACGACGGTTTTTTCATTCAGACGATAGGCGAGACCGAAACGCGGTACAAAGTGCTTCGATGCTTCAATTCCGAGATTCTTCGGAATATTACCGACGCCACCAATGAGTAAGCTGTTGTTACTCGGATCGTAATTCACGAACTGACCGTTATAGTGGGAGGTAGCCGCCGGCCAAAGTTCGTAGCGCAATCCGAGATCGAGGGTTAGCTTACGACTGATCTGCCATTTGTCCTGTCCAAAGAAGTAGAAATAGCTTTGACGGACGGTTGGAAACTCTACGTACAGGTCGCGGCCGATCTGGTTCGGAGCGTCAAGCAAGAAGGAGGCAAATGCATTGGCCGAGCCATTGGCAGCGCCGGGAGTCGAGGTCTGACCGGCCGCAAATAGAAATTTTCCGCGTGGATCGAAAGTCTGCGTTTGGAGCAGATCGTTCCGGACGCGGTTCAGATCGACACCCCATTTTGACGTGTGATTTCCCCAGATCTTAGTCCAGGTATTGGTAAATTGAAAATTAGTTTGCGAGCGGCGCCAAGGCTCGCTGGGCGAATAGCCGACTAGCGGGCTGTTGAATCCGGAGATAGAGATCGAGCTCATTCCGCTAGACCAATCATCGATGTTTGCGCCGCCGATGCCGATATCGCGGGCAGTCGTCTTGCCGAAATCGGTCTGATTCACATCGTTGCGGACGCGGGATATTCCGAACCGTGTTTCGGTAATCAAAGTCGGACTCACGATATGGGTGTAGCTAAGCCCCGGCGCCTGGCTGCGGGCTGTTCCCGTGCCCGCAAATGCACCGTTACCCGGGCCGCCAACGATACCGAACACAGGTGGCACGGTGATTTCCGGCTGCTGGAAACTGTAGCGGAATGTCAGCGAATCACTGGTCCGGATCTGATAGTCGATTTTTACATCGAATTGGTTCGTATTCTTCGCTTGCTTCACCGCGTAAGGATAATTGCCGGAAAGGCCCGGCAGCAGCGGAGCCGGGACATAACTCAATATCTTGGACGCAATGGGACTGATGCGGTTCGCGGGGATGAGATTGTTGGTGAACTGAGTCCGCCCCGTGCCGTCCGGCATTCCAGTTGAAGGGTCGTATATGTTCGTGGCGCCACTGAGATCGCCGTTTCGATACGCCATTGTCGGAATCGTGAGATTGCCGGCAGCGGCGGATTCACGGTCTCGCAGTGTCTGATAGTCGGCAAAGAAAAACAGCTTGTTCTTGCGGATTGGGCCGCCGAAGGTGCCACCGAAGAGATTATAGACGAGCGGCGGCTTTTGAAGGACGAAGTAGTTCTTGGCCGCGAGGGCGGCCGTCTTGTTAAATTCAAACGCGCTGCCGTGCCAGGTGTTTGTGCCAGATTTCAGGATCACATTAGTGACGGCCCCGGTTACACGGCCGAATTCGGCGTCGTAGTTACTCGTGACCACATCCACGGCTGCGATCGCTTCGGCCGGCGGCACGACCGTAGTCAGGTTTCCGTTGTCCCAATCGTTGTTAATGCCCTCGATCAGGAAGCTGCTCGCTTGGCGGAATTGGCCGTTGACGTAGGTGGAAAGACTGTCCTGCGAATTGTAGAAGGAAGAATGCGGACGGAATGGCCGGGACGCGCCGGGAACGAGTGCAAGCAATCCCTGGTAGTTCCGGTTGTAGGAGAGGGGCGTGTTTGCAATTGTCTGGGTCTCGATCTTGCTGCCCAGGTCGGCCCGGTCGGTCTGCAGCACCGCGGCAGAAGCGGACACCGAGATCGTTTCGGTCACATTTCCCACCTGCATAGAGAAATCGACGCGCACCGTACTGTTCGCCTCCAGCCGCACTCCGGTCCGGCTGGCAGGCCGAAACCCGCCATGATCGGCGGTCACCGTGTACGTACCTGGATCGAGTAGCGGCAGAGTGAAATTGCCGGTGTCGTTCGTTTTCGCGATATGGACGATGTTGGTATTGACCTCGGTCACCTTGATCGCCGCATCCGGCACGACCGCACCGGTTTCATCCTGAATCGTTCCGAGAATTGTCCCCTT
>JACZDD010074408.1_pt1 | contig 23989 bp, 19 predicted proteins | sample 8641771 | NCBI WGS metagenome assembly JACZDD01 (sample SAMN15324614, study PRJNA640507) | soil metagenome | isolation source: intercropping peanut in the second line | place: China: Luxin town, Laibin City, Guangxi Province | collected 2019-07-25 | depth 10cm m | reverse complement strand
GGTATCTATGAAGCGATTGAGGCGTATCAACTCCTGCGAAGAGATTTCCCTTTTGTCACGCTGACCGTGGCTGGCGACGGCTCCGAATTGCCGGCAGTTCGCGATTATGTCGCGGCCGCTCGCATACCGGACATTGTGTTTACCGGGTTCGTCGAAGGCGGCTCGAAGATTACTGTCCTGCGGATCGCGAACGCCTACCTGTTTCCCTCTTACTACGAAGGGTTGCCCCTTTCTGTTCTGGAGGCCATGGCTTGCGGCCTGCCCGTAGTTGCCTCGGCAGTGGGCGGTTTACGAGATTTTTTTATGGATGGCCACATGGGATTTCTGGCTGATGACCATGACCCCGCCACGCTTGCGCGCCTGCTTGCGGAACTGGTCCGCAATCCGGATCTTTGTTCAACCATTCGTCAATTCAACCATGCCTATGCCGCAGACCACTTTGCCGCCCAGCGCGTTGCCGGCGAGATCGACACACTCTACCGCCACGTACTTGGATGCTCTGATTAGGCGGTTCTGTTTATCGCAAAACCTGCTTACGTATGATCCCTATGATATCTGGAAAACCGCGCTCGGCTTCCGCATCAAGCATTTTTATAATTGCCATCGCCGGATTGGGCTGGCCGGAGCAGGAGCCTTTGCCGCGTTCGATCTCCTGAACAACGGCAAGCGGCTCTTTTATACCCCTTCGGAGTTTGCCATTGTTCGCGCGCATGCCGCGCTTTGCCTGTTGAATCTGTATCAGCAAACCTGGGAAACCTGTCTGATCGATGTCGCCCGCTGGCATCTCGAGTGGCTGCTGGAGCATAGCTGCCGCGGCTATAGCGGGCCGTGCTGGGGGCTCGGGTTCCGGCATGCTGTTTCGAAAGATCTTGTTTACGGCCCCAATGTGCCGCTCTCGGTGATGACGCCCTATGCGCTCGAAGCATTCATCCGGTTTGCGCGGCTCTCCGGCGATGATCAATTTCTTCCGGCTATTTATGGAATCTTCCGATTCTTCGAAAGAGATGTCCGCGTGATGGAAGAGGATGCCGGAAGCATGGCGACTTCCTATGCCCCGTTCAAAGACCGCATCGTGATCAACGCGGTGTCCTACTCCATGTATGCACGGGCTCTTTCGCTGCCCTATTTGGAAGCTGCGCAAAGAATGCGGACAGAGAGGACCGTCCGGAAATTGTACGCCTACATCCGCGGCCAGCAGCAGGAGTCCGGCGCCTGGTGGTATTCGCCCCAGGCTGGCTCGTTCATCGATTGTTTCCACTCCTGCATCGTCTTGAAGAATGTTTTAAAAGCCAATCAGTTGCTGCCGCTCGAAGGGGCCGATGAACTTCTCAAACGCGGCTATGGATACCTCGTCCGCGCGTTCTTAGATAAAGACCGATTTCTGTTCCGGCGATTTTCCGTCGCGAATAAACCGGGACTCATCCGATTCGATCTTTACGACTCATCCGAAGCTCTCCAGGTGGCAATGCTGCTTGGCGATTGGGATCTCGCCAACAAACTGCTGGACTCCGTGATTGCGCATTTCTGCGATGGCGCGAACGTCTATTCGCAAATCGACATCTGCGGAATGCGCCGGTCGAAAAACACCTTGCGCTGGGCGGTCATGCCTTTTCTTTACGCAGCCTCTCAATTTCTGATCTAACACAACCCCGACCCTGTGGAGTAGGCGTTTTCGCCTGCGTTTTTCAAACCTATGTGCGGCATTCTCGGAACCATCGACCATCCGTTCGGAGAGGAGACACTAGACCTCCTTCGACATCGCGGGCCGGACGATGGAGCGCTGTCGAAGCGCTTCGTCGCCAATCGCGTGTTGACGCTAGGCCATCGCCGCCTGTCGATCCTGGATCTTTCTCCAGCCGGGCGGCAGCCCATGTGGACCCCCTGCGATCGCTTTGGAATCATCTTCAATGGAGAAATTTATAACCATCTCGAATTACGTGCCGGTATGGACGGAATCCGATACCGTGGGCACTCCGATACCGAAACGCTCTTGCACTACCTGGCGCAGCAGGGGATGGCAGGACTTGATCGCCTCAATGGAATCTTCGCGTTTGGCTTTTTTGACCAGGACCGGAACAGACTTTATCTGGTGCGCGATGCCTTTGGCGTGAAGCCTCTCTACTACTGGTCCGACGGCCGTTCCTTTATTTTTTCATCCGAGATCGCGCCTATTTTACGCTTCGTGCCCGGCGATCTGGAGCCAGCACACTTGGCTGAACTCCTGAAGCTACGTTATCTTCCTGCTCCCGACACGCTATTTCGCAATATTCGCAAACTAAGACCGGGACATGTCCTCGAAGTGGACATACGTGACCGGATGCTCGGCATCCGGGAATACTCGTTCGTCCGGCAGGATTGTCCACGCGCCGGCCGCTTAAACCAGGCGGAAGTCGTTGAACAGTATGGGTGGCATGTTCGGCAGGCGGTTAGCCGGCAATTGTTATCCGATGTCGAAGTGGGCGTGCTTCTGAGCGGCGGCATTGACTCCGCGCTTGTCGCTCAGATCGCGCAGGGGCACTCTTCGTACAGAATGCCCGCGTTCACGGTCGGCTTTTCTTCCGAGCATGAATCGGATGAAATTGACGCGGCCCGCGAAACAGCCCGAACGCTCGGTCTGGAGCACCACGATATCCGCATCGGCTTTCCGGAATTTCTTGATCTTTTGCCGCTGGTGATTCGGATCGTTGAGGAACCGGTGGCCACCACCTCGATTCTACCCATGTATTCTCTCTCTGCTTTGGCGGCCCAACATGTCAAGGTAGTTTTGTCCGGGCAGGGCGCCGATGAAGCTCTGGGCGGCTATCGACGGTATCAAATCGAACTACTGCGCTCGTTTCTCCCCTTTCCGGTTTCTGCTTTCATTTCTAAGCTTGCGGCTCTCCGCATCCGGAACGATGCGCTCCGGCGGGGCGTTTCGAGCATCGCAGAAAAAGATGACATTCGCCGCTTCGAATCTGTCTATAGCGTGTTCAACGACGCTGAAATCGAGAGGCTGATCGGGTCCGTGCCCTTTCCGCCCACGACGGAGCGCATCCGTTATTTTTATGATCGCCTGCAGTGTGCGGCACTCCCGTACAGCGTGGAACGAATGATGCGTCTCGATCTGCGCATGAACTTGGCAGACGACCTTCTGCTCTATACAGATAGAATCACCATGCATCATTCCATCGAGTGTCGCGTCCCGTTGCTCGATCGGGATCTTGTTCGCTTCGTTGAATCGCTTCCCTATGGGCACCGGCTGGGCCTTTTCAAAAGCAAGCTGGTCCATAAGCGCTACGCGGCTAGAGTGCTGCCGGCCGCCATTATCCAGCGCAAGAAAAAAGGATTCATTTCTCCGACGGACCAGTGGTTTCGAGATTTCCGTGTTCGGGATATTCTCCTGAATCCGTCGTCGAAGTTCGCCGGCTTCTTTTCCAGGCGTGCTGTTGAAGAGCTATTGGACGAACACGCCCGGGGGATGAACCGGGATCGCCAGATCTTTCTCCTGTTGAGTATTTCTTTTTGGATGGATCAACATGTGAACGCCCGCGCCGGCGAAACCGCCCTCGCCATCGCCGGAGAGCGGGGTTAAGCCCGCACAGGCTTCAGCCCTGTCATTTCAATCTTCTTGGAGATTTTTATGAATGATAAGCTTGTCCCTGATTGCATGCCCGTTCTGGGCATTGAAGTGAGCCGGTTTCCGTCGTATGACGCGGCGGTGAACTTGATCAGACAGCGTCTCTTCGCTCATTTGCCGACATTTTGTGTCGCTGTCAATCCGGAAAAGATATATCGGGCGAAGCGCGATCCGGACCTGAACGGCATTCTCCAGATCGCTCACGTCCGCCTGTGCGATGGAATTGGACTCTCGCTCGCATCCCTGCTGCTGAACCGGAAGCCAATCACACGCTGCACCGGAGTGGACCTGTTCCTTCGGCTGATTCAGATGTCGGCCGAAGAAGGCCTCCGCGTGTTCGTACTCGGAGCTTCGAGTCGTGCCAATGAAGCAGGCTGTCGCGCCCTGCAGATCATGTATCCGGGACTGCGTCTGGTCGGGCGGCACGACGGCTTCTTCGATAGTGATGAGGAGGTCGTCCGGCAAATCAATGAGAGCCAGGCCGATCTCTTGTTCGTCGCCATGGGCAGCCCCAAACAGGAATATTGGATTGCTCACAACATGTTTCAATTGCGGCCTCGCTTATTTATGGGAATCGGGGGAAGTCTCGATGTCGTCAGCGGCGCGGTCCGGCGGGCCCCCGCTCCATTCCGCAAGACCGGCCTGGAATGGCTGTATCGCCTGCTTTCTCAGCCCAGTCGCTTCCGGCGTCAGTTGGCGTTACCGTGCTTTGCCTGGGATGTCTTGCGGGAAGTGAGTCTTCCATGGAATCGCCAGAGTACGGCGCATTGAAAAAGGAGAGAGGCGTTGGCTCTAACGAAAAGAGGCAAGGGACATGCTTTGCAGCCCTTACCTCTTACGAACTGGCCTGCTTGCGAATTACTTCACAATCCAGGAGCCGGCCTGTTGCCAGCCGCCGTTCGCCGAGTTGTCCGCAACAAACGTGTAGAGTGTCTTCCCGCCATCGAAACTGGACGCGAAAGAAAGGGGAAGTTGGATCGTCAGCGTTATGCCGGACGCCGATACAGTAGCCCCCTTCATGTCGAGAGTGCATCTGCTGTTACGGAGAGAGGTATGACTTCCGAGCGCTGCGCTGGCCCAACCCGTCCCGGCGTCGTTTTGCAGGAACAAGGTTCTTGTGGGAGCCCAGTACTGGACATAGCAGCCCTGTCCGAAGGGACCCACCATCAGATTCACCTGCCGGATAGCGCTAGCGCCCTGGTTGTCCGCAGCTTTCACCGCAAACGTGGCGCTGCGTCCACTTCCAGTATTCGGGCTGACGGTGGCCTGCAGATTGGCAGGATCGGCAGGATTAGCAGGGGAGCTAGACCCCGACGAAGCGGAGGCTACCGAGAAAGAGATCACGTAATCGTTGGCGGAAGCGACCTGGGCGGCGTCCGCGCACTTCACATAGTAGGTGTAGCTGGTTCCTGCGCTAAGATTGGAAACCGGCACGGAATGCTCGGTCCCGCCCGTAATCGAGAAAGCATAAGGCATGGCCGAAAACGGCGTGCCTGCCGTTGTCGAATACGCGCAATAGGCATTCACATTGGTGGTGACACTCAAGGTAGCGCTCGTCGTGGAAGCGGCCAATGTTCCGGAAGGAGATCCGTTGGATACGACTGGGCCGGGATCCGAAGGAGCCGGTTGCGTCGGCTGGGTCGCTTGCGTGGAAGAGCCGAATACCGCGTTGTGCAGCGCCGTCGACAGAGGATAGCGGGCATCACCGGACTTGTTGGCGAGATATTCGTATTCCATCGTGAACGTCATGAATCCGCCGAAGCCGCGCGATTTTTGCCATGCCACTGCATCGCTGATCGAGTGCGTTCCGTTGTAGGAAACGAATTCATTAAGAGCAGGAATGCTCAGGTAATCAGCCTTGTAGTTCGTGTCGTAATTCATATACGAACTCTGCCAGAGCGACGAGTCGTTTATGAGATCCCGGTAGTACACGGTGAACATCGAAGATCCGCCCCCTTGCAATGGAAGGGTAACGCCCGTATGGCGTCGGCCGTAGAACGGAATGCCAACTCCGATTTTGGACGCCGGAACGCCCGCCGATGTCAGCGCATTGATGCGCCAGTCGCAGGTCATCTTGCTCGCGTCGCCATTCTGGAACAGCGCATCGTTGTACCAGGTGTAAGATCCCGTGCTGTCCATGTCGTAGCACATCGCGTTCACCTGATCGAGCGATCCCGCAGCCGCGCCTGCAACCTGCGGGATGTTGTCCCAATTCCCGGCCGCGATGGTCACCAGCTTATTCGGCATCGCCCCCTTCAACTGCTTCAACAGACTCTCATACTGACTCACGTTGACATTGCTTTCCCAGTCGATGTCCACGCCGTCGTAGCCATTCTGATTCACAAAATTCACAATGTTCGAGACAAATGTGCCCAGCATTCCGGAAGCGGTGTCCTGCGTGAACGCATTTGTGTGGCTGCCATTGTCCTTGATGCAGACAATCACCTTTTTGCCCGCTGGCTTCGACGAGTTGATCTGACTAATTTCGGCTTGGGTCAGGTAATTCAGGCTGACCGTGCCGTTTCCGTTACCGCTCCCGTCAACTCCTGGCGCGGCGGCAAAGTGAATGACGTGAGTGTAATCGTTCCATGGAATGTTGGCAATGGACTCCACCGTGTTCTGGGCGGAATAATATCCCGTGATCCATTGGCCATACATGCTTGACATGCTTGCGGATAGCAGTAGGGCTAATCCAATAATTTTCATGCAGTTCTCTTTCTTTCAACACATGCACAACAGCATGTGCTCTCTACGGTTTCGAATTTCCCGGCCGACCTGGCCTGCAAAGGCTCTGCTCGATAAGCGACACCGAACGCGGTTTTCCCCCGCGCCATACGGCTGCCGGTTCGGAGCCCAAGCCCAGCCCGGCGCGACCGATTAAGATGACATATCGAACGATAAGCCCAACAAATTAGCGGCCATCCTACCGATTCACCTCGTTTTTTGGTCATACTATTTGCACTGCTTATAGCTCGATAAAATCTTCAATGCATAATAACAGATCGTTGTTCCGAGGTCCAGCCTTAGATTTCCTACGGCTATCCGGAGGGGTGCTCCTGGTTGGGCTTGCTGTAGCGTTAGCCTTGCTTTCTGACGCTCAGCCAAAGGAGCGAAGCAGTTTTCATTGGGTAACCGGGTATTGGCGAAATCCGGTCGATGAACGGAGTCTTCGGCCGGCCGGCATCGGATACTCCGGTCTGACTCATGTGGTCCATTACGCGCTCATTCCGAACTCCGATGGCAGCTTTGAAGCGCATTCCTTGGCAGCCGTCACCGAGTATGCAGGCGAGCTCATTTCCGCGGCTCACGCGCAAAGAGTCAAAGTTCTCTTAGGCGTGACGCAAACAACTTATGGCGGAGACTATGCTGGTGCTACGCGCGATAACATCATGCCGGCGTTCCTCGCCAATATCATGCGAATCGTAAATCGATATGGCTACGACGGTGTGGATATCGATTGGGAACCGGAAATCGCACCCTCTCGGTTCATGGCCTTTGTTTGCGCGCTCCGAAAAGAACTGGATGCGCAATCGCGCCCGTTGGAGCTGACTGGAGCGTTTTGGGAAGCGCCTTGGTATCTCGTTCAGGTGCAGCGGGCCTTCGATCAGATCAACATCATGGCGTATGACAACTGTGCTCCGGCCGATGGATTTTCCTGGCACAACGCGGCTCTATACAACGAAGGCTATCGCCCGCGCCGCGGCGTGAACTGGCGCGTGAGGCAATTTCTCTCGGCCATCTCGTCCGAAAAACTCGGCTTAGGAATTCCGTTCTATGGATACGCCTGGAGTGGCGGCCGCGGCGCCTCAACGGGCGGGGTCACCCGTCCCGGACAACGCTGGACTTCACCTCCTGCCATGAACGCCTTGGATTTCCGGGAAATTGTCAATGCTCCTGATTTATGGTGTCCCCGCTATCAACGGCGCGATAAGGCAGCAGGTGATGTCCCGTACCTGAGCATCGACCGGCCCGGCTCGGCTCACGACATGTTTGTGACTTACGATGACGAGATTTCCGTCGGTCGAAAAGTGGCATATGCCCGAACCCACTCTCTCGGGGGCATCATGATTTACGACCTGTCCGGCGACTACCTCCCCGATCGCCCCCATCCGCATCCGCTCCTGGATGCAGTCGCTGCGGCTACCGGCCCGCCGGTGAACTCGCATCTCCCCGCGAACACAGCCGAAACGAGCCGGGAGCGTTAGCGACAAATCGGGAACCTGAGCGTTAACGGGAGACCGCGCGCCTTCAACGAAGCATTCCCAAAATTCAATCACACATGAAACACAAAATCCTTCTTGTGGCTGGCGCCCGGCCAAATTTTATGAAGGTGGCGCCGCTGCTCCGCTCCTTGCTGGCCGATGGCGAGTTTAGCCCCGTGCTCGTCCACACCGGGCAACACTACGACGACCATTTATCGGGATGCTTCTTCCGGGATCTAGCGATTCCGGATCCTGATTATCATCTCGGCGTCGGCTCCGGTTCGCATGCCCAGCAAACGGCCGAGATCATGAAGCGCTTAGAGGACGTGCTCCTTACTGAGAAGCCCGATTCTGTCGCAGTGGTGGGCGATGTCAATTCCACCATGGCCGCCGCCATCGATTCTTCAAAACTCGGCATCCCTGTCATTCACGTGGAAGCTGGATTGAGAAGCTTTGACCGCTCCATGCCGGAAGAGATTAATCGCGTCATTACTGACGCCATTTCCGATCTGCTTCTCGTCACCGAGGAAAGCGGCCGGCGCAACCTTCGGAACGAAGGAATTCCCGATTCGCGCATTCACCTGGTAGGAAACTTAATGATCGATTCGTTGCGCCAAAGCCTGGCCGTCGCGTGCCGGTCCGATATTCTTGCGCGCCTGTCGATTGATGGGCAGCCGTTTGGCTTGATTACTTTGCACCGCCCATCCAATGTCGATTCACGAGCGCATCTGCAGGAAATGCTTTTGGCTTTGGCCGAGATTTCCCGTTCCATGCCGCTGTTCTTCCCCGTTCATCCCCGCACGCGCGCCCAACTAGCCGGGCTGGGAGCCTCGCTCCCGGATTCGATTACACTTACCGAGCCGCTCGGCTATCTGGACTTTCTCTGCCTGATGTCGCGGAGTTCCCTGGTGCTGACAGATTCGGGCGGAATTCAGGAAGAAACGACAGCACTTGGGATTCCTTGCATCACTCTGCGCGAGAATACGGAACGACCGGTCACCATCGAGCAGGGAACAAATGTCCTCGGCGGCACTCACCAGGAGACCATCCTGGCCGCTTGGCGGAATGTCCTCGAAAAGCCCAAGCGTGGAAGCATTCCGCCGTTCTGGGATGGTTCGGCGGCCTCCCGATGTGTTGCCGCCATAAAAGCGTATTTCGGGATCTCAAAGCCCGCGGCGCCGCTGGTCTCCGTTGCCGCTTTCGCGTGATGGAAGGACTATTTTGACCTCTCCTACTCCATGTCCCTTTCCGTTGCTCAATTCTGTGTGGGCTCGCATGATCTTAACGCGGCTTCGCCGTATGGCGCCGCGGGCCTTCGATGCGCTCGAACCGTCTCTGCAAAAGAGAATGGCGAACGGCGCCCTTTGGTCCGTGTTGGGGGCGGGTATGGCGAGCGGTCTGGCGATGCTCAGCAACATCGGATGCGCCAGAATCCTGGGCTCCACTCGTTTCGGCGAACTAGGCATCGTCCTCGTAACAACGAACCTGTTTACCACCGTATTCACGGCCGGGCTCAGCATGACGGCCACCCGCTATGTAGCGGAGCTCCGCAACACCGAACCCAAGCGCGCCGGCGTCGTGATTGGGTTATCGACGGCGACTTCCGTCATAGTCGGCGCGCTGATCGCGACTGGGGTTTCGCTTCTTGCTCCCTGGGCCAGCCGTCATGTTCTGAACGCGCCGAATTTATCAGCGCCCCTCATACTTGGCTCCGCTGCCATGTTCTTCGCCGCCATTAATGGTTCTCAGACCGGCACGCTCAGCGGCTTCGAAGCCTTCAACCAGATCGCCATGGGCAATCTGATTCGCGGAAGTTTCATCCTCATTCTTGTCACAATCGGTGCGTGGTCTCAAGGGCTGGCCGGCGCTCTTGCCGGGTATGCCGGGGCAGGAGCGGTGACTGCTGTGTTTTATCAGATCGTGGTTCGCCGCGAGTGCCGCCGCCATTCGGTTCCCATCTCCTATCGCTTCGATCGAAAAGCGATTGCGCTGCTCTGGCAATTTACCGTCCCCGTACTTCTTTCGAACTCTTCATTCACCCCGGCCGCCTGGTGGAGCAACGTTCTTCTCGCGCGCCGCAGCGGATACGCCGAGGCGGGCGTCTTCAACGCCGTCTATAACTGGCAAATGTTTGTCACGTTCCTCTCAATGGCTGTTTCGAGCATTGGGCTGCCCATGCTCTCGAATGTTCGAGGGGAAGGGAACCCCCGCAAGTACAAGCAGTGCCTTAAAACGAATTTTGTCCTAATATCGATTCCCGCCATTGTGGTTGCAATTCCCGTGATGCTCCTGTCCAAACACATTCTCCGGATGTACGGCCCGAGTTTTACCCACGGCGCGCCGGCGCTGCTTCTCATTGCGGTCTCGGCTGTGCTAACCGCAATTAACCTTCCTGTCGGGCATGCCATTTGGTCGCTCGACGCGACCGTTGCGGCCATGCTCCTTTCCCTGCTGAGCGGGGCCGCATTGGTGCTGGGCGCATACATGCTGACACCCTATGGCGCGGTTGGCCTGGCGGCCGCGTATGTCTTTATGGGACTTGTTCAGACCTCGGCAAATGCGCCCTTCACGTTCTGGCTTCTTCGAAAACGTCTGACTCGTGTTTACCGAACGGAAGGCGTCGCCGCATGAGTATCAATAGTAGCTTTTCCGCCGGCCGGGTGATTCCTATCAACTACGCCGGTCCGCTCCTGTCTGAGCGGCGCACTGGAACCGAGCGCGCTGTGCTTGCGCTGGTTTTGCTGGGCATGCTCGCGGCGTTCGTCATGTTCTTTACTTACGAACGTGCTTTGAAAGAGCAATTGAGGCCCGACCAGCTTTACAACGGCAATATCGTAAAGCCACAGATTTACTATTTGGCTCATGGATGCCAGTTACTCCTGATGCTGGCGGCCGGGGCTCTCTCGCTTGCCTTTACGAATTTCAGAGCAATCGAGCGAGGCTACGTATTATCGATGATCCTGCTATTCGGGGCCACCGCGCTCATGACCATCCGAGGATACAGCCTGTCTGATTTCCTCTCCACCCGGCTGTTCGATGCGAGCGGACCCATCCCGTTCCTGCTTACCATTGTGGTATTCATTGGAGCTCGCCCGAGCAATTGGAAGTTCCTGGAACCACTGCTGGTGGTCATGGCCACCATTTTTTCGGTCCTGGCGCTGGTAGGAATTGCAGGCTTGCGAACCTTCACGCGCCAGGAGGCCGTCGCGAGCTTCGCCGGAGATCTGAACGCGCTTTACTGGCCGGCGGCCTGGATCGCCCTGCGGGACCATCCGCGCCAAGGCGCCGCCGCCCGGCTCCGCTTCTTGCCGATGCTGGTTTACGGGCTGGGCAGCTTATTCGTTCAAACGCGGCTGAACTTTGTCATGATATTCGGCTTGATCGCCGTGCACGCCTATCTGCAACATAGAAGACATCGGCGTCAGTCGGGCGGTTGGCTGTTAGCAGGCACGGCCGTTGTCTGGATCGTTCTGTTTATCAGTATTTTCGTGCGAGACACCCGGACCTTCACCCGGATTTCGGATGCCGCCGATGCGTTCTCCGCGCGCTTGGACGAAGATACCCGGACGGGCCAGCTCGTCTCGTTTTTCGATGATGTTGCGCCGCAGGAGCTCTTACTCGGAAGGGGCTCTTTTGCCGTTTGGAATTGGGCCGGGGTCGCCTGGAATGGAGGAACGGATGTGGGTTATCTCTCGCTTCTCCTGTATGGCGGGGCGCCCCTTTTGCTGACGTATATAGCAGCAGGCATCCTCCCTGGCTTTTCGGTGCTGCGGCGGCGCGCCAGCGAGCTTCAATTGGTGGGCGCCGGAATCGTTTTACTTTGGAGCCTGCGCATGTTTTCGTCCTCCTATCCATCCCTGACGATTGACGCGTATCCGCTGCTGTTCTGTATCGGCGCCTGTATTTCCCGCGCTCCGAGTTACCCGCCGCGCCACCTATGACGGGCAATTCTTAGTTGTGGCTGTGCCGGCGTAGCATTTTCGCTGTGTTTTTCGATCTGCGATTTTTCCCAACCAACCTATGCGCATCCTCTGGTTCACAAACGATCCAATGCCGGCCGTCAATCGCCGCTATGGCCGGCCCACTGCCGGGACAGGTCACTGGATTCCCCAGCTCCTCGCCTCTCTACTTAGCTCGTCGGATCTGCAAATCGAAGTAGCCACCGTGTACCCTGGTCTTCGCGACGAACAGTTCGAGGAAGACAATATACGATACTTCGTGATCGGACAACCCAAGACCGCGAACATCTTTTTTCACTGCCGCCCTCAGGACTTGCAGGCGTGTGCCGATCTCGTCCATCAGCGGAACCCCGACCTTGTACATATCCACGGAACCGAGCGCTTCTATGGCCTCCTGTCTGCGCGAAAGCTCATTGATGCTCCCGTCGTTATCTCTCTTCAAGGACTTCTCAGTGCCTATCAGCAGTTCTTTTTCGGCGCCCTCTCGTTCCGTGACATTTGGAAGAGCAACCGTCTGATCGAACTGTGTAGCCGCCGGGGTCTGTACTGGCAGTATCGTGAATACCAGCGCGGCGCGCGGCAGGAACAGGAGGTTTTATCAGGCGCCGAAGCGTTTTTGGGAAGGACCGCCTGGGACCGTGCCTACGTGTACTCCGCAAACCCCAATGCGTCTTATTATCATGTCAACGAAGTATTGCGGCCGCCGTTTAGGAATGCGCTCTGGGATGTCTCAAAGTGCGACCGGCACACCGTCATCTTCACCAACTGCGGCCATCCCCGCCGTGGAACGGAAACACTGCTCGAGGCTATTCCGCTGATCTGCCGGACTGTGCCTGATCTGCGCGTGCGCCTCGCGGGACACATCGGGAACCGTCGCGGATATGAGCGATTCCTGCGCCGGAGTATTGCCGGGCGTGGGCTCTCCGATCGGATCACCTTGCTCGGATACTTGGATGCCCAGGAGATGGCTCGCCATCTCGCCTGTTCGCATCTATTCGCGATCTCTTCCTATAGCGAGAACAGTCCGAATAGCCTTTGTGAGGCCATGCAGGTCGGCATGCCTGTGGTTGCGTCGTACGCCGGTGGCATGCCCAGCCTCGTCCGCGACGGCCGCACCGGTCTTCTGTTCCCGTCCGGCGATGCAGCCATGCTGGCAGATGCGATTGTAAAGATCTTTCGCGATGATGCCTTGGCCTGTCAGCTTGGTCAAGCGGCACGAAATGAAGCGTCAGCGCGGCACGATCCGAACACCGTAACGGCTGATTTGCTGTCCGCATATAAAAACGTCGCAGACTTGTGCAGGCCGGAACGCCTGGCCGTCAGCGCCTGATACCGACCATTACCCCAAGCCAAGGATCTTTGAATGACAGACTCTACCGAAGCGCCATACCAGGTTGTATGCGTATGCGGCGGGCATGGATATCCACGGGGTACGGCTACGGCTGCGCGGATCACGATGATTGGCAGAGCGTTACTCGATTCCGGGCTTTCTTTTCGATTGCTGCATTGCGGCCCTAGTCCGGTAACCATCAACACCGAGGCCAGCGGAGTGTTCGAGGGAATTCCCTTCGAATACATGACCGGGCTTCGCCGCCCCCATAACCGGTTCTTGCGAATGCTTGTGTATGCGCGCGCTGGCGCCAACCTGACACGGCGGCTGCTTGCGCTTTGGCCGTGCCGGCGATCCACCGCTCTGTATCTGTACGTCATGGACAGTCTCCTGGCTGTTTATGTCGGCCTGCTCTGCCGGCTTCTCCAAATTCCCGTGGTCCAGGAGATGTGCGAGTGGATGCCGGGTGATCCTCGATGTTCTCGTCTGGTTCACTGGCTTCATAAGCGAGTGCTCTTCCGGCAGGCTACCGGCGTGATTACGATCTCGCAAGCGATTACTGGCCGCGTCAAGCGGAATAGCAGCGGCAACAGACGCGCTCTCCTCGTGCAGAAAGTCCCTACTCTCGTCGATACCGAGCGGTTCCCGCCTCCCGCACCAGCCAATCGATCTGGTTCTCATATTCCGGAGTTTGTCTATTGCGGAACCTGGCGCCAGGATATTTTTCAGATCGTATCCGCGTTTGCCCGCGTCAAGCAGCACGGCCATTCCTGTCGGCTTCGAATCATCGGGGCGAGGGCCGAACAATTGCGTCCTTCGTTGGACGTCCATATAAAAACCAATGGCCTCTCCGGGGATGACATCATCTTAGCCGGATGCGTCGATCAGTCTACGCTTGAAAGCGCCTATCGTTCGGCCGCTGGGCTCCTGATGCCGCTCTGGAATGACGACCGCTCCCTCACGCGGCTTCCTAATAAGATGAGCGAATATCTTGCGTCCGGGAGGCCTGTGATCAGTTCCTGTATTGGGGATATTCAGGAATTTCTCACCGATGGTGTAAGCGCCTATCTCGCGACTCCCGGCGATACCGCCAGCTTCGCCAGCAAAATGGTCGCCGTGCTGGAAAATCCCGCGGATGCCGATCGTATCGGCGCGGCTGGGCGGGAGGTTTGCATGTCGAAACTCGATTACCGCTGGTATTCACAGGCGCTTGGACAGTTCTTTCGTGCATGCGTCGAAACTGGAGGACGGTTGACGGATATGTCGGAAAATTCGATCTTTTCCTTGTCGGCGCGAGTCCGGCTACAAAACGCAATTCGAAATGCTTTCTGCGGTACCCTCGCGCTTTCGTTCTTTGCTCTCGGGCGTGTTTCCCGGGCCAAGAAACACATCCTCGCCCGCAACGTCGTAACTTCGATTTATTTTCACAATCCAAACAAACGGCTATTTACGAAATGTGTTCTGTGGCTAAAAAAGAACGGCTATACGTTTGTCTCTCAGGCAGACGTAGTTGAAATTCTCCAGGGGAGGCGCATCGCTCCCCGGGGGGCGGCTTGGTTGACATTCGACGACGGGTTTAGAAGGCTGCTGGATGCGGTCGTGCCCGTTGCTCGCGAGCATCACGTTCCGGTCACATTCTTCATCCCTTCGGGGATCATTGAGGGCGACGGACGATTCCCTTGGCTCGCTTCTGGACGCGGCAAAAGCCCGGCCCGCCATGCGATGACACTCTCGGAATTGAAAGAAATCGCGCGGTATCCGGAGATCACCATTGGATCTCATACCGTCAATCACACCATTACTGCCGGGCTGCCATACCTACAAGTCCGCGCTGAACTCGAGACTTCTAAAGCGCAGCTTGAACAATGGACCGGCAAGGCGGTATCGTCTTTTGCCTATCCTGTCGGGCAGACCGACGGCCGCGAGATTCCGCTCCTCAAAGAGTTGGGCTATTCGCTGGCCGTTACAACGGAACCAGTTCTGCTGAATGCGCAGAGTAATCCCTATCTGCTGCCTCGCTTTCATGTCGGTGATGAAATCCCATTTGCCGAAGCGGTTTGCAACATAGTCGGTGTGTGGGGTCCGCTCCGGCGAATCCTCCACTTTCGCTTCTCTACGGAACGACCGCTAGCCGTTCGTGTCGAGTAGGAGTTTTCGCCTGCGAACTCTGGTGGTTCTATGCTCTCGATCGTCTTCCTGCTTTTCAGCGCGCTTGCTCTCTCGCTGATTATCACCCCGGTCGTCCGGACGCTCGCGCTCCGCTACGGCTGCGGGCTCGACTATCCGGACCAGCAGCGTAAAATGCACAAGACCCCGGTTCCGCGAATCGGAGGGATTCCCATCGTCCTCGCGTATGCCGGAGCGATCGGCCTTCTTGTGCTCACAAGCCGCACGTTCCCGCATGTTCAGCATTTTGCATGGCGGCTTGTTTTGGCATCCCTGCTGATCTTTATCACTGGGCTGATCGACGATCTGTTTGGCCTCAAGCCGTGGCAAAAGCTGTCCGGCGAAATCCTCGCCGCGGTCCTTGCGTATTCCGGCGGCATCCAAATCCAAACCATCGGCTCCCATCACGTTCCGTACTTCCTCGCTTTGCCGCTCACCGTTGCCTGGATTGTTGGATGTACGAACGCGTTCAATTTGATCGACGGGCTGGATGGCTTGGCGGCCGGTATCGGATTTCTGGCCGCCCTCGCGAGTCTGTTTGCCGGGGCTCTCCACGGCAACATCGGTATCGTGATTGCTACAGTGCCGCTAGCCGGGGCCCTTCTCGGCTTTCTCCGCTTCAACTTCAATCCGGCCTCTATCTTTCTCGGGGACGGCGGAAGCTTATGGATCGGATTCCTGCTTGCCTGCTTCGCCGTCATCTGGCCCAATAAGTCGATTACGGCTATCAGCGTAACGGCGCCTTTACTGGCGTTGTTTTTGCCGTTAATGGATACGACTCTCGCGATTGTCCGAAGATTCCTTCGGGGGCAGCCTATTTTCCACGCGGATCGCGGACATATCCATCACCGCCTCATCGAACGCGGTCTTTCCACGCGGCGCGCCGTTCTTCTGCTGTACGGAGTCAGCGCGCTGGGTGCCTCCTGTGCGCTCCTGGAGAGCACCGCAAGTCTCAGCATTCGCCTGCCCGTCATTATCCTGTTCGGCATTTTGGTGTGGAATGGCGTTCGTTACCTTGCTTACCAGGAATTCGGTGTGGTCGCGCTTGTGCTGCGCGCGAGTCATATCCTTTCCACAGTCCAGTGTCATTTACGGCTTCGCGATTACGAAGCATTACTTGCAAAAGCAAACACCATCGAGGATTCTTGGCGTGCTCTAAAAAAAATCCGGAAAGATCTCGAATTTAGCAAGGTTGAATTATGTTTGTGCGGGCATTTATATGAAGAGGCATTCAGGCCCTCCGCTAGCGGCTGCTGGAATTTGCAGATTCCGCTTTCCGATACTGAATATGTCCGCTTCGTCTGTCAGTACGAATGCGTCTCGGCGGCGCCTATAGTTTTCCCGTTGGCAGATTTACTGAACCAGTACTTTTCTCGAAAAATGCTTTTATTTCGATCTCAAAAATCCCTTAATGGAGATAGTATAAAAGCCGAGGAGCATTTTGCGTATCGAGCCAAGGCCTGTTAGTGACTCATCTTTGAAGATTCCGGCTCTGGTACTTGACGGACATCTGAATAGTTCGCTTGCGGCAATTAGGTCTTTGGGCTACCAAGGAATTCCGGTCTATGTGGGCTCTCATCGTGTAACCGCAACGGGCCGCTATTCGCGCTACGCAACTCACTGCTTCTTGTATCCCTCGCCGCTATTGGATCGAACCGGATTTGTAGAATCCGTTAAACGGTTGATGCAGCAACTGGGAAGGGTCGTGCTGTTTGCATTCAGCGATTCCACGCTGCTTCCTTTAGTTCGAAATTCTGTGTTACCGGACGGTCAGATCCAACTCTGTGATCGACAATTATGGAACGTTGCATTTGATAAAGCGCGCACGCTATCGCTCGCGGAAGAACTCGGCGTACCCATCCCCAAAACCTATATCTGCCAGACGATCGGCGAAGCCTGCCGCGTAGCGTGCGAACTGTCGTTCCCAGTCGTGCTGAAGCCTCGGCGCAGTGTCTTCTGGGACGGCAATCGAGGCGTGCAGCAAAGCCCTTCTTTTGCGTTTTCAGAACATGATTTGATGCGTAAATTGGCCGCGGCTTTTAGCCAAGCGCGGGAATGCCCGCTCCTTCAAGAATTCGTACGCGGCGAAGAAGTGGGTGTCGAATTTCTTTGCCGCGATGGCGATCCGTTGATGGTCTGTGCTCATCGCCGTATACGCTCCGCCTCTCCCCGCGGCGGTGCGAGTGTCGTAAGTGAGACCATTCCCGATGACTACTGCGGCATCGGGGCTCTGGCTCGCCGTCTGGTCCGCCGCTTGCGATGGAATGGGCCAGCCATGGTCGAGTTTAAAATCTGCAAGCGTACGCACTGCCCCCAACTGATGGAAATCAATGGACGGTTTTGGGGGTCCTTGCCGTTAGCCGTTGCCGCCGGCGTAGATTTCCCGTTTCTTTTCTATCGATTTTCCTTGGGTGAGGGCGTTCCGCCCGGTGCCTGCGAGCTCGGGGTGAAAGCGCGTGATTTCTTGGGAGACGCCCTCAACCTGAGCCACGTCCTCTTCAGCACGGATCCGTTGCGGCCTCTCCTTTATCCAAGCCGGAAGCGCGCCCTGGTGCAATTTCTGCGAACTTCGTTCCAGTGTCGGCCGGCTTCGTTTGCTCTTAGAGATGTTCTGCCGTCCGTGTTTCGATGGCTTGATGCCCTGAATTGCCGCTCCAGCGGCTATAACGGCAAATTGGTCCGCGAGCCATAGATCCCTTTTTTTTAACTGTTTCTTTTCATATCCCTTAAACACTGGGAGGAGGTCCCTTGCCTAAGTCAGCGCTCATCATAGGAGTCACGGGCCAGGACGGATCGTACCTGACCGAACTGCTGCTCTCGAAAGGATATATTGTCCACGGACTCGTGCGCCGGAGCTCAAGCTTCAATACCGCGCGCCTCAATCATCTCTATGAGGACCCGCACGAAGCCGACCGGCAACTGATCCTGCACTACGGGGATCTTACCGATTCAACGGGCTTGCGCGCCATTCTTGAAAAGGCAAGGCCGGATGAAATCTACAATTTGGGAGCGCAATCCCACGTCAAGGTCTCGTTCGAGCTTCCTGAGTACACGGCAGACTCAGTAGCTATGGGCACGCTTCGCCTCCTCGACTGTGTGCGCGATCATGTGCGCCACACCGGGCGCGGGGTGCGCTTCTATCAAGCCGGCTCCTCAGAGATGTTTGGCGCGGCTCCGCCTCCGCAGAATGAAAACACACGGTTTTATCCTCGCAGTCCCTATGGAGTATCCAAGGTTGCGGCCTATTGGTATAGCGTGAATTACCGCGAGGCTTACAATCTTTTCGTTTCGAACGGAATCCTCTTCAATCACGAATCTCCGCGGCGCGGCGAAACTTTTGTCACGAGAAAAATCACGCGCGCCATTGGACGCATCAAGATGGGATTGCAGAAGAAGCTCTATCTCGGAAATCTCGACGCGCGGCGCGACTGGGGGTTTGCCGGAGACTACGTGGACGCGATGTGGCGAATGCTGCAGCACTCTTCGCCGGACAATTTCGTTATCGCAACCGGCCAATCCTATTCCGTTCGTGACTTCATAACCGAAGCGTTTTCGTATGCCGGTCTTGACTGGCGCGAGTACGTTGAAATCGATCCTCAATATTGCCGCCCCACCGAAGTCGATTTTCTCTGCGGCGATGCGAGCAAGGCCAAAGCGCTGCTTGGGTGGGAACCGAAGACATCATTTTCTCAATTAGTCTGCATGATGGTCGATAAAGATCTCGGCCTGGCCGAACAGGAACGACTGTTACACGATCAGCAATATGTGACAAGCCGCGCGGTCGGAGCTCCGATCGCCCTGAGGCCCACATCTGACGTCGAAAAATATAACCTATCTTGCCTTGGTAATGGAGCTTTCCAAAGGAGCCCGAAACAGGAACAGCCGGATTTTGTCGCCGGACATTGTGGGTTAGCCGGTTCCGCAGCCCATTAAGGAGGAGTATCTCCTCTCAGGGCGCTCGACCAATGAATGGTATGCGATCGCGGAAATTGCCGGAATCAAGCTGTGCCAGGCCTATCGTTGCCAGTATGGGTTCAAGCGATCGGCTTAATGCCCACGAACGCGTATGGGCCCGGCGATAATTACGATCTCGAGAAAGCGCACGTTCTCCCCGCCTTGATTTGCAAGTTTCATGATGCCGGGGTTGAGGATCGCCCGGACGTGGTTGTTTTCGGAACCGGCACTTCGCGGCGCGAGTTTCTGTTTGTGGACGATCCCGCATCGGCTGCCATTTTCTGATGCAGACGTACGCTGTGTCGAGTTGTCATCGTCGGCGCCGGAGAAGATATCACGCTCAAGGAGCTTGCGCACCTGATTGCCCGTATCGTCGGATATAAGGGAAGGATTCGGTCCGATCCATCACGGCCCGGCGGCACTCCGCGAAAACTTCTCGATGTTAGTCTCTTGCACAGTCTGGGGTGGAAACACTCTGTCTCGCTAGAACAGGGATCCGCCGTATACACAAATCGTATGTAAATCAATGGTGTCCCGACCTCGCGCTTGGTAAGTAACTTAAAACCATGACTGAAGAACAAATTCAACGTTTCTGGCAAAATCCGTCCGCCAACTCCGATTACTTATTGCTCCGGGATTCGGAATATCTCGCTTTGGACGATCAGTTCCGCATTCACTATCGCGATATATACCGGGCCTGTCCACCATTTCTTCGCCGGCTCAACGCGATTCCGCTCGAAGGCAAACGAGTGTTGGAAATTGGGATCGCCGATGGAACCAACTCTGAAAGGTTAATTCGGCGTGGAGCGATCTGGTCTGGCATTGACCCGGACGAAGAAGCTGTCGAGCGCGTTACCAAGCGCTTACACATCCGGCGACTCCCGTATGAGGCGCTAAATTCTGGCCACCCCGCGGCCATGCTCCACGAATCCGAGTCGTTCGATGTTGTCTTCTCGCACGCCTTTCTTAGCAGCATTCCTGATATCGGCTACGTGCAACAGGAGATCGCCCGCGTATTGAAGCCAGGCGGAGACCTGATCGCGGTTCTCTATGCGCGCTGGTCTCTTCATTGGCTGCTCTCACGGCTGGCGCAACTGGCCGGCAGTACTCAGAACGCTGCTCGGGAATTCGTCTATGATTCACGAAAAGTCCGGCGTACGTTTCGGTCTTTCCATTTAAACAGCGCCTCCAAAATGTTTCTCGATTACGGCCTGCCGGGCGAATCGCTTTTTGGTTGGTGGATCTGGGCTCACCTCCAGTCGCGAACGCCCCCGGCTTCGTCCTGATTCCTGAAAGGGTGTGTATGTCTGCTTCACCACTATTTTCATCCGCTGCGGCCACCACGCCTTGCCGCGCCAATTCCATCTCGCTTTCTGTTTCGAAGGAGGTCCTGAATCTCATCCGGAGTTCGCTGTCGGAGGCAGTCTCGCGCTGGCCGCGGCTGTGTCATGGCAGCCTGCTGCTGGGCGTAGAAATCAGCAATCCGCAAGGCGGGAGTTCCTTCTTTATTCGGAACCATATGCCCTTGGAATGGGACACCACGCGCGGGGGAGCCCCATTCCTGACGGATTCACAGTGGCGATCCCTTAACGAGGTCCTCGCATCGTTGAGCACCGACGGAAAAGTAATCGGGTTTTGCCGGACTTCGCGGCGCAGTGAGTCGGAGAACATGCTGGGCGCTGGCGTACTCGTGGCCGAGCTTATAGAAGCGGACACGGCCATTCTGGCGGCCTGTGCCCAAAACTCGAGCGCCGCTATCACGATCAAATTCGGTCCGCCTCCCAAGTTTCAGTCCTATTCCTTAGCTATGTGGCAAGACGGCAGCATCGTGCAGGATCTTGAGATCAAGCGGCCTCCCCCTACTCCGGCGATTCCATCCCCGCCGGCGGACGCCCGTATTCCGCCGACGAGCAGCCCGAGCCGGATTTACGCCGTCCTGGCATGGATGATGGGCACCATCCTGCTCTCGATAGCCACCTACGTTATCGCTCATTTGTATCTCAAACCGGCTATGCTGCATTGGGCAATGCAGACGCAAACAGAAGCTGCTCCTCCGGCCACCCGTGCAGCGCAGTCCGGTTTTGGTTTGCGGGTCGAGCCGAGCGGTACAGCGCTCGAGATACGTTGGGACCCTCTTTCACCGGCCCTTCAGGCCGCAAGCTCGGCTACCCTGGTTATTACGGAGGGCACATCGGTCCGGCGGGTCCCGCTGGATGCAGATCAAATCCGCGCCGGCCGCCTCCTCTACACTTCTGTTCTCGGGGATGTCATCTTTCGCCTCGACGCGCTGGATTCCAACTCCCACATGTTGTCCGAGTCGTTGCGCGTCATTAGAAATGGCGGTCTACCCGCGCCTTCTGTATCAGCCGCCGGTCCTTTGCCCATATCTCCGCCCCATCATAGAAGCCGGACCCGGGCAAATGGATCAGCAAACAGTTACAGATTCGCTCCGGCCAGAACACCGGCGCCGGAGCCCAGCCTTCCAGTTCCCGTAATCCGTTTGCCCCCATTGCAAATTCCAACTGTCAATTTCGAATCGTCCAAAACCAAACGTTAGCAGCTCCGTCATTTCAGTTTCCAAAGGAACCTCACCATGTTTCTCTCTAACTTCTGTCTGATCGCGCTCGCTGTTTTTGCGCTGCCTGCAAGCATAGTGGCGCAAGCGCGGTACACCGTACACGACCTCAGCACTCTCGGTAAGCCGGGTACATTCGCCAAGGCGCTGAACAAAAAAGGCGAAGTGGTCGGCACGGGCACCACGGCTGCCGGGCAATCGCACGCCTTCCGAACAGCCGCCAATCATCCAATCAACAGCGCAACCGATGATCTCGGCACGCTCGGGGGTGCGACCAGTTTCGCGGATGACATCAATGATTTGGAGCAAGTAGTGGGCAGCAGTCAGATTTCCGCGTCTGACCTCTTTCCTCGCGCCTTTCGCACGGGTCCGAATTTGCCGATTAATCCCGCCACGGACAATCTTGGAACCTTCCCCGGACCGCCTCAAAGCGTGGCGCACGGAATTAACAATCGAGGGCAGGTCGTCGGCTCGGGATCGCTTGGTATTTTGAACAATCATGCCTTTCGCACTGCTCCAAACGCTACCCTGAATCCCAATACGGATGATTTAGGCAGCTTGTCACCGAACACCTTTCCGCAAGATACAGAGGCAAACAAAATAAACACCGCTGGCGTGGTTGTCGGCGTCAGTACCGTGTCGAACAACACGCAGCACGCCTTCCGGACTGCTCCCAACCAGGGAATCAACCCGCTCACAGACGACCTTGGCACGTTGGGAGGGCCCTACAGTAGCGCCACGGATGTTAACGATGCCGGGCGCGTGGTTGGCTTATCCGCGACGGCTCTCAATGACACTCATGCGTTTCTGACCGCGGCTTCGGCTGCCACATCTCCGTTGATCGACCTCGGCACCCTGGGCGGACTAAGCAGCGGGGCAAATGCGCTGAACAACAGCGCCCAGGTGGTTGGCTACAGCAGCACACCGGACGGTCACCAGCATGCTTTCGTCTATAGCGGAGGAACCATGCTTGATCTAAATACGCTGACTACCTCTACGCCGCCCCTTGTTTTGAGCCAGGCTACCGATATCAACGACTTTGGACAGATCGTGGCTAATGCAATCGACACCACCGGCGCCCAGCACGCTTTCCGGCTGGATCCGACCGCCGCTGGCTATATCTATTTGCTGGTCGATACGGTCGAGTCATTCGATCTTCCGGCCGGCGTTACCGCGCGTTTCACTGCGTCACTGCATGCCTGCCTCGCGGGCCTTCAAAATCGCGCCGTGCGGCACTGTGTGCAGGATCTGCTCGTATTCGACAGGCAGATCCTTTTGGCCCGGGGCGTGCAGGTCTCTGATTCACAGGTCAATATGCTGCTAAAAATACAGGCTCATGCTATTTCCATGTTTTTAAGTGACGATTGACGCACCGACTTTGCCTCCTTTGCCTCTCACAGACCCACCCCGGTTCAACTCCGGGTCCGTTTCATACCAGAGTAAGAGCGGGATCGGCTTGGTCTGTCCGGCTTTGTGGCAGCGCGCCAGAAAGCAGCATGCTCCTCCGGATACCGGACCCAATTTCCATCGCCGCGTTCCAGCGATTCGCAACCGTAGCCGACCTGTGGTGCGGATGCCTTAGATCAGCGTCGAATTGCAGTAGCCAGCTCCGAAAAGCATCAGTTCATCGGGAGTAAGTTCCTTGATTTGGCTCTCGATTTGCTCAACTCTGCTCATCACCAACTCCAAATCCAGCCTGCAACGCCGCCAGAACCCCGCATTCTCCACATACCCCTCGCACACACATCCGCCGCGCTCCACGGACCACGGTAATTCCTGCCGCATGCATGCCCGATGTGCCCGGCGCCGCGCTGCTTTTTCCATTCGATCACTTCGACCCAGATCTCCGGCGTCATCCGCTGCACGCCAGTGCCGTCCATTTTTGCGACGCTCCGGTCGCGGGTAGTCCAGCGATACGTTTTGGCGCGCGCATGCTCGGCTGCCGGATACCAGTGTGAGAAATAGACATCACGCCGGGAAAGAAACCGGCTTCGGCCGCGCCTAACAAAAATCGCAAGACATAGAAGCGCTGCATGTGGTGGCTACCGCCGCTGAAAAAAGAAACGCGCAGCAATCCTGTAACGGTCGCGATTTGCCCCAGACGATGGTGATGCCGGCGAGCCATTTGCGGGCACTCCAGCGTTCTACGATCAGCGTTCCCGGCACTTCCAGCAGAAAGTAGCCAAT
>JACZDD010026660.1_pt1 | contig 24902 bp, 14 predicted proteins | sample 8641771 | NCBI WGS metagenome assembly JACZDD01 (sample SAMN15324614, study PRJNA640507) | soil metagenome | isolation source: intercropping peanut in the second line | place: China: Luxin town, Laibin City, Guangxi Province | collected 2019-07-25 | depth 10cm m | reverse complement strand
GGCTACCGCGCCGATGCCGACCGTTCCAGTTGGGAATTCTCCGTCATTGGCCGGCTTGCGCCCGGTGTATCTCTCGAAGCTGCTCAAGCGGATTTGAAACGGGTCGCCGCTGCGCTCGACAAAACCTATCCTACGGACAAAGGCATCGGATTTTCTTTATCATCGGCGAGCACTTGGATGGCCGGCGACAAAGCGCGCCGAGCGCTCTGGATTCTGGTGGGCGCCGTCAGCTTTCTTCTTCTCATCGCCTGCCTGAATATGGCGAATTTGTTGCTGGCGCGCGGCACCACCCGGCAGCGAGAGATCGCCGTTCGCATCGCACTCGGTGCAGGACGCGCACGCTTGATTCGCTTCGTGATGATGGAATCGCTTCTCCTCAGCATCTTCGGCACGTTGCTTGGATTAGCATTGGCTTACGGCACGCTGCGCGTTCTACAGGCAATGGAGGTCGAAGGAATACCGCGTCTGGCCGACGCCGGCCTCAATCCGTGGGTGCTTGGATTCTCCGTCTTGATTGCGATTCTCACGGGCGTGCTCTCCGGAATCGCGCCTGCATTGCAAACTCCCGCGAGTGGCACAGCGAATGCCATACGCGATGCCGATCACCAAACCGGCAGCCGCGAGCAAGGCCGTTTGCGAGCACTACTGGTAACCGCCGAGGTTGCAATTTCCTTTCTTCTGCTGGTAGGCGCCGGTCTGCTCATCCGCAGCTTTACCGAGCTCATGAACGTTAATCCTGGCTTCCAAACCGAAGGCCGCCTTCTTTTCTCTGTAAGTATGCCCGAGTCGTACTACCAAAACGGAATCGGCAAGCAGTTTTTGGACCGCTTCTTCCAGCGTCTTTCTGCTGTTCCGCAAGTGTTGGCGGCTAGTGCCGTCAGCAGCCGGCCGATAGAGGGAGCAGATACGGGCATGAATATCGTCACCGTTCCCGCTAACAATAACGGCACTCAAGGACCACCGCCTTGGGCCGGATGGCGTATTGTTTCGCCTGGTTACTTTCATGCGGTCGGCGTGCCGCTGCTTCGAGGTAGAGTTTTCGATGAGCGCGATAAGCCAATCGAGCCTGATCGCGGCCAACCTGCCCCGCCGCGCCGTGTCGTGATCAGTCAACGTCTGGCCAAATTACTGTTTGGCAATGAAGACGCCATCGGCAAACGTGTCGCTCTTTGGGGCAACAGCAGTCTGGATGCAGGAGTGATCGGCATAGTCGCGGACTGCCGCGAGCGCGGACCTGCCTACCGCCCCACTCTCACCGTCTATCTCCCCTACGGCCGGAACACCCTGGTTTCGCAGTTCGTCCTACACACGCGTGGCAACCCGCTCGCCGTCGCGCCCACTGTGCGCGCCATCGTCGCCGGGCTCGACCCCAATCTTCCCGTGGCCGACGTTCGCTCGTTTGAAGAAGTGGTCCACCGTTCTCTCTCGCCTCAGCGGTTCAACGTAATTCTTTTGACGTCCTTCGGCGGTCTTGCACTGCTCCTGGCCACTACCGGCATATATGGCGTCCTTGCTTACGCCATGAACCGTCGCACTGCCGAGATCGGCCTGCGCGTCGCCCTGGGCGCCAGCCGTACCAACGTTCTCGGTATGGTTCTGAGCCAAGGTATGCGGCCGGCTTTTGTTGGTATGCTGCTCGGCGCACTTGGCGCATGGTGGTTATCGCGCTATCTTGACGCGCTCCTATTCGGCATCAAGCCCTTTGACGTTTTCACCTACGTTACTGTAGCCGCGCTCTTATTGACAACTGCTCTCATAGCCTGCCTATTGCCTGGCCGCCGTGCCATGCGTATTGATCCAGCGGTCGCGTTACGGACTGAGTAACACACACTATTTTTCGTAACTGGCGCTCCGGTGTAGATCCTCGCCTACGACCTGGCGTTTACGTTCCGAATTGCGAGCGAGTCGGTGATCCGGATAGTGGACCGACGGGTTGGGATCGGCCAATTTCCGGATTGCCGGTCACACAGGATCTAACCGGAAACAATGCACGCTTCGGAAACAGAAAGCACAGAAGCTTTGCAGAGTGCCAATTTACGACAAGCCGGTTTCGCAAGCATTATCGGAAAGAGCGCAATTGTGTACGCCCCGTTTGCACTCCGGGGAGTGGTCAGGCACACACAAGCCGCTTCCGGCCGACTGTGTGCTGGTGCAGCCCAAAGTTATTTTGAGGCGATCGCTTGGACAGGCCTTGACTTCAATTGTATTCTGGTCTATATCTAGTCCAGAAAGGTATTCTCTACTTGGGCAACTCCTCCTCGAACCCCGATCTCCTGCCGGGAACCTTGTACATGATGATCCTCAGGACACTCAACCAGGGCCCACTGCACGGCTACGCAATCGCCAAGCGCATTCAGGATTGGTCGAAAGGCGATCTTGAAATCGAGGACGGCTCGCTCTACCCCGCGTTGAATCGGATGTTGCTTAAAGGATGGGTGAAGGCCGAATGGGGAGTCACGGAGAACAACCGGAGGGCTCGTTTCTACCGGCTGACCACGGCGGGGAAGAAGCAGCTAGATGCTGAATCGAGCGCGTTTAACAAAATGGTCCGGGCAATTCAGCTGGTCATGCGGACGTCATAATCATGTTCTGGCGGAGCCTTCTGCGGCGCGATCAAGTAGATCAAGAGTGGCGCGAGGAAATGGATTCGCATGTTCAGATGCTGACCGATTCCTTCCTGGCGCAGGGCCTAACGCCGCGGGAGGCTCGCTCGGCCGCATTGAGACAGGCAGGCAACCTGACGGCCCGACGGGAGGAAATTTACCGCATGAATGGTATTCAGTGGCTCGATTCGATTTCGGGCGACGTGCGCTACGCGGTACGCGGATTGCGGAACCATCCATCTTTTACCATCGTCGCCGTTTTGACGCTCGCGCTGGGAATCGGGGCAAACACGGCGGTGTTTAGCGTTATCAATAGCGTCCTTTTAAAGCCTCTATCGTTTCCCCGCGCCGAGGAACTGGTGAACCTGGCGCACGTCGCCCCCGGCCTGGGTAGGGTCGTCAGCAGCGGCGGCATGGGACTTTCGCCCTCGATGTATTTCACTTACGCGGAGCAGAACCGCTCGTTTCAATCTATGGGCGTCTTTACTTCCGGCCCTGTCACAGTCACCGGGCTAGGCGAGCCCGACCAAGTGTTCGCGAACTTCGTCAGCGATGGTTTGCTTCAGGCACTCGCCGTGCACCCGGAGATCGGACGACCGATTAGCGCGGCCGATCAAGTCCCTGGCGCGAGCGCAACGGTGATATTGAGCTACGGCTACTGGCAACGGCGATTTGGGGGAGATCGATCGGTGACCGGCCGAAAGATTTTCGTGGATGCCCGTCCTCGCGAGATTATCGGCGTGATGCCATCCGGCTTCCGCATTGCCGATACGGCTGCTGATCTCATCCTTCCGCTGCAACTGGATCGCAGCCGGGCAACTTTGGCTGGATTTTACCTTAGATCGATCGCGCGGCTGAAGCCTGGAGTTTCGACCGACCAGGCCAACGCGGACATTGCGCGGCTGCTTCCCATCTGGGCGCGCTCCTGGGCTTCTACGGAAGGTGGCAATACCAACGACGCCTTTGCAGAGAAGCTCTTTCTTTTTTCCTGGCGGATCGGCCCGAACATCCGCCCTTTGCGGGAGAGCATTGTGGGCAATGTCCGAAGCGCGCTGTGGGTGGTGATGGGTACGCTCGCGATGGTGATGTTGATCGCGAGCGCTAACGTTGCGAATCTTATGCTGGTGCGCGTCGACGCGCGGCAATCGGAACTTGCGGTGCGAGCGGCCCTGGGAGCGGGTTGGGCGCGGATTGTCCGCCAGCTTCTGATTGAGAGCCTTCTATTGGGCGCCGCCGGCGGAGCGCTGGGCCTCGCCACCGCATACGCAGGATTGCGGCTGCTGGTGCGCAATGGACCTTCGAATCTTCCCCGCTTGAGCGAGATCGGGCTGGATTCCCACGCTTTGGCGTTCTGCGCGATTGTGTCGCTTGTCTCCAGTGTATTCTTCGGCATCATCCCGGCGTTGCGCTACGCGCGGCCGGGCGTTTCCCTCGCTGTTCGGGACAGCGCGCGCACGATGAGTCATAGCCGGGATCGTCATCGCGCAAGAAACACGCTTGTGGTCGTACAGGTATCGCTTGCGCTGGTGCTCCTGATCTCTTCGGGTCTGATGATTCGAACATTTCAGGCAATGCGCAGCGTGCGCCCGGGGTTCACGCAGCCTGACCACTCGCAAACGTTTCGAGTGGTTGTGCCGCAAACATTGGTCCCCGACGACGAAGAGGCAACGCGGATGGAGCAAGCGATTGCTGAGAAGGTGGCGGCAATCCCTGGGGTGACCTCCGTAGGGTTTGCGAGCGCGTTGCCGATGGACGGCACACCTCCCAATTGGGACGGAATCTTCAAGGAAGGCGAGAGCTACGCGCAAGGAATTCGTCCGCCCGCGCGCTTCTACCTGAACGTGTCGCCCGGGGTTTTTGGCTCGCTCGGCACTAGAATCAAAGCCGGGCGCGACCTCACCTGGACCGACATCTATGGTGGCCGCAAGTTCGTGCTGGTGTCTGAAAACCTCGCTCGCGAGCTGTGGGGGTCGGCACAGGCCGCCGTCGGCAAGCGCGTTCGCGCCAACGATGCCGACGTCTGGCGCGAGGTTCTCGGCGTGGTCGAGGACGTGCGGCACAGCGGCGCTCAGGAACCGGCGCCGGCTGTCGTTTATTGGCCTATTTTCGGGCAACGTCATTATCCACCGAGAATCACAGTGGGGACCAGAGCTGTAGCGTTTTCGGTTCGGACGGATCGCGCGGGAACAGGCTCATTGTTGAGTGATATTCGTCAAGCCGTGTCGTCGGTGAACGCGGCGCTGGCAGTGGCAAACGCGGAAACGATGCGCGAGACGGTGGACCGCTCCATGGCTCGTACGTCGTTCACCCTAGTAATGCTCGTTATCGCCGGATCGATGGCGCTGCTGCTAGGATTGATCGGAATCTACGGCGTGATTGCGTACACCGTATCGCAGCGAACGCGCGAGATCGGCATCCGCATTGCGCTGGGCGCACAGCCGGGCGACGTGAGACAGATATTCGTCCGCTACGGCCTGGGCCTTTGTGCGATGGGGATCACGATCGGCATAGTTGCTGCCGCGACGTTGACGCGCGTGATGAAATCGCTACTGTTAGGCGTTGCTCCGATAGACCCGATGACTTTTGCGGCTGTGCCTGTCACGCTGTTGGTTGCCACCCTCGCGGCATGTTACCTGCCCGCGAGGAGGGCCTCGACGGTGGACCCGGTGGAATGCATGAGAGCTGAATAGCTCTGACGGTTCGTGGGATCCCACCCATTGCGGCCAGAGGTCTGATTCTGGAAAGTTGACTTCATAACCTGTGTGTAACGGCGCAGTCTTTACCCCATGTTCGGCTCACTTGCGGTTATGTGGGGTTACATTCCACTTAGAATCAGCGTTGGGGCTGCACGGCGACCTGAGTGGGGCCGGACGAGGGGAATCGCGTTCCGGTGGTATGTGCCTGATATAGTTCCGAAAGATATCAGCATCCTCATGAATCGACGAACCTTCTTAGCTACTAGCGCCGGGCTCACAGTATTCAACGCGCCGCCGAGTAGCATGATGCCTTCGGACAGCGCGCAAACTGTCCTGCCGGGCACTACCCTTCTCACAGAGACTGGAGATCTGGCGATGCGGATGGTCGACGGCATAAACGAGTATGCACTCCGCATAACTGCGGAATCTATCCGCAGTCGCGCCAAGCTCTGGAACCGAAATTACGACTCAACTGACAAATATGAACAGTCGGTTGCTGGGAATCGCGAACACTTGAAAAAGATCATTGGCGCAGCCGATCCGCGAGTTCCCATCACCGCTCTTGAACTTGACACAACAACCGTAACATCAGCTTCGATCGCCTCAACGCAACGGTACAAGGTTTATGCCGTACGCTGGCGAGTTTTCCAAGATGTAGCCGCCGAGGGATTGCTGTTGGAGCCAACAGGGCGAGCAGTGGCGCGCGTGGTCGCTATTCCAGATGCTGATCTGTCGCCCGAAATGCTGGCGGGACTCGAACCGGGACTAGCGTCAAGCTCGCAATTTGCAAAAAGGTTAGCGGAGAATAAGTGTCAGGTTCTCGTCCCTATGGTTATTAACCGGAACGATACCTGGTCGGGTATCCCGGGAATTCGTATGACCAATCAGTCTCATCGCGAATGGATCTACCGCATGGCATTTGAAGCGGGCCGGCACATCATTGGTTATGAAGTGCAGAAAGTGCTGAGCGCGGTTGATTGGTTCGCATACGAGAATAGAGACTCTCCTGTTCCGATTGCAGTCATGGGATATGGAGAGGGCGGCCTCTTGGCTTTCTACAGTGCCGCTATCGACGTACGAATTCAGAGTGCTATAGTCAGCGGATACTTCCAGTCGCGGGAGGGTTTGTGGAAAGAGCCAATCTATCGCGATTTATGGGGGTTTCTTTCGGAATTCGGCGATGCGGAAGTGGCCAGCCTAATCGCGCCGCGCGCATTAGTTATCGAAGCCTGTCGTGCACCCGAAATTGACGGGCCGCCCCCAGCAAGATCCGAACGCAAAGGCGCAGCGCCCAACGGCCGACTCACCACCCCGGCGCTTGCTTCCGTGCGTGCAGAAGCGGAGCGGGCACGAGTATTTTACAAGGCGCTCAAGGCAGACGAGCAACTTCAGCTTGTCGTAAACGGCGACGGCAACGGCTCACCCGGCTCTGAGGGAGCTCTCAAAGCTTTATTTCGAACCTGCAAAATACGAACTAGCCTGATAGGACCTGAGTTAGCGTCTGCTAATTTGCGAAACGATTTCAACGCTTCCGAACGAATGCACCGCCAAGTGGATGAATTAGTGACGCACACGCAGGTGATGCTGCGAGAGTCGCCGAAACGAAGATCAGAATTCTGGTCGCAGGCTGACGCTTCCTCGCCCGGCCGATGGAGGCAGAGCACAGCGTTCTACCGCGATTACATTTGGAAAGAAGTTATCGGCCAATTGCATTTGCCAGCCATTACGGCTAATCCGCGGACCCGGCTTATATATAACGAACCTAAATTTTGCGGATATGAGGTCGTTCTCGACGTCTGGCCAGGTGTATTCGCCTACGGTATTTTACTTGTACCGAAGAGCATGAAGCCCGGCGAGCGCAGGCCGGTGGTGGTTTGCCAGCATGGCCTTGAAGGACGGCCTCAGGAGGTCACAGATCCTAAGATTGACTCGCATTTTTATCATCACTTCGGTGCCAGTCTCGCGGATGAGGGCTTCGTAATCTACGCGCCGCAGAATCCTTATATAGGGCAAGATCGTTTCAGAATCATTCAGCGGAAGGGCCATCCTGTCAAACTGTCGCTGTTCTCGTTTATTCTCGGCCAGCACCAACGAACGCTCGAATGGTTAACCAGCTTGCCGTTCGTTGATCCCCAGCGGATCGGTTTCTACGGGCTTTCCTATGGCGGCAAAACGGCTGTTCGCGTGCCCCCTCTGCTGGATGGCTATGCGCTATCTATCTGCTCGGGAGATTTCAACGAATGGGTTTGGAAGACCACTAGCGTGGACTCATCATACAGCTATATGCTGACCCCCGAGTACGACATGCTCGAATTTAATTTTGCGAATGTAGTGAACTACTCTGATCTTGCGGATTTGATGGCGCCCCGGCCTTTTATGGTCGAGCGCGGCCATATGGATCCAGTTGCCCCCGATGAATGGGTAGCTTACGAATACGCAAAGGTGCGCCGCTTTTATGAAGCCAAGATGAACATGCCTGATGCTGCTGCCATTGAGTTTTTCACGGGCCCTCACACCATCCACGGTAAGGCGACGTTTGAATTTCTAAGACGTCATCTGCGGTGGGGAATTAAGTCCGATCATGCCCTTCGATCTGGAATACCCAGGCGAACCGGCAGGGGCGTTTCGCCGGGTCCTGGAGGAAGGATGGCAGTTTGATAACCAGTCCGCCATTTCCATCTTCGCGCCACTCAAGGGGCTGGGAAAGGCCGAGCATGCGAATCTGAGATCCGTTTTTGGGACGAACGCTGCTGATCGCCAGTTCTTGCCCCGGCCAGTTCAACGCTAACGCATAGATGAAACGGTTATCTTTGCTGCGGCTAAAACGAACGTTGTCGCCCTCACGCCAGAGTCCACCCGTACGCGGTCGGGTTGCATAGATTGCGGCGGCATTTAATTTTAGCCACTGGCCTGCCTCTTTCAGTTGAGACGCGGCTTCCGGATGGAATCTGCCCCGACCATCCGGCCCGACGCCAATCTGAAAATTTCCGCCCTTGGCCACCGTGTCAACGACGTTTTTTACTATCCAGGCGGCGCCCTTGTAATTCTGCGCATGCGGATCATACGAGAAAGACGAGCCGAGCGGATAAATGACCATCCAAGGAATATCGGTATTCTCTTTACTGCCGGGAACGAAGCCTTCGGGCGTGTAATAATCGCCGTAATTGCCGATTCCACGCGCACGTAACATAACGTCGGGCTGTATCTTTCGCAGCTCGATGATCGTCTGTCGCAACTGGGTCCAGACTGCCGGACCCAGCCACATGTCGAGCGAAAGCATGTCGATGCGCCCGTAATTGGAAAGGAGTTCGCTTAGCTGGGTACGATGACGCGCAATCATGCGCTGCGCCTCGGCTGGAGTGGGATCGGGCGCTATGCTTCGGATCTCGCCCTTACGTTCGTTCTGCTCTGGTGGAGCGCCCGTGAGGCGCTGTTCAGAAGGGACCTGTAGCGGGTGATAGCAGTACGGGCGGAAATCGGCGTCGTACCAATCAGGATGCGAGAAGTACAAAGCAATTTTCAGATTGCGGCGATGGCCGGCGGAGCAAAGTTCTTTCACGACGTCGCGGCGAAACGGTGTCTCCATGATGCTATAGGCGAGATCGCAGGTTTCCAATTTCGGTCCGCCAGCGGATTTCCAATTCACGCGAGAATACACACGCGTTTTGGTATCGAACATCGAAAATCCTTCGTGATGCTTAGTGGTGAAGGCGAACATTTTGCAGCCCGCCTCCGAGAACAAATTCGTCCATTCATCTGCATCGAAGCCGGTGGGATTCCATAATCGATAGAGCTCGTCGTATCTCGCGCGTTCGTCGAATGACATGGACAAATACGGCCAGGACTCATGCGCTTGCCCGGTAATCGAGTAAATACCCCAATGCACGCGGACCCCGACTTTCATGTCTCGAAATGCTTCATACTCTTGCCGCAATGCCCAATGATATTCGGGGAGGGGAACCTCCTCGACGTAAGACTTTACCCGCCTGTAATGACTGTCCGTTTCGGGCAAGCGGTGCAGTGTAGCCGTGTCCGGCTCAAGATGCCTCACGGCCGACAGGCCAGCGAGTGTTGATTTCAAAAAATGACGCCGGTGCATGGCTGATTCAGGGCTCCACTACTGCTATATCAGAGAGGATCGCGTCTTGTCGCAGTCCGCAGTTAAAAACCCGTGCTCGAGGAGCTGGGGTTGGTTAATTGGAGGTAATGCGGTTCCAAAGCCACAACATACGAGATCGGGACAATCTCACGATAGCCGACTATTCGTCCGCGTGACTGTATCCGGTTCGGCCATAACACCGATGCAACGGTGACCGGTGAGTAAGGATTAACACCCAGCCTGCACCTTGCCGTTTCACCGTAAATCGGTACTCGCTGACGAAGGTCAACAAATTGGCTGGTGAACGGTCAATGTGCAGAAATGGCCGCGCGTTCCGACGCACCCGCGCTGGAGCGTTCCAGTAGCACATCGTGCGTTAAATGGAGAAAATGTTGCCAACCGTGACTGGTTGATGCGGCCATGTCGCTTCGAGATACCTCACTTCCAGAAACCCGCGAGAGCTGAAAACTGATATGCTAAAGATCTCTTTGCCCGCATCCGTACCACGTTTCGAGTGCCTTCCGACCGCTACACTCCCTTCCAAAAAGATTGGTTCTAGAGCAGTCCGACAAAGATAAATCAACCAAGAAAGAGTTCCAACTATGACAAACATATTTGTCGGAAATCTCAGCTATCAAACTACCCAAGATGATCTTCATGCGGCTTTCGCTCCTTACGGCAGCGTGGAGCGCGTGAATCTCGTCACGGACCGGGACACGGGCCAACCCCGCGGCTTCGCATTCGTCGAAATGACGGACGCGGGGGCAGCCCAAACTGCTATTGCCCAATTGAATGGCACCGATCTCCTCGGTCGAACCCTGAATGTAAATGAAGCGCGTCCCAAAGCAACGGGGGGTGGTTCCGGTGCGCGGCGCTTCGGCTCGAGCGGAAATCGCGGACGACAAGGATCGCGCTGGTAGTCGCACCTACATTAAAGTCTAAGGGTCGCCGCCTGGCTGGTCCTGTTTCTTCAGACAAGAGCGGATGGCGACTTTTTCATTTTCAGAAGGCAGCAACGCATACCAGGTCGAGGTCCACAGACATTCAAGAAGCGCCAAAAGGAACAACAACGGAAAGAGAGACAGCACGAGAAAATGGCAAAACGCCTGGCCCGTAAAGATGAGAGTGCGCGCCCCGCTACGGGGGACCAGGAAACGGCAGCGGCTTTCACCATAAAGAAAGAGTGAAGCATGCAATTCGCATATGACGGCTTTACACAAGAAGGTGATAGAAGGTGTTTTCTGTTCCGAGGCATCGAAGAGCGCAAACCCGCGCTTAGCTTCTCGATTGGAATCGATTTGCGATTGTTACTGCAGAACCGGGTGCCGGTGCAGGAAGGACCGATGTTTTGCCTCCAATTGCTGACCACGGCATCCGTTGGCGGACCAACCTGTTTGGACAGATTTCACAGCTACACAGTTGTAGGAGAGGACTTTCGCCCTTTACTCATTGAACGTGAGCGAAGGGCGGCAGAGAAGGCAATAAAAAAACCCGCTCATAAGCCATTTAGAAAGCCTTCATTTACATCGAACCTTCGCTTAGGAACACCGCCCGGGAAGTACTAGAGCAAGGTCGTTTTTAGAGTGCGCAGGACGGTCGTTCACGGCTTTAATGCTTTCTACAACTCCGGGAGCATACGGATTTCAGCCGTGACAGGCAGTCACATCCAGGCTTACCCGTAGCCGAATGCAGGGTCTGAATGTCCTTTACGACACTGTGCCTCACCACTGAGTAACGATTCACTAACAACGCGCTGAACGGATCGCGCGTTCTTATCAAGTGCACGTAGTCGCCCAGCATTTAACAGGCAAGGGTCAACTGAAGCCACTTGGCTGAAAACGCGCTTCCCGCGGATTTGACTTGCAACGACGGTCCACAAGTCGGCTTCGAGGACATCCTCGACTTGCCGTGGACGTCTGCAGTCTTCATAGATACGTCACTGGAGATTGTTGCCGAACGTGTCAGCGCCGGTGCAAATTTTTACACCGGCGGTGACAAAACAACCAAGGTAACGAAAATCGACGTACTGATCGAGGTCAAGGGCAACGGCTCCGATTCTATAATTAGTTCGTTTTCTTTACTGGCTTGCGGTTTCCCCTACCCTTTTTTGTCGTGGCTCCCGGGGGGACGCCGAGCAGTTGAGGAGCGCGGTTTCGCTCGCTTCGCCTTTCCGCGCGTCGTTGCAGATGCTGGGTCCACGCAGCCGTACGGTTCTGTATGTAATCGCCAATTGCAGCGCTGGATGAGAGGTCCGGAGGGGCATGTTGCTCATACGCGCCTTTATCGCTCCGAACTTGCAGCTGCGAAACCCTGGTGGCGTGGATCTTCTCCAGTAGAGAGGGCTGAGATTGCGCGGGATGGGGCGTCTCCGAAATTGGAGGCAAAACACCCTGGAGCGGGTCATCGGTCCGCGGTGTCGCTAATGTGAGTACATCTCCAATACTCGGAGCAGCTTTATCCCGCGCGGTCAGCGGTTTGAGTTCCCATCGGGTCTCGATAGTTTTCAGCACTGAAGTGTGATCGATCGAGCCGGATTTCGCGCGAAATACAGTACCAGGAGCAATGCGGGGTGAGATTAGCAACGCCGGGATCCGAACACCGAATCGCTTGAAATCAAAATTGAATTCGCCGATCGAGGTATCCGGCGGCGTTGCCCCATATGGCGGTGGAACGTGATCATAATTACCGCCATGTTCGTCGTATGTGATCAGCAGTAGTGTGTCATTCCAGCCAGGGCCATTCCGAACGGCGTAGTAGACGTCCCGGATCAGTTGCTCGCCGAGTGAGACATCGTAATTTGGATGCTGGCTGTTTCCAGCAGCTCCAAAATCTGGCTCGAGGAAGCTATACGCTGGCAATGTACCAGCTGTCGCTCGAGCCTGAAAGTCCCGAAAATGCCCAAAATGGCTGGGATCAGCGGTGGCTGTGTCGGTGTAATCGAGCCGAGTCAAAGGATCGCGGTTGTACCCGTATATCGCCCAATCAATGCCCTTTTCTGACAGACGGCCGAAAATGCTGGGACAGGTAAATACCTTTACGTGATTGTCCAGATGCCCCTGTGATGTTCCGGCGGCGGCGAAGGCACGATTCGGTATTGTTTGTGTCGGAGCAGAAGCGAACCAGCGGTCGCAGACAGCGAACCCTTTCGCGAGGCCCGACATAATCGGCAGCATTTCCGGCGCGTACATCCCCATCACATCTGAGGGCTTGGTATCGGCTAGTGAGTCTTTGAAATGCTTGGACTGATCGTATGCGATCGCCGATTTGAAGTTTATAACAAAGCCTCGATTGTCCGGGACTGCGCCGGGCTCGGGATCATCCGTTGAAAATAGTTGAATATTTGTGTTGAGAAATCCTTCACCGGGATCGGCCCCCGGCCTCAAATACGGGTGCGGAAAGGTGTTGTCAATCTTGAACACCGAGATTTCCCGGCCCGTACCGTCGGGATTACTCTCATTGCCGGTAAGCCCGTCGTATGGCTGACCAGCGGGCGACTGGTTTACTGGATGGTACAAGAAGCCCAGCATCTGGTCGAATGATCTATTCTCTAGCATCAGCTGAACGATGTACTTTATCGATTGGAGTTGATTGGGCACTGTTCTATTGGCCTCCGGCTTTCTGTGTCATCATTTCCATTAGCAGCGTGCCTTAGCTTAAGGCATGCGAAAAAAATAACACAATCATTTTTCTACTATGCGCGATCCTTTGGCATCGCCGCGCGAAGCGTAAATCATTGGAATGATCACTCGTGGTCCGCCAAACTGACCGGCCACCTTTGTCAAACAGGCGAATCGCCAGCCAACAACATCTGCGGAACCTGGCTGAACGAATATTTGCCGTCTGGCTGAAGATCGAAAACCCAAACCAGATCGAAGCGATTACCCGGCCACTTGGATGGCGCGATGCCGCTTTTGCCGAGAATCGCGTCGGCAATGGTCGGGATCTTTTCGTGTTGCCACGAAATTAGTACAACCCCGCCACATTGTGTGGCAGAGGCGGCCATCTGCGCTTCGTCGCCTTCGACGAACGTCAGATTAAATGGAACTTTGCTGCCGAGCAGCTTGGCAAGCGGCGTTATCGTCTGCTCAGGACGAAAGCTCTTTGATCCGTCTCCGGTGTCTTGCTTTTGTTCCTTGCTGAGCGGCCCAGATGCGAACAAGAACTGCGGAGTTTCTATGCCAGGGCGCTTGAGTTTTGCGTCGGCGGGAGCAAAGAAACGCGCCAGCGCACCGGCGCGTTGCCACCCCCGGACGGTCAGAAACTCTTTCCCGGGGGAGCCAACGGCATCAATCCCCTGCGTCGTATCATCGGGCTTCTCAGCATGCCGGATGATCATGATTTTTGTTGCTTCTGGCATTTGGGATCCAATGAATTGCGCTTACGATGCCAAGCTGGTACGGGCGATGAACGCTGGCGCGCCCTTTTTGTATGCATCCTTAACCCAGCCATCACGAGTTTTGGCCAACGTCAGTGTCTTGGCCGTCGAACCACTCTTGGCTGGTTTCGCGCCTTTACCGTGGTACTGATTCCAGATGGCGCGGGCACGGTAATGCTCATAGAGCCGCATGAACTCCGCTAAGTACGTCTGCGCCAGCTCGGGGCTACCCGTTATTTCCAGCAAGCTCTCATCATTGTTGTGGGTTGAATTGTTACTTAGATTATTTGAGCCGGTATAGATCGTTGGACTGTCCGTCTCGGCGTCAATGATGATGAATTTGTGATGCACATGTACTGCCGGCGGCGCGCCCTTCTTTTTACCCGACGATGTCTTGGACTTCAGAGTGCTCATACTGGTCAGATCTACCGTACTGAATTCCGGCAGGAAATCAGCAGGCGCAGTGCCTTTCTGGAAGTACGAATAGGGCAGGACCTTCTTGTCCTTTCTGGATCGATTGAAAAGCGTGACCTTGATTTGTGTTGATGGACTCGGTTGGCGGGGCGCTTCGCCTGAATCTGAGAGATCGTCTTCAGCCTTCGCCTTTTTAGATTTGGAGGAATCGCTGATGCTGTTCAGAAGCCCGTACAGAAGCTTGCCGTGGTCGCCCACGGCGAGCAATTCCTCGAGCAAGGCAGCGTCAGTGGGATCGAACATGCAGAACGCAACCGATTTCTTTGCCTTCTGGACCGCTTTAATCACTGTATCGATGGAAACCCGTGAATTCTTCGGCTCCGGTGAAAAGAACACCCGCACACTCGCGTTTCCGATAGTGACTGGTTCTGACCAGCCGGCGTTCTGGGCAGTGTCTCCAATCGTGGGATCGTCGTGCAGCAGTTGTTGTCGGCGTTCGTAGAGTGATGCCAATTCCGGAGAATCGAAAATGTGGAGTAGGTTTGCCTGGCTCGTCAAAGCCTCAGGTGTAAAGTTCGCGGAGCCCATGAGCACCCGGCCCCTGTTCGTATCTACCAGGAATTTGTCATGCATGATGTTGGTTTTCGAGCGCGGAAATCCCTGAAATTGGCCTTCGAGCTTCCGCTTTAGAATCGCTACCGCCGCGTCATCTGTGCTGTCGTTCGTCCGCTTTTCGTAAACGAGTGTCAGATCGCTTGAAACCGATTCCAAGCCGGGCATTACCCAGTGATTGTCTGTGAGATGGTAGATGGCGCCGTGAATCCTGTTTCCTTTCAAAACCTCTGCGAATGCGTCTTCAATGCCGTTGGCGAGCCAGTCCATGGCCCTGGGAAGGTCTTTCTGGGGTTCAGGAAATTCGCGCGTGAACGCCTGAGAACTAACGACAGCGCGATTGAACCATGTCCAGATACCGTGCCGGTTCACCTGGGGCAGCGTCACGCTGATGGTCGTCTCAGCATCATGTTCCAGCTTAAGGTCCCTCGGGCCTGTTCCGCGAACCGGAGTGATTGTATAGCTGAAGTGTCCTGGTGAACCCGCATCGGCTGCTGACGGATCCCACCACAGGAACTTTTGGATTGGAGCGAGATTGCTGGGAATTGGTTGACTATCCGGCCCCTGGGGCTGGAAGCTGAGTTTATTTAGAAGGTATCCGTCCTGTTCACCCTTCGAAAATCCGGGAGCACGCAGAATGGCGAATCCGAGAAAATCATCGAATTTGGCTCCGTCGGCCCAATCCATTGCTAGCAGGACGAGTGTAGGGGATAAGAAAGCTCGGGCGTTGACCTTGCCGATACCAAGGGCACGTGTCGCCTTCGTCATAATTCCCTCCACGCGGGTGTTGCAACCCCATTGCTTCTACCGCTGTTCGAGCAGTTTATCAGGGTTCGATCGGTGATGCAGTACTGTCCAACCGACGTCGGTCAAGGGGCTGGAACATGTTAATTCCCGCATCCGGTGAGCGATCTTTGTTGACTTTTGCTGTGCGCGGCCCCTCTGTCGAGCGGACCAGAAACGAAAATCTCGACGATTCCGTTTGATCATGATCTTCGTGGCTCTCTCCAGCCAACCTGTCGGAAGTTTCTCCAGGTGTCCCAGAACCCGAGTTTGTGCGCCGGGAGTACCAGCATGCCAATTTGCGATCTCAACCGCGCAGGCTTTGACAAGCTTGAGAAAAATGCGTTTTTTGATGATAGCTTCTGACGTTAGACCTGATGCAAACCCAGTTCTCAGATCGCTTGCACGCGGAACCTACGGTATCACCGAACTTAATAGTGTGCAGGCCGTGCCGAAGTGTGCGATGCAGTCAGCAGCTTCTTGCGCTCTGAGTATGGCGTGAATATGGCACCGGCTGCCACAGGAGGCACGAATAGCTGCTGCTATTTCCCGTTAACGGCCAGAATTCAAGGGCCCTCGAAGCTCGTTTCTCTCGAACCGTGGGACGGCTTTAGCATGGTGATCTGGTCCGCGTGAGAACGTGTGTGCAGTTCCTCGAAGCTGCAAGCCCTTGCTGGTCTCCTCAGGCAAGACAAGATAGACAACAGGAGACCACAAATGGACGATCACGAATCTATTCCCGCCTTCGGTCGATCTGGGACGGAGCCGCCGGCGCGCGCACGAGCCAATGCAAAGATCAGCGTCCGAAATTCAGAAGCCATGCCCTACGACCAAACCGTCGGCCCGGTATGTTGGAGATTCATTTAACCGAAACGTTCACCGGAGATATTGATGGCGAGTCACCGGTTCGGGCTTTACAGGTCCTGCGCAGCGATGGTTCTGCCAGCCTGGTCAGCGTGCAACGATTCCGCGGAAAACTGGGCGGACGCCAGGGGTACCTTCGTACTTCAAGGTCAGGAAATAATTGACAACGGGAAGATCAAGGCGACGTGGTGTGTCGTTCCGGAGTCGGGGACAATGATCTTCCGGGATTGCGCGGCGAGGGCGGCTTTGAAGGCGAGTTTGGAAAAGGGTCCTGCGGAACGCTGGATTATTGGTTCGAATGATGTAGCTGCGATCAATTTCAGGGATTTCCGATCCCGAAGTCGGCATCGAGGACATCACCCCTACAAACTCCCGTGTCACAATTCCAGACCTGATCGGCGTTTCCGAGGACCTATCCTGTATTTCGGCTCACAAACCGCTTTCTATGAGCGATTTACCCTGCTTTCAACATTTGACCGCCGCGATCCTTGCGAATCCAAGGTTGTTTCAAGGATACATACCCGATCCAGACTGGTTCGCGCACCGTCGTTTCACACAACGAGGGATCGAACGGAAGCCGGCTTACGATACGAGTAAGGAGTACTCTCCGCTCTGGCAATTTGGCGTCTTACGTGCGAGAATCGCCGCATTCAGGAGAGATCGAATGCGAAAGCTGCTGGGCGTGCTTGTTGCAGTAGCCTTGTCGAGTGCGGCCGCGGTTCCGAAGATTGAGGACATCGACCAAACGATCCGTTCGAACGATCTGGTCAAGTTACGCCAGCTCGTTTCGTCGCGCGAGATGGCTAACGTTCGTAGCGGGCTGAAGGCAACACCGCTACATTACGCGGCGATGTATGGCTCCGTAGAGGCGCTCCAGTTTCTTTTGGAGAAAGGGGCGGACGTGAACGCCTCGAACCAGTCCGGGGCCACACCGCTCATTCTGGCAGCGTGGAGTTTTGAACGTGCACGACTTCTCGTGGAACACGGAGCAACGGTCAACGCCGCTACGGATAAAGGCGTTACACCTCTGCTCGTGGCCGCGAGTGAATCCGGCAATGCCCGCACCGTGCGTTACCTTCTGGACAAAGGAGCCGACATCCGCGCCCAGGACACTGAGGGCGAAGACGTGCTTACGCGCACCGCCAACTTCGGCGATGTAGAGACTCTGAAACTTCTGCTCGACCGCGGCGCCAACCCCAAACGCGCCGACGCGCTGGGCTATACGGCGCTCATGAACGCGACCACGTTCCGCAACTCGCAACGAGTCCGGCTGCTCCTGGCGGCCGGCAGCAATCCGAACGCGTTGAACATCTCCGGCGGGATGGTCAAGAATGGGCCGCTTGCCCTCAGACATCTGTCTGCGCTCATGCTGGCGGCTCCGTTCAGCGACCAGGAGACCATAACCGCATTGTTGCGGGCCGATGCGCGCGTTAACGAAAAGGACATTCGGGGCATGACGCCGCTTATGCTTTCGATAGCAACCGACCACGCGCAACCGGCTACGGTCCGGCAGTTGATCGCCGCTGGAGCAGACGTTCAGGCAACCGATAATAATGGCGATTCCGTTCTCGATTGGGCTCGCAAGTTCGGTAATCCGGAGATCATTTCAACACTGATAAGCGCGGGAGCCAAAGGGCACGAGACACCATCCGCACCGCTAGCGCCCACTGATTCGACAGTTACTAATCCGAGCGACAGCATCAGCCGGGCTCTAGCATTGTTCGGAAAATCCGACTTCTTCCGAGCCGGCGGCGGATGTTCGGGATGCCATCACCAACCGGCTCAGGCTCGCGCATACGCAGCTGCCCGAGACGCAAATCTCTCGCCGGATCCCGCGTTACGCAAGGCTCTGATTGATGCAGAGATTGCGAGCCGCCCGCGGCTCGCTGCCTTGCTCCCTTACCTGAGCACCTTTGGCGGAGACTTCGACACGACGAACGCCATGATAGCGGCAAATGTCGATCTGAATGAGCCGCCAAGCGAGTTTACGGATCTCATCGTTCACTTTCTGGCGGCCCGTCAGGATACATCCGGCGCGTGGATTTTCCTAGGCATCGCGCGTCCTCCGATCGAAGAGAGCAATATAACTCGCACAGCTTACGGGATCGAGATCCTTAAACGATACTCCTGGCCCGCACGCAACCCGGAGTTCGACCGCCGCATCAAGAAAGCGGAAATGTGGCTCCGGCAGGCAAAAGCTGAAACTAGTTACGAGCAAGCCGATCGAATTCGGGGTCTCTACGCCGCTGGAATGTCGAGCGTCGATTTACAGCCCGATGCAGCCCGGCTATTGAATCTGCAACGAAACGACGGCGGCTGGGCGCAAACACAGTATCTGCAGCCGGATGCTTACGCGACGGGCATGGTGCTCGACACCCTGTTCCGCGCGGGTCTCTTGAACCCAAGTGATCCCGCCTATCAGCGTGGTGTCGCATTCCTGTTACGTACGCAATTCCCTGATGGCTCGTGGTACGTACGCAGCCGTGTAGCGAAATTCCAACCGTACTTTCAGAGCGGTTTTCCGTTTAATCACGATCAATGGATATCGAGTATCGGAACAGCGTGGGCCGTGATGGCGTTGAGTCATGCGGCCACGCCCACGAACGTAGCGATGCGGTAGTGTTCGGAATAGCCGCAGCCAACATGGGCGCGGAGGCCAGATCGGGATGGACGTAGCTGGCGACGGATAAGTCGAGATAGCCGTCGCGATCGTAGAGGCGGCCGGTCTTCGTGGACCTACGGCAAAGGTGCCTGCTGAGGCCGGTTCCGTTCAGACGAGCGCCGTTGGCAATAAAGATAGCGCCGCGGCAGTTTCCTCGTAATCGAAGATTGCGACCCGTTCCCGGTGGTTCGAGGATATAGTCTTGCCGATCAACGCGCCGAAGAGGTCTTGCATCGTGAGGCCGGGGCCGGCAATCTCGAAGTAGTCCGCTCTTAAGGCGGGTGAACGCGGCGACGAGGGCCGAAAGCACGATTCGGCCCACAAACAGACTACGCTTCGTGGTTGATTGTAGCGGCGGGGGCGTTAAGGGCGTTTTTCGGTACTAATGCGCCGGCTGTTCGCAAAACGGGTGCCCAGATCAGCGCGATGCGCGTTTCTCGTCAACTTGACAGGCTTGCGAAGGTCGCAGTTGAGAAGCCGACTTCACATTCCGTATCTGGCTTACACCTCTCCGAATCACGACTGTAGGTCAAGTGAATCCGATCGCTCTACCTTTCTCCGTTAATCGCGGGTAACCGTCTCTACTTCAACGCCAGCTTTCGGAAGCTTGGTTTCATAGGCCTCGACTTCGGTGTAAGCGATTCACCCGGGAGGCAGTGGCTGTTATTCGACAGGCAGCAGGGGCGAAGCGAAACGGTTTTCAGGATTTTAACACTATGAAATCGGAGGTGTCGCATGAGCCGAGTTCGCAGCTTGTTGCTGGCTGTTTCGCTGATAAGTTTCGCCGTGGCGATTCACTCGCAGACCCCACAGCACGCCTTTTTTGCCAGGATCTACGCCGACAAGTGCCTGGACTTCACGAGCGCAGCGCAAGCGGGCAGCGGGCCGGTCGTAATCGCCGCCTGCAACAACGGCGCAACCCAACAGATCGTGGTCGAGGAGATTAACGCACGACATGAAGTCGTGCTCCATGCCGGTCAAAAAGTGATTGGTGTTCATTCGCCTTTGGTGGTTACCACAGGCAATGCGCCGCTTGTGAGCCCGACCGGCAATTCGCTGGAATTGCAGGCTCCCGCACGCCCGATCGACCCGGCGTTTCGGAACCAGGTTTTCGCGTTGGACGGCGACGGTATCATACTCGCTTCCGACCGCAACCTGGTGGCTCAGGCCCAGGACAGCCGCGGCGCGAACGGCACTCCGGTGATTATGGGGGGCCGCAATCTGGCGGATGCGGAATTTTGGAATTTTACCGCCGTCACGGGAGCCGACCAGGACCCGACAAGCGGCTTCATTCGCGTATCGAACCAGCAGACGCTGTTGAACGCGATCACGCAGGCGAACCAAGTGGCGAGTAGCAACAACGGCGCGGCGTGGGGAAGTGTTATCAAAATCGATCCCTTCGCGAACATCGAACTCACTGTGAATGCTTCAGTAGCCTGTGCACCCACGGCGCCATATCAATGCAGCTTTGATGGCACTCGCAATCGATATTACTTTCACAATCTTCTGATCCCGAGTGGAGTTACGGTGCGTGGCGGCCGGCGGTTCCCTCTGGCTGGCGCGCTCGTCCATGGCGACTACGGGTGTATGCCGCTCAACGGCGACGGTCCTTGTTCTTTCGAAAATGTATTTCAGGTTCAAGGCGAGCATGTGCGGATCACCGGGCTTCGTCTGCGAGGTCCCAGCAACTGTCTGCAGCAACCCGATTCATGCCACTCCACCAATCTGCCTCTATTTATCGGGATACAAGTAGGCAGCTGGGTGAAGGGTGCAGCCGGACCGGACATCATCGTGGATCACAACGAGCTGTTTGACTGGCCGGAGGCTGGAGTGAACATTGCGAGCAACCTGGACGCAGCCGACGCCTGTCCGGGTCCGGCGGCTCCAGCGCCGAATTTCATCTTTGTTGCTCGAAATTTTTTTCACCACAACGAGAACAACGATGGTTATGGCCTCGGTATCTATAGTGGCGGCGCTGCACGCGCTATAGGCAATGTGTTTTTGATGAACCGCCATTCGATCTCTGCGGGAAATGGCGAAGTTCACAACCAGTACAATGCGGCGTTTAATCTCGTCCTTTCCGATGTTCCTGTTTACGGTGATAACCGTGAGCAGGACTTCGACATGCATGGCACAGAGCGGCCCGGTCATTGGTTTGGCGGGTTCGCGGGCGGTCCGGTTAATATCCACTCGAATACTTTTCTGGGCGGTAATCGGCCCAACTACGAACAGCGGGGCGAGCCTTGCAACCCCTCCGGTATCCCATCAGCTACGCCCCTGGATCGGTTCGATTTCAACGTGACAATGAACTCCTCGCCGGTACTCATCATCGGCAAAAACGGCTCGACCAAAAACAACGTTTCCATCAACGGCCCGGCCCCCTCGTCCACTCCGTACGTGTCCTTCCACGGTAATCAATGGGTGCAGAAGAATCCCGCCAGCCATCTGGGAGTAGGCGATTTCGATGGCGATGGCAAAGACGATTTATTCCTGGCAACCGGCGCCGCCTGGTATTACGCGCCGGGAGGGAGCAGCGAATGGCATTTCCTCAATGCGGAGACCGACACGATCGATAATCTTCTATTCGGCGATTTCGACGGCGATGGAAGAACCGATGTGCTGACGAAACACGGGCGAGATGTGCTCGTCTCTTGGAGCGGTACGTCGAATTGGCAGAACATCAACCAACTGGACGGCAACATCAACGACATGGCCATCGGGGACTTCGATGGCGATCATCGCGCCGATATCTTCTTTTCTAACGGCAAGGAGTGGCTTGTGGCATCGGGCGGCTCCAGCCCATTTAAGCTGTTCGATACATCGAGCTTCCGCGTGTCCAATCTTCGGTTCGGCGATTTCAACGGCGATGGCAAAACGGATGTATTTGCAGTTGCGAATGGCGCGTGGAGCGTGACTTTCGGAGGCGCCGTGAATTGGACTCGTCTGCGTAACAAACTCAGCGACTCCGTGGCGGGCCTCCTGGTTGCGGACTTCGATGGCGATGGGCGAGCGGACGTTGTAAGGTTCAACCTGATATTCCCGTCCGGCCTGCAATGGCAGATCTCCCACGATGGAACCGGAGATTGGAAGCCGCTGAGGTTGGACCCGCTGTCGAAACAGGCGGCGGCAGTTGGCCGTTTTGCATTAAGGCGCGGCTCAGATATGCTGCTTTGGAACGGTAATTTTCTCGAGATCTCGCCGGGCGGATCGGCAAAACCTTTCCGCTTTAGTACAAACCAGATGCGCTAAGGCGATCATTCTTCGAAAACTTACCTCATATCCTGGCGGGTCTGGCGCTTGGGGCTGCCGCTTCCGCCAGAGAGTGCTTGCCAAAAGTTGCTGCTCCAGGTGAGAATGTCGGCGCCCCGATTGTCGTCGAACTGGCCAATGGCGAAGAATGACTTGAGTCCCGTATTAAGGGTCTGCCAGTCGCTTCGCCCGTTGCGCGAAACGCTCATGCTCGGTGTCGATGCGTTGTTGAATCTTGCAATGTCGGTGATGCCATCCCCGTCAAAATCTGCTGCGAACAATCCTGCCATTGTGTTTGTCAGGCGCGAGCGCAACGGGGTCCATTGGTGGACACCGTTTGCCGGAACGAACATCCACTGATTGGCTACCACTCCGGCTACTTCGGTTTTGCCGCTGCGATCGAAATCGCCGAACAACAGGTCTCGTTTTTTGTAACCTGAAGTTGCATATTCCACAAACGGTTGGGTGCCGCCGTCAGACACCCACCAGGTTGTTCCGTCGGCGTAAAGGACATCTGCTTTCCGATCGCCCACAAAATCACCGATCGCAAAATCCACCATGCTGTTTACACCGTGATTCAGCGGCCCCGTGTGAGTCTCCGATAGCAATTGCCAATCGGAACGCCCGCCCCAAGACACCAGCCATTTGTTATCAACCTGTGTGAATACGTCTGAGCGGCCGTCTCCATCAAAATCGCCGATCAGAATGGAACCAATGCGCTCGGTCTTGGCGCTCAGAAACCGCCATTCTGCATTAGCTCCCGGCGAGTAATACCAGCCGGCGCCGGTCGCCATAAATATGTCGTCTTTATGGTCGCCATCGAAATCGCCGACTAGAACGGTACCGGTCGGGTTGGGCATGGAGAACTGACTGCTGACTCTCAGAAAGGGGATTTGCGCTTCCACGTTCGACCAGGAGACGGATGAATCCTGTCCCAGTTTGCCGTCGGGCACAACTTTGATGGCGGAGCCTATACCCTGCACTACCACGTTGCCGAAGAACGTGTCCACAGCGCCGGAGCATGGAGTGCCGCGAACTCCAAAGTTTGGTTTGGTGGTTCCAACAAAGCTGTTGCGCAAAACCTCCGCGCCAAGACCGCCAATGCCGCCAAAATCGTCATGCTCCCCGCCATGGCTGCCCGACTCCCCATGCATGTCCACATCGCTGTCCTCACTTCCCGAAAGGAAAAGATTGCTGATTGCGGAGTAAGCGCTGAAAGCATAGCCGTCTGCCGAGACTCCATGGTGATTTTTCTGAAATGTGTTCGCGAACGCCGTGGGGTTGGCGCCCGAGCCGGCGACTACACCGTAACCGCGATAGTTGTCGTGAACATAGTTGCGGAACACGTGGACGAGTTGCGGCCTTGCCGGCTTTTCAACCGGACAAGTCATCTCATTGGGGTGATCACCGCTGAGATCGATAGCCGAAAGAGGCCAGTCGGATACATCGTTGTGATCGAAGAGCGCGGCGAAATTGGAACTAGCGTTAATGGCGATGACTTGCGGGTTGTCCTCCGTACGATTGGGCCCGCGCAGCCGCAAGCCGGTGATCCGCGCATGGTCTCCTGCGATAACAAATAGCCCGCTTCTCGGCGGCCCACCTCCGAGAGAAAGTTGCGGGCCAAGCAGAACGCCACGGCGGTCCCCGCGTACAGTTACGCGCGCGGGCACGGAGAACGGCGCCGCGAGCGTTGGAAACGTCAGATCTGCGGCGATTTCAATCACGCTGTCCGGGCCGGCCGTGGACAAAGCTTGCCCGAGAGCAGCGGGCGTAGCAACACTCACGAAACCGCTGGTCGGTTTCGTCTGTGCGCCATCTGCCGCTACAGCATCCCATAACTCGGTGTCGCTCGTTGTTCGTTGCGCAAGCACCAGCGGCGTTCTGCTCTTGGTGACGCCATCTCTAAGTTGCACCGACAGGTCGAGATTGGCATCCAGTAAAAGGCTATCGCCATCCCAAACAAAGATTTGGCGAGGGTCCTTAGACTGGCACGCCTGCAGCGTGAGAGCGGCGTTTTCGAATGGCGAACTACCGTTCACGGCAATGCACAGCGGTCCCGCGTGCAGTTGTATTTGGTGTGCTCCGCTATTTCGAAGCTCCTGAACAGCAACTTGCTGCGCAATTGTTCCGTTGCAGTCGTAAATGAAAACCGGTGCGCCGATCGTTTGCGGTGGAGGTCCGAAATCGAGACAGCGGCCCATAAAGCTTTTGAAGGCGAATCGACGGCCGATTGTCTGGGCATGGACACTCGGCGAGGATAGCGAAGCCGTAGTTGCAACCGCCAGAATGAATAAAGAGAGTTTCATCCGTTTGTGCCTCCTCAACAATGTTCCGTGACGATTGAGCGTTGGTTGTTACACCTGTATATCGTAGTGGGGTTCACGCCGCTTAATTGCCATTCGAACATTGATTCACCAGCGAGGCGCGACGACACTTGGCTGACGAAAAGCCGACTTCGCGTTCCGTATCTGGTTGACACTTTCCGAATCGCGGACCTACGGTCAGGAGAACAGGCGCTCATTGTTGGTATGGGATCACGCTATTC
>JACZDD010094648.1_pt1 | contig 25790 bp, 21 predicted proteins | sample 8641771 | NCBI WGS metagenome assembly JACZDD01 (sample SAMN15324614, study PRJNA640507) | soil metagenome | isolation source: intercropping peanut in the second line | place: China: Luxin town, Laibin City, Guangxi Province | collected 2019-07-25 | depth 10cm m | reverse complement strand
GCTACGGGCGCGCGTGCGATTTAAATAGACGAAACGCTCTCAAGCGGCAACGGCCACACGTGAGTGTGGCCGCACGCCGACATGGCAACCCAGTCATGCTTTCACGTTACGGGCATGGATGCCGGACACCGTCGTAGCCGAGATAAGTGCCTGAGGCTGGGTCATAGGAGCGATAGCGCTGTGCGCAATAAGCCTCTGCGCTTGGATTCGGACCGGCATAAACGTCCGGAGCGTAATAATAGCCGGGGTCGTCATAGTAGTAATTGGGCGCGGCGAGCGCGCTGCCCAGCAACGCGCCGGCCGCAAAGCCGCCGATCGCCGCGCCGCCCCACCCCCATCCACCATGGTGGCCCCAGTGCCCTCCGTGATGATGTTGAGCAAAAGCCGGCGCCGAAACGGTGAGCGCTGCTGCCACTGCCGTCATCGCCACAACTGATCTGTAACGCATAGAACCTACTCCACCTGTGACGTCGCTTCCCACGGGCAAAACGTCCCATGGCGTATCGCGTTCCCTGCAGGAACTTGTGGTTAAACCTGCCAGGCGAGCGGCCGCACATTTCGAAGCGCGCGAGAATCCCCTACTGCTGTGGCGTTCGCGCATTGGGCGCCCCAAGGAGCATTTTCAAATGGTAGCAGCCGCTTCATCCAAGCCGAAAGCCGGCAAGCCGGTCACGACCCGACACCTGGCAGCCACGCTTGCGGAACAGCATCAGCTCAGCAAGAAGCAAGGCTTGCAGATGCTGGAAGACCTCATCGGCATGATCACCAAGCACCTGAAAAAAGGTGAGCGGGTGAAGATCGCAGGACTCGGCATCCTGGTGGTCCGCAAGCGCGCGGCGCGTATGGGCCGCAATCCGATGACCGGCGAGGCGATCAAGATCAAGGCGAGCAGAAAGGTTGCCTTCCGTGCTGCCAAAGATCTGAAGATGGCGATCTGATCGCGGACAATTTTTTGTAAAACCCCGCCGCCCACTGGCGGGGTTTTATTTTTTGACGGCCGTTGTTTTTTGAAAGTTGAAAATTCCGGTGTCCTATTACCGGGACGCTGCATGGGCTGGCTTTTCTCGACAAGCATTTGGCAGGTTCTAGCAAGACGATCACAGACATCGCTCATAGAAAACACCCGCCCCGGTCCTGCATCGCAGCCGGCGATTTTCTCCAACATGAGCGAAAGAATGATCACTCGGTGTCGCGTAGCGTTTTGGGCTGTCACTCTGCTGTTCGCAACCTCACTTCAATCGCCGCTCTTGGCATCGACCGAAGCCGGAATTGCTTCCGTGTATAGTGGTGAGCGTACAGCCAATGGCGAATACGCCCACGCGCACGCGCTTACGGCAGCACATCGCACGCTGCCTTTTGGTACGAAAGTCAAAGTCACAAACCTCACAACTGGCCGATCTGTGATCGTTCGTATCAATGATCGCGGCCCGTACATCAAGGGGCGGATCATCGATCTCACGCCAGCCGGCGCCAAAGCGATTGGATTTTCCGGGCTTGCTCGCGTCCAGGTGGCGGTTGTTTCCGGCAAATTGGCCTAATCGAACCTGCTGGTTCCAAATGCCGGTTGCATTCCAATAGATGCGGCAATGGTGGCATTGGACCTCGGTCCAACTCGAATTTGGTTTCCGGCTTTTGCAGACTTAGCGTGAGCTTCGGCATCGGTCTGCCAGAGCGTTTTGCGCTTGGGGCCGGAGTTGGCGCACATGGAGAATGATAAAAGGCATCAGGCGCAGGGCACGAAGCCTGTGGAGACGCCTGAGTTTCATGAGCCGGACTTTGTGCTGGTGCAGGACCACCGGCTGCCGCCCCGCATCGAATTGGCACGAGAGCGAATGCTCATGTGCCGTCTTTATCTTGGCCTCATCCGAAGCATGACCGAAGATTACGGTGCGGCATTTGCCGCCCATAACGACAGCTCAACCTTCCGAACAATTGGCATTTATGTGTTTCTACGCACTGTGATGTGCTCGCCTGTGAGCGCGAGCAGAATAGCGCATGCTCTGAAATTGCCACGCGTAATCGTTGTGCGGCGCCTGCAGGAAATGGTGAAGCATGGTTACGTTGAGCGCGTCGGCAATGCCTATCGAGTGACCGACAAGGTGAATATTCCCGATCTCAAGAGCAAGCTTCAGCGGCGAATGGATATGATCGTGGAGACGGCAAAAAAACTGTCCGAACTCAACAGTTCGGCTGACCTTGTGCCCGTCGCGAATGATGATACTCAGGGGAGCAGGACAAGCGTCCTCTGAAACGTCTTTGGGGGGCGGTCCGGCGGCGGGAGGGCCCCTGGCGACCGGTATGCTGGATGGCCGCACATCGGCGTTGGCGACACACCACTGGGCCGGTCTATAATGCAGCCCAAGATTTTCGAGGAGGCCTCATGTCGCAAGCGGCGGAGAAGCGCGGCAGGATACCCGCAATGCTCAAGGACACGGCATTCGTGTGGGAAGATCCGCTCGATCTGGAAAGCGAACTGACCGAAGAGGAGCGCATGGTGCGCAACAGCGCCCGCGGCTTCGCGCAGAGCTACCTGATGCCGCGTGTCGTCGAAGCTTTCCGCGACGAAAAATACGATCCCAACCTGCTGCCGGAGATGGGCAAGCTCGGCCTGCTCGGCCCGACCATTCCGGAGGAGTTTGGCGGGGCGGGTCTTGGCTACGTTTCTTACGGTCTGATCACGCGCGAACTGGAGCGGGTGGATTCCGGTTACCGCTCGTCGATGTCGGTACAGTCGTCGTTGGTGATGTATCCGATTCATGCCTACGGCACCGAAGCGCAGCGCCGCAAATTTCTGCCCAAGCTTGCGACCGGCGAGATCATCGGCTGCTTCGGGCTGACCGAACCCGATCACGGTTCAGACCCGGGCTCAATGGTCACGCGCGCGGAGAAAGTGTCCGGCGGCTACAGGCTCAACGGCGCAAAGACATGGATCTCCAACGCGCCCGTTGCCCATGTCGCAGTAGTGTGGGCGAAGCTCGACAACGTCATCCGCGGCTTCCTTGTCGAACGCGGTGCGAAGGGATTTTCGACGCCGAAGATCGAAGGCAAGCTGTCGCTGCGCACGTCGATAACCGGCGAGATCGTGCTGGAAGATTGCGTGGTGCCGGAAGACAGCCTGCTTCCGAATGTGAAGGGCCTCGCTGGCCCATTTGGCTGCCTCAACAACGCGCGGTACGGCATAGCCTGGGGTGCGATGGGCGGCGCCGAATTCTGCTGGCATCGCGCGCGGCAATACGTACTGGAGCGCAAGCAATTCGGCCGCCCGCTCGCCGCCAACCAGTTGGTGCAGAAGAAGCTTGCCGACATGCAGACTGAAATCGCGCTGGGCCTGCAAGGCGCGTTGCGGCTAGGCCGTATGCTTGAGGCAGGTAAGGCGGCGCCGGCCTCGATCTCGCTGATGAAGCGTAACAATTGCGGCAAGGCGCTCGAAATTGCTCGGCTCGCCCGCGATATGCATGGCGGCAACGGTATTTCCGAGGAATATCACGTGATGCGCGTGCTCGCGAACCTCGAGACCGTGAACACCTATGAGGGAACGCACGACATCCACGCGCTGATCCTTGGCCGCGCACAGACCGGCATTCAGGCATTCTTCTGATCCCTCGGGATTGATCGGTGCCTATGCCGCCCGCGTGATTCCGCGCAATGTTGTGCGTGCTCTTAGTGTTGCAGTCGGTGTAGTGCTGACAGCGGCGCTCGCACGGCGTTACTGGTTTTAGAGGGCGATCGATTTCACGCTGTATGCAAGGGCCGCGACGCGCGCGGTCATTGGGCTGCCTGGATTGGCGAGTGGGTCAATGACCGTGAAATGGTTGGTCCCCGCGACCTCCTCGTAGCGCGTCAGCGCCATGCCTTGCTGCCATGCCTCTACGACCGTTTTGCTCTGGCGCAGAAACTCGCTTGATTCGAGCGCACCGACGATGGCGTCGAGACTTCGGCCCGCAGGAACGCGCCAGAAGAGCGGCGATACGCGGCGAGCCTCGGCATCGTCGAGCCTCAGGTCTTCGTTGACAGAAATGTGGGTCAGCGGCGCCAGGTCGAAAACGCCGGATATTGCATAGGCCGCGGGAACAAGGTCGGACGGTGCGTCGGAAGCAAAAACCTTCCAGTCGGTTGCGGTCATGCAGGCGGCGAGGTGGCCACCTGCGGAATGGCCGTAGACGAGAATGCGCTGGCGCCGCCGGCGCCACAACGCCAGGCAAGCCGCGCGCATCTGCTCGATGATGTCGGCGACCGACACCGCCGGACAAAGATCGTAACCGACCACAGCAACGCTCACGCCGCGCGCGTTAGGGCCGGCCGCCATCTGTGAAAACGATGCGGGTTCAAGCGAGCGCCACCAGCCGCCGTGGATGAACATGGCAAGCGGCGCCTTGTCGTCGTCCTTGGTGGGAAAAAGATCGATCGTCCGTCGTGACGACGGGCCGTAGGAAATCCCAAGTTTTACGTTATGAACGGTCGCACGATAGGCCGCGCCCTCGCGCTGCCAGCGCGCAAAAATTTCCGGATGCTCGGGGACGCGGGCACGGTTGTTGTACTCGACTTCGTAATCGACGGTCATGAGAGGTCTCTTGGCAATCTTCTTGGCGATTCCCTTGGCAATTCTTTTGGTATTCTCTCGCAGCGGGTAAAAGGTCGGCTTTGCGCCGGGTCGGAACGGCGCTATGTCTTAGCCATGAAAATCGAACGCAAGCAAATGCGCAAGGTATCTCGATGGCACTGACCGCGGTTGTACCCCTCGAACTGCCGGTCGACGGACGCCAGTCAGAAACCGCGCTGGCCGTTGCGCGCGGCACCGCACGGCTCCTGCACGCGTACGGGCGCTGTGTGGTCAGCGAACTGCCGCTGCCGTCCGGGCGGCGCGCCGATCTTGTGGCGCTCGATCCAAGCGGCGAAATCTGGATTGTCGAGATCAAGTCCTCGATCGCGGACTTCCGCGCCGACCAGAAATGGCAGGATTATCGCGCCCATTGCGACCGGCTGTTCTTCGCCACCACGGTCGAGGTGCCGTGCGAGATTTTCCCGCCCGACACCGGTCTCATCGTGGCCGACGCCTTTGGCGCCGAATTCAGATGTGAGGCGCCCGTCCACAAGCTTGCCGCTGCGACACGCAAATCGATGATGTTGCTGTTTGCGCGTGCCGCGGCACTACGGCTGCAATCGCTCGCGGATCCGACCGGGCCTTATGGAGACGTGAGCTGATCAGCGCGGCGCGCGTTTGGCCAAAATACGCTGCAACGTGCGCCGGTGCATGTTAAGCCGGCGTGCCGTTTCCGAAACATTGCGGCCGCACAGCTCATAGATCCGTTGGATGTGCTCCCAACGCACGCGATCGGCCGACATGGGATTTTCTGGCGGTTCGATCCTGGTATTGTCCAGCGCCAGTAGCGCGGCCACGACGTCGTCGGCATCGGCCGGCTTCGCCAGATAATCCACCGCGCCGAGCTTAACGGCATTCACCGCGGTGGCGATATTCCCGTAACCGGTGAGGATGATGGCGCGCGCATCGGGCCGGCGATTCTTGAGCGCGGAAATCACGTCGAGGCCGTTGCCGTCATCGAGCCGCATGTCGACCACAGCATAGGCCGGAGCGGCTTTCTCGACCTGCAGCAGGCCGTCGGCGACCGAATCCGCCGTGGTAACGATGAAACCACGTTGCTCCAGCGCCTTGGCCAAGCGTTGCGAGAACGACTGATCGTCCTCGACAATCAGCAGCGATCGCTCACCAGGGATTTTAATTTTGGCCGCCGGGTTGGCGGTCTCACTGATCACGGTGTCCACGATGTCACCTCGACAATCCACGTTAGGGGTATCGTACCGCGTGGCGCCGTTCAATCACACCGCAAAAATTAGTGATCTGGCAACTCAAGCCGTTGCGAACGTTAACGGCCGCTCGAAATCGCTGCGACTCCAATGGAGTCGGACGGTTGCGCCGCGGTCGGGCGCGGGCCTGTTTTCGAGGGAAAGGGTCGCTCCCGCGCGTTCCAGCAGCGTCTTGGCGATGAAAAATCCGAGTCCGAGGCCCGCTGGTTCGTCACCGGCGTCGTGCGGGTGCCCGCGACGGCTGGTGACGTAAGGTTCCCCGATCCGACCCATGATTTCCGGCGCAAATCCGGGGCCGTCGTCGCTGATGGTCACTTCGACGGCATCGTCGGTCCAGCGGGCGTCCACCAAAACACGATCGTTGGCAAAGTCGACGGCATTTTCCAGAAGGTTCCCGAGACCGTACAGAATTGCCGGATTGCGTGCGCCAACCGGCTCGGAGCCGAGATTGTCGGGCGCGTTCACCTCGATGACCACACCGAAATCCCGGTGGGGCGCGACCACCTCTTCGATCAACGTGGTGAGCCGCATGCGGTCGAAGGGCTCTCCGCCACCGCCTGCCGACAACTCGGTGAGTTTCGCCAAGATGTCGCGGCACCGTGTCGCCTGTTCGCGCAAAAGCCGTACGTCGTCACCGTGCGGCGCATTGGGCGCGATCGCGCGTTCAAGCTCTTTTGCGATCACCGAAATGGTCGAGAGCGGCGTGCCGAGCTCATGTGCGGCGGCGGCCGCGAGACCGTCAAGTTGCGAGAGGTGTTGCTCGCGCGCAAGCACAAGCTCGGTCGCGGCAAGCGCGTCCGAGAGCTGGCGCGACTCTTCGGTGATCTGCCAGGCGTAGACGCCGATGAATCCGATCGCGAGCAGGATGCAGAGCCAGACGCCCATCATATATATCGGCGGCAGTTGCAGCGGATCGTCGATGTCCCATGGCAGCGGGTAGTGCACGAAAACGAGGACAGTCGAGCAGGCGACGGCAAAGCCGCCGAGGATCAACGTGAAGCGTGGCGGCAGCGCGGTTGCCGAGAGCAGAACGGGACCGAGAAAAAGGAATGCAAAGGGATTCTGCAATCCGCCGGTCAGGAACAGCAGCACCGCCAGCTCTGCAATATCGAATGCGAGCAGCCAGGCCGCGCGATCGGGCTCGAGGCGTTGCGTGATGTGGAAGCGCAGCCGCAGCGCAACGTTAAGCCAGGCCGCCAAAGCGATCACGCTGAGGCAGGCATACACCGGCAACTGGAATTCGAGGCCGTAATAGACAACGAGAACGGCGGTCGTCTGGCCGATGATCGCGAGCCAGCGCAGCCGAACGAGCGTATCGAGACGCACGTTGCGGTGGGGGTGATGATGGACCGGGCCCAGCGAAGACATAACCACAGTTTAAAGTCTGGATCTTATCTCTTGAAGTCTTGGATACGGCGCAAGAACGGGCCTTGCGCTTTCTGCGGCGTGGCGTCACATCTGCACCGTTATGGACACGCAGCAAACGCCCGCAATTGCCGTCGATCATCTGGTCAAGCGCTACAAGGGCGTGGAGGCGGTCGACGGCATTTCCTTTCGGCTGGCGGCGGGCTCGATTACGGGGCTGCTCGGCGGCAACGGCGCTGGCAAGACCACGACCATCGCGATGATCATGGGGCTCGTGACGCCGACATCAGGCGTGGTCAGGGTGCTTGGCGCCGAGATGCCGCGTGAACGCTATCGCGTGTTGCACCGGATGAATTTCGAAAGCCCGTATGTCGACATGCCGATGCGACTGACGGTGCGTCAGAATCTTTCGGTCTTTGCACAGCTTTACGCCGTGCCGGATATCGTCGAACGTATCGCAAGCCTTGCCGCAGAGCTGGATTTGACCGAATTTATTGATCGTCCAACCGGCAAGCTTTCCGCCGGACAGAAAACGCGCGTCTCGCTGGCGAAGTCGCTCCTCAACAAGCCGGAGGTGTTGCTGCTCGACGAGCCGACCGCTTCACTCGATCCGGACACGGCGGATTGGGTGCGCACGCGCCTTGAGCAGTACCAGGCAGGAAACGGCGCAACCGTTCTGCTCGCCTCGCACAACATGAATGAGGTGGAGCGCCTGTGCGAGCGCGTGATCATAATGAAAAAGGGCCGGATCGAGGACGACGATACGCCGGCACAGCTGCTTGCGCGCTACGGCCGTGAGAACCTGGAAGAGGTGTTTCTCGACGTCGCTCGCGGCCGCCGGCAGAGCGAGGCCGCGCAATGACGCGCACCGATACCGGAATGGACTTCTCGCTCAATCGTGTCGGTGCGATGGTGCGGCGCTATTGGTACCTGCTCCGCTCGTCGTGGCCACGCATCCTCGACCTCATCTACTGGCCGACCGTGCAGATGCTGATGTGGGGTTTTCTGCAGGTTTACATTTCGCAGAATGCCGGATTTTTCGCGCGCGCGGGCGGCGTATTCATCGGTTCGGTCCTGCTGTGGGATATCCTGTTCCGTGGCCAACTCGGTTTCTCGATTTCTTTCCTGGAGGAAATGTACGCGCGCAACCTGGGCAACCTCATGATGTCGCCGCTGCGGCCGGCGGAATTCCTGCTGGCCCTGATGATCATGAGTGTCGTTCGCCTGTCGATCGGCATGATTCCGGTTTCGATCCTGGCCATTATCTTTTTCGGGTTCAACCTGTGGGCGCTCGGTCTGGCGCTTGCGGCTTTCTTTGCAAACCTGATTCTGACCAGTTGGTCGGTGGGTATTTTTGTCGCCGGCTTGCTGCTGCGGAATGGTCTCGGAGCTGAAAGCATGGCATGGACGATCATGTTTCTCTTTTTGCCGCTGACCTGTGTCTACTATCCGGTCGCCGTCCTTCCCGATTGGCTGCAGTACGTGGCCTGGGCGCTGCCTCCGACCTATGTTTTCGAAGGTATGCGCGCGCTGGTGGTCGACCATGTATTTCGCGCCGATCTCATGGCCCAGGCTTTTGTGTTCAATGTCGTCCTGTTCGCAGCTGCATCATTGGCCTTTTTCAAGCTTCTGCAGAGCGCACGTATCCACGGTTCTCTTTTGCAGACCAGTGAGTAGGCCAAAAAGGCCTGTGTTCCTTAGGACTTAACCACCCCTTGCGCGTTGTAAACCTGACGCGAACAACTTATCTCTATGTTGACGGTATGAATGAAAAACGACAGTCTGCCGCACCGCAGCGAGGGTCCGGGGGCTCAATGGCAATAGGCGAATTCGGCGGAGCGGCAACGCTCACCGCGGATGGCGGCGCATTTCTCGCGACGCCGATGTACTGGTTCTACGAGCTGGGTCATGCCGCGCTCAATCCGTCGCGCGCGTTTGCGGATGCCACGCGTCTGTTCTTCAAAAATCCGGCCAATCCGCTTGCGCACACGGCCTACGGAAAATCGATTGCGGCGACGATGGAGCTGTTCGAGCGCTCGACCCGCCGCTACCGCAAGCCGGAATGGGGAATCGATTCGACTACCGTTGGCGGCGAGAGGGTGGCGGTCAACATCAAGAGCGTCTGGCAGCGTCCGTTTTGCCGATTGCTTCATTTCGAACGTGCGTTCGTACATCCGCCGCGACGGCCGCAGCCGAAACTTTTGATCGTTGCGCCGATGTCGGGGCACTATCCGACATTGTTGCGCGGCACGGTGGAAACTTTCCTGCCCAACCATGACGTTTACATCACCGAGTGGGTCGATGCGCGCATGGTGCCGCTTGCCGACGGGCGCTTCGACCTTGATACCTATATAGACTACATCGTCTCGATGTTTCACACGCTCGGCGGCGATGTCCATGTGATCGCGGTTTGCCAGCCGTCTGTGCCGGTCATGGCGGCGGTCGCGCTGATGGAAGCCGACAACGATCCCGATGTCCCGCATTCCATGGTGCTGATGGGCGGACCAATCGATACGCGGGTCAATCCAAACGCTGTCAACGATCTGGCAGAACGGCGCGGACTCAGCTGGTTCCGCAATCACGTCATCACCAAAGTGCCATTCCCGCATCCGGGCATGATGCGCGACGTCTATCCCGGTTTTCTGCAGCTGCACGGTTTCATGAGCATGAATCTCGATCGCCATATCGAGGCACACCAAAATCTGTTCCTAAACCTGGTCAAAGGCGACGGCGATTCCGCGCAGAAGCATCGCGAGTTCTACGACGAGTATCTGGCCGTCATGGATCTTGCGGCCGAGTTCTATTTGCAGACGGTCGATACGGTATTCATCCGTCATGCCCTGCCGAAGGGTGAGATGATGCACCGTGATCGCCGCGTCGATCCGGCCGCCATCAAGCGCGTCGCCCTGATGACGGTCGAAGGCGAGAACGACGATATATCAAGCGTAGGTCAGACCGAGGCTGCGCACGCTTTGTGCGTCAACATTCCGGACGAAGACAAGGTGCACTACGTGCAGCCAAGTGTCGGCCACTACGGGGTCTTCAACGGCTCGCGCTTCCGCGCCGAGATCGCGCCGCGCATCGCCGATTTTGTGCTGTCGCACAATGGTGGGCGCGTTGCGCGTGCCGCTCCGTTAAAGGTCGTGGCCCGGAATTGAACCGGCGTGCGTTGGCGTGGTTGTGACATACAGAATACGGTGAATCTGGAGCGATAATTCCATGCCGCTGCGCGCGTTGTTGTATCGCCGCATCAGGGAACCGTCGGCGATCACTGTCGATTTCGATGGCCAGATTTATCCAGTTCGCGTACGTCGTCACCGTCAGGCACGCCGTTACACCTTGCGTATTCATACAGCGGGTCGTGAGGTTGTGCTTACGATGCCTCCCCGCGGATCTTTGCGTGAGGCTCACGCGTTTGCACGCAGCCATGGGGCTTGGATTGCCGCCCGGCTGGGCCGATTACCGCAGGCCGTGCCGTTTGCACACGGTGCGGTTTTGCCGCTGCGCGGCATCGAGCACCGGATCGAGCACAGACGTGGTGTACGTGGAACGGTCTGGCTCGAGCAGGCCGCCGGCCAGCATTTGCTTTGCGTTGCCGGCGACGATGCGCATGTATCTCGGCGAGTGCGCGATTTTCTGAGGCGCGAAGCCAAACATGATCTTGAAGCGGCAAGCCGGCGAGCGGCGGAAGCACTGGGAGTCAACTTCAGACGAATATCGATGCGTGACCAATCGAGCCGATGGGGGTCGTGCTCCTCGACGGGGGTACTGTCCTATTCCTGGCGCCTGATTCTCGCGCCCGATTTCGTCCTTGAATATCTTGCTGCGCATGAGGTCGCGCATCTGATTGAGATGAACCATTCGCGCCGGTTTTGGCGGTTGGTCGAGCGAATCTACCCGCATCTCGGACGCGCAAAGACGTGGCTGAACTCACATGGTTCCGATTTGCACCGATACGGGCTGGATACACGCTTGTAAGCACCACGTTTTACCGAACTCCGTCACTCCATGCTGCGTCCAGGAACGTTTGCGCTCACGGCACTGCTGGCTGCTCTGAGTGCGGTCGGGCCGCTGACGACCGACATGTATCTGCCGTCGCTGCCGGACATTGCGAGGCAGCTCGGCGCCTCGTCCGCACAGGTGCAGTTGACGATTTCTGCCTACCTGATCGGCTTCGCGGCAGGTCAGATCATCTATGGCCCCGTGTCCGACCGGCACGGCCGCAAGCCGGTGCTGATCGGAGCGATTGCACTCTATTGCGCGGCGAGTCTTGCCTGCGCCCTTTCAACGTCAATCGAGATGCTGATCATCGCTCGCGCGTTTCAGGCGCTCGGCGGCTCCGGTGGCATCGTGCTCACGCGCGCGATCGTGCGCGACATCTATTCGGGTGCGCACGCCGGACGCGAATTGTCGCTGATCGGTTTGGTGATGGCGCTCGCGCCGGTGCTGGCGCCGATTCTTGGCGGTATCATACAGACCGTCTTCGGCTGGCGAGTGACATTTCTCGCCTTGGTTGGTGCTGGATTTGCCGGCGCGGCGGTCGTCTGGGCACTTCTGCCTGAAACATTGAATACTCGCGCCGCCGAACCGGTATCGCTTTCGTCAATGCTTCGGTCGTACCGGATTGTCGGGCGCAATCCGGCATACCTTGCCTATCTGGCCATCACGTCGGCGAGCTATGCCGGTCTCTTCGCCTGGATTTCCGGATCGGCGTTCGTACTGCAGGATCTCTACGGCCTCGCGCCGTTTGATTTCGGAGTCGCTTTCGCGCTCGGTTCAGTCGGCTATATGACGGGCTCGGCGATCGCCGCGCGGCTGGTCATTCGCCTCGGATTGGATGGAGTCCTTGGATTAGGCGGCTGCGCTTGCGCTGCCGGAGGGCTGGCAATGATCGCTGCAGTTGGGTTCGGACTTATGTCCTCCATGTCACTGGTTCTTCCGATGGCGATTTATCTTGCTGGCCTTGGCATGGTGCTGCCGCAGGGCATCGCCGGCGCGATGACGCCGTTTCCGGAACGGGCCGGAGCCGCATCGTCGCTGTTCGGATTTTTGCAGCAAACTGCGGCAGCGGTGTGCGGCGCAACGGTCGGATGGTTCCTCGGACAAAGCGCCTGGCCGCTCGCGCTCGGCGTTGCCACGATGGGGATTGCGACGCTCGGGCTCTGGCTGGTCACGCGCGGGCTTCGCGCCCACGCTGCAAAGCGTTAGCGGCGGCCGAAGAGGCCGTTAAGCAACCAGTTGTCGAGACCGTCGGATCCGGTCGTCGCCGATCGCGTTGCGGCGACAGGTTGCACCGGTGCGGGCGGTACCGGCCGCGAATTGCCTCCGAACAACCCCGAGAAGAAACCGCCGCCCGACGCGCCAGGCAGGCTTGCGACCGGCACACCTTGGTGCGCGCCGCGCATGAACCGGCTCCAGATCTCGACCGGCAAGCCGCCGCCGGTCACATGTTTGGTCGACGTGCCGTCATCGTTGCCGAGCCAAACTCCGGTCACGAGATGCGCCGTGTATCCGATGAACCAGGCATCACGGAAATCCTGCGATGTTCCGGTTTTCCCTGCCGCAGGCCAGCCCGGCAACGCCGCCTTGTGCGCGGTGCCGATGGTGAGCGTCTCTGCCATCATCTGGTTCATCATCGCCACGTACCGCGCTTCCACGATGCGGCCAAGTTGGCCGGTATTACGCGCATAAAGCACCTTGCCATTCGTGGCGGTGATCTTCTGGACGACATGCGGGACCAGCGCGTAGCCGCCGTTGGCGAACGTCGCGTAGGCACCGACAAGCTCCAGCATCGAGACCTCAGAGGTACCAAGCGCGATAGAGGCATTGGGCTCGAGCTTGGAAGCAATGCCGAGACGATAGGCGGTACGGATCACCGCTAGCGGAGTGAATTCCAGTGTAAGGCGCACCGAAACGGTGTTGAGCGAAAGAGCGAGCGCCTTCGTCAGTGTTACCGGCCCGAAATATTCATGGCTGTAGTTTTCCGGTTGCCAGCCTTTGACATTGATCGGACGGTCCTCACGCACACTGTCGGGTGTCAGGCCGTGCTCGATCGCGGTCAGGTAAATAAACGGCTTGAAGGCGGAGCCGGGCTGGCGTTTTGCCGATACCGCACGGTTGAACTGGCTGTCGGCGTAATTGCGGCCGCCAACCAGTGCCCGAACGGAGCCATCGGGCGTCATCGCCACTAACGCACCCTGTCCGACGCCGTTCTTGTCGCCTTTCTGCGCAAGCTCGTCGGTCAAAGCTTTCTCCGCATTGGCCTGGAGATTTGCGTCGATGGTGGTCTGAACCGTGATGTCTTCCTCAACGCGGCCGAGTGTGTCATTAAGCGCGTCCATCACCCAGTCTGCGACATAATTGATGGACCCGGTGTTCGCCTGCGCCACGATGCGAGGCGGACGCGCCAGAGCGGTGCGCTCGGTCGAATGCGATATGAACTTAAGCTCGGCCATGGCTGCCAGCACGGCCTTCGCACGCTTTTCGGCGCCGTCGAAGTTACGTGTAGGCGCAAGACGCGACGGTGATTTCACGACCCCCGCCAATAGTGCCGCCTCGGCGACTGTGATCTGACGTGCCGATTTTCCGAAATAATGCTGCGAAGCCTGTTCGATGCCGTAGGCGCCCGAGCCGAAGTAAACCCGATTGAGATAGAGCTCGAGAATCTGCGTCTTAGAGAACTTGCGCTCGAGCCAGATCGCGAGCAGCGCTTCCTGCAGCTTGCGATTGATCGTGCGCTCCTGTGTGAGGAAAAGATTTTTTGCGAGCTGCTGCGTGATCGTCGAGCCACCTTGGGCGACGCCGCGGTGAAGCACGTTGGCGATCACGGCGCGGCCGATGCCGAAAGGATCGACGCCGCTATGCTCGTAGAAACGCCGGTCTTCGATGGCGATGAACGCTTTGGGAACGTAGGTTGGTAATTCCTTCAAAGGCAGGGGAGCGCCGGCAAGATCACCGCGCCGGGCGAGCGCGCGGCCCTGGAAGTCGACGATCTGGATCGACGGCGGACGTTTGGGAATTTCCAGCGACTGGATCGGAGGTAGATGCGCGCCGACCCAGGCAACGACACCTGCGCCGCCAATCGCAACCCAAAGGCCAACGACCAGCGTCCAATATGCAAGGCGGACGACGAGCGCCCGCTTGCCGCGGGCCGGGCGTGACTTGCGCGCGCGCGCCTTGCGGCGTTTCGCGGGCGGCTTGCTTTTCGAAGTCGGCTTTTCCTCGGCCGGCGCGGGTCGATCGTCGGCGGAAACGTGTAGCTCCGGGGCCTTATCGAATACCGGCTCCCGGCGCGCGCCTGCTTGTCCCCGTTTCGTCGCCATCCCGCGTCCTATTTCTCGCCGGCGCACATAGGTCGCCGGGCCCCGGTGTCACGCTATGCGCGGCGATTTAAGGGGCCGTTAAGCCGGAAACGACGTTGAAATCAGGCGCTTTGCGCTGCTCGGGGCTTGTCGTCTACGCCGGATGCAAAGAGGGCGATCAGGGCGCGCTTGATTGCGGCTTGCCGGGTCGGGGAGGTGATCTGTGCGCCCATCAGATCCGTTACGTAGAACACGTCCACGACACGTTCGCCGAATGTGGCGACATGTGCGGAGGCAATGTTGAGGTTGAGCTTGGAAAGAGTTGCAGTCAGTTCATAAAGCAGGCCGGTGCGATCAAGGCCTGTGACCTCGACCATCGTGTAGCGGTGGGACCACTGGTTGTTGATGGTGACAGACGGCTCAACGACAAAGGCGCGGATACGGCCTTTGGGAGGCGCACGCTTGGTCACTACGTCTGGTAGCCGCAAATCGCCACGCAAGGCCTTCTCGATCGAGTCGGCAATACGATGCGCACGGCGCTCTTCATCTTCGTCGCGGTCGAATTCGCGCGATAAAGATATCGTGTCGAGCGCGCGGCCGTCGGTAGTTGTGTAGATCTGGGCGTCAACGATATTGGCGCCGGCCAGCGCACAGGCACCCGCGATGATTGACAGCAACCACGGATGGTCGGGCGCAAGCAGAGTCAACTCCGTTACGGCGCGCTCTGCATCGAACGAAATGGATGTTGCGAGGCGCTTGTCGGCATCTTCGGAGGCGCGCACGAAATTGGCGTGCTCGATCTTGTGTGGCAGATCGACCTTGAGCCAATAGGCCGGATAAAGCTTGGCGATATAGGTCTCGAGCCGGCCCTGCGGCCAGTCTTTCATTGCCTCGCGGAATTCATTCTGTGCGATGGTGACGCGCTGGGCGCGATTGACCTCGGAGAAGCCGCCAGTCAACACAGGTTCGGTCTCGTAGTAGAGCGTGCGGATCAACTGCGCTTTCCAGCCGTTCCACACGCCGGGACCGACGGCGCGGATGTCCGCGGTCGTGAGGATGGTGAGCAGCTTCAGGCGCTCAGCCGACTGAACGGTGGCGGCGAAGTTCTCGATCGTCTTGCGGTCGGAGAGGTCACGCGATTGCGCCACGCTCGACATCACAAGGTGATTCTCTATCAGCCAAGCCACGGTGTCTGTGTCAGCGGCCGAAAATCCCATGCGCGGGCAGAACCGGCGCGCGACGCGAGCCCCGGCAATCGAGTGGTCTTCCGGCCGGCCCTTGGCAATGTCGTGCAGAAACAGCGTGATATAAAGCAGGTCGCGGTGCTCGGGCTGAATCTTGTGGATTAGCTCGTTTGCAAGCGGCGATTCGTTGCTGCTGCCTCGCTCGATCTCGGCGAGCACGCCGATGCAGCGCAGGAGATGCTCGTCCACCGTATAGTGGTGATACATGTTGAACTGCATCATCGCGACGATTTTCCCGAATGCCGGCACGAAACGTCCGAGCACGCCCGCTTCGTTCATACGCCGCAGCACGGTCTCCGGATCGTTCCTGGAGGTCAGGATCTCCAGGAAGAGCCGGTTGGCTTCCTTGTTCTCGCGCAGCTTGGCATCGATCAATTTGAGCGAGCGAGTGATCGCGCGCATGGCATCGGGGTGGAATGCCAGATTGTGCTTCTGCGCGAGATGGAAAATACGAATCAGGTTGACCGGGTCGCGCTTGAAGCCGTTCGGCTGCGCGAGCAAAATTCGGTTCTTGTCGACGATAAAGTCGTCGCTCTCGGCAAGCTTGCGCCGCTTCACCGGCCGCAGGCGTTCCATGACACGGCTGAGCACCGGCACGCTCTTGGCGTGGCTGTCTTCCAGTTCCGCGCAAAGGATCGCGGTCAGATCGCCGACGTCCTTGGCGATTAGGAAGTAATGCTTCATGAAGCGCTCGACATCCTGCAGGCCGGGATGCTCGGTGTAACCGAGCCGCACCGCGATCTCGCGCTGGATGTCGAACGACAACCGCTCTTCGGCGCGCCCCATGAGAAAGTGCATGTGGCAGCGCACCGACCAGAGGAAATCTTCGCAGCGCCGGAACAGCTGGTATTCCTGCTTGTCGAAGACGCCGCGCTTAATCAACTCATCCGGCTCGCGCACGCGATAGACGTATTTGGCGATCCAGAACAACGTGTGTAGGTCGCGCAACCCCCCTTTGCCATCTTTTACATTCGGCTCAACCAGGTAGCGCGATTGACCGCTGCGGCGCACTCGGTCCTCTCGTTCTGCAAGCTTGGCCGCAACAAATTGAGCGGCGGTGTTGCGAACGACGTCCTTGTCGAAGCGGGTCACGAGTTCATCGAACAATTTGCGGTCACCGAGCAGAAAGCGCGCTTCGAGAATGGCAGTGCGAATGGTCATATCCGCTTTGGCCTGGCGGATGCATTCGTCTACCGAGCGCGTGGCGTGGCCGACCTTTAGCCCGAGATCCCACAGGCAATAGAGAATGGCCTCGGCGATCGACTCGCCCCATGCGGTTTGTTTGTAAGGCAACAGAAACAGCAAATCGATGTCGGAGCCCGGCGCTTGCAGCCCGCGGCCGTAGCCGCCGGTCGCGACGACCGCCATGCGTTCGGCTTCGCTTGGGTTTTGTGACGGATAAAGATGTTTGCGCGCGAATTCGAACAGAATACAGATGACTTCGTCTTCCATCCTGCAGAGACGTTCTGCGCACCGCCGCCCGTGGCGATCCTTCAACAGCAGTTGCTCGGCCTTGGCGCGGCCATCGGTCAACGCAACCTTGAGCTTCTGCGCGACCAGGGATCGCAAATCGCGCTCGTTGCCCGTGTGAGCCTTGGCGAGTTTCTCAAGATCGGCGGTGATCGCGCGCGCATCGATCAGTTCACCCGGCCCACGCGGGGTTCGTTCGGCGGCCGGGCGTTGTTCCTGGTCGAGCGCAAGCGATGCCATAGGTCCATCGGATAGCGGAGGCCGGGCGGTAAGTCACCCGCCCGACAGAGATATTTCTTGCAATGCCCGGTTTTCGGGCATCCGCGGGGGCTGGTGACGGCAGCCGCGGAGTGTGGTTCGGTGTCGGAGCAATCCAGCGATGCGGGGAGAGTAACGACGATGCGTATGTTCCAGGTCTGCGTTTGTGGTCAGCCGTTACAACTCAATGAGCAGCCCACGCCGGAGCCGAAAGGCACGGAAGTTCTGCTGAAGGTCCTGGCCGCAGGCGTCTGTCATAGCGATCTGCATCTCGCCGATGGCTGGTTTGATCTCGGCGGCGGCAAGCGGATGAGCCTTGCCGATCGCGGCATGAAGCTTCCGGTCACGCTTGGCCACGAAAACGTCGGTGAGGTTGTCGCCTTTGGCCCGGACGCCAAGGGCGTCAAGGTTGGCGACCGCCGGCTTGCCCATCCGTGGATCGGCTGCGGCACCTGCGGCCCATGTCAGCGCGGCGAGGAAAATCTCTGCCGTGCCATGCGCAGCCTGGGCGTTTTTTCCAACGGAGGTTACGCCGACTATCTGATGGTTCCGCATCCGCGCTATCTGTTCGATATCGGCGACCTGCCGCCCGATCGCGCGGCGCCGCTCGCCTGTTCCGGCGTCACCACCTACGGTGCCTTGAAAAAAATTTCGACGCTGGAAAGTGAGCCGACCGTGATCATCGGCGCCGGCGGTCTCGGGCTCATGTGCCTCGCCTTGCACAAGGCAATGGGAGGCCATAGCGCCATCGTGGTCGACATCGATCCGGTGAAGCGCGAAGCCGCGAAAAAGGCGGGCGCTGAAAAAGTCGTCGACGGCGGTGCGCCCGATGCCTCGCAACAAATCATCGATATGACCAATGGCGGGGCTTGGGGTGTGGTCGATCTTGTCGGCTCCTCGCAGAGCGCGCGTGTCGGGTACGACAGCCTGATCAAGGGCGGCAAATACGTCGTCGTCGGCCTTTATGGCGGCGATCTGACAGTCTCATTGCCGCCGATCCCCATGCGTGCGCTGACGATCCAGGGCTCCTATGTCGGCAGCCTGCCGGAGATGAAGGAATTGATCGAGCTTGTTCGGCGCACTGGAATTCCGCCAGTCCCCGTTGCGACGCGTCCACTCGAAGATGTGAACGTGGTGATGGATCAGCTTCGTGCCGGCAAAGTGATCGGCCGCGTGGTGCTGACGCCGAATTGAGGAAAGCACCATGGATGCGAACGGGCTCCGTGCGCTGCAGGCGCCGATCAAGGAGCGTTACAAGAACGACCCAAAAGCCGCATACATAACGCTCAAAGCAAGCGGTCATCTCGACGACCCCAACATCGCTTGCAAGGTCGAAACGGGACGCGCGTTCGCCGTTGCGGGCCTGCATCCGGCGACGGGAGGCTCGGGCCTGGAACTTTGCTCCGGCGACATGCTGCTGGAGGCGCTGGTTGCCTGCGCCGGCGTGACCATGAAGGCGGTGGCGACCGCGCTTGATATTCCGCTCAAATCAGCGAGTGTCGCGGCGGAAGGCGATCTTGACTTTCGTGGCACACTTGGCGTCGCGAAGGATGCGCCGGTCGGATTTGCACAAATCCGCCTGCGCTTCGAACTCGACACCAATGCGCCGCAGGACAAACTCGACCAGCTGCTCAAGCTCACCGAACGTCATTGCGTCGTCTATCAGACCATCAAGAGCGGGCCGCCGGTCGAAATAAAACTTTCGCGCATATAGCTGACAGACAATCTGCTATGCGCGGTTGCAACTTGCGCTGCGCGTGACGGCGTGGTCATGTGCGCCGCCCCAGATGCCTCCCGATCTGTATTTTGCCCTCACACTCATCGTCAAAATGGCCATTACCGCCGCCTTTGTTGTGGCGGCGACAATCACGGCCGAGCGCGCCGGTCCGCTGGTCGGCGGTCTGGTCGCGACGCTGCCGATCGGGGCAGGGCCGGTGTATGTTTTTCTGGCACTCGACCACGACGCACATTTCATTGCGCAAAGCGCGGTGGCGAGTCTCGCTGTCAATGCGGCAAACGTTATTTTCGCGGTGGTCTATTGCGTGCTCGCTCAGCGGCGATCGCTCGCCATCAGCCTTGGTGGCACCTATGTCGTGTGGATCGTGCTGACGGCAATCATAACGGCCAGCCACTGGGCGCTCGGTCCCGCGCTTCTGATCAACGCAGCCGCTATTGTCGTCGGAATCTGGGTCGTTCGGCCATTCCGCCACACACGGATGCCCCGGCAGCAGCCGCGCTGGTATGACTACGGTTTGCGCGCGCTGATGGTTGCCGTCCTGGTCGGTATTGTCGTCACGTTCAGCTTCCGCATCGGATCATATGGCAGCGGCCTGCTGGCGGTGTTTCCGGTCGTGCTGACCAGCATCATCCTCATTCTGCATCGGCGCGCCGGCGGTAGACCGACCGCGGCGGTGCTCGCCAATGCGCCGCTCGGGCTGCTCGGTTTTGGTATAGCTTGCTTGGTGCTGCATCTGACCTCCGAGCCCTTGGGTGTCGTTGCGGGACTTTCGCTCGCGCTAGCGACGTCGATCGGCTGGAGCCTTGCAGTCCTGGCGGCGCGGCGACACGGAGTGGCGGTATAGCCTATGTTCCTACTCGGATTGTTGCTGAAGATCGCAATGACCGCGTCGATCGTAGTGGCGGCATCAATCATCGTGGAGCGCAGCGGTCCCTTTATCGGCTCGCTCGTCGCAGCGCTTCCAACCGCCGGCGGCGCGGCAATGATCATCCTCGCGCTCGAGCATTCGCCCGATTTCATTGCTCAGAGTGCAGTGGGGAGCCTGATCGCGAACGCCGCCTGCGCATTCTTTGCGCTGACATATGCCGCATTGGCGCAACGGCACTCGTTGCAGCTCAGCCTCGGAGGCGCATTCCTCGTGTGGCTCGTTATCGTCTTCCTGTTGCGGCTGGTGGAGTGGAATGCGGTCGGTGCGGTCTTGCTGAACGCTGTCGTTTATCCGATCGCGATTGCTGCCGCCGGCCGTTTTCGAATCGCCGGCGCGGTGAAACGTGTCGAAGTGACCGGCGCCGACCTCGCCTGGCGTGCCGGTGTGGTGACGCTTTGCGTGGTGCTGGTCACAGCGGCGAGCAGCTCGATTGGTTCTTATTTTTCAGGGACCTTTGCCTTTTTCCCAGTGGCCATGGGCTCCTTCTTCATCATTCTGCATCCGCGCATCGGGGGGCCAGCGGCGGCAAGCGTCGCTGCGCACGTGCTGACGCCGCTGATCGGGCTTGGCCTTGGCCTGCTCGCCGTCCACCTGCTGGCTGCTCCGGTCGGCGTGTGGTGGTCCTATGCGATCGGGCTGAGCATTGGCATCGCGTGGAACGCCCTGCTGTGGGCGCTGCGTCAGCGCAAGTTATTGCACTAAGCCCTCTTCTAACGCCTTGATCTGCAACGCCAGGTATCGCGAGAAAATCCGGCACTGGGCGAGACTACCGGCCGTGAACCAGAGCCCGGGCTGCGCCGTGCGCCGCCACATGTTGCACAGTTCGCCGCCTTCATCGAAGCCCCAGACCGGGCCGATGCGGTCGGCGATATCATCGCCGAGGTAGCGGCGGACGGTTTCCTGCTGGTTCTTGTAGCCGGTGGCCAGTACGAGAAGCTCGGCGGGCACGATGCTTCCGTCGCGCAACCGCGCGCCTTCCGGCACGAAGGTTTCGATATCGGCATATTGAAGAAGGCCGATGTCACCGGAGACGATCAATTCCGAGCAGCCGACGTTGAAGTAATAGCCGCCGCCACGGCGCAGATACATCATCTGGAATCCGGTTTCGTCCGCGCCGAGCCAGGTGTTGAATCCGCGCTCCTCGAGCGCATTGATTAGACTGTTGTCTACCTCCCGGCCTTTTGCGGTGGAGAGTTGATACGAACGCCTCAACACCGGATACGGAAACGAGGTGGCGAGCAAGTCGCAATCATCAAAGGGGATTCCTTCCGAGTAGATTGCGTAAACGCTCTGAGCTTCCTTCAGGCTCACCACATGGGTCTTGCTGCGCTGGATCATGGTGACTTTTGCGCCGTGCGCATGGAGCTCCTGCGCAACGTCGTGACCACTGGTGCCTGTCCCGAGCACCAGCGCCTTGCGGCCTTGCCATTGTTTGGCATTTTTAAAATCGCCCGAATGCACCTTGGGGCCTGCAAACCTGTCGAGGCCCGGCAGATCGGGCGTGTAAGGAATGCTGCTCACGCCGGTTGCGAAGACGAGATGGCGTGGGCGCATGACGCGTTCGGTTCCGTCGTTCCGGCGCAGTGTGACGCGCCATTCTGCCTTCTTGTCATCGTAAGTGCCTGCAACGAATTCATGCCCGGTCCAGAAATTAAGCTCCATCGTCTCGACGTAGGATTCGAACCAGTTGGCGAGCTTGTCCTTCGGAATGTAGACGGGAAACGTCGGCGGAAACGGCAGATAGGGCAGGTGATTGACGTGCACTTCATTATGCAGCGTCAACGAGTGATAACGCGTGCGCCAATTATCGCCGATGCGGCCGTGCCGATCGACGATTAGCGTGTCGATGCCGAGTTGATGAAGGCGTGCAGCAATCGACAATCCAGCTTGCCCGCCACCGACAACGATGACGGTGGGGTCACCTTTCGAGAATGCGCGTTGTTTCCTCAGACGGTCGGCCCAGTTCTCCGCGCCAAAATCACGCGTTGAATCGGGTTCGCCGCGCCGCCTGAATTCGTCTTCGTAACCTCTGAGTTCTTGTAAGTTCGTGTTTAGGGTCCAGGCACGCAGCCTACCTTGGCTATCGGGTCTCAGCCGGAGTACGCCCGCGCTGGGACCGAACGCAGTTTCAAACTCGAACAGCGCTTCTATATTTTCCTCGCCGGCGCGGGATATCCAGCGCGGTGGCGTTCGCTTGCTCGGAATGTGGAAGTTTCTCGCTTGTGCGTGCGCCAACGTCTCACGCAAGGCTGTTTCGATTGCCGGCCGGCCGGCCATCGTCCGGATCGTCCAGGTGAATGCAAGGACATCCCGCCAGAGGCCATCATCCAGAAACAGGCCTGCTGCCACGGCAGCGTCCTGTGCCGATAACGCGGCCTCGAAGCTTTCAAGCCAGCGCTGCGCCTCCGCCGGCGCGGTTGCCTGCTTCCTCTCGGCAACATTCATCATGGTGTCTAAGGTTTACGCGTAGCCGTCAGCTTCGCTTTTAGCATATAAAGCGCTTCCATCGCTTCACGCGGCGACAGGTCGTCGGGGTTGATCGCGGCAAGCGCCGCGACAAGCAGATCCGCGCTCGATTCCAGCTTTTCCTGCGGCGTTTTCTGAGGGACCGCGAACAACGGCAGATCCTCGAAGCCCTTCGGCGCGGCGCGGTCTTCCTGCTCAAGTTTGGCGAGCACCAGCTTGGCGCGTTCAATCACGCTCGGCGGCAGGCCGGCAAGCTTCGCGACCTGGATGCCATAGGAACGGTCGGCCGCGCCCGCGACAACCTCGTGCAGGAAGACGACCTCACCCTGCCATTCCTTCACGCGCACCGTTGCATTGTGCAGCCGGTCGAGCCGGCCGGCGAGGGCGGTCAATTCGTGAAAGTGGGTGGCGAACAGCGCGCGGCATTTGTTGACGTCGTGCAGATGCTCGACGGTTGCCCATGCGATCGACAGGCCGTCGAAGGTAGCAGTGCCGCGCCCGATCTCATCGAGAATGACCAGTGCGCGTTCGCCGGCCTGATTGAGAATGGCGGCAGTTTCCACCATCTCGACCATGAAGGTCGAACGTCCGCGCGCAAGATCGTCCGCGGCGCCGACCCGCGAAAACAGTTGATCGACGACGCCGATATGGGCCTGCCTGGCGGGAACGAAACTACCCATCTGCGCGAGAACTGCGATCAGCGCATTCTGCCTCAGGAAGGTCGATTTGCCGGCCATGTTCGGGCCGGTGAGAAGCCAGATACGGCCGGCGCCGGTTTGCGGCGGCGGCGAGAGGTCACAATCGTTGGCAACGAATGGCGTGCCGTCGCGCGACAGTGCCTGCTCCACGACCACATGACGACCGCCTTCGATGACGAATGCATGGCTATCGTCGATCTGCGGTCGTACGTAGTCGCGTTCGACAGCAAGGTTTGCAAGCGCACTTGCAACATCGAGGGCGGCAAGCGCCTCGGCACATTCCTTGATATTGGCGCTCTGCGCCATCACGGCTGCCACCAATCGCTCGAAAATTTCCAGCTCCAGGCCGAGTGCGCGCTCGGCTGCACTGGCGATCTTCGCTTCGAGATCTCCGAGCTCGGTGGTGGTAAAGCGCACCTGTCCGGCGAGCGTCTGCCGATGAATGAATGTGCCGTTGTACGGTGCGCCCATCAGGCGCTCGCCGTGCGGCGCCGTCACTTCGACGAAATAGCCGAGCACGTTGTTGTGCTTGATCTTGAGCACACGAATACCCGTGTCCTCGGCATAGCGCGCCTGCAACGCCGCTATCACGCGTCGCGATTCATCGCGGAGCGCGCGGGTTTCATCGAGGATCTTGTCATAACCTTCGCGGACGAAGGCACCGTCGCGTTTGAAGGCCGGCAGTTCGGCGGCGAGTGCGGCGGACAATTCGGCAGCTAGCATGCCGTCCGGCTTGCGGCAGGCGTGCATCGCGGCGGCAATCTCGGCGGGCTTGTCCTTGAGGGAGGCAAGTGCCCGGGCAAGATCGGCCGCCGCCAGCATGCCATCGCGGATAGCCGCAAGATCACGCGGCCCCCCGCGTCCGACAGCTAATCGCGACAGCGAGCGGGCAAGATCGGGCGCAGCATGCAGGCGGGAACGTGTTTCCGCCCGCGCGGCCGCATCGCCGGCAAAGCCCGCAACCGAGTCGAGCCGCCGCGCAATCTGCTCAGGATGGGTCAGCGGCGCTGCCAGCCGCTGGGCGAGCAGCGGCGAGCCGGCTGCGGTCACAGTGCGGTCGATGGCATCGAGCAGCGAGCCGCGCCGGTCTCCCGACAGCGTGCGCATCAGTTCGAGATTGCCCCGGGTTGCCTGGTCGATCGCCATGCTGGCCCCGGCACTCTCGCGCAGGGGCGGCGACAACGGCGGCCGTTGGCCGATCTGGGTGCGTTCGACATAGGTCACGCAAGCCGACGCTGCCATGATTTCAAGCCGCGTCAGCGCACCGAACGCTTCGCTGGTCGACACCGCGAAGAACGATGTCAGCCGCCGTTCGGCGGTGGCACCGTCGAAAACGTCGCGTGCAAGCGGGGTGACCGCCTGCAGCGAGCGCCAAAACGTGGCCAGATCAGGTTCGCTGTAGAGCGTATCCGAGACAATGATTTCACCCGGCTCAAGCCGCGCAATCTCCGCGGCCAGCGTCGCCCGGTCGCATTCGGAAACCCTGAATTCGCCGGTCGAAATATCGATCCAGGCAAGCGCGAAGCGGCTGTCATCGCCGGACAGGCGCGCACGCGCCACCGCGAGCAGATAATTGTTCCGCTTCGCATCGAGCAGCGAATCTTCAGTGAGCGTGCCGGGGGTGACCAGGCGCACCACGTCGCGTCGCACGACGCTTTTGGCACCGCGTTTGCGCGCTTCGGCCGGGTCCTCAAGTTGCTCGCACACGGCAACGCGATGACCTTGCGCGATCAGGCGGTGCAGATATTCATCGGCACGCTCGATCGGCACGCCGCACATCGGAATGTCGGCGCCGAGATGCTTGCCGCGCTTGGTCAGCACGATACCGAGCGCGCGTGAGGCAATCTCGGCATCGGCGAAGAACAACTCGTAGAAATCGCCCATCCGGTAGAACAGCAGGCAGTCCGGATTGGCGGCCTTGATGTCCTGATACTGCTCCATCATCGGAGTGACGCGGCCGGCGTCGCCAGTTTGCGGCGGAATTCCGGGTGCGTCAGGTTCGGGCTGGCCGATGGGTCGCGTGAGCGCCATAGGCGCGAAGACTAGCAGAAGGTAAACGCGCCATGACCCGAAAGCAGGCCGTCATGCCCGGCTTTGTGCCGGGCATCCACGACTTTCTTTCACGAAGAAGCCGAAAAGCCGCTGACGAACCTCAGCCTTTGAACTTCACGCTGGTGATGCGCTCGAGATTGCCGTGCCAGATTTTTTCCTTGTCGGCGGCCGGCATCTCAATGCCCTCGATAATGCGCAGCGTTTCGCGCGTATACATGGTCCCCTTTTCGGGATCGAAGGGGCAGTCGGACGCAAACACGATCTTGTCGAGATCATAAAACGCAAGGCCGGCATGGGTTGCCGGCACGCCGCCGAATACGGCTGTGTCGGCATAGAACGAGTGCTTGAAGTAATCGAGCGGCCGGTTCTTCCAGCGCTTCAAAAACACGCTCTGATCTTCTTCCCACGTTCGTGCGCCGAGGTGATCCCACCCCGGGCCGCTGCGGC
>JACZDD010081699.1_pt1 | contig 25861 bp, 18 predicted proteins | sample 8641771 | NCBI WGS metagenome assembly JACZDD01 (sample SAMN15324614, study PRJNA640507) | soil metagenome | isolation source: intercropping peanut in the second line | place: China: Luxin town, Laibin City, Guangxi Province | collected 2019-07-25 | depth 10cm m | reverse complement strand
CTAGTTATGCAAGGCCAGTCAAATAAGCAGATCGCTGGACCTTCGGTTGTTCAGGGTCTGCGGCAAATGTTTCACAAGAGCGCCGCAAACACGCGGAGCCAGCTTGTTCGTATCGCACTGGACAATCAGCGCCGGTAAGAGCTGAGAAGAATTGACGGCAGACTTGAATCAGAGCCCGGAATGAAATGACGGGCTACGGCGTGCAGCGCGGCGAATGTGAAGAAATACAGAAAGGGCTGATCGATCTTGAACAGGATGAAGAAGAGACCGGCTCTACGCGACTTGCAGTGGGAAACAGAACGCGACTGACAAAGCCGCAGAGTCTTCCACAGGCGGTTCGCATGCACGACGAAACTGCCCCAAGCAGCGGTAACGAAGCCTGCCCTCCCCAAAGACCAAAACTGGTCCAAGCTTCTGCAATGGGAATTGAATCGTGACGGGCGCAGCAAACGGTTTGACCTCCGAATGCGAAAGGTAGCCTTGTGGCCCGACAAGTACTGTAAGTACCCATCGAAAGATAGATGTTAACCGGCCGCTAGATTCTCTAACATTCTCAATACAGCCACATCACTCGGTATAAATAGCTGATCGGTGGACAAACACAAAGCCATCGTGTTTCTGCTATTTGTTGGTTCTCTTTTGCTAAGAGTGTCGATGTGGCGAAAATGGGCGGAGCCTGTCGCTCTTGATGTAACAGTCGGAAAATTTAAAGTATGTCAGGACAAGCATGGTATGCTCTCAAAGTTCGGACCCGCTCGGAACGCATCGCACTTGTGTCGCTCTCTTACCGAGGATTCGAAACATACTCCCCGGAGGCTGTGGCACGCCGAAGGTATTCCGACCGAATGAAGACAGTCGCAGAACCTATCTTTCCGGGGTACGTCTTTTGTCGTTTTGAACTTTCCCGTAAGGCGAACGTGCTTGGGAGCAATGCTGTCGAATACGTTGTCAGCTTCAGAGGGCAGCCAGCCTCGATACTCGACAGCGAAATCGAATCGGTACGGCGTATTATTCAAGCCGGCGGTAGCGCTGCTCCCCTCCCAAAATCGGGCCAGCGGGTCCGCATTATTGGCGGTTCGCTCGAGGGTGTAGAGGGTCTATTTATACGGGAAGCCAACGAGAGTCAGTTCATGGTTTCCGTCCCACTGCTGCAAAGATCCGTCTCAGTGACCATCGACCAATCGCTAGTGCAGCCGATGTAGTGGGCATGCACTGATTATTTCAAGCAAGGCCAAATATCATCAGGCAATCGGCCTTCTCACGGCTACAAGAAGGGGTTAAAGCAGCGCGAGCGGCTCCGAAACTGCGTCGTGCCAATTGCATCCTTTTCTCCACGACGACCAAGTGCACTCTGTCGGTACTCGTTATTTGATTTTCGACGATTTGGGCAACGTACATTTCGTTCGCGTGACTCGACTCTGTCACCCGTGCGGGCCATTTGACTTTTGAAATCAGGTTTAGCATGTTGCGGCTCCTCGGGAGGATTCAAGTATGACATCGAGACGTAAGTTTTTGTACGGAATGGTCGCGGCACCACTTGCTCTTCGGATGCGGGCCAACGCGGCAACGTTCGACAACCCCACCTATTCTGAAAACCAGCAGCCAGGGACGCTCAACTGGCAGATCGCGTTGTCCGGATATTCCCGGTCCGACGACAGCAGTCTCCAGATCAAAGGTTATGCCTCGGCATCCAGCGTCAACCAGGGCGAGTCAATCACTTTTTACGTCACGGTCAACCCCGTCCAGATGTATACCATCGATGTCTACAGGATCGGCTGGTATGGCGGCAAAGGCGGACGGCTGATGCAGCAGATCGGGCCGCTGAATGGCGCAACCCAGCCCGCCCCCACGCTTGATTCCACGACCGGCTTGGTTGTGTGCCCATGGAGTGCAAGCTACACGCTAAATGTGCCCACCGACTGGACCAGCGGCATCTATCTGGCTTTGCTGACCAACTCTAACAACTATCAAACCTACATTATTTTTGTGGTGCGCGACGACGCGAGAAACGCCGACATTTTGTATCAGCAGAGCGTTACCACTTATCAGGCCTACAACAACTATCCAGATAATAATAAGACCGGAAAAAATCTATACGACGGTGGAAGCTACGGTGCAAAGACGACACTTGGCACGCAGCGGGCAGTGAAAGTGTCCTTCGATCGACCTTATACTTACACCGATCATACGGGAGCTGGCGAGTTATTGCACTACGACATCTACTTTATCCGCTGGCTCGAGAGAAACGGATACGATGTATGCTACTCGACCGACATCGACACGCACGCAAACGGATCCCGGATACTCAATTTCAAGACGTTCCTATCGGTCGGGCACGATGAATATTGGTCGAAGGAGATGTATGACAATGTGCAGGCCGCACGTGATGCCGGTACCAGTCTTGCCTTCTTCGGCGCGAATCCCATTTACAACCAGATCCGATTTGAGAAGTCGACTCTCAACGGCGCGCCGAATCGGGTAATCGTCTGTTACAAGGATGCAAACCTAGATCCAGTCAATAACCCATCGAGCGGAGTGTACAACCCCTTGTTGACTACGGTTCCCTGGCGTAGCTCACCCGTCAACCGCCCTGAGCAGCAACTGGTCGGCATCATGTATACCAGCTACATCGATGCCGATAATCCGGCGCTGTCGTATGTCGTCCAGAACAGCAGCACTTCCAGTGGCCAAAAAGTGTATGCCGGAACTGGCTTAGCAAACGGAATCAGCGTACCGGGAGTCCTGGGCTACGAAATGGACAGGCAATTTACGGAGTTTCCGACTCCGGACAAAGTTCCGGGAAACACGGTCATTCCAGGCACTTATACACTGCTTTCCCATTCTCCATTTACCGACATTTACAGAAACTCGGATTATGCAAACTCTTCGATCTATCAGGTCTCGAGCGGAGCTTGGGTATTTGCCTCCGGAAGTATGTACTGGAATTGGGGCCTGGACGACTATGTGCCACCACCGAGCATCACGACCTATGCCGTTGCCGCGCCCAGCGGCCCTCTACAGGCAGCAACCGCCAATATTCTCAATCTGCTCATCGCCGGCGGCGCACCGAACACCCTCGCTGCTCCCACAAATCTGACCGCGACCGCCACCGTAAACGCAATCGCTCTCAGTTGGCAGGATCACGCCACGACCGCGACTGCTTATACCGTCGAACGCTCGCCTGATAATACGAACTGGACGGTGCTCACGTCGACGCTTCCGGCGGACGCGACGAGCTACACCGATAGTACCGTTGGCTCCTGGTACTACCGTGTCAAAGCTACAAACGGCACGAGTAGCTCCGGCTACTCGAACACGATAAGCATTGCGACTATACCCGCGGGGCCTACCAATCTGAAGGCCGTCGCCTCGTCCAGCTTACTAGCCATCAATCTTAGTTGGACGGACAATGCCACCACCGAGACTGCCTACAGTGTGGAACGTTCGGACAATGGTGCCACTTGGACCGTGCTCACGTCGACACTTCCGACGAACACGCAATCGTACTCTGACGCAAGCCTAGCGCCGTTGACAGCCTATTCCTATCGTGTGAAGGCGACGAACGCAAGTGGCTCCTCGGCGTACTCGAACGTCGCGAGCGCTACTTCGCCAAATGGCCCGCCGCCGCCCGCTCCTCCCAGTAATTTGACAGCAAAGCAGAGTGGCGGAGGGAATGGTCAGAAAATAGTGCTTGCCTGGAAGGATAACGCGTCGAACGCGGCAAACTACGTCGTAGACCGTTCAACTGATCAGTCCACCTGGACCCGACTCACTTCGACGTTAGGTGCGACCGCGACCAGCTACACGGACAACAGTGGGTTGCAGCGTGCCACGACCTATTACTACCGTGTCGGAGCGGTGAACGCGACCAACACGTCAGCGCCGAGTTTCAGCAACGTGGCTTCGGCGACTACGAAATAAACACGCGGAGCACGCCCTATTTCTGTATTCGTGCCCAGTAAGGGCACAGCCATGAGTTTTTGCTTTGCATCGTTGCACTACGGAGGACAGAGACATGAGAGCAAGTTCAGTACAGCGGAGATGGCGCGGTGCGCTGTGCGCTCTGGCGGTTACAGGCGTGGCGTTTGCGCTGCCGGAGATTGCTGGCGCCTCCGATAATCCGATCGTGGTTGAAAACCAGAAACCCGGAACAGTGGCGTGGCAGATTGGATTGCCCCCTTATGTGAATTCGAACGACACGGATCAGTGGATCCGCGGTTATGCTTCGGCAACCAGTATCAATAAAGGCGAACAGATCACGTTCAATATTACCGTCAACCCGTACAGTTGGAAGACCGGTCCGGTGCCCTATACGATTGATGTGTACCGGGTGGGCTGGTATGGAGGCACGGGAGGACGGCTGATGAAGCATCTCGGGCCGTTCATTGGGGTGCAGCAGCCGGGTGGGACGTCGTCGGGAGGTGTCACGAGCCCCGGATGCCCGTACGATCCCGGCACTGGCATGATCGCTTGTCAGTGGACTGGAGATGGTGCTGGCAATGGAAGCTACACGCTCGATACGTCGCAGGACACTCTGAGCGGCACAGCGGACTGGACGAGCGGCATCTACCTCGCGCTGCTGACGACCCAGCAGGTCCAGTATCCGACAGGGTGCGGAGCGACAGGAACATCACCGTGCGACCCCGATCATCAGAGCTATATTATTTTCGCTGTGCGCGATGACGCGCGGACTTCCGATATATTGTTTCAGCAGGCGGTGGCCACTTACCAGGCTTATAATAACTACCCGGACGACCGAACAACGGGTAAAAGCCTTTACGATTCGGGAAGCTATGGATCCACTACCACGCTCGGCACGCAGCGGGCGGTGAAAGTCTCGTTTGATCGACCCTATACCTATGCCGATCACACGGGGGCTGGCGACTTCCTGCGTTGGGAACTCTATTTTATTCGCTGGCTTGAGCGCAATGGCTACGATGTGACCTACTCGACCGATGTCGATACGCACGCGAATGGGGCGCAGCTCCTGAACCACAAGGTGTTCCTTTCGGTCGGGCACGCCGAATACTGGTCGAATGAGATGCGTAACGCCGTCGAAGCCGCGCGCGATCATGGGGTCGGCCTCGCCTTTTTTGGGGCGAATGCTGTTTACTCGCAGATAAGGTTCGAACCGTCCGCAAGCGGCGTGCCAAATCGGATCGTCGTCTGCTATAAGGACGCATTGCTGGACCCAGTCAATAATCCGGCGAATACGGCAATTTATAACCCATCTTTAACTACGGTACCCTTCCGTAGCTCACCTGTGAACCGATCCGAGCAGCAACTGGTCGGAGTCATGTACGACGACTACTTCGATGCAGAGGCACCGGCTCAGGCGTATGTGGTGCAGAACAGCGGGAATTGGGTCTACGCCGGGACGGGATTCAAAAACAACAGCCAGGTCCCGGGAATACTGGGCTATGAACTAGACCGCCAATTTCAGGAATATCCTTACCCCTCCGCGGTTTCAGGCACCTACACGCTTCTTTCAAAATCGCCATTCATCGGCGTAAACGGTTCCGGCTATGCTAACTCCTCGATCTATCGGGCTGCGAATGGACCTGGCGCCTGGGTGTTTGGCGCCGGAACGATTGACTGGAGCTGGGCGCTAGACAACTACGTGCCACCGGCGGGAATCAATACGCGCGCCATCGCAGCACCCAACGCTGGCATACAACAGACAACCGCTAACATTCTCAACAGATTCCTGCTAGTGCTCCCGACTAATCCCACCAACCTGACTGCAGCTGGAGCCACTAACAACGGAGGCAAGTTCAAGATCAACTTGGCGTGGATCGACACTGCGGACAACGAGACGGGCTTCTACATTGAGCGCTCGCTCGATGGCGTGAGCTTCGCCCAGATCGGTACTACGGCCGCCAACGTCACCGGCTACTCTGATACGACCGCGATTTCCGGAACAACTTACTACTATCGCGTAGCAGCATACAATGCAGCCGGCAATTCGGCCTACTCCAACACTGCTGTCTTTGCTGGTGCGGTCGCTCCGCCCGCGGCACCGAGCAAGCTCACCGCGGCAGCATTATCTATTTCCCAGATCAATCTCAAATGGCAAGACAACTCGACGAATGAGACCAGTTTCGCCATCGAGCGTTCACTGGATGGCGTAGCCTTCGTCCAGATTGACACTACAGCTGCCGGCATCACTAGCTATTCGAACGGCGGCCTGACTAGCAACACGAAGTATTACTACCGCGTTCGGAGCTACAACGGAACTGACTTTTCCGCTTACTCCAATACGGCATTTGCCACAACACCAAAGAAGTAACCAGAACGATAGTGTCAACGTATATAGCCGTAACTGTCTTGACAGCGCTCATGGCGGTCGCAGCGCCGATGACAGCACGTCCGGAAACGCTGACCGCAGCAGTTAAGGAGGGCAAGTCGTACGTGCTCGGACCGAATGACCGAATCACCGTCCGGTGCCTGAATGCAGAGGAATTTCCGCCATCCCCCATCCGGGTAGACGGTGATGGGCAGATTACGTTGCCGTTTGTGGGGCGCGTCAGAGTGGCGGGTCTGACGGTGAGCGAAGCGGAGAAGCAACTCACAAGCCAGCTTTCGAAATTCATTCTGCATCCGCAGGTCGCCTTGAATGTTGTAGAGAGTCATAGTCAGCCCGTATCTGTGTTCGGAGCGGTTAACAATCCGGGGGCATACCAATTGGAGGGCCGGAAGACGCTCACCGAGATACTGTCGATGGCCGGCGGACTGCGGAAGGACGCGGGCCGCACTTTGAAAGTGACACGCCGGACGGAGTGGGGCTCGATTCCCCTGTTATCGGCTGCGCCAGACGTTACGGGCGAGTTCACAGTAGCGGAGGTCGACCTCGAGGAACTAGTGCGCGGAAATACGCCTACCGCGAACATAGAAGTCCGGCCGTATGACGTCATCTCTATTGCCCCGGCTGACTTGGTCTACGTAGTCGGTCAGGTGCGCAAACCGGGAGGTTTCACCATGACCGGCCGGGGAGAATTCACCGTGCTGCAGGCTGTATCATTGGCGGAAGGCCTGGACAAGACAGCGGCTCCCAAGAAGGCGCACATTCTCAGAAGAAGCAAGGATTCGAGCCGCGTTGAGATCCCCGTAAACTTGGACAGCGTGATGTCGGGCAAGGCTCCCGATATGGCGCTGAAACCGGACGATGTCTTATTTGTTCCCAACAACACAGCGAAAAGCGCTGGCATGAAAACGCTCGACGCGGTGATTCAGCTAACCACAGGGATCGTTGTCTACGGACGGTACTAACGAAACACAAATGGACGACTCCAAAAGGCGATTAAGACTAAAGAGACGGCGTGAGTGCGGATTTCAAAGATTTGACGGGATCGGCCAGTAAGAGTCCGGAACGGGCTCGCGCGGTCATCCGCGCCGGTGGCCCGGCACCCTCACCATTGGCAGAATCCTCCGCCCTAGCTTCCGGACCGGTGCTTCCAGCCGACACAAGGATTGAATTGAAGCCCTCGGAATTATTCGAACTGGCGAGCCCGCAATCCATCAGTACAGATGAGATTTTCTCTCGTTTGTGGCGCCGCAGACTGACACTTCTATTGGTGGCTTCCTTCGGCGTAGCAGCGGCCGCGCTGATCACCGCCATGCGCCCACCTGTATATCGTGCACGGACAGCGATCCGGCTGGAAGGACTGGACGACAGGTATCAAAACTTCGGCGATGTACTCCCATTGCCGACGACGGCGGGGACAGCGCCGACCGAAGCGTACCTGCCGAATGAACTCAAGGTCCTCGAGAGTGAGACGCTCGCAAAGCGAGTCGCCGACCGGCTCGGACTTAAGACGCCGCAAAATTCGCGCTCTCTTCTTGGGAATCTGCAGACCTTTCTCCAGCCGGGTCGCCGGCCACCATCGCCTGACGATTTACGCATAAATACGGTCGCGCGATCGCTCACCATCCGATCATCGCTCAAGTCTCAAGTGGTAGAGGTTTTTTTCGATTCGCCGGATCCCGTACTTGCGGCAAAAGGGGCGAATGCAGTGGTATCAGAATACGTTGCATTGCATCGTGAGGCACGACTCGAAACAGTCCACGATACAACGGAATGGCTGGCCGGCCAAATCACGGATCTTAAGGCGAAACTCGACCATGGAAACGAGGAATTGCAAGCATTCGCGCGCTCGGCCGGCCTTCTCTACGCCGCAGATCAGAGCTCCTTGACCGAGCAGAGCGTACGCGAAATCGAAGAACAGCTATCCAAAGCGCGCGCGGAGCGAACCACCAAACAATCTCGGTACGAGACTGCCATCTCGAATTCGCCGGAGTCGCTGCCCAATGCAGCGGACAGCGGACTGCTGCGCGAGTACGAAGGGAAACTCGCAGTGCTACAGGGGGAACTGACTCAGCTTCAAAGCCTATACACGCCCTCGCACTACAAGGTGATAGATGCCAAGGCGCGCATAGCGCAGCTCGAATCGGCAATCGAGAATGAACGGCAACACATAATCGAACGTATGCGTGCGGAATACCAATCCGCCGATCGGGTCGAACGAGCCCTGGCTAATACGTATCGCAGCGGGACGCGAAAGCTCGAAACCGAAAATGCAGATGCCTTTCACTACAACAATTTGAAACGCGAGCTGGACAGCACGCAGCTACTCTACAACTCATTGCTGCAGAAAACGAAAGAGGCCGGAGTGGCTTCAGCGCTGCGAGCGACCAGCATACAGATAATCGACGCGGCAAGACCGCCATCAATTCCATACTCGCCAAATCTTCCCCTGAACTGCGCTATGGGGCTTTGTGGAGGGCTCGTTTTGGGAGTGAGCATGGTCCTGGTCCGGGAACGAGGTGGCAATTGGCGGACAGTCAGCGTTCGGGAACTCGGCGCGATCCCGTCAGCGAAGCACGATCCCGCCCTTATGGCAAGCAGGCAGAGACGTTTGGCGAGCACTCCTGAAGAGGCGGTTGTTTGTACGGCCTCACCAGCTCAAAAGCCCTCTCTGCTGGCAGAGTCTTTTCGCGCGACGCTCGCATCGATTCGCTTCTCGCCTGGTTTCGAGCGTACACACGGCGTCCTGGCAGTTACGAGCGTCCAGCCACGGGAGGGCAAGACGACTACGGTGGTTAACCTGGGCATCGCTCTGACCGAGACGCATGGCCGTGTGCTCCTGATTGATGCCGACCTCCGCCGGCCACAGCTCCACAGCGTGTTCGAGCACACCAATGACATAGGCCTCGTGACTGCGCTCACAAGCGATGAACCGATCAATGACCTTAAATTTGACACCCTGGTCCACACCACGAGCGTGCCGGGATTATCGATGCTCCCCAGCGGCCCGTGCGCCGCGAATGTCACGCCGCTTTTATACTCTGATCGGATGCCCGAGTTTCTGGCGCGTGTCCGAAAGGAATTCGACTACGTTTTGATAGATACGCCTCCGACGGGAATGTTCAGCGACGCGAGGATTATCGGCAGGCTCTCGGATTCCGTAGTCTTCGTAGTCCATGCCGCGAAGACCAACCGCGAGGAGTTTAATGCCGCTTGTCTGCATTTCTTAGAAGATGGAACCCACATTCTCGGCGCTATCCTAAACCACCAGGATGTGAACGGCCGGCGCGCCTCGTACGCGAGTTACTCCAACAAGTGATGCGTAAGCTGCTGGTCCGCATGATGCGCATCCATGCTTATGGAGGCAGAAGCTTCACCTGGAGCCTGTCGGGGAATGTGGTGTATTCGCTCTGCCAGTGGTTATTCGTAATTGTCCTCGCAAAGCTGGGAACGCCGGAGGATGTAGGCGGATATGCACTTGGGCTGGCCATCACATCCCCTTTACTGATCTTCGCCAACTTTCAGGGACGAAACCTCGTCGCCTCTGACATCCGCGACCAGTATTCCTTTTGCGAATACCTCAGTTTCAGAGTCGCTTCGCTCGCATTCGCGCTCATGGTTTTGCTGGGAGTTGTTTTCTTCAGCCGGAGCTGGGGGACCCTGGCCGGCGTCATCTTTCTCGTTGGACTCGGGCAGGCGTTCGATTACGTAAGCGAAACATATTTCGGCCTGATGCAGAAACATGATCGTCTGGACCTGGCTGCGCAGTCACTCATTCTGAAAGGCCTGCTCTGTCTGCTTCTCATGAGCGCTGCGATGTATTTCACTCGGAACCTTCTGTGGGCGGTTGCTTCGCTTGCGCTCGGCCGCGGGTTGATATTGTGGTGCTTCGATTCGAAGCAAGGGGCCCTAATTGCCGGTCCAGCGCGGATGAGGTGGAATTACATGACCCAGATGAGGTTAGTCAAGGTGGCTCTTCCCCTGGGCTTCATATCCGGCCTGGTTGCATTGAATTTCAACATTCCTCGCTACTTCATCCAAGCCGATCTGAGCAGACGCGATCTGGGGATCTTTTCCGCGGTCGCCTCGCTGGTGGGTACCGGGAATCTAGTCATGGCGGCTCTGGCGAGCTGCAGCTTCGTTGCGATCGCGAAAGCCCATGCCGCCTGTGACAGGCGCCAGTATCGTTCTTTATCGCTGCGCCTCTTCTGGATTGGGGCCCTCCTGGGCGGGGCGGGCGTACTCGCGGCTGCGCTTGCCGGGGACAAGATCCTGACCATGCTCTTCCGTCCCGAGTACGGGGGCAGTGCGGGCGTGTTCGCGCGCATCATGCTGGCGGGCGCTCTAGGGTACATCATCTCCGCGCAGGGCTATGCAATGACTGCGGCCAGGAAAGTCATGCCTCAAATCCCAGCACTGCTGTGTACATCTGCCGCAACCGGTCTTTTTTCATGGTGGCTGGTGCCGGCGCGCGGACTCCAAGGGGCGGCCGAAGCATGGTTCCTGGGATCGCTGGTCCAACTTGCCTGGAGCAGCTTCATCATAGCTCGTATCGGAAACGGCGCGGCTGCCTCGCCGACCGGTGTTCCAGACCACGTTGCGGTCCCGGTAAACGCAAGTTGAAAGAGCTACCAATCTGCGCCTATGGCACGGACTCGGCCAAGCCGCTCGGCATGCAGCCGCATGAACCGTCTTGCGTTCGCATTGCTGTGGATATTCATTTTCTGCGTGCCCTGGGAGGAAGAGGTCGCGATCGCTGGCGGCGTGGCCATGAGCCATTTCGTGGGAGCGGGGACCATAGCTGTCGGCGTCCTCGCCTGCTTATTGAGTGGTCGAATTCGCCAGCCCGGCTCACTACATTACCTGCTAGCCAGTTTCGTCGCCTGGTCGGCTTTGAGTTATTACTGGAGCGTCGCGCCGGACCTGACCGCCGTCAGAGTGACCTCGTACGCTCAGCTGCTTCTGATGGTCTGGCTGATATGGGAATTCGCGCCCACAGACGAACGGCAGACCTCGCTGTTTGCGGCATATGTTCTTGGCACTTATATCTCGGCGGTCAGCACGATTTATTCTTTTGTAACGGGCACGGGAGATAACCTCGGACTTTCGCAAGGCCGGTACACAGCTCCTGGTTTCAACGAGAACGAACTCGGCATAATACTTGCCCTGGGTCTGGTTATGTCCTGCTATCTTCTGGCCAGGAGCAAAGGCCCACGCGCGGTCTGGTTCATACACACACCAGTATGCGTGACCGCCATCTGCCTAACCGGCTCCAGAGGCTCGTTCATCTCAGCTGCCATTGCCCTTCTCATGTTTCCACTCAGCTTCGGGTGCTTCAGCAAGGCTCAGAAGAAATTCGGCATTATTGCTTTGCTTTTAGTGATGGCTGCAGGAATGGTAATTGTGCCCCCCGCAACGTGGGATCGGATTGGAACGATTCAAGGTGAAATCTCAGAAGGAACACTTACCAAGCGCACTTATATCTGGGCCGCGGGTATGGACGTCTTCCGTGAGCACCCGATGACAGGTGTCGGCGCGGGTGCTTTTGCGGCCAGCGTCTATAGCAAACTTGATATTCCGTATGTTGCCCATAATTCTTACTTGTCAGTTCTGGTTGAGATGGGCGTCATCGGAGAGCTTCTCTTTATCGTTCTACTGATAGCACTCGTCCACGCGGCAATCGTGTTGCGGAAACTGGAGAGCAGGGCATGGACGCTGCTGCTGTTGACTTGGGCGGTCGCGGTCCTCTCCGTGACTTGGGAGCATCGCAAGCCAACGTGGTTCTTGTTCGGAATGCTGATGGCCCACGCCGCTGGTCTACGGGACACTCGGTCAGTTGCGGTAAAACGCTTCGCGGTAGCGGAAGCTGCTTGCCGCTATCGGACAGAGCGAGCCGGACTCCCTGTCTAAGCTGGCCGACCACTAATAAATGTTGCGCAGCGGAACGGCTTACCGTTCGAGTTGAGAAAGCGCCAGAAACTTTGAATCGCCACTCTTTATCCGGATAGCGGCGGCATGCCGCACTTCATAACGCCGCGAATAGCGAAAGACGGAGAATCCCAATGTACGACAGAACCGAAGCTACGAAAGACGAAGTCGATCCACTGGCTCCCCAACGGTGGCTGATCCTGACTCAGTACTATCCGCCCGAGATCGGGGCTCCGCAGATTCGTCTGCGCTGCCTCGTCCGCGAGTTGCGGCGAAGCGGCAAGCAAGTTTCCGTCCTGACTGCCATGCCAAACTACCCTGCAGGCAGGATCTTCGATGGATATCGCGGCCGCTTTTCCTCTCGCGAACAGATCGACGGCGTTGATGTGCGGCGAACCTGGGTGTACGCGGCGACCGGTAAAGCCGCTACCGCCCGGCTCCTCAACTATTGCAGTTTCGCGCTGACTGCGCTGGCGGTCGTGTTATTCAGACCCCGTCCCGATGTCATGTTTGTAGAGGCGCAGCCATTGCCGCTCGGAATCATAGCAGTGTTTATGAAATATGTGCGCGGCGTTCCCTATATCTACAACGTGCCGGACCTCCAGGTGGATGTAGCGCGAGAAATGGGCTTCCTCCGCAAGCGGTTCCTGCTTCGATTAGCTGAGAGAGCGGAGAACCTATTCCTGAAAAACGCGTGGAAAGTCTCGACGGTAACGCACCACTTCATCAAGCATTTCGAATCCCGCGGCATACCGGCGGACCGGATCACGTTTCTGCCAAACGGCGCTGATACCGAGTTCCTGCAACCGCGTGAGCCCAGCAATGAATACTTTGACGATTGGCAATTACAGGGAAAAAAGGCATTCGTGTACGTAGGAACGCACGCTTACTATCACGGTCTCGACACATTGATCGCAGCGGCCGAGATATTGAAAACGGATCTGGAGATCAAGATCGTAATGATCGGCGATGGACCCGAGCGTGAGCGGATTCGCAGCTTGGCCCGCGAGAAGGGGCTGGACAACATCGTTTTCGCGCGTGTGCCGTATGAAAGAACGGACGAGTTATATTCTGTTGCCTACGCCGCGCTCGCGACTCTGCGAGATGTGCCCGTTGCGAAGGGAATGCGGCTCTCGAAAATATTTCCGGCGTTGAGCTGCGGCGTGCCTGTCATTTATTCGGGCGAGGGCGAGGCCGCTGACCTGCTTGTCGCTAATCTCTGCGGCTTCACCGCACTACCCGAAGATGCCGCGGCGCTTGCGCAAGCTATGCGGTTCTTGGCCCGAAATCCCGACCTGCGCCAACAGTTTGGGACGAATGGCAGGCGATTTGTGGAAAAGGAGTATAGCTGGGCCACCATTATCGAACGATGGCTCCGCGAAATTGCTCGACCGGAAACAAGCGTCTCCGGTGCACTGCAAGCGCCGAAAATCGGCCCCTGTACTGGGGTATTAACCAGCTCGCCGAAGTCGAGAGACTGACTCGCGCACCCCTGAATGACGCTCGCGAGGCAAATGAAGCGAGATCTGTTTGAGAGAACGGCAGCCGGTCTGGCGTTGGTTGTGGTTTTTCCCGTACTGGCGATCTGCGCTGTTGCGGTTTTTCTTGAAGATCGGGGTCCCATCCTGTTCCGTCAATACCGCGCTGGAAAACACGGCCGGTCTTTCCTTCTTCTAAAGCTGCGAAGCATGAAAGCGATGTCGGGGGGCGCCAGTATCACCGTAAGAAACGATTCGCGGATCACCGCTGTGGGACGACGGCTGAGGGAGTACAAAATCGATGAATTACCCCAGCTCTGGAATGTTGTCCGGGGCGAAATGAGTCTCATCGGCCCGCGCCCCGAGGTTCCCGAATATGTCGACTTGTCTGACTTGCGGTGGCAGACAGTTCTATCGGTGAAGCCCGGAATCACGGATCTTGCATCTTTGGTATTCCGGCATGAAGAGCGTCTGCTTGCTGGGCAGAATAATGCGGAGAAGTTCTATCGCCACTGGCTCCTGCCGCGCAAGCTGGATCTGAGCGCGCATTACATCCGCACCCGATCTCTAGCCAGCGATATCAGACTTATTGTGCTCACGTTCAAGCACATATTCGTGCGAGGTCAACTCGACCGGACCGAAATCGCGCAGCAGTTTGCTTATCAAGGAGCCCTGTATGAATGAAATGAGTTTCATCCCCTTTCACCGGCCCAGCATCGGAGACGAAGAGATCGCAGAGGTCGTAGACACCTTGCGTTCGGGCTGGCTGACGACCGGGCCAAAAACCGCGCAGTTTGAACGGGAGTTTGGAACTTATGTAGACTCGCCCCATGCTCTCGCGGTGAATTCATGCACTGCTGGTCTGCATCTCGCGCTCGCTGCGCTCGATATTGGCCCGGGCGATGAGGTGATTACAACTCCACTGACATTTTGCGCGACGGTAAACACGATCATGCAGGTCGGGGCTAGCCCGGTGCTGGCCGATATCGGGCGGGATGGCAATCTTGACCCGGCGTCCGTCGAATCGCGGATCACGCCGCGCACCAGAGCGATCATCCCGGTACACCTCGCGGGATTAGCTTGCGATCTTGACAGCTTGTGGCGGATCGCGCGCAGACACGGACTGCGGATCGTTGAGGATGCGGCCCATGCTGTAGGCACCGTATACCAAGGAAAGCCGATCGGAGCGGCGACCACAACTCCGCGTAATGGCAGTGACGCGGTGGCATTCAGTTTCTATGCGACCAAAAACCTGACCACCGCCGAGGGTGGGATGGTCACCACTGCGGACCCGGAGCTTCATGACCGTATGAAACGGCTATGCTTGCATGGCATCAGCCGAGATGCCTGGAACCGCTACTCCGATAAGGGCAACTGGTATTACGAGGTGCACGAATGCGGGTTCAAGTACAACCTCAGCGATTTGCAGTCGGCACTCGGTCTGCACCAACTACGAAAACAGGAGAGGTTCATTGAAACTCGCACTCGCTACGCTCGCCTGTACGCCAGCATCTTGAAGGATACGGAAGAAGTGGAACTACCCGCCGAGGCGGCGCCAAGCTCACGTCATGCTTGGCATCTTTACTCGATTCGCCTCAACCTGGAAAGACTTACCATCAACCGCAGCGACTTCATGCGGGAACTCGGCGACCGGCGCATCGGAGTGAGCGTGCACTTCATCCCGATTCAGTTGCATCCTTTTTTTAAGGCACTGGCGAACTTGCCGCAGAATTACTGTCCCACCGCACTCGAAATTTATCCGCGGCTGGTCACGCTCCCCCTGTACCCAGATATGACTGAGGCGCAGGTCGAGTATGTCGCAAAGACCGTCCGTGAACTTTTGCGGGAAAACCGGACCAGTGCCATAAACGCGCCACCCCGGTTGCATCGTGAGCAGCTCATGCACTGGAAATCGATTTGATGAATGCGTTTCAGCTTGGTGCGCGGGTGCCGATACCGTCCGAATGTTAACACCTGCTTGAGCCTTGGCCGCTGAGGAGCGGTCTTTCCGTGATTATTCGAAAACACCTGCTTTCGATTTGCTCGATTGCGTTCGCAGCACTCTCACTGGTTGCTTCCTTCGCCTTGCGCTTCGATTTTGCACTGCCTCCTTCCGAGTCACACAACCTCTATGCCGGCCTGTGGATTTTCGTAACCTCCAAGGGTTTGGTGTTCTCTATTTCTGAACCACACAGAAGATTGTGGAGCTTCCTAGGCATTTTGGACTTGCTGCGCGTTGCGGTGGCGTGCGTCTTGGCGTCGGCCCTGGGATGCGCCGCGACATGGTTACTAATCGGGCCGACATTTCCGCGATCGGTTTACGTGATCGACGCGATGGTCTTCTTTATGCTGATGACAGGGCTCCTGTCCAGTCGAAGAGTTTATCAGGAATTTACGGCTTCGCGCGTGCCTTGGTCACGCCGCCAAAAGACGGTTCTCATCTACGGCGCCGGAGCAGCCGGTTTAACTCTCGTCAAAGAAATGCGCTCGAATCAAAAACTGAATATCAGAGCAGTGGGCTTTCTGGACGATGATCCCCGTAAAGCGGGAGCTTCTCTCGCGGGCGTCCCGGTTCTTGGGACCGGCCGAGACGCGGCATCAATCATACTGCGACAGAATCGGCGGACATCGCCGATATCCGAGATCATCATTGCGATGCCTTCAGCGACCGGTGGGAATATGCGGCAAGTTATTGCGAACTGTCGTGCAACCGATGTCCCCTTCAGGACCGTCCCCAGCTTCGCCGAACTGCTCGAAGGGAAGGTATTGGCCCGGCAGATTCGCGAGGTATCCGTGAACGACCTGCTCGGCCGCGATCCCGTGCGTGTTGCCGAGGACGCAATCGGTGAGCACATCACGGGCAAGAGCGTAATGGTAACCGGTGGCTGTGGCTCTATCGGCTCCGAACTATGCCGGCAATTAGCGCGCTTCAACCCGCGTCGCCTGGTTATCTTCGATCAGGCCGAGAGTGAAATGTTCATGCTCGCGCTCGAATTGCGGGAACGGTTTCCATTGCTCGATCTGGTCACTGAGATAGGCGACATTTGCCGCTATCACCGCGTACATAATGCCATGTCGCGCAATGCGGTCGAGGCCGTCTTTCACGCGGCCGCTTATAAGCACGTGCCGCTCATGGAAGCGCACATCGTTGAGGCAGCGGAGAACAACGTGCTCGGTACTTACAATGTCGCACGTGCTGCGCACGCGAACGAGGTCGGGAGATTCCTCATGATTTCTTCCGACAAGGCTGTAAATCCGACCAGCATAATGGGCGTGACGAAACGCATTTGCGAGGTAATCGTCTCCGCGATGCCGCTCATAGGCGGTCCCCATTATGGAACGTTCGTTTCAGTCCGGTTTGGAAACGTGCTGGCGAGCAATGGCAGTGTCGTCACAATATTCAAACGCCAAATTGCCGCCGGTGGGCCGGTCACGATCACCCACCCGGAGATGCGTCGGTATTTTATGAGCATCCCCGAAGCAGTCCAACTGGTGCTACAGGCGTACTCGATGGGAAAGGGTGGCGAAATCTTTGTGCTCGACATGGGTGAACCAGTCCAGATCACGGATCTCGCGCGCAACATGATCCGGCTTGCAGGTTTCACGCCCGGCGAGGACATCAAAATCGAGCATACCGGTTTGCGGCCCGGCGAGAAGCTGTTCGAGGAACTCAAGATGGACGCGGAGGACATGCTGCCGACTTACCACGAAAAGATCAAGATTTTCCGCTCGGCGGAACCGGCACGTTACGAGATCGCGGCGTGGCTCGAACAGTTGCGTATGCTCGTGAGAGCGGGAGACGCAGATGAAGTAAAATCGCACCTCCTCCAACTCGTTCCCGAATACGTCGGCGCAACGGAGACCCGGGCAAACGTCGAATGGGATCGGATCGAGCTCGGGAGGGCGGCACACGCATGAGTACATGGAAGCTCCCCAGGCAGCGGCTTCAGGTGGCTCTCAGTGTGACGTTCGCCGGTGTATTCGCACTCCTGTTCACCCCGCGAAAGGATACAGTGCGAGTTGCCGGGGAGCGAAAGTGGACAGTGTGGACAGCGTCGGCCATGGAGAGAGTTGGGAGAGCTGATCGTCCAGTGCGGCGAACTAATGTAAAGATTTGGGCCGCCCGCGGAGAATACGAGCCATTTCAGATCGTCGTGAGCGCAGGGACAGAGGCTCTTACTCGCGTGAACCTCGAAGCTTCGGACCTCACCGGTCCGGAGGGTTACATCATTCCTGCTGCCGCTCTTGTGTTTTATCGCGAGCATTACGTGCATGTCACAAGTCCAAGCCCGGATCCGGGACGCGGGAACCGGCCTCTCGGAAAAGGATGGTATCCGGATGCGCTGATTCCGTTTGTGGATCCTCAGAAGGGCCGCCCTCCGGCGGGGGAGTTGACGGCCGCTCCTTTCGACGTGACTCCCAACACAAACCAGCCCATCTGGGTGGACGTTCACATTCCGTTTGACGCTCGACCAGGAGTGTACCAAGGGAGCGTGCGCGCGTCCAGCCGTCGGCAAGATACCCGTATACCGATTTCGTTGCGCGTGTGGGGCTTCACGCTTCCGCTCAAGCCTAGCCTGAAGTCCAGTTTTGGAATGCACGAGCCAAACCTGAGTGACCGGCGAGTGCACGAAGTTCTCCTTCAGCACCGGGTTATGCCGGAATCTGTCAATCCGGGCGATGTCCGCGAATTCGAGGAGAAATTTGGCCTAAATACCACCGCGCTCCGATTTTGGGGTAATTCCAACAGGAACACCTGCACAATGGATCCGCCGCCAACTCCAGCGCAGATCGCCTCCTTAGCGCGGACGTATCCGCCGAATTTGCCGGTATACATTTACCCAGCCGACGAAATCGATCATTGTCCCAATCTGTTTAAGCGAGTGCGGAACTGGGCTGCAAACATGCATGCGGCGGACCCGCGCATCAGCAATCTCGTGACTGTATCTCCGAAACCGGCCCTTTATGACGATGAAAGCGGAAGCGGCCGTTCCGCAGTGGACATCTGGACGCTACTGCCCAGCGCATATGAAGCCGCGCGTGCTGACGTGCACTCTATTCAGGCAAAAGGCGATGAGGTCTGGTCGTATACCGCCTTGGTTCAGGATTCCTATTCGCCAAAGTGGGAAATTGATTTTGCCCCGATTAACTACCGGATTCAGCCAGGATTTATCAGCCAGAGCCTGGGCCTTACAGGAATTCTGTACTGGCGCGTGGACCTGTGGACGAGTGCGCCCTGGCAGGACATGCGCGGGTACCGCGTCGACGGAAATTTCTATCCAGGCGAGGGAATGCTCGTGTATCCGGGCCGTCAAGCGGGGGTGGGCTCCGTACTCCCTTCGATGCGACTTAAGTGGATCCGTGAAGGAGTGGAAGACTTCGAATATATAGCCATTCTGAAACGGCTCGGGCGCGCGGAGTGGGCTTTGAATATGGCACGCCGAGTGGGCGCAGATTGGCGGAATTGGACCCGCGATCCCGCGGTCCTGGAATCAGTACGGCGCGAACTTGGGGATGAGATCGAGAAATTGTCATCATCTCACATGCCGACTTTAAGTAAGGATCGCTGAGGCACGGCGAGGTTGTACAGCGCAGTCCCAAAACAAACATGGCCGTAAAAACACGTCTTCTTGAGATCCTGCCGACTTTGAAGCCAGCGGGCGCGGAGAATGTGGTCCTGTCGCTCGCGTCGGGCCTCGACCGGTCCCGCTTCGATACAGCCGTCGTCTCTCTGTACGATGCCTTCGCTGGCGGCCTTGAACCGCTATTCCATGAGCAGCGCATTCCCGTCTTTCATCTTGGAAAACGGCCCGGGCCTGACCCGCGCATGTATACGCGACTGTATCGCCTGGTGCGCGAATTTCGGCCCGATATCATTCACTCCCATTGTTATGTCACGCGATATACCCTTTACCTTCGCGCTCGCGCTATGGTGCACACGGTGCACAATCTCACCAATACTGAAGTAAGCCGCTTCGGGCGCCTCGCCCATCGCTATGTGTTCCGGCAGGGAGTGGCTCCGGTCGCGGTCGGCGCAGCAGTCGCGGAGTCGTTTCGTCTGATGTATGGGTTCCCATCTGCGGCAACCATTCCAAACGGAATCGACACCAGCCGCTTCTGGCGGCCAGAGGCCCGCAATGCATGGCGCCGCGCCAACGGCTTTCGGAATGACCAGCTACTGATCGTATCAACCGGACGCCTGGAACGACAGAAGAACCCAGTTGCACTGGCCAACGCAATCGAAAACGTTCCCAATGCGCATCTGTTGATCGCCGGCCAAGGCAGCCTCCGCGTGTCTCTCGAGGGCCGCGAGCGCGTGCATTTGCTCGGTATTCGCGACGATATCCCCGACCTGCTCGCCGCCGCCGATCTCTTCGCGCTCGCGTCTGATTGGGAGGGCTTTCCTTTGGCGATCCTCGAAGCGATGGCGGCTGGTCTCCCAATCGTGGCGACCCGCGTAGGCTGCGTCCCGGAGATGGTCGAGCACGGCAGGACCAGTTTGCTCGTTTCGCCACGTGACGAACACGCGCTCGCCCATGCGCTGCGCACACTAACGGAAGATCCCGATCGCCGGCGCGACATGGGCGCTGCCGCTCGCGCCCGGTCCAAGTCTTTCAGCGTAAGCACTATGGTATCCGCCTATGACAACCTATTCAGCCGCCTACTGGCAGAGCATCCTGCCGATAGTCGATGTCGCGCCGCTGAAGTGGCATTGAACTCCTAAATGTATTAATCGATCCTGGTAGGCCGAAATATTTCAGAGCGGGTACGCATGAGAATCATTTACATCACTGGCTGTATGCCGTTCGGCCCTGCAGAAGCATTTCTCATCGATGAGATCAGAGAACTCCTCGTCAGACACGAGGTGCTTGTAATTCCGCGTTCCCCACGGAACCTCGGGCCACACGCGGCCGGCCTGGTTAAGCACACCAGGCGTGAGAACCTGCTCTCGTTTCAAGTACTCAAGTACGCGCTGCAAGTCTCCATTAGGATGCCTGGGTCCGTCGCGGCTACGGCGCGTTCCCTGCTGCGGAGCCGCTCTTTGGCGATCGCGCTCCGGAACCTGGCGGTGTTCCCGAAGGCACTGTGGTTAGCAAGAGTTGCGGCTGCGTGGAAAGCCGACCACATTCACTGTCATTGGGCGGGGACGACGGCAACCATGGCGCTGATAGCAAGCGAACTATCGGGAATTCCGTGGAGCCTGACAGCCCATCGATCCGATATCGTTGGGAACAATCTTCTGACGGACAAGGCGAAGAGCGCCGCCCTGGTTCGCGTTATATCTGAGGATGGAAGGAAAATGCTGATGGAGCGCGGCGTCAAGTCCGATCCCAAAGTGCGAGTCTTACCGATGGGTGTGAGGATTCCTCCTCGCGCGGGTTGGAAACGATCGGAAACTGCCCTTGTGCTGTGTCCGGCAGATCTTCTGGAAGTCAAAGGCCACCGCTTCCTGATAAAGGCCTGGCGAATTCTGCGGAATCGAGGTATATTCATTGAACTTTGGCTGGCAGGAGGCGGAGGGCTGAAACGCACCCTGGAGAGACTTGTAACGGATCTCCAGCTTCGCAGCAGCATCAAATTTCTGGGCACAATGAATCATTCAGCACTCCTCAAATTGTATGAGGCGGGGAAAATTTCCGCTGTCGTGCTGGCCAGCATCGACCTCGGCGGCGGATGCCATGAAGGTATTCCGGTCGCGCTGGTCGAGGCTATGGCTTACGGCATTCCCGTGATCGCAACTACCACAGGTGGCATTCCGGAGCTCGTACAGCCGGGCACGGGATTATTGGTGCCGCCAGAGGACCCCACCGCGCTTGCGGACGCCGTCCAGCAACTCCTGCAAGATGAAATCCTATCGGAGCAAATCGGCAGACGTGCGCGCCAGTACGTGGCGGAAACTCGCGATGTGGCTCGCATTGCAGTCGAACTGGAAGCCTGTTTCAGCGGTGAGTCCGAGTGGCGAGGCCGGGCGTTGAAGGATGCGGATTCGAAAGCTCGAATGCGAACCCGCTGCGTGTAAGCAGACGGCACCAAGTAAGCAGCATCCGCAGACTATCTTTCTGGGCCTGTCCGAGGCAGTGATGCAAAACACGAAGATACACAAGACACAGGAAATCCCAATGCCCGCTTCGCATGGGAGGGAATCGATACCAAATCACATGCGGCTAATTTCTGAAGAGCGATGCGCGCCGGAGCGAGACGCCCGATCCAGCGCGAACCTACTGAAGGCTTTCTTACTGTATGTCCGGACAGCTCGGTATCTTGAGCCCGTTCAGGTATATACGCGATTTCTTCCACGAGCTCGAGGCAAGCCTCCGGATTCGACGCCGCAGTTGCGGCGGCTGACAGGAGAGTGGTTACAGCCGATTATAAGAGAGCCCGCGCAGATCGGACGGAATCGCTTCCGCTTCCTGAATCAGGAACGCGACATTACGTCGTGGAACGATCAATCCGCTTCCAAGCTTTGGCTGTACAATCTCCATTACTTTGAGCACGTCAACAGGGAGCTTGTCAAACGCTGGATAGCTGAAAATCCGGCGGGGCAAGGTTTCGGATGGGACCCTTACCCGACCTCCCTTCGGATCGCAAATTGGTGCAGGTGGATCCTGAGCGGCGCTTCTCCCGGGCCGCATGTATATGCAAGCATAGCCATGCAAGCCGCTTGGCTCGAGAAGCGGCTAGAGCAGCATCTTTTGGCCAATCACTTTCTGGCAAATGCAAAGGCGCTGCTGTTCGCAGGTTCCGTGTTCGAGGGCGACGATGCCGACCGATGGCGCAGGGCAGGTCTGCTCATTCTCGAACAGGAGCTTCCGCGTCAGATCCTGACTGATGGCGCGCACGTGGAGAGGTCCCCGATGTACCACAGCATCATCCTCGAGGATTTGCTGGACCTATGCAATCTTTGCCGTGCATTTGAGAGCCTTCTGCCGGATCTCTCAAACTATGCATCCCGCATGCTTGGATGGCTGGAGCACATGACGCATCCGGACGGGGGAATCTCTTTCTTTAACGATGCGGCGCTTGGCATCGCGTCGGACCTCAGTTCACTGCAGGCCTACGCCAGACGGCTAGAACTGCCGTCAGCTGCGGTCGTCTTGGGCGAGAGCGGATATCTGCGGCTCGAGAACGATCACATTGTCGTCATTTTTGATGCCGCGCCGCTCGGTCCCGACTACCAGCCCGGGCATGGCCATGCGGACACTCTGTCGTTTGAGCTTTCCTGCCGCGGTCGTCGTGTACTCGTCAACTCGGGCACTTCGACATATGACACAGGTCCGGTGCGCGCGTTTGAGCGCGGGACGGCCGCGCACAATACTATACGCGTCGATCAAGTTGATCAATCGGAAATGTGGGGCACATTCCGCGTAGCCCGGCGTGCGCGTCCGTTCGATGTGCGCACCGATCATCGCTCGTATGCTGAAGCCGCTCATGATGGTTATCATAGGCTGCGCCCAAGCGTCACTCACCGGCGGCGAATCGATTTGAGCGGCGATACGGTCATAATCACAGATCGATTGGAAGGGCGGGGTCAACACACGGTCGAGTTGTTTTACCACGTGGCGCCTGGCGCTGACCCGAAGATACAACTCGATCCTAAATTGATTCGCGAAGTGATTCCCTCTGTGTATTGCACCAGATTCAACGCAAGCGTCCCGAACCAAACAGTTGTCGGGCGCTGGTCTGGCGAGTGTCCTTTATATTTAGAAACACAAATCGATCTTTCCGAGGTGCACAGATAGCGGGCACCCCACCGTGAGCAATTCGCAATCGTGCTTTCGACCTCAGCGAATGGTCCTACCTGTTGATCGTCAGGCTCAGGTTCGCTGTTTTGGTTATCCCACCCGCAGTCGCGGAGATTGTGACGATCGAGGTCCCGGTTACCGGATTCGGGGACGCGGAAAGCTTCAGCTCGCTGGAGCAGGAGACGGTGCAGGACGTGCTCGACCACGCGGCTTTGATCCCTGGTGGAAGCCCCGAAATGGCGAATGCCGCGGACTGCGGCGAACCCGAGAGGAGGGCTGCGTTCACTATATTGGTCGCGCTCTGTTTCCTGCTGAGCATAAGGGAGTTGGCCGAAGTCGAGAGCGAGAAGTCAAAAAGATTGGTCGACCCCGTGAAAGCGATCGTGCCCGCATACTCATAGGCGCCGATGTCAAAGCCCGCTCCCTGAGGGCGTAGATTGCCATCAAAATCGTACATCACGATCGCGGAAGCGCCGGCGTCAATGGCCGGACTTCCAGCTTGCAGATGATAGTCGTTTTCCGCAGCGCCCACGAACATCGGATCCGTGTTAATCCGATTGTTCGTAATGCTGATACTACCAGTAATCACAGACGTATTAATTACACCCTTCGGTGAACCATATAAGATGTTGTGATCAATCAGCGTGCCCGCTTCATACGCCTGCCAGGTGTCAATCGCGTAGTTGCGGCCATTGTAGAAGATGTTGTTTTGGATCGTGATGTTGGAGTTTGGATGCGAGCTGTCCGCCCACAGCATGATCAACCCGTCGCGGTTCGGGTTAGGGCCTCGGAAAGTGTTGCAGATGATGTTCGTGTCGTGGCTGCCCGGCGAGATCTGGATGTCCCATCCAGCGGTGTTGGCGTAAAAGATATTGTTCGTGATCGTATAGGGACCGTTGTAGATGTACAGTCCATGGTCATGGTCGTAGTCGGTGCTGCTCTCGCCGGATGTCGGTAGGCGCCCGATGTTATTAAAAACATTTCCGTCATACACGATGTTACTCGTCGTTGTGCCAGCGTAGGAACCTTCTATGCCATAACTTTCGGTTCCCGATGGAACAGTGTAATGGCGGTTCCCTATGTCGTGGAAGTGATTCCCGATGACTTGTATGTCGTGATTATTTCGGCCGTTGATAAAGACGCCGCTCCAGTAGCCCCGTGTAATATCGAAGTTCTGAATAACGATGTATGACGCTGTACCTTGAAAATCGAAATACGTGTCACATGCCCGTACGCCGTCGGTCCCATCGCCGGAATAGCCGTATGGAAGTCCGCAATCGAGGATCGCTCCCCATTTGTTCGCGGCCTTGACGATTATCGGTGCGAGTGCTGTGCCTGATGACGTGAACGTAACCGGGGCGGCATAGCCGTTCTGGCTGCATATCGTCCCACAGGTGTAGTGACCCTCTGGTCCATACACACCGTCCTGAACAATAACGGTATCCCCTGGCTGCGAGAGGCTAACGCCGACCTGAATCGTGCGCAGCGGGGCCGCAGCTGACCCAGGATTGCTGTCACTTCCACTCGTTGCAACGTAGCGCGTTGTTGCGTGTAGTCCGGAAGATAACGCTAGCAGAACTACGAACGAGAGTCGCACTCGCCGCTTGCCTAATGGAAGTACGTAGGATTGAGTTCCCGATTGAAATCTGGTTCCGAATCGGGACAGTGATTCCGTGCGCAATGTAACTCCTATTACAGCCAGCGGCAATAGTCCTTTCTCAGGCTTCTGCCGTTGAGCTTGCTTTTGTGTTTTTCGACCAGCACGTGTCTTGTGCTAATCGCTGTATTTCGATTCTTTTGCCCGTCCGAAACGGCACGGCCAGGAATGTAACGCTTAGCACAAGGGCTCGATGTCTTCTGGGGCGACCGGATTTAGGCTAAGGTGCCCTCTCGTCGCAGCGTTTGTCTCTCCTACTTGTGCTTTTCGGTTGTTATTTCGGAAACAAGGGTGCGATAGTTGCATAAGCATACATAATATAATTATAATTATAAATGTCAGCATAAGACAAACCGAGCTGCCAGGTCAAGGATTGATCAGTTTTTTCTGTTAAGACTCTTGCCTTCGAATTCCTTTGGCAGTGGCGACTGACCCGGAGGTCTAATATGGTCGGGGTCGCATCGGCGAGTCTACTTGCGGGATATCCTTAACTACAAGCATCGCCGGGATACCGCCGGCGCGAGGCAAGTTACCAGATGGTCCGGGCCGAAGTCACTACGTATGGACATAGTGATCCTGCCTGAGGACGCCGAAGACGAGTGAGTGCGGACTTCCTGGTCGTCACCCAGCCACACGTTTTTTATCCGCTTGTATCCCACCGCGCCTTTGGCTTGTGGAGACAGCACGACAGGACGTCCGAAACGGAGATACTCGGCAGGCCTCGCGCCATCACATCTTCCTAGTATTACTG
>JACZDD010047200.1_pt1 | contig 26031 bp, 16 predicted proteins | sample 8641771 | NCBI WGS metagenome assembly JACZDD01 (sample SAMN15324614, study PRJNA640507) | soil metagenome | isolation source: intercropping peanut in the second line | place: China: Luxin town, Laibin City, Guangxi Province | collected 2019-07-25 | depth 10cm m | reverse complement strand
GGGGGAACGGGTAGCCGTCCGGCGGCAGACGATTCAGCGGGCGACGACGATGGGGCGCCCCACACCGCATAAGGCGGATAATGTCTCGGATAGCGCCTTGGGCTGGAGTGGAACAGACGCTACCAGCCCGAAGGCCACGGCAGAATGCCAGCCCGTACAGGGCATGGATGCAAGCTGTCCGGCCTTCGGTGTCGAGGGTTCAAGTCATCGCATCAGAAACGCGCCTGCAATCATAACAAAGAGCTTTTGGAAAGGTTCTCCAAAAGCCCTTGAATTAGGGAGCCAGCGGTGGGATTTGAACCCACGGCCTGCTGTTTACGAAACCACTCCTGTCCTTGGCTGTCGTGAACCCGCATTGGCAGCGGCTTTCCTCTGATGGGTGCGCCCCCACCTCACAGGTGGGGCAGCTGTTTGTCCCTTCGTGTCGCCTCTCCGGCAATACCACGATAGGAGCAGATGGCACAATGGCAACGACAACGACGAAGACACCGTCAGCACTCTCATTACCGCCGACACCGTCAGAACGAACACATGACCGACCCAGCAGGCGAAGGAAACCACTCATGAGCAAAGCAGAGAGCATCACGCTGGAGTTGCTCATCCAGACCTATGTGGACGAGCTCAAAGTGCGCGGTTACAAGCCCAAGACGATCAATGGCTACCGCAAGAATCTGAAGACCTTTCTCACGTGGGCAACTCAGCAAGGTAGCATCGCTCCTACTCTGGCGCAGTTTGACGCCGAGTTGGTGAAGGCGTATATCCGCTACCTGCATGACAAGCCCTGCTGGTCGCAGATGGGCTACGAGAAGCCGTCCACCAGAGTCGTCAGTGCCGGCGGCATTCGCGACTACGTGCGGGATCTCAAGACCTTTGCCTCCTGGCTCTATCAAGAGCACTATACGTCCGAGCAAGTGTTGGCCTCAGTGCGATTGCCCAAGGTGGACGAGACACCGATAGTCCCGTTCACCGATGAGGAACTGGACACTATCTTTGGCAGCTTAGACCCAACCGATGCGTTTGATCTGCGCGATTACGCGCTACTGCATACCCTCTGGGATACGGGGATGCGGGTAGGGGAGTTGGTCGCGTTAACCCTAGAGGATGTCGATCTGCGCGCCTGCCAGATCCGCATCCAGCACGCCAAATTCGGCAAGTGGCGCGATATCGGCTTTGGCCGCGAGACACAAAAGTATCTGACGCGCTACCTGACTCTGTGCCGGCCACAGGTCGCTATCGAGGGGACCCAACAGCTGTTCCTCTCATTTGATGGCTATCCAATGAATGAGGGAGCGGTGCAGAAGATGTGTCGCCGCCAAAGTAAACGCATCGGCATCCACATACACGCCCACCGCTTCCGGCATACGTTTGCAGTACAGATGCTCAAGGCTGGCACTGATCTACGCACTCTTCAGCGGCTTATGGGCCATGCGGATATCCGCATTCTCACTCGCTACCTCAATCTGGCCAGTGATGATGTCATCAAAGCCCACCAGACCAACAGCCCAGCCGATAGACATCAACAGTTACGGTTGGCTACTACCCGTAGGCTACCAGTCCGTCGCGGTTCGCACAGCATTATCTCGTAGATTAGTTCCCGCCATCTGGCAGAGGGGCAGAAACGCCTGCCTCTGCCAGATTCGGCGCTATGCTACCCTCAAAACCCATCCACGGTGAGATCGATGTCACCAGGAGGACCGAAGGCCTCGAGCCGATCGAAGAAGTATTGCCGCGCAGCGGTATTGCGAGAAGGGCCCGTCTCTACGAGGATCCTCCCGCTGCGGTGTGCAAGCGCACCAAACGCCCACCGATATTTATGGCAGGCATACGCTGGGCGGAAGTGGGGGAGATGGACGTCATTGCTCCAACTGGGACGGCAATGGGAATCACCAGATTCAACCAAAGCTAGGGCAGCACGACTATTTTGCCCCAAAATTGGCGTCCACCCTCAGCCAAGTTACGGAGTACCTCGGGAAGGGTATTCAGATGTATAGTCTCGCTGATCATTTTCTCTACAGGGAACGCCGTCGGCGAGCCGTTCAATAGCGTCAAGACAGATCGGAAATCTGGTGCTGTTGCTCCGTATGTTCCTCCGAAGAATATCCGTTTTGCACCGACATCTACGCTCACACGCTCTTCATACCGCCGAACACTATCCATATCTAACCCATTAATCGTAAGCGTTCCCCCAGGTTGTGTTCCTCCATAGAGCATCACAAGCCCTTCATCCCGTACCATCTGGACTGCGGCTGTAAGTATTTCATCAGATATGAATGCCGTTGCGATAATGACAACATCAAATCGTTCAGTTTGAGTGTCGCTCCACAATCGCAGGCAGGAATCTTGGAATAAGTGTCTTGACGCGAGAAATGTGAGGCGCTCCTGATGCCGGTTGTATAAGGCGACGTCTGCACCTAGGTGACGAGCGAGTAACGCAATCAGCGCTGCGGCGTTTCCTGCGCCTAAGATGGCCATTCGTATCCCATTGAACTCACTGCGTCCCAAGTAGGTCAGGGTTCTTGCTGTGCAATGATGTGCACAAGCCATCGGCTCGCAGAATAGGATACGGTTAGCACCCATTTCTTTCGGTGCTACAGGAAATGCCCCGTTGAGTTGCGCTGGATCACCCTCGGCTTCTAAGTATTCTGCAAAGCCACTCGACCTATTGACAACGACGTGCGGATCAAAGCTGACCAAGTCGCCGCTCTTCAGGGAGAGAGAATCAGCGGCCCATACTACCCTGCCGGCGACTTCGTGCCCAAAGTCACTTCGAACGGGACGATTACCTGCTACCTCCTTTATATCGGAGCGACAAACACCAATTGAAAGTAACCGTACAATGACCGCATTGCGATCTCTACGTTTGGACATCGAATGTCGTCTCAATCGCGGACCTGCTTTTGTTAGGTCCACCGACATATAGTGAGCAGGTAGCGCTTCGGATGATATATTGTTCGCCATTGCGGACCTCGCACAACTCAATAGTGGCTTGCCGCACACATTTCTGAGAGCCGCGTCATCGTTTCGTATGGCAATGCAAGTGTCCTATATCTCGGGTCGTCACTCCGCAGTGACGACTTTCCATGTGTATCCTGCCCATCGGATATCTAGTCCACTTGCGTAACGGCACGCCGTTGCATCCAGAACAATCCACGCGACAGATTTATCACCATACTTCAGTCTAATCAACAAACCAATTAGCCGATATTCTGTCCGTTTACGGATACATGGTCTGGCCGTTGCAATTAACCACCCTGCGACTCAATGGCGCCTAGCTCTCGTAGGGTCGCCTTCTGCGCTTCAGTAAGACCCATTGCCCCGCTGATGTTGAGTCCCTCATACGGCCGTAAAGCCCTGAGCGTTCTAAGCCAAATACCGCTATCTGCCTCCCAAATGTTGACCAATTCATCATCACCCGCAGTAGCAAGCAAGGCACCCACATGGCTGAACGTAACTGCCCTTAAACGCAAGGAATGTCTGTGAAGTGTGTGCAGCAGTGTCCAGGAATTAGTATCCCATAACCGTACCGTTTGATCATCACCTCCGCTCGCGAGTAAAGACCCATCAGGGCTGAAAGCGACTGACCAAATACCACGACCTTCATGTCCCTCCAACACAGCGACACAAACTCCCGTGGAGGGGTCCCAAATACGAACCGTACGATCATCGCAGCCAGTGGCAAAAAGCGTGCCCTTCGGGCTGAACGCCAGTGACCACACGCGACCTGTATCAAGGACCCGTCTTAACTCACCTGTACCCGAACTCCATAAGCGAGTCGTTTTGTCTTCGCTGCCACTCGCCAAGATGGATCCGTCGGGGCTGAAGGCGACTGACCACACCCAACCGTGATGTCCGCGAAGTACAGCCAGAGAATCACCACTCTGCATACTCCAAAGACGGATAGTTTGATCATCACTGCCAGTCGCAAGAATGCGGTTGTCTGAACTGATGGCAATCGAACTCACTCGGTTGGAATGTCCGTACAAGGTCTTAACAATACTTCCAGTCGGCACATTCCACAAACGAACTGTGCGGTCGTCGCTTGCGCTCACGAGTATCTTGCTGTCAGGACTGAATGCGACAGCCCGGACTTGATTTGTATGCCCGTAGAGCGTACGTACCAAACTGCCGCTTTGGGGGTCCCACAATCGGATTGATGCGTCGTCGCTGCCGTTCGCCAACAACCTGTCATCTGGATTAAAGGCCACCGCCCATACCCGGTTGGTGTAACCTTTGAGGAGTTGCACGCACCGGCCGCTATCGGCATCCCAGATACGCACGGTTTGGTCCTCGCTGCCGCTCGCAAGTAAACGGTCTTTGGAACTGAACGCTACCGCTCGCACGCGATTGGAGTGCCCGTGTAGTGTTTGGATACACTCGCCAGAGGCAAGGTTCCAGATCTTGATCGTCTCGTCTTCGCTAGCACTTGCAATAAGGCTGTCACTTGCATCGAAGGATACGGAACGGATCGCTCCCATGTGTCCTTGCAATTGTTGCAGTAGCGCACCCGAACGAGCATTCCAAACCCGAATGATGGCATCCTCGCCTGCGCTTACGATCAAATCGCCCTTATTACTGCACTTAACTGACCAAACCTGGTCCTTATGGCCACGCAGGACTTGCATGCATTCCCCGGTCTGTATATCCCAGACTCGGATAGACTCATCGTCGCCGCTACTAATCAATAGCGTGCCAGAAGCATTGTAGGTGACCGCTCGAATGGGGCCTGTATGCCCCACCAGCGTACGTGAATCAACGACATCGCTCACCCGCGCTTCCCCAGCTACAGGCCACAGCCGAACTGTGAGATCCTCGCTTCCACTGGCAAGTACGGTTCCATCAGGACTGAAGGCTACTGAACGCACACGGCCAGTGTGACCTTCAAATGCTTGAATACATTGGCCAGATCCTGCATCCCATATGCGCACAGTCTGGTCTTCGCTTCCACTGCCGATCAATCGACCATCAGCGGTGAAGTCAACCGAGCGAACCCAGTCCTTATGTCCCTTGCAGATAAGCAGTTGTTTGCCATCAGCGGCATTCCAAACGCGGATTTCGCTCGTGGTTGTACCGCCAGCCAGAAATTCGCCATCGTGGCTGTAGGCAACTGCGAGCACACTTCCAAATGTTTCGGTAAATGCCGTTTGCTCAATTTGGGTCAGCCCAAAGTCAACGCGGTGTAGATGGATATCGCGCAAGTAGGCTTGCCGTATTGGAAGCCCCGAGAAGTCCAAACCCGTAAGATCCGAGTTAAGAGAGGCAAGCAAATTAAGGATGTTTCCCGGCGCATATCCCGCAACCCGCGGAGGAATCGATCTTAGCCACGGAAGCATATTACGAAGGCGCATCTCTGTTTCAGCTTTTCCAAGTATGGAGACCAGCCGATCGGAGAGTGGCTGGAGTATGAGGCGTTGCTGAACCATGCGCAGGTAGTCTTTCGCCTGCGCCTTGAGTAATGCGTGGCTCAGGAAGGTGATTGGATTGCCATTGATAAGTTCTGTTTGAACGGTTTGGATTAACTTCTCAGTCAGGTATTCCATCACAACAGGTTGCAGCGTGAATGCGGGCATGTCAGATCTCTCGATGAGAGATCTTCGCTGGAGAGCAATCATAGCAGAGAGCAGTTCTTGCCCATGCATGACCTGGAGCAAATTCGACGAGAGCGCCTCTAACGAGACCCATTCACGTTCGATAGCGAGCCAGAGCATGATGTCGATCTCCAACGTAGAAAGCCTCTTGAACTGCTCGTCTAATACGTCGCGAACATCACGAAATACCAACATGCCACGTCGCAAGAATTCATCGATGTCCCCGGCAAATAAGTCCTGAATGGTAGCTGAAACCAGCTTGAGTGCTAGTGGGTTACCAGCATAGCTCGCAACGAGCGACGTCCAATCCTGGAGCGAGCCGCGCAATTGCCGATCTTTGAGAATCTCCTCTCCCTCGTCGCGACTTAGCCCACGTATTTGGAGAGATCGAACGGGACGTTGTGCGCCCTCCAGAGAGGCAATCGCCCTCGGCTTCTCTCGGCTCGTTAACAATAAGCAGCTTTGGTGCTGACTTTCGCCGGCCCGGCTAAAAAGGCGGCAATAATCCTCATAGTCTGGTCTACACTGACCAACGTTGTCTCCAATCTGTAAGATTGATTCGGCATTATCGAGCACGATGAGGCAACGGCGGTGTGCGAGGTACTTAAGAAAAAGTGATGTTAGATGGTCGCTTCCCTGCCTGAAGTCGGATTCTTGCTGGTTAGACAAGAGAAGCACACATTCCATCAAGACATCTCGCAGAGGCGGGGCATTCCGCAGCGATCGCCAAATCACGCAGTCAAAGTCTTGCTCAACTTGTTTGAGCAATTCCACTGACATAGCTGTCTTGCCCGCACCACCAATCCCAAGAACTCCAACAAGACGGCATCGGTCATCGACGAGCCACTGCCGCAAGGTGTGAAGTTCTTCCTCGTGCCCAACAAATGCCTCACCAGTAGGAGCCTCTCCCCAATCGACAAAATGGGAGGAGGAAGTAGGCGACTGCTCCGTAGGGACGAGTCCGGATCCAGCGAGTCGCCGCAAAACTTTGTCAAGATCCTGAAAGAGAATAGCCTCAAAATCCTGGACGGACGTGTACTTTCGATAGATACCTTGAAACTCAGCGCCTTCTCCGCCAAACCGCTGGAAAAAAGTCTCTACTTGTTGCAATTGCTCGGGATCGGCTTCTTTGGGAATGGGCTTAACGCCTCGATAAAGCAGAATGTACGGCCGACCACGATCGTGGTATCCACGATATGCGGACATGAATTCGTACTCAGTGCCAGATCGATAGGTATTGCCACTTCTCCTGTCTAGGAGTGGCATGCCAATGCGCTGAGACATGATACACACAAATATGTCTGACTCCGAAGCCTCCAGCATGAATTCATCGATAGTCTGCTGCGGAGGCACCCCAATAACAGGGGGAGCGTCGCGCTCATAGGCAAGTGGAACTAAATGAAAACGACTGCGGTTGTCCTGTAAAGCATTTAAACGCTCGATGACTCTGACCGCAGCCTCACGTTCTGCGGCAACATCGCTCGGCGAGGAAATGAAGATATCTACTTTCCGAAGAGTCTTATCCTGGGCCATCATAGAGACCGCTCCATTCACCGTGAACATGCCATGTGGCACGTTGAAACGCTTTCCGGCAGGTAGACACGCGGTTAAACTTAATTGCCAGGTTACAGTCGTTCCACCTTGGAATAGCAGCGAGGACCTAGCTTCGGGCTAATACATAGCGAGTGCTGCCAATTATAAGTCAGTTGCTATCATTTGCCAAGTATCAAGACAACGCCACTGCTGATTGGGCGACCTTAATACAAGGTTGTCTTAATGAAATAAGTACGATATTGCAAAAGGGACTGGGGCATATTGCCACTAGCGCTTCAAGCGAGGGAGCACATTGTCACTTATATTCCCATGTACTCTAGGTATCCTCTTTGCCCACGTTCTCGCTACTTCTGTGCCATCCCTTCTACGAGCAAAAGGGCCGGTACCAACTTTGGCGGCATCAATCCTTGGCCACTAGAGGTGGATGTGACTGGCATTGGGCAATCGCATCGTGTTTCGTTGCTCATAAGGGTATTCCTCTTGAAGGAGGATGGTCCGCTGGGAACATGCCCGTTTGCCTTCAACTTATCCGAGGTCTAAGTGCAGCTTCAATAGAGTTGGCGACTGGCATCCAACTTCTCACAGAAGCGATTCCTTCGTATTCCAGACTGGCCGAACCCGTTCCACGCCAGAGCAATAATCCGCGGCATCGATTCCAGGTGGACATTGGAATCCTGAGATCAGCTGCGAAGGAGTCCCCTAGAACCACCGTCGGCTGAGCACGAATATCAGCGCCGACGTCTGCAAATATACCTTCAACTATATTGTCATAGAATTCGTGGCTTGGCTTGTCTACAGGGTCTCCGATGAAAGCTCTGCGAAATGTGAGCCCTCGAAGACGCAACATATCCAGCCGATTTGATTTAAAACGTAGCGAGCGATCGGGGTCATACGTGAATCGTCCATTCGGGTGTAGCGTCAGACGACCATCACTCCCTGTAAATAGATAGAACGGACGTCCTAATGCCGCAAGTACCGCGACTAGTCTGAGTGTGCCAGAACAGAACACCGCCTGGCGGGCCATGGCATCCCAATATTGCTGAATACAGGAGTCGAGTTCGACAGGCTCCAATTGTGTGCCAAGGTCTTCGCACGCAAGGTGCAACAGCACTTCGCGACTGAATACCTTGACAGTGCCCCACTGCTGCTGCACCGATTCCTGAGATGCGGCTACTCGTGCGTAAAGCTCGTGATACTGCTGAAACATCCCTTGGGGTAGGGCGTCCCAGTCGTGCGACGCCCTGACTTGATGCCCCGCTATGAGTAGGTCAAAATAGGCAACAAAGCGCTCTATAACTGACCTAGCCAGGTCCGGATGGAGTGATTTGATCAAAGTAGGCATCATGGCGTAGGAGGCCGTCGTATGAATATGTGCTGTGTCTACCAGTGTGTCATCGACGTCTGAGAGCCAGATAGTCTGCGAAAGATCAGCAACGATCGAATTTATCACAGCCCGGCTGGCATGGCTCAGAGTGCCCATAAATCGTTCTCTAACCTTCGTCACTTACCGTACTATTTCTTCTAAGCATGATTGCCGCGCATTCCTTTTGTCGCCGAGGTGACAAACTCAATGATCTTTGACCTTGGTTCGAGCATCGGCACGGAATGTGTAGATCTCCAATCTATGTTAAGAACGGATTGACCTATCAGATAGGGGTCTGATGACTGGTGTCTCCACTCCAATTGGTTCGAGTGAGCAGGTGAATAGTTGCCTTGCATCACGTAAATCGCTACGTCTACACAGATGCTTTGAGGGCCGACACCGCAGCTCCGATAGCGCCTACTGATGTGCCCAGTCGACTGCACTCTACGCGCACCCGCTTTGCAGAAAGCGGCCAAGCACGTTGTGCTAACTCTGATCGAGCGGTGCCGAGCAATTGCTCCCCGAGATTCGAGACGCTTCCGGTAAGCGCTATCACATCAGGATTGAATACGTTGGCCAGGCTTGCCAACCCAGCTCCGAGATAGACCGCAGTCTCTTGGATAATCTCTCGGGCAAGGGCATCTCCACTGGACGCTAGTTTGGATACCATTAACCCGCTAATGACGTCTTCCTCACTCACACTTGAGTTATCTTGACCAATCGTGAGCAACCGCTCTTTGTATCGCTCGCCAATTGCGGTGCCAGAAACATACGCATTCAAACATCCCTTACTCCCACACGCGCACTTGCGGCCATTGAGGTCGACAGTGATATGGCCCAATTCGCCAGCCAACCCGTCGGGTCCTCGACTGAGCCGGCCATGCGTAATGATTGCACCGCCTACACCTGTACCGAGTGTTAAGCAGAGCAGTGTCTCGATGGACTGGCTTTGATCTCTACGTGCCCACCATTCACCCATACCAGCCATATTTGCGTCGTTATCAACGATCACCGGCAAATCCAGCGTCTTGGAAAGGATCGGCCCAGCATCTACCGAGAACCAGCGCGGGAAAATAATAGAATCGGTAAATATGCCTTCCCGCGTGATGAGGCCCGCTAATCCTATGCCTACTCCCTTAACAGGTATTTGCCTAAATCCACAAGAGTCAATCGTGTCACGTACCAATTGTGCAGTATCACCCAGGGCCTTCTCTGCCTCAGCAAAGCGATCGGTCTCTATTTGCTGACTTGCCAATAGATTACCGTCATCTGAGAGCGCGATAGCCAGAGTCTTCGTACCACCCATGTCTATGCCGATTGTGATCGCCCGCATACTTACTCTCACTTACTTTCATTTACTCGCTTGGCCCGCAACATCGTTGGATGGCATACGTCCGCATGCCGTGAGGTAGTAGCCACAACCCGAGGCCCGAACCTCAATTGACCTGATATTCAATCTCTGGCCTGGCTCTCTCGAAGTGCCAGCATCAACTCGTGCTCGGTGACATCATCAAAAATGCCTGTCTCTCCAATGGAGAGCGGAAGTACAAAATGGAGATGGCCGTCCCGAATGCGTCGTACCGCGTTAAGCCGCATCAACACTACATCAAACAATGTGGGATCAAGCATTGTTGGTAACCCAGCAGCCTCGAGTAGATTAGTGAGTCGACATGCATCCGTCTCTAAACAGATGCCACGTCTTATTGCAAGGCGAGTCGCAATTGCCATCCCTATGCTAATCGCCTCACCGTGAGTATATGTGCCGTATCCAGCAGCCGCTTCGATAGGGTGGCCTAGCGTGTGCCCGAAATTGAGCACACGTCTCAGATCAACTTCGAATGGATCTTGTGCGACTAATTGCACTTTCAACCGCACAGCCTGCACGATGCCTTCTTCGAGCGCATTCATGTCGAGGCAGCGGACCAACTCGATGTTATTTTCCAAGAATTCAAAAAGGTCTGGTGGGGCAATTACAGCGACCTTGATCATCTCAGCCAATCCAGCGGAAATGTCACGGGGAGGTAACGAGCGCAGAGTCTCCGGATCGATGAGAACTGCCTCAGGATAGTAGAAACTTCCGATCAAGTTCTTGCCGGATGCATGGTTAACCGCGACTTTGCCGCCAATTGCAGCATCGACCTGTGCGAGAAGTGTCGTTGGAATGTTAACGTAGGGAATTCCGCGCATGTACGCGCTTGCTACGAAGCCAGCAGTGTCGCAGATAACCCCTCCACCGAGTGCGACCACGATTGTGCGGCGGGTAACCCCCGCATGGTCCAACCTATCAATAAGATCAAGGAAAGTAGCGGCGTTCTTCGTGGACTCGCCAGGCGGTACTGTTATGAGTTCGGCAGAGACCCCCGTCCTGATTAACGAGTCGCAAAGGTTCGCTCCATAAAACGCGGCGACAGTGGTGTCTGCTATGATAGCAGCTCGGCAAGAGGAATTCACCGCCTTCAAAAAGTCACTCGCCTTGGCTAAGAGTCCCTGCTGAACCACAATGGAATGACTGAACTGCCTCGTCGCACGAGCATCTATTGGTGAATGACTCATCGGTTCTGTGCCTTTCTCAGGCATATCCCAAGGCGTCAACAACATTAAATAGCAGACACAAACAGCAAACAGACCAATTAGTCCGTAAGGCTGAGTTGTTCGACGAGTTGTGGGAGTTCGTCTATTGACGCAATCGAGTAGTCATATGAACGAGACTCACCAACATGGAGCATGAGCGTTTCGGTGCCCATGACGAGGACGGCAAGCATACCTACTGCTTGAGCGCCTTCCAGTTCGTGGCAGTCACCATCTCCCGCGAAGAGGGCATCCGAAGGGGTGAGTTGCAGATGCTGACAGGCATTCAAGTAGATGCCCGGATCGGGTTTCACCTCGTGAACCTGATACGACAAGATGATTGCATCGAAGAGAGTTACCAGTCCCAGCTTTGCTGGCACCATGGCAGTAGAACTGGAACAGTTCGACACCAACGCTAGGCGAACTCCTTGGGTACGAAGGTTCTTGAGCGTATCCGGTACACCAGGAAGAAGCTGGACAGCGTCTCGCTGCAATTCTTCTTCTATCTCAACCATTCGTTTCACATCACGGTCAGGAGCGCCAAGGGACCCTAGGAGCCGGAGTGTCTCGCGCACACGATCCTCAGTGGTGGCGAGGTCGCCAAGCGTACTTGCAGTCGTCAGACTTCGCCAGACATTTAGAAATGTCGCCCGATCGTGCCCAGCGATGGCTGACATCTTTTCTTTGGCTGTAAGGTAGTCCTGCGAGGGGATGTAGGCCAACGTCCCATACAGATCCAGAAGGACTCCTCGGATACGCCGTTGCATGCATCATCACCCCTTTGGCGCCCGTTGCGGAAGGCCAGATGGAAAGTTCAGCCAGTACGCTCCGATGGATTACGTCACTGGCATGCAGGCGGTACACACCGTTATAGCAGAGTCTAGATGAGTTGTAAAGCAGTTGGGCGTGACTGCAAATGAGGGAACAGACCCTTGAGGCAGTCATAGATTCGTTCGTGGGGGGCCTGAAAATGATCAGAATCTGCAACTGTTTGTTGCTAAGCGTCTCCCAGTTTGCTCATCTCACAAGACATTGGGATTTTAGTGCGAGTGCCAATGCCCAGGAACGCGCCTGCCATAATAGCAGCGGACTCCTTACTCTTAGGTCTATTAGTCTGCAGGTCGCATTGTGAAGGCGAAGGCAGCAGTTCGGACGAGACGAAGCGTCCACATAGATCGTCGCGCCGCTTTACGAGCAGACCGGTTTTTCGATCGGCGTCCTTTTAGCCATTGCACTTGGTCTACACGGAGGTAATTCCCGGATGCGCCATTGGCCCCTATGATTAGTTGGTATCCGATAGATTGCGGCGCGCGATTGCTTCGGAATACGTGTCAGATCCCCGCCTTGCGGCTGCTAGCGCGCCACGAAACGCTAACTCCGCCGCATCCGTCTGTCCTGCTTCCCGCAAAAGCGTACCGAGATTAATTAGCGCATGGACAGCACCGGGTGAATATCCAATCACGTCGACTACCGCAATGGCTTGGCGGCAAGTACTTAAAGCACGATCCGGTTGCCCGGCATCAGCGTAAACAAGAGCAAGATTGCTCAGAATTTCAGCTTGCGATTGTAGATCATCTAGCAATTTGTACAGACGAGATGCCTGGATGTAGGCGTCTATCGATGCTGTAAAGTCCCTAATGTCCTGGTAGACAGCGCCAAGATTTCCGAGAACCTGGGCTTTTCCGAGTACATCCCCTGAGTTCTCATAGAACTCTAGGGCATGGAGTAAAGTGTCGCGCGCGTCCTCTAATCTTCCCTGATCCTGAAGCAAATTAGCCAAGTTTACCTGAAGGGCAGCAGCAACTTCTTGACTCCTGGGCTGAGTGGAGAGAACTTTGATGCCTTCACGATAGGCATTTTCTGCAGCGGCATACTCTTGCCAAGCCGTGTACATCTCTCCGGCTGCTCCAAGAAAACTCGCGATTTCATCCGCATGTCCGCGCGCACGCGCAATTTCGACGGCTCTCTCCAGAGCACCGCGTTCAGCCTCGTGGTTTGGTGCTTGCAGTTTCCCATCCGCAACAAGAGCAAGCAGCCTATTTCCACATCTTGGGCATTCAGAGATCCCAGCGAAGTACGCTGTGGCTGTTCCCTTCGCCGACCTGTCTCGAATGTCTGCTACGAGCTTATTTTCGGAGATATCACAGACATGCATATATTCCTCTCAGTTCTTGTCAGTTCTTGAGGTCACGGCGTCGCTCACTGGTCATGTCGCAACCTAGGCCAGCAACATCCCTCATATCGTCAATGCAACCATCTAGGGAATCGCGAATGTCTCGCGTGCACTTGTGTGAAACCGTCCAGCGCTCGTATCGTCGATTCGCAGTATGCTCGGCCTACACTACGGGGCAGATGCTCAACTGCAGCGCCAACAACAGGTCGGGACATGCAGAGATATCATGCTATCTCTAATAATAGCGTATCACAATCCCACACTAATTCGCGGCGACGTCACGGTCGTGCGTTGGCACGGGTTCCTAGAGAGAGAGTGCTTAGTCGGCAGGACCGTTGGCGGAGTTTAGAGGTCGACGTCTAAACTCTGGGGCTGGAATCCTACGCAGTCCAATGGTTGTGGGGCAAATACCGATCGGGTGAGTTGTTACATGTTAGACCGAAAGCAGTTATACAAAGAAAGACGACTGGGGGTCACGGTCTGACTCGCTGCTGATGGTGGAGAGCTTTAGGAGAGGGTCAATGAAACTGGGACTAGTGCTCGCAGTGTATAATCATGTTCCATTGCGGGATGCCTTGAGGAAGGCTGCAGATGCAGGGTGTGAAACAGTCGAACTCTTCGTGCATAAGGGAAATGGGTTTGTTGACCTCGCGGAACTCGCGACACGAGACGGAGCTCGAAACCTACAGCATACACTAAGCGAGTTCAGCATCCAGTTATCCACCCTTGGAATCCAAACCGAAAGTCAATTGCTCCTGGGGCCGCACGGGACGACTACAGACGCGATCTGTCCTGGATCAGCAGTTGAAAAGATTGCGTTTGCCCAGGAGCGGCTTAGACTTGCGGCAGATGCCGCGCAGCGTCTTGAGTTGGACACCATTTGTGGGATGTGTGGGTGCGAAGATGGCACGCGATGGTTTCCATGGCCGGATCCTGAAGGATGGGAAAAGATGGCGCCAACCTTTGTTGAACGGTGGAACCCCATTCTTGACATGTTCGCTCAACGGGGGCTCCGCTTCGCACACGAGTGTCATCCAAATCAGTATGCATATAACACCGAAACAGCGCTAGCGACTATCCGTCTTCTAGAAGACAGGCCAGAGTGGGGCTTTAACCTCGACCCCGGAAATCTCATGTTGTCGGGAGTTGACCCAGTCGTTTTTGTAGCAGAACTTGGTGACAGGATCTTCCATGTGCACGCTAAAGACGGCGAACTTGTGCCACACAATGTGCGCAGATCAGGCTTGCTCGCTAATGGAGCTTGGGAGCGGCGGGATAGAGGCTATCGATTTCGGGTTCCCGGCTGGGGTGACGTGCCATGGCGCCGCCTGCTGACCGAACTTCGCATGGCAAACTACGACCGAGTGATTTCTGTAGAGCACGAAGACCCAACCATGAGTCGAGACGATGGTGTATCACAGGGAATCTCTTTCCTTCGACCTCTGCTCGTTCAGAAACCGTTCGAGGGGCGTTGGTGGTAGCAGCGTCAATGAACAGCGATGCGAAGAAGGGGTGAATCCAACGCGATGTTACCCGTTCCAAAATCGATCGCTCAGCTTTTCTTGTCCCAACCACACCGTCCCCGAAGTTCGGGTGTTACCTTGTAGGTAGGTGGAAGAGTGCTCACGATAGCTTGGTTTAGTCAGAGCGTTAGCGGTGACACATTTCGACAACCTACGCGTTACGAAACGTGTCCATAACCGTGACCCAGACGTTACGTTCATGAGCCAGTGCAATTAACCTATAGAGAGATAGAAAGGAGGCGGCGCCGCAGCTGGCAACTCTGGAATCTGCCACGCACGCCGCAGATAAGGTATGGACCTGGGACTTAGTGGGAAGGTAGCTGTCGTCACAGGTGGCTCCGGCGGAATTGGCTCTGCAGTCGCTAGTGCTTTCGCCAATGAAGGGACGGCTGTTGCTGTAGTTTATTTCCAACATAGAGATAAGGCAGACGAAGTGGTTGATGGCATTCGTAGTCGTGGACAACAGGCTATTGCCGTACAAGCGGACGTCCGTGATGCGAAACATGTCTCACGCTTGTTCGCCGAGGTGTCTGATCAACTGGGTTATATCGACGTCTTGGTCAACTGTGCTGGAGCTTCCGCATTCCACCCCCTCACCGAATTCTCTGAGGGCGATTGGGATGTCGTGATGGATACAAATCTGAAGGGGACGTTCCTCTGTTGCCAAGCGGCTTTGCCTTATTTCAAGATGCAAGGCAGGGGAGACGTAATAAATATATCATCGCTCGCCGCCTCTACTGGCTCTTTCGAAAGTGGGGCGTATGCTGCCTCGAAAGCGGGGGTGAATCTACTGACTCTCTCGTTAGCATTGGAACTGGCTCCCGCAAATATAAGGATAAATGCAATTGCGCCTGGCAGGATTGCTACTCCCTTTCGGCGTACAACCTCCGGGCCATACTTCGACTTCATGCTGGAGCAGACGCCGATGCAGCGCCTTGGCACACCAGAGGAGGTGGCGAATCTTACGGTATTTCTCGCGTCACGCGCGAGTGGATTCATTACCGGTGAGACCATCTATATTACTGGGGGGCTGCACACGGTGTACCTGAAACATGTTACCCCTGACTCACACCGACCATCGTCGCCAAAGCCCTAGAGGCGGTTCCGAAACACTGGCAGGATGAATTAGCCTGCTTGCAAGTGCAGGATTCATCTTACCGACAAGCAATGGGCCTTCATCCGCTCGCTCTTACCAGCCCCGGCACCCACTGGGCGCCCGCGCGCCGATGATCGGCGGACCGTCGAGGGCATCCTCTATGTCGTCATTACCGGCTGTCGCTGGCAGGACATCCCACACGCATATGGGGCATCGACGAAGGTGTGGCGGCGGCTCAAACGCTAGAGAGAGGCTGGCGTATGGGAGCGTATCTGGCTGGCCGCGCTTGACCAGTGTGGTCAGTTCGACCGGTGCATAGCCTTCCTCGATGGCTCGTTTGCACCCGCCAAGAACGGTGGCGACAAGGTCGGACTCACCAAGAAGGGGACCAAGTGGATGCTAGTCGTTGACAGCAATGGTCTACCCTTGGTGTTCCACCTCGCGAGCGCCAACACCGCCGAGGTCAGGCTTGCCGAGCGAACACTGGACACCGTCCACGTTCCCCGCACACGAGGCCGTCCAAAGCAGCGGCCCGAGAAGGTGGTCGCGGATCGTGGGTATGATAGTCGCATGTTCCGACATGCACTCCGGAGCCGCGGCATCCGCATGTGCATCCCGCCCAAGCGATGTCCGGCCAAGTGGAAAGCCAAGCGGGGGCGTCCAATCGTCGCTCGGAAGGAAGACTATCGGCAGCGGTTCAAAGTGGAGCGTTCCTTCGCTTAGCTCGGGAACTACCGGCGATTGCTCATTCGCTGGGAGTATCACTTCGGCGTCTATCGCAGCTTCATCGCCATCGCCCTCATGCTGCTCTGTGTGCGTCGGCTGCGTCCGGAGGACGGTAGTGCTCGATGACTGGCGAGCACGATGCCAAGAACAGTGGGCAAAGTGCTTGTGAGGTAGTTTGGGGTAGTCGCACAGGAGGGTCAAAGATGTTCATCGCCAGTGACGGACGCAGCTACCGCAGGAAAGACCGGCGTCTGCCCGAGTCGACGCCGGCACCGGCTGACAGGGCGTCTGTCTGAGACACTGGAATACGCTGGAACACTGGACAGAAAGGAGGTGGCGACATGGGAGGTGGGTCAATTTTCGCCGCCGTTGACTGCCGAGGCGCATCGCCGATGAAAATTGACCGAGGGGTGACAAGCCAGGGGTGGGTTACATTCCTCCGCCGCCGCGGGGTCATTTCAACTGCCGCCATTGACAGCCACGACCTATACATGGTGGCCGTTGGGGTGCGCCTGACGCCAGGCCCTAGGCGCTCGCAAGCGGCAAGGGCAGGTCGCTATGGCGCAGCGACCAGGCGAAATGATATAGTGCAATACATCGTCGCATGTACTCATGCGTAGCCGACGAAGATGGGAAGATAGGAAGTGGGATATGGGTAGCGGAAAGACCTGCGGCAACTGCAACGGGAGGGGGTATAAGATCTGCCCGCTCTGTCTGGGGAGAGGAACGTTTACAGAGGATCAGTACAGAGAAACGTTTGATAGGTTATCAAATCTACGTGCAATGTATCCACTTAAAATCGATCCATCCACGAAAACGATGAAGTGCCCAAATTGTGGTGGATTCGGACAAGGGACTTGCTCTGTGTGCCGCGGCACAAGAATATCGCCATACTGAACGAGTTCCCCGGCTGCTGCAGCACGTCCTTATTGGAACTCGGACTTGGCATTGGGGATGTCTCGAGGCTTCTGCGAAGCGCGGAAGCAATCTCTGATATTGGCGTCGTTTCTCTCAATGAGGTTGAGCGAATATGCCAGTGTGCGGAGGTCAGCGAATGCTGTACATTCGCTATATGTGCGCTCGAAGGGCTGGACCTCAGTCAAGCAACTCGCACGCAGGTAATTCGCTATTACGCATAGCCGTTGGGGTGGGCTTGCCGCCAGGCCTAGGCCGATGCGAGCAGTGAGCGCAGGTCGCTGTGGCGCGGCTCCCAGCCCAGCTCGCGGCGGATACGCGCCGAGCTAGCGACCGTCGCCAGCCGGTCGCCTGGCCGCCGTGGCTTTTCAATCACCGCGATCTCAGCCCCGTCATCTCGCGCGCCATCTCCACCACTTGCCGCACCGAGTAGCCGGTCTCCGAGCTGGCATTGTAGACGCGCAGCCCGGCTCGCCGTCCGTCAGCGCCAGCAGATGCGCCGAGGCCAGGTCGAGGGCGTGGATATAGTCGCGCACGCCTGTGCAATCCACCGTCGGGTAGTCCATACCAGTGATCGTCACCGGCGTCCCATGCGGCCACCCTTCAGGGCTATACGCGTAGAAACGCATCCGGAGTTCGCTCACTCCGCAGGTCGGGCACAACACCTCCGAAATCCTCTCTGGCGGCAGATGGTAGGCACGATTCCAGACCTTACCTCATTGCTTGCCCAGCGTCATGGATGGCACCTCGCAAGTTTTGGAGTAGTATCGAAACTAGCTCTAGCAAACCAAGAATAGAAAGGCGCATTCCGCGAGCTTACTCTTCCCGAAATTCTGACTCAAAGTTAGGATTGGTGGTGTTGTGTTGCGGCAGGCTAGTGATGCCGTCATGGCCTGCCGTACATTTGTATCGCTCCCCAGCACAGACGTAGTACAGGCCCAAAACGCTCTTGGTGCCCTCTGAGTTCATCCATCGTGAGCCAATCACCTTGTGCACCTGGCATTTGTAGCATCTGCCCTCCAGAGCCACCACTGTCAAGCGCAACCGCAAAGTAGATGTCGTAATGAAGACTCAAGAAAATATCAGCCTCTGCATCATACCTAGGGTGCCTATCTATTACACGGCCGCCCCGGACCAGGTCAGTTGCCACTTCCTTAGGAATCACGATCTCAGCGAGCCGTTGGGCCACTTCGATGGGAGTGGTGGGCTGCGTGCCCTGATCCTGACTCAGCAAATTCGTAATCAATTCTAGAGATCGACCATCGCCTTCCTTCAAAACAAACAGCCGAACATCTGACTCTGCGCCCAGCACTAGGGGCACTACCGCGACGGCGTATCGACGCACGAGGATACTCTCGATGAGGAATCGACTTCGAATGGTGGGATGATACCTTAGTTCTCGCTCTAAGCCGCAAGCTTGGATTAGATCGTCACAAAGAGATGCCTCTGCGTCATCTGATCCATATATCTTGATGAGATCGGTGCCGACCTCTATATGGTCACCAACTCTCGGCAGTATAAGTGCTGACCGCTCATTTTGAGTTGCGCTGGTTTGCTTCAATTGCCCCATTCCCACTGAGCTGAAAGCGGTTTCTAGATCCACTCGACTCAGATACCCAGAACTAGGCGAGTGACAAGTCCGGACGGGAATTGCTGGCTGACGCGAAAGGCACAACAGAGGCCAGGAGAGCGCCGCCTTGCCTGCGTCACCACTGCTCAAGGCCTCTCGGCATATTTTCTCCGCATCGGCTGGGGAAGCGCTTGACATCGCATAAGCTCCCGCAGCTGCTGCCACCGCTGCTTCCATGGGCGGTGTCGCCCTTCCTGAGAATAAAGCACGACGGAGATCCTCAACCTCGGCTAGGGCGCCAAATGCAAGTGGCGTCGTCGTCGAGGCCTCGCTTACGATGACATGACACGATATCTCGGCCACCGTTGCGATCTTCATGAGATCGCGCGCGAGGTCCATCGCATCCAAGTAAGACAGTATCTCTGCTCCCTCGCTAGGCTTTCCCACTTTCACATCGATACAGACAAAGTGTCGTTCCGAGCATGCGGGCGCACAGAGCAAAAGCAGTAGGGCGTGCCATCGGTGATCGCGCGAAAGATACTGACCGATCGCCTCGACCAGTCGATTACGCACGGAAGATACGTCGTAACGGTGGATCCATGCTGGAAGTCCAGAGGGATCCAACTCGGCATCCTGAATTGGATCCTTGCAAAACTCACAAATGGACTCGAGTTGGCGGGCTATGGTTCTCGTAGACTTTAATGCTGGTAATACATGCAGAGCTATTCGTTGACCCAAGCTTGCCATAATTGCATATGCAAGCATCGCCTCTGCTGCAGGGTAGGCGCCTCCAACCAGGAATACTGTGGAGGGTACATCAGGCATGAACCCTGGCGGCGGCTCGACCTGATTAGTAGCGCGAAGAAGTGCTGCGGCCTCGTTGTACCGTAACTCTCGACCAAATTGGTCCATGTCATGCGCTAATTTGTTTGCAGATGCAGGGTCAGTGGGATCAATACCCTCCAACCATTCCACAAAATCGCGCTCAGACAAAACGCTATTCTGGGTATCCCGAAATGGGTTTGATGCGGCAGACACCGTACACCTCCTAAGCGGGTCGATGCACGGGCGAATCCACTCACGCAATGTTGTGTTATCGAGAGGACTCACAACGGCGCGAACAGCCAATCACCCGTTCGTTGGCATACGAGTGGTATTTCCGAGCCTCTTGCCCATATCTCGGTGAGTATTACTACCACTCAAACCCTGTCATCCATATTAATCACATTCTACTCGTATGATTTGGAGAAGGGGCAGCATATGCCATATGCACTGACCCAAGCCTGCTACAACTCATATTTCGGCAGCACAACCCATCGAGACGAGGTCGCGGCTCTTTGGCTTCAAAAACCCGATGGAACTCCTGTGGCATGACGAGCGATGTTCCGGCAAGAACTCGCCACAAGCACAAGCCACCCGGTCAGAGGACGTCAAGCGGTCTCCCACTTTGTGTCTACACCGGGAAACGCCGCGAGTTGCTCCCGGAATAGTTGTACTACTTCATCAAGTCGCTCTGGTGTCTTAGCTTCGAAGCGCATGACGAGCGTGGGAAGATTTGAGGATGCCCGCACCAGTCCCCAGCTTCCATCAGGAAACGTTACACGCACGCCATTGATGTCGATGACATCAAAGCGTGCCCTAAAATACTCGGTGAGCGTTTCGACCACCTTGTACTTGTACACATCGGCCTTCATGCCGTCAGTATCGTGACATTCTGCACTATACGTAGGCGTAGAAACGTAGTAGGGTGTGTCAGCAACAATCGCGCTAAGCGAACGGTGTTCCGATGCGACATATTCGAGCAGTTTGAGGGCCGCAAACGTTGCGTCGTCAAATCCATAGTAATCATCCGCAAAGAAGATATGGCCGCTCATCTCCCCAGCGAGAGCCGCGTTTTCCTCTTGCAGCTTCGACTTCATGTATGAGTGTCCGGTCTTCCACATAATTGGCACCCCGCCATGGGCGCGGATATCCTCTGGGAGAGCGTTTGAGCACTTGACATCAAACACAATCTTAGCGCCGGGATGCCGCTGTAAGATGAGGCGAGATAGCAAGATCATATAGCGATCAGGCCAGACGATTTCGCCATTCTCGTCTGTTACACCTAACCTGTCGCCATCAGCATCAATAGCAATGCCCACTTGAGCCTTGTTCTCGATTACAACGCGGCCCGTATCCTCCATCATGATGAGTTCGGCCGGGTTGGGCGTGTAATGAGGGTAAGAAGGATCGAGGTTGGTCAAATGCTCGACTACTTCACAGCCTGCACGCCGCAATATCTCGGGACTGAACGCACCTGCCGTGCCATTGGCGGTATTCACAACGATTTTCAGAGGACTTTCGATTTTGACACGCCCTAGTACATCGGCAGCATAGTCGTCGAAGATTCGCCTCGTCTCAACAGATCCTTGCCCTTCCACAAAATCATCCTCAAGAATCCACTTGTAGATGAGTTCAAGATCCGCTCGTAACAGTGTCGAGGCATAGCCACTTGCAAGCTTAACGCCATTCCATCCTACTGGGTTATGACTGGCCGTGATCATTACACCACCCTCGACATCGCGACCTTCCGTGCGATGTAGGAAGATCTGAGCCCAGTATGCCATAGGCGTCGCGACCAACCCAAGGTCGATGACATGGATTCCGCAACTCACTAAACCTGCTTGGATAGCATCGTGCATGATTTCCGATGTGCGTCGGTTATCGTGGCCGAGCACACACTCAGAAACGTTCCTTCGCCGTAAATATGTCCCATAGCTTTTGCCAATCAATAAGGCCGAATTGGCATTCAGTTCCTGCTCGTTTTCGCGGCCACGGATATCGTACTCACGGAACATCGTGGGCTCAATTTGCGACATGACGTGACCTCCTTAACGGCCTGAAATACCGGAAGTGGGATTTCTGTGATGAACTGGCCCACGTATCTTGGCATCCATGAATCGTAGCTGCTTCTGAGGTCAAATGCAACAGTATTTGCCGCACTGCGCATTTGTCGCCGTCTCACATGATGTCAGCTAGGTCGGCAATATGGTACCGCATCAAGCTATGGAATTGACCGCCAAGCGCATTATCTCTATCGCACGCCTGTTATCTCACAATGCTTCATCGACTAGCTCTATCCAACACAATACCCAACTTAGACGGCAACTTATACAAATTCAACCTTGGTACTCGCCGTTTCTTGCTACATTATTGCTCCTTGCTCCTCACTCCAGTACAGGCTGGTCGTCGCCTCCCAGGCAAAGGTCCCTCTACGTCTCCGCATAAACTCACCTCATCCACTGACGCATAGCAGCATGCCAGCACACCAGTTGCCTGGTAGCCTGGTGCCAGTTCGCCCCTCTCGGTTGCGTCAGTGTTGGTCTCCTGGTGTCTGCCATTTGGGATACCAGAACAACAAGAAAGGTGAGGTGTTGAAGGAACCTATGAAAACCGTAAAACGAATCAAGCGATCCGCACTTGAGCGCCGCGCGCGACGCTGGCTCTGGACTGGCCGTACGCTTGGGTGCACCAGTCGCCCAGGTCTGCCCAAACTGCCACAAGGGCTGACGATGGCACACAGGTCGCATTGGTCCCAGTGGATCCATTGGCACCACTGGACGCAGCAAGTGCCACATCCACATGTGCCTCAGGTGCCGCGGCTACTGTTTGTGAGCGCGCTCTTGCTCTGTCTCTTCTGCCTGTTCTGCGGTGTCGGATGTAGTCTCGTGAGTTCCACTACTCCATCGGCAAACCCAGGTGCTGCGCAGATCGAATCCTCAGTGACACAGAACCCTCACCGAGGGCTCGTCCTGGTCGATGGCTGCGTCGAAAACGATAAGCCCTATCCTCGAAGCTTGTTTCACCAGGCGATGGACGTACTTGCCCGGTCGGTGGAATCGCTCGTCCAACCTAATGCTGAGGGCGCGGTCGCGTATGTGACTCTCGTCGATGCGGCACCACTGCGTCCGGAGAACACTGTGTCGGTGCTTACCATAGCGCCGACCCCTCCCTTGCCGACCCCTCCAGCGCTTACGCCCACCCCTACGACCGACCCCAGTAACCCATACGCGAGTGCGCAGGCGCAAGCGACAGTTGCGGCGCACAACCAGTCGGCAACTGACGATTTCTTGAATCGTTTCGCGACCGCGCGCGCAGGTGGCACACCGCGAGGCACAGACACAGGCCTGGGCGACCCATCTTCGCGGGCTGACACCGACTCTGGGCCAAAGCCCGCCGCAGATCAGCGCCTGCATCGCCCTCGCCAGCCAGCGTCTGAACGACTGGCCTGGGGCGGCGAAGTATCTCGTCAACGCGGCGACGCTCCCGCCGCCAACCGGGCGAGTGGCATGGTATAGCCTCGCAGGGATCCACGTCCGCTGGATTGACATGGGCTGCACGACGCTCCCGCGCTGTGTCGCCGGGGAAGCTGCCTGGGGGCGGGCGTTCGCCGCCGCCGGAGTGACTGATCAGCGCTATTTCGATGCGGGCGAGAGCGGCGCGCTCAGCAGCGTATTTGGCGCTCCAGTCAGTCACAGCTAGCTCGATGAGCGCGGAAAACCAGGCAACAAGGAAAACGAAAGGAGAGAAGCGGAGACAGTGGTGAAAGCAGTGAAGAAACGCAATGAAGGAAGGCGAACGTAAGAGGAGGAAATCCGTATGATCGTACTCTGGCTTTGGGCAGCTGCTGCAGCAGCTGTCCTCATTGTGTGTGCGGCCGAGCGTGAGGCGACGACGACAGCACTCGCGACGGTGCTTGCGGCACTCGGTGCCTGGCCCCTGTGGGCGGTCACACAGCTCCGAGACAACTGCCACCGCTTGGTGGTACGGATGCTTGATCACCGCATACAGCGGAAGGGGATGGATGAAGTCGAAGACGCTCAGGAGATCCAGCAAGAAGATCAGGCACTTCAGCCGATCCAACAGACACATGTAGTAGTCGGGGAGGTGCAGGGGCAGGCGGGAGACTATCTCCCGCCTGCCAATCCGAAGGTACAGGAACATTCTCAGGAACACCCAAGGGCAGAGGACGCGCCAGAGCAGGGCTCCTGGATAGGCGTCACCCTGCTCAGCCGTCTGATCAACTTGATCCTAGCCCTGGCGATTGTGCTGGGCTTGCTGAGTCTGGACTTTCTACGGGCGGCGCTCGTGACCCTCGGCATCACGGCCGTTGTCCCCTTGGTGCCACCGGCGGCGGCAATGGGGATGCTCTTTGCGGCTCTCCCCGCGCTCTTTGGTGCCCTGCTCTTGGAGAGCCTCAACATCACCCCACCCAACGCACACCTGTTTTCGCGGCTTGAGGACAACCCACCCGCCAAGCGCCTCTTTGACAGGTCTGTCCGAGTCGGCATCGCGCTCACGCTCGTCTTGGAGGTCTGCGTCTTTGTCGATTCCTGGTTGCTGCTCCAGCACGAGCACTCCCTGTTGCTCGAGGGACTGCTCGCGGCCATCAGTGGGGTCTTAGTCGTGCTCGCGGGTGTGCCGATCTTCTGGAGTCTGATCCTGGGGATCACGGCGGTCGTGGCGTTGCTTCTGGTCCTCATCTGGCTGCTCGCGGCAGGTCTGGCGCTTGTGCTTCGCGGGGTCAAGGATGTGACCGGCCTCCTTGCTGAGCACGTGGTGCCCCGGCTGGTACGGTTGCTGGCGCTCCCAGGAACCGCGCTCTGGCGCCTCGTTGCCCATGTGCCCGGAGTTGGTGCGCTGCTGCTCCGGGACCCCAACGCGGAGCGAGGCGGCGAAGACGTCGCTGGGAGTGGGCAGATGGTCATCACAACCGGTGCGAATGGATCGGCGATGCCTCGCCCGGTAAGCATGGTCCATCGGACGTCGTTCGTGCTTGGCGGCGAGAGCGGTCGACTGGTCATGGAGCCGCTGTTCGTGCCCTTCGCGCTGCTGGGCGGCAAAGGGGGTGTTGACCTGGCGAGCTACTGCAGCCTCAAACGCCACCCGGAGCGCTCGGTCCGTACTCTGGTGCACCGCCTGGGAGGGAGGGATAGCAGCCCAGATCCGCGTGCGCTGGCGCGTGTGGCCGAGGCCGCACAGACGCCTGAGGAGGCCGATGCGCTCGCGCTTCAGCTCGGCTGCGAGGAGGTAGTCGCCCAGATGCCGCCGAAAGGGACCACCGATCCGGTGGTCGTGGTACTTGATGGCGACCAGGTCCTGCACAGCGCTGCCGCGCTCCACACGTTGCATGCGCAGCTACCGCGCCAGCCGGTATTTCTTCTCGTGGACATGTCGCTCTCCTCACCCCTGGAGGCTTCGGCCCGCGCCCGACTAGCGACGCTCCGCCAGTTTCAGCAGGAAGGGCTCATCCTGGGGATCCTCCTCTACGATGGGCGGACGTCACCGCTGGTACCAAGCGTCGGGCAGCTGCGTGAACTGGGGCTAATGGGTACGACGCTGGCTGGTCTGTTGCTCGCACATAAGCATGCCGAACAGAACGAGACAGCGGTCGGGGCGCTCACCCAGCTCACGCGTGAGACGCCGTTTCTGACCCTCGCGGTCGGCAGTGCCGCGCTGGTCCCAGGAGCACGGTTGTCAATCTTGGATCCGGTGCGCTGGGCGACCCGCAAAGTGCCCGTGGGGCGAGGTGAACTGAACGCAACGCGGGGATGCCTGCAGGATCTGCTGCACCGGGTGCAAACAGAGCGGGGCTATCGCACCCTCATGGTGCCCGAGGGCGCCACTTGGGGACGCTCGCTCGCGATCTGTATGTATCCCTTCCGCCCGAGTGACGACCGCTTTCAAGAGGTGGCCGAGTCGCTGGAGCGTACGCTCGGCACAGTCATCCCGGGCAGCCGGAGCGTCATGATCAGCGGCAATGGCTGCTGGGACGGTAGCGGGATGGGGATGGATACGCGCTATTTTGCTCAGATCGGTTTATTGCAGGGATGGGATCTACCTGCGGTAGCAGGCTGTGCCGCTCCTGACGCCGCTACTGAGGATGAAGATGGCAATGGAGATCTGCTGCAATCGAGCG
>JACZDD010181981.1_pt1 | contig 27368 bp, 28 predicted proteins | sample 8641771 | NCBI WGS metagenome assembly JACZDD01 (sample SAMN15324614, study PRJNA640507) | soil metagenome | isolation source: intercropping peanut in the second line | place: China: Luxin town, Laibin City, Guangxi Province | collected 2019-07-25 | depth 10cm m | reverse complement strand
TCCGAGCAACCTGGCATGGAGGATCTTGCGAAATGGATGCAAACGTTCATCAAAGGCATTCCCATCCGGCTCATAGCGGCTGAGGAGCCATTCTGGACTTAGCTGCTTACCCGCTCGTTCAACGCATCTGCCGCGTGTTTTCCGAGCGCCGTAGCGGCCTGAAAAGATCGCCCAAACCGAGACTCCAGAGAATGCCCGGTAATCTCCTGCTTCGATCCGTTACTTCGCGGCAGAAGAAAACGGTTCGTAGATGCCATAACCGTTCTCATCGTGTCCGGCAGCAGCGCTTCGCACGCGATCAGGATTTTGGCCGGTAGAGAGATTGTGTAGACGCGCATCTTCCTTTCAAGAGCGCGCCGAATATAGCGCGCGGCGTAGCCGGCCGCCACCGACATCCCTGGTAAATTCCCAAGCAAGCTGAACCAGGCAAACTCGTCTTGCGCGCTGCCCTTGAATTTGGCATGGAGATGTCCGCCGGTTCGCATCAATCCGGGGACCGCGGTCAACACGTCTACACAGGATCCGCGCAGCTCGCTACTGAGGCCGGTCCGAAAACCCGACAAACGCGAATTTTGCGCAGCTATACGGCAGCAGGTGAGGAACGCTCACACGTCCACCGACAGACGTGACGTTCACTATCTGTCCCCCGCCCTGCCGTTTCATTTCCGGCAACACCGCGAACGTCAGGTTTACGGGCGCCCAGAACATCAGATCCATGGCGTGCTCGAAATCCGAATGTTCCAAGCTGTCGAATGCCCCGACCTGTATTTCGCCGGCATTATTCACCAGAACGTCGAGTCTCCCGAATCGCTCGACCAGCTGCCGAACCAACAGCTCGATTTCGTTCTTGTGAGTTACCAACTCATAAGCGAGCGCCAATCCAAGGCCGCGCGACCCGGTAATCAGGACTGTCTTGCCGCGCAGGCATATTTCACAAGCTGCGAGGCGGCAAACACAGCCGCTGCGCAGAACCCGGTTGTTTGCCAGAAGGACAGGCGCGTACCGTTCATGACCATTGACACGCACCGTAACCAAAAGCTGCACAGCAGCGAAGTGCCAGGAGGAAGACCCACATGCTACGCCACAACCTGCTATCGAGCCGCTGCACCATTGGCCGCTGGGCTCCGATTCCCTTACGTCTGATCGTTGGATATGCTTCCTGCAGCATGGTTTCGCCAAGCTACTCAAAGGTCCCGATGCATTTGCGGCGATTTTGCAGGCGCTCGGTGTGCCGACGCCGCATTTTATGGCTTGGTGTACGATCCTGATCGAACTTTTCGGCGGTCTCGCCGCGCTCCTTGGCGCATTCATTGCAGTAGTGGGCGTGCCCATGGGGGTAGTGCTTTTAGTGGCAATCCTTACGGTGCATTTGCCGAATGGATTCAGTTCCATCAAGCTCGCCGCCGTCACCGCCGCGGGCCCACGCTTCGGTCCGCCCGGCTACGAAACCGGCTTGCTCTATCTCGCTTGCCTTGCCGCTCTGGTCCTAGGCGGCGCAGGTCCTTTCGCAGTCGACACCTATCTTGCCGCGCGGGTAACTCCGCCTCGCAAAAATTCCAGCACTGCGCAGAGTAACGCCGGATTCGCTATGGGATCTCCGAAGTAGAGGGAGTATTCATGAAAACCAACACTCCTCATCTCCCCAAAACGAACCGCCCGAAACCGGTGGACGGCGCATTCGGAGCCGATTCGAATCGGCCGGCGCCCGAGACAAGCCAGTTTCGCTGCAACGCTTGCGGCCGCTACTTCCAATTCAGTGGCCGTTCTCATTGTCACGGCGAGTAGCATTGTTCACATGAGCTACTACCTGTTCAAGCTGACTCCTCCCCGGCCGACGTTTCCTCAAGATATGACGCCCACCGAACGCGAAGTCATGCAAGCACATGGCGCGTATTGGTCCACTCTGGCCGACAAGGGTGTGGCAATCGTTGTCGGCCCGGTAGCGGATCCGGCAGGTGCATGGGGAGTCGCGGTCGTCGAAGTAGCCGACGAAGCCGCGGCGCGTGCTCTGGCCGAAAGCGATCCGTTGACTACGTCCGGGCTTACATTCCAATACGACATATTTCCTATGCTTCGCGCACTTTTACGAAAGTGAACGGAAGTATCGTTAATATTCAGGCCAACCAGCGCGTTTTTTTTTGTCAATCTCGTGCCGGATTGCACTACAATCGAAACGTTCCTATGGCCGGCAAATTATCGCAGTCCGGGAACGAACCTCGGATCGATTCCCGGTTGCCCGCGAAGAAATTTCCCGCTCGGCGGATGCGGCAAATTTTCAACGGCGTGGTCAAGTCCGCGCCCACTTGTTGCCGTCCGCACGTTAGCTGTATTGCAATTGCCGCAATGTGGGTTGCCTTGGCCCTTTCAAATGATGCGAATGCCGACAGCATTCTCTATCAGTTTGATAGTCTGTCCGGAACCATTGATCCTATCCCCTACACCACGAGCGACGGTACGTTCCTCACTGGGCCCATCGCACTGACACTAAATACTTCTATCCCAAGCCTGGTGGAAGTTGAACCGAGCACAGGTTTTCTCATTGCCCGTACCGTGATGAATGTTGCCTTCAATGACGGGAGAGGTAATAATCTGTCGGGTATCGCGACGATTGAGGAAAGCGGCACGATCGCCTCCGAATTCACGATCATCGGCAACGGCCTTTTGTCGGGAGCTGGTATTTTTTCTGGAACATTGATTAAAGGAAGAAATCCGTTTAAGTGGGAGTATGACGATCCCAATGATCCCACAAGCGGCGCATTCGTAATCTGGAGTAGTGGACCACCCCCTCCTCCACCACGTTTTTCGACCGTAGACATCGATTTTCCGCCGGACATATTTATCGATGGGGCAAATATTCCTCTAACCTTTGAAATAGATGCACACGCAACTTTCATACCCGAGCCTTCCACTGTCCTACTATTAAGCGCCGGGCTTGCCAGTCTGATCGGATACACCTATCGAAGACAAAGAAGACGAAGGGCGCCGGCATACTAACCGGGCATATCCAAAAACAATCAAAAACATGATTGTGCGCTAATTTGCATCTCTGCACGTTTCCATTGACCGATCTCAGACATCGGCGTATACTGACCTCGCTTGGTTCTCACGTGGAATTGAGTTATGTAACTGGAACCCTATAAAGCGGAGGTGAAGTATATGCCGACGCCGATCCCGCGCTGGCTGACGATTCTTGGCATGGCTTTGGCTCCTTTCAGCGAGCAAGTAGGCCAAGCCGATCCCATCACGACAGACCAGAAAAACTTCGCAGCAGCTATCACTTCAGTGGACAATGTTCTGGAAGTCTTGCTTCTGCAATACGGCCTTGATCCTGGCCTGCCGGACATCACGACACTCGGATCCTTTCAGCCGACAGGCTTCGAGTGGACAACAACGACTACTTACTTGGGAAGCCCTCTCGCGTTCACCGCAAGTGGAAACTTTAACTCTGTGCAAGATCGCACCGCATGGAATGTCACCGGGAGCTACGCCGGATTCAACTGGTCTTCCACCGGCGATTTGCACTGGTCATCGGATACCGCCTTTGACACCGCGCACGATACCTCCATTCTTGGACTTGTCCATGCATTTACAGCGGACCCATCCGGCAACCCAAGCCGGGATGAGGGAAGTCCGCAAAACAATGGACAGACAGTAAAGGTGACTTATCCCACTTCCATACTTTTCGGTCTTTTCAGTAAGACAGACGAAAGTTCATGGACGATTCCTGTTATACCCGGTTTTCAGGTGGAGGAAACAGTCACAATTGGAGGCAGTTCTTTCGGCCTGACCGGCGGTGGCACAGTTGATTTAAGTTCGGGCGATTTCAAGAAAGTTACTAAGGTTACCCCAATTCCCGAGCCGTCGAGCTTGACCATGTTGGTGTGGGCGGCAATCTCCTCGGCCACGTTGGCGGCAATTCGGCGAAAGCGCAGTTAGAAGACCAACACGGTTGTAGCAATCGGTTCCGGAAACCGGCGGCTCACGACATTACGACGTGATCATTTTCTAGGCCGTGAGCAGCGCAGTCAAGAGAGGATGACGTACCGGCACGAACGGATTAATCAGATGTCTCTACCACGGCATATGCGTCACGCCAGTTCAGCACGGCAGCCCGTGCGCGTACCGGCCGCCGCTTCGCTTTCCGGACGAGTAGATTAAATAGCTCGCCCAACGTTGGAACAGGAAGGACAACAGCGCTCGGCGGCAAGCGATGAATCAGCTCGAGCGCTTTATCTCGCATAACTCCACCGTTCGTTCCCTCGGCATAGGCCGAGCGCGCACCCTCTGCGGCCCGCTCATCCTCGACAATGGGCATGATCTTGGCAACAGGCTTGCCGTGACTTGTTACGATGACGCTTCGGCCCTTCTTCACAATCCGCAATAACTCCGAGAACCTGCGCTTCGCATCCGCCGCCGAAACTGCCTTTTCCATTGATTCCGCCCCGTGGTGATTTTCACCATACCGCAAGGGCTCTACTCTTTCTCCCACAACTCCGAAGCTATAAGCCCTCCCCAAGCCGTCCGCTGCCCCAGACAACGAAACCCACGCGCGCGAAAAATCGTTCGATATTCGGGCACCCTGCTCGTCTTGAGGCCCGTAGCGACCCGAAAAAACCAATACATAATCCGGATCAAAACGCCGCCCGCGATTCGCTGAATGCCGCGATCCGGCACGCGAAATTCCGATAGAATCCAACGCGCACCCGGCCGCGCTGCCGCGGCAATTCGCGCAACCAGCGCATCCAGATCGTCCTGCCTAAAGCAGTCCAGGAAAAAATGGCTCACGATCAGATCGTAGTCGCGCGGCAGATCCATCGTCCTTGCATCCGCCTGCCAAAAACGTATGCGGCCCTCGCCGGCCGTTTGTTGCTCGACCCGCCGCTTCGCCAGCGCTAACATGCGCGGGCTGAGTTCTACCGAATCGATAATGCCTTGTTTGTTGCGACCAAGGAACTCCGCGGTAAACCGGCCGTCGCCGTCGCCCAAAATCAAAATGCTGCGCGCATTCTCAACTTCGTCAAGGTACTCGCGCCGCCGCCGTTCGAGCGCCCGGCCAAAGGATAAGTACTCCAGCCATCGATAACAACGCGCGATCCGGTCACAATTCATTTCCCCAACGGAAAAATCAGCGCTATCAATGGAGTGCATAGGGCAAGATCAACCAACACACGAATCGCATGCAAAGGCAGATTGCGCCGCCAGACGGCAATCGCCGCCAGCGCGATTCCACTCGCCAGCGCCGCGCTGGAAAATCCCCCCGGCGCCAGAGTCATGTATCCGAACAGCGCAGACAGGCACGCGATCCCTGAGCCAATCAACGTAATATGGCGAGCCGCCCAGCGCGTCGATCGGCTCGGCGCGCTGTCTTGGCTCAACGTGTTCCGCTGCCATTCCCATGTCTCGATCGCCGAACAATTGATCCAGCAAAGCAGGAAAAACAAGAGCGCCGGCGCCCACAACGAATATATGCTCTTGTGGTTTGCGGTCCAGATCGCAAGGAATGTGCCGGACGTGAATAAACAGGCGACCACCAGCTCGCGCGGCCAGCGCGCACGCCATCCGGCTGGCAGCAGATGAATCACCCCGAAATAGGAGATCACCGGAACCGTCAACGCCAACCCCGCATAGAATGTCGACCGCCTCAGGATGCAATACGCCAGAGGAATCGTTATCGAGAGCAGGCAGAGCCCGGCCATCGACGCCATCCAAAGGTAGCGCCGGTAAAACATCTTCCGCGCCGGTTCCCATTCCCCCTGCAGCGGACGCAGAACGTCGAGCACCCGGTCGGCAACATACACGAGCCAAACGCATAAGCCGAGCACCAGCGGCTCACCCGCTCGAACGTGCGTACCCAAATCGCGCGTTAACAGAATCTGCCACAGCACCGCGACCAGAGGCGCATCCAGGCTCAAAAAATTAGGCCAGAGCCAAAGCCGCCTACCGAAATCGGTGGACGGCGCCTCGGAAGGCGGCGCGGTAGGGCCAATGCATTCGACCGCCACTCTTTCGATTTTAAGTGGCGCTTCAGATGTCTTCTGATATTGATTGTCCGATGGTGGATACTGCAGCTCCTGATGAACGTCCGCGCACCATACTGGAATCCGCCTTGCGATATGACCGCACCCAGGTCATTGTATTGCTGGTCCTGCTTCCGCTGATCTCGTGGATGTGGATCGTCATCATGGCGCGAGACATGTATGGCCCGATGAACGGCGCCGGCGCATGGATGATGACCGCGCAATGGGATGTACCACATTTATTGCTGCTCTGGGCAATGTGGGCGGTCATGATGACGGGAATGATGCTACCGTCCGCCTCACCAACGCTGCTCCTGTTCGGTGTCATCGCGCGACGATCCGTGCAAGAATCGGCAGCGCGCCGGATATACGCGCTAGCGGCCGGTTATCTAATCGTCTGGACCGTATTCAGCCTGGGCGCAACCGCGCTGCAGCGTGTGCTTGCCGCGCTCCTGCTTGTTTCGCCCATGATGGAAATCACCAATCCGGCAATCGGTGCAACGCTGTTGCTTATTGCCGGTGTGTATCAGCTAACGCCGATGAAGTACGCCTGCCTGCGGACGTGCCACTCCCCGCTTGGATTCTTGATGAGCCGATGGCGCAATGGCTTGTCCGCTGCGTTCCGTATGGGCCTCGAGCACGGCGCGTATTGCGTCGGTTGCTGCTGGGCGCTAATGCTGCTCCTGTTTGTTGGTGGCGTGATGAACTTAGCCGTCATCGCGGCGTTGACAGTATTTGTCGCATTTGAAAAACTAGCGCCGTTCGGCGTGCACGGGGCGCGGATAAGCGGTGTGCTCCTCATAGCGGCAGGCTTTTGGATGATTGTGCGCTAAGCCGCGTTATTAATTGACGCACTCGCGTTCCCGCAACCCGAGCAAGCGGAGGTGTTATGGCCGAAGTTCCTCGTTGGCATATCACTGGGGATTGGTTCGATACGTGCAACTGCAGTATTCCTTTTCCCTGTACCTTTGCCCAGCCGCCGACGACTTAGCCTCCTGGCGCGCTGAGATTCCCGGCAAGTTGACGTCCCGTGCAGAAGCGCTCAGCGGACCCACGACTCCACCGGGCAAGCGAGTGCAGGTATACAATGCTGGCGGTTGCGAAACAGGTCCGGGTGGCGTAGCTACTTACGGGAAAGCTACTGTGGACAGGGCTGACGCCTTCGGGTTCAAGTGGAATCGCACCGGCCGTTCGAGTAAGCATATAGGCTTCAATTGGTCGGGCTCCGACGCTTGAGCCTGCCAGCAATCGTTCACACCAAAACCAAAAAATTTTGCGGGTTCTTCCCGCCTGAATCCAAACCATTTACATCCCGAACCGAGAGCGCGGGAATCTCTATCCGGTTCCCCTGCATGCTACCGTTCGCCCAGGCTCGCTGCGGGCTTCCAAAATCTCTAACGCGGGCCATCCCTTTTTAAGGAGCCTTTCTCATGACCGCCCGATCCATCCGCCGCGCCTTGGAGCGCAAGCAGAAGAAACTGGCCCGCAAGGCCGAGCGCCAAAATCTGCTCCTCAATACCGCCGCCGCCGCCGCTCCGGTTCCATTTGACATCCACCCCTCTATGGAGGAAGAGACCGAGATCGAGACCGCCGTCTCTCCTGCCCGCCTCGCGGCCAAATCTTCCCCGAATGGGGTGAGAACCGCGTTAACCGGCCGCACCGTCCGGCTGCCCTCCAAGGACGTCTCCGAATACGAACGCCACCTCGCCGCCTACGCCGAAGAATTCGCGCCCGTCGGTTTACTCGAAACGAATCTCGTACAATCCATCGCCGATACCGACTGGCGTCTGCGCCGCATCCCGCGCTCGAATCGGCTCTGTTCGCCAAAGGCCGCGTCGAATTCGCCGAGCTGTTCAACGAACAGGACCTGGCCACCCGCCCGCACCTGATCGACGCCCGCGTATGCACAAGCAACAGCAGGAGATCCCCGGCGAATGGGTTCGTTTTTTCAAATCCGGAAATCGAACATGTGATGCTGCCCCAGAATCGCAGCCATGAGCCCGCGCCCCTAACCACTGCTCCCGGCTCCTGTCTCTTGGCTCCTTTGTCCCTAACTCCTCCTTATTGACAGCCGCCCGGCATTCAGGTATTTCTAAACTGGTCAGTTTTCTGACACAGAGTTTCACATTATGAAACTCCCCGTATGACCGCAACTGTTTACCGAGTCCAAGTTATCGATCGCGCCCTCTCTATCGTCAATCTCCTCGCATCGAGCGACCATTCGCTCGGCGCCTGCGAAGTGGGAGAAAAACTCGACCTGAATAAGAGCACCATTCATCGCCTCCTTGCCGTGCTCGAGCATCATCGCTACGTCGAGCGCGATATTCTGTCTGGAAAATATCGGCTGGGGTTGAAGTTGGCCGAGTTAGGCAACATCGCTCTTTCCCGCTTCGATTTGCAATCCGCCGCCCGGCCGTTTGTCGAGCGGCTGGTCGAGGAAACTGGCGAAACGGCGCACCTCGGTATTCTGCAGCAGAACGAAGTCATTTCGCTCGTCAATGTCGAGACGCAGCATTCGGTGCGCACTCCCTCGACCGTCGGCCGCCGCAGTCCGATTCATTGCACGTCGCAAGGCAAACTGCTCCTGGCCTTTCAGTCGCCGGTGCAGATCGATCAAATCCTGCGCGGCTACCGCTTTTCCGAATTCACCAAAAAAACCATTCGTCACAGCGGCGCCTATCGCAACGAGCTTGCGAAGGTGCGCCAGCTCGGTTTCGCCGTCGATGACGAAGAATTTGAAGAAGGGTTGCGCTGCATCGGCGCGCCCGTTCGCGACCACACTGGCAAGGTCGTCGCCGCCATCAGCATCGCCGGACCGACGTTTCGCATCACACCCGAGCGGCGATCTCTTTTGATTGAAAAGGTCATTACCGCGGCGCGCGATTTGTCCGCCGTCCTCGGCTGCCATCGCGCCGTTCCATCTGTCTTATGAATCAAGTCACTCTTACAGTTCCCGCCGGCGCGGCAGAGGCCGCCATTCTCACTGGCCCCGCGCAAACCTTTCTGACGGAAATGTCCGCCCGCTTCGAGCCGGTTCGATTGCAGCTCCTGGAGCGCCGGAAAGCCCGCGCCGCGGCCCTCCGCGCCGGCAAGAATTACGATTTTCTGGAAGAGACCGCTTCCATACGCGCCGGTGATTGGAAGGTCGCGCCCATCCCGCCCGATCTGCTGGATCGCCGTGTCGAAATCACCGGCCCCGTGGACCGCAAGATGATCATCAACGCGCTGAACTCCGGAGCCAACGTCTTCATGGCGGATTTGGAGGATTCCAATTCCCCCACCTGGCGAAATAATCTCGAAGGCCAGCTGAATCTCCGCGATGCGGTCCGGCGCGAGATCTCACTCGATACACCCGAAGGCAAATCCTATCGACTGAATTCCAAAACGGCCGTTTTGTTCGTGCGCCCGCGCGGCTGGCATCTGGTCGAAAAACATTTTCTGATTAACGGCGCGCCGATTTCCGGCTCGCTGTTCGACTTTGGTCTCTTCTTCTTCCACAACGCCAAGGAGCAACTGGCGCGCGGCACTGGCCCCTATTTTTATTTACCGAAACTCGAAAGCCATCTGGAAGCGCGTCTGTGGAATGACGTCTTCCACTTTGCGCAGGATTACCTAGGTATCCCGCGCGGCAGCATCCGCGCCACCGTGCTGATCGAAACCATCGCCGGCGCGTTCGAGATGGATGAAATTCTCTATGAGCTGCGCGAGCATTCCGCCGGCCTCAACTGCGGCCGCTGGGATTACATCTTCAGCTTCATCAAAAAATTCAGCCACGCCTCCGACCGCATTCTTCCCGATCGCGCCCAGGTCACCATGACACGGCACTTCCTCAAGTCTTACGTCGATCTGTTGATCCAGACTTGCCACCGCCGCGGTATCCACGCCATGGGCGGTATGGCAGCGCAAATTCCCATCAAGAGCGACGCGGAAGCCAATAAAATTGCCCTTGAAAAAGTACGCGCCGACAAACTTCGCGAAGTGCAGGCCGGCCACGATGGCACCTGGGTCGCGCATCCCGGCTTGGTTGCCGTAGCCAAAGCAGTCTTCGATGAGCACATGCCCGGGCCCAACCAAATTTCCCGCTTGCGGGAAGACGTCCACGTCACTGCTACCGATCTGCTCCAGGTCCCCGTCGGCGAGATCACGCAAGCCGGTCTCGAGCTGAACATCGATGTCGGCATTCAATATCTCGAGGCGTGGCTGCGCGGCAATGGCTGCGTACCGATCTACAACTTGATGGAAGACGCCGCCACAGCGGAGATTTCCCGCGCTCAACTCTGGCAATGGGCCAAGTACGGCGCCCGGATGGACGACGGCACCCCCATTACCGTCACTACGGTGGTCGCGGCCATTCCCAAGGTGCTGGAAAAACTCAAACAGCGCATCGGCGAAAAAGCATTCTCGTCCGGCCGTTTCGATCTGGCGGCGCGCATGTTCCAGGAGATGACGGCCAGTGAGGAGTTTCCTGAATTCCTCACCATTCCGGCGTACCAGCACATCGCTTGACCTAATGGAACTCAACCGCCGCGAATTCGTTGCTTTGCCCATTGCTTTGCCCATTGATTTGTCACGACCGGCGGCTGCTCTAAATGCTTTCGGTGCGCCGTCCGGCGGCGTTCCCTGGCACCAGCGAATTCGCCGCGTCGGACAGATTAACATGACCGAGCACGACCCGGTCTCGCTCGACGTGGAACAGTGGGCCGATTACTGGGCCGGCCTCAAAGTGAATGCCGTGCAGATCAGTGTGACCGGCATTCTCGCCTTCTACCCATCGAAAGTGCCCTTTCATCGTCACGGCAAGTTTTTAGGTGATCGCGATTTCTTCGGCGAGTGCTGCAGCGCAGCCAAAAAGCGCGGTATCCGCGTGCTGGCACGCATGAGTCCCGATCTCGAATGGGAAGAGGCGTTAGAGCCACATCCCGAGTGGTTCGAGCGCAACGCGCAGGGCAAGCCCATCGCTCACACCGAAGAGCCGAAGCTCTATCGCACCTGCATGTTCACGCCGTATTTCACTGAGCACATTCCGGCCATCATGCGCGAGGTGAACTCTCGTTACGACATCGACGGTATTTACACCAACGGCTGGCCGCCGCTCGGCCGTCTTCCCGTCTGCCACTGCGAGCAATGCAAAAAACTGCCGCCCGCCGGCTCCATCGATTATTGGGACAAGTTCAGTGCGCGTGTTCTCGAACTTTGGGATTTGTACGATGGCATCGCCAAAGAGAAAAAGGCCGAAAATCTCTATTTCGGAAATCTGGGCGGCGCCATCCACTGCACCGCCAATATGAAAACTCTGGGCGAAAAGACGTATTGGTTCAATTGCGACAACCAAGGCCGCGGCGGCCTCGACACGCCTATTTGGGGCTGTGCGCTGCAAGGCCGCGTGTGCAATGCGGTGATGAAAGGCAAGACCAGCACGAACGTCACCGCGGCCTGGTCCACCGGCCCGGTGCGCTGGCGCAATGTATCGAAGTCGCCCGAAGAAGCCGAAATGTGGATGGGCGAAACCGTCGCCAGCGGCATGGTGCCTTGGTATCACTTCATCGGCGGCGAGAACGGACTGGGCGAAGACCGCCGTTGGCAGAAAACCGGCCACACCTATTTCAATTGGCTGGCTCGCCACGAACGGCACTTCTTTAACAAAAGCCCGATTGCGAATCTCGGCGTTGTGATGGGCCAGCGCACTCATCTCTTCTATAAACCGCCTTCGTCGGGCCCTTCGCCAGGCGGTGTCCAGCAGTACATCGACGGCCTGTATTACGCGCTCCTCGAAGGACGGTTTCTATTCGACTTCGTTCACGAAGACGATCTAGGGCCGGAAACGCTGAAGAAATACAAAGCCCTGATCCTGCCGAACACCGCGCTTTTGAGCGATGAGCAATGCCGCCAGTTGCAGGCATATGCGGACTCCGGCGGCTCGCTGCTCGCCACGTTTGAAACCAGCATGTACACCGAACGCAACCAGCGCCGCCAGAACTTCGGACTGGCCGAAGTATTCGGTATCCAGAAAGCGGGCGACATCATCGGTACGAACGGCAACGGTTTCTACGCCCGCATCGAACAAAAACATCCGATCCTCGAAGGCTTCACCGACACTAACTGGATTCCCGGTTCCGAATTTCGCCTCCCGGTAAAACCAGTCGGCAAGCCGGTCTTGTCCGTCGTGCCCGGCTACGTGGCGTATCCTCCGGAGCTGTCCTATCCGACGCAGCCGCATACCGATGAACCCGCGGTCGTGGTGCGCGAGCGCGGCTCGAGCCGTCGCATCTACTTCTCCGGCGATATCGAGCGCACCATGTGGAGGTCGGGCCATACCGATCTGAACCACCTGCTGCAAAACACCGTGCGCTGGCTGCTCGCCGGTGACGCACCCGTCACTGTCGAAGGCTCAGGAGTGATCGAAACGTTCGCCTGGGAAACCGAACCGGGGTTTGCCGTGCATGTGCTGAACTACACGAATCCGGCCATGCATCGCGGCTGGATTCGGGAATTCTTTCCGATCGGTCCGCAAAAAGTTCGCATGCGGCTGCCCGCCGGGCGTCGCATCAACCGTGTGGAGTTGTTACGCGCCGAGACCGATATTCCCTTCCGCCTGGCAAACGGCTCCATCGAGTTCACCATTCCCAAAGTCGTAGATTATGAGGTGGCCGCTCTGTCATGACTCGCCGTACACTCCTGGCGCTCGCAGGCGCCGCACCCCTGAGCCGCGGCCTGGCAAAAGCTGCCGAGGCCAAAAAACAAATTAAGATTACGGGCATTGAAACGGACCTGCTGCGTCTGCCTCCGGCGCAATTCACCGGCGACGCCATCCACGATTTCGGCGCAGCGTCCGGCGGCGTGGTGCTGCGCATCAAAACCGATGCCGGAATCACCGGTTGGGGCTACAGCAATTTCGCCATGATCGAAGGCGCGCCGCGTGTTGTCCAAACGATTCTCGAGCACGAAGTCAAACCCGTACTGGTCGGACAGGACCCGGCGTTTCCCAAAAAGATCCGCGCCGATCTCTGGCGCGCGCTCGAATATCAGGGCGTGCAGGGTATTACCCAATTCGCCATGTCGGTGGTCGATATCGCCGTCTGGGACATTCTCGGCAAGGCCGCGGGACTTCCTGTTTATAAGATGCTCGGCGCGGTGCGCGACCGCATGCCCGTCTACGCTATGTGCGGTTGGTATCGCGAAAACGATAAAGACCATTCGCAATACAAACGCACCATTGACGAAACCCTCGGCATGGGCTATCGGGCTTTCAAAGTGAAGGTCGGCCGCTATTCGTTGGACGACGATGTGGAGCGGATCGAATTCGGGCGCAAGACTGCCGGTAAAGATATTCGCATTCTGGTCGATGCGAACCAGGCCTTCAATCGCGTGGAAGCACTGCGCCGCGGACGCGTCTACCAGCAACTCGGCTGCTTCTGGTACGAAGAGCCGCTGCCGCCCTGGGATCACGAAGGCTATGCGGAATTGACGCAAGCGCTCGATATGCGCATTGCCACCGGCGAAAACGAATACAACAAGCACGCCTTCATGGATCTTCTGTTGAAGAAAGGCGCCGATGTCGTTCAGCCCGACAACCGCCGCGCCGGCGGACCCACGGAATGGATGGAAATTGGCGCTATTTCCGACGGCTTTGGCGTCGAGTTGGCAAGCCACGGCGGCGGACCTGCCAACCTGAATATTCTATGCGCGATTCCGAACGCCATCTACATGGAATCGGGCGGCAAGCAGAAAATTATCAACGGCGAAGTGCTCGCCCCCGAGGCGTCCGGCATGAGCAGCGAAGTCCAGGCGGATTTCATCGCCAAACACAAAGTTACATAGCTCATTTATGGATAGAAGATCGTTTTTACAAAGCGCTGCGGCCGGAGCACTAACAGTGCAGGCCAGCGCACAGCCGCCCGGATCTGCGAAGACGATCGGCATCCAAATCGGCTCCATCTCGTTTCTCGATGAAGGAACGGAAAAGGTGCTCGATATCCTGCAGGAAAAAGCCTGCGTCAACACGCTTTTCCTCGCGACGTTCACTTATGGCAACGGGATCGCGAGCCGCATGATTCCAGGCCATCCGTTTCCCGATCACGGCGTGCAGGCATACGACACTAAATTTCATGGCGGCAATTATGCTAACCCGCACCTGCAGTACTACAAGAATACGGTCATTAAAGATGTTAAGGCGCCCGATCATGGCAACATCGACATTCTTGAAGAGGTCATTCCCAAAGCCAAAAAGCGCGGTGTGAAGGTATACACCTGGAGCGAGGACGTGTGGCGCACCGACGTGCCAAACGTCGAGAAGATTCAGGAACGCGACCTCTATGGCCGCAATGCCCGCACGGTTTGCTTCAACAATCCCGATCATCACAACTTCCTGCTCGGATTGATGGAGGACTTCACCCGCTCCTATGACATCGATGGCATCATGTGGGGCTCGGAGCGCTACGGAGCGTTCGGGAACATGGTGGAATCGGTGCACAACCGCAACGGCAACGATCCTTCACGTGTCACTTGCTTCTGCCAGTTCTGCCAAGCCAAGGCCCGCAAGCGCGGCATTAATGTCGATCGGGCGTTTGAAGGTTTTAAAGCTTTAGAGACTTGGGTCCGTTCCTGCCGTGGCGGTACTCGTCCGACTGACGGCTACTATGTGACGCTGTGGCGCGTGTTGTTCCGCTATCCAGAAATTCTTGCCTGGGAAACTATGTGGAACGACAGCGTTCATGAAACCTACGATGCGATCTACAAACTCGTAAAAGGCATAAAGCCGCAAATGCAGGTCGGCTGGCATGTCTGGCATGCACACAGCTTTTCGCCATTTTTCCGGGCGCAAACCGATATCCAGGAACTCAGCAAGTATTCCGACTACTTGAAAATGACTGTCTACCACAACCTCGGCGGCACTCGCATGGAGACGTATATGACCAGCCAGCGGAACACCGTCTACGGCGACATGCCGATTGAGGAAGCGCTCCAATTTGAATACCGCATCATGAACTATCGCGAGCGCGGCTACGAAGAGCTGCCCTACACGGGCTTATCTCCCGACTACGTTTATCGCGAGACAAAGCGCTGCGTAGACGACGCCAAGGGGACAAAGACCCAGATCTGGCCCGGCATTGATGTGGACATTTCAAACATGGATGTGCGCTTTAGCCAATGCACACCGCCTGTGGTGAAAGAAGTCACCAAAGCCGCCTATCGTGGCGGCGCGCAAGGCCTCGTCATTTCGCGGAAATATTCCGAGATGAAGTTAGCTAACCTGGCGGCCGTCGGCGACGCTCTCCGGGAGATGAAGGTCGTATAGTGGCGGCGCTGTTTCTGCTTTTCGCGAGCCTGCTCACCGGAGTAATTGACATCCATGCGCATTGCGCGCCCGATAGCGTGCCGCGAGCCATTGATGCGATCGATCTCGCCAAGCTTGCCAAAGCGCGGGGCATGCGTGGATTGGTTCTCAAGAATCATTGGGAGCCTACCGCATCCGTGGCCTATCTCGTCCGAAAGGAAGTACCGGGCATCGAAGTATTTGGCGGAATCGATTTGAACCGGAGCGTCGGTGGAATGAATCCTGAGGCCGTGGAGCACATGGCGAAAATCACCGGCGGCTGGGGCCGTTTTGTCTGGATGTCTACCTTCGATTCGCAGGCGCAAATCCGTTTCGACAAAGAGAACCGGCCGTTCGTTGCCGTTTCGCACAAGGGACAATTGCTGCCCGAAACCAAAAGCGTGATTGCGATGATCGCCAAGTATCACCTCGTTCTGGCAACCGGTCACAACACGCCCGAAGAAGATTTGCTTTTGATTCGTAATGCTCGGGCACAAGGAGTACGGAACATTGTCGTCACGCATGCCATGATGGCGCCCATTCATATGTCTATTCCTCAGATGAAAGAGGCGGCGGGTTTAGGCGCTTTGATCGAATTCGTATACAACGGGCTAATCGGCCACTATAAAGAATTTACCTTCACCGATTACGCCCGAGCTATCCGCGCGGTTGGCCCGGAGCACTGCATTTTATCGAGCGATATGGGGCAGCCTGCCAATCCATCCCACCCGGATGGGCTGCAGCTCTTTTTTGAAGGACTGAAAAAGGCCGGCATCACGGATGCCGAAATCGCCGTGATGGCGAAACAGAATCCGGCGCGGCTGCTTGGGCTGGCGCCATTTCAATAAATTTTAGAAAGGCTTCATTTAATGGACAGAAGATCGTTTTTGCAAAGTACCGTGGCCGGAGCGCTTGCAGCAGCAAGCGTGAACGCGCAACAAGCATCCCCTCGCCGGACGATTGGTATTCAAATCGGCGCAGTCTCGTTCGCCGACGAAGGCGTCGAGAAGGCGCTCGATACGTTACAGCAGTCGGCGTCTGTAAATACTCTTTTCCTGGCGACGTTTACTTATGGCCGCGGCATCGCGGGCAGACAAGTGCCCGGACAGCCTCTGCCGGACCACGGGAAACAAGAGTACGATACCGGATCGTTTTACGGCGGGAGCTACACGGCCATTCATCCCGAGTATTACAAGGACACGGTTTTCCGCGACTTCCGCGCTCCCGACCTGGGTAAATACGACGTGCTTGAAGAAGTCTTGCCGGCGGCTCGCAAGCGCGGCATCAAAACGATCTGCTGGTTCGAGGACGTCTTTCGCAAAGACCTGCCGAATATCGATAAGCTTCAGGAGCGCGAGCTGTCTGGCAATCCTGCAACCACGCTTTGTTTCAACAATCCAAACTACCGGAATTTCTTGCTCGCCATTGTCGAAGACTGGTCGCGCTCGCACCCGATCGATGGCATTATGTGGGGATCGGAGCGCCAGGGCGCGTTCTCTAACGCGCTCAGCGCCAGTCATGGCCGGTCCGATCCGGACAAAATCACTTGCTTCTGCCAATTCTGCCAGGCCAAAGCCAAGCAGAGAGGCATCAACGTGGAGCGCGCTCGCGCCGGCTTCCAGGAACTCGTGAAATTTGTGCATGCCGGCCGCGCTCATCAGCGCCCGGTGGATGGATATTACGTCACGCTATGGCGCTTGATGCTACGCTATCCGGAACTGCTCGCCTGGGAAATGTTGTGGACCGATAGTCTGCGTGAAACCTATGCCGCAATCCATCAGAAGGTTAAGCAAGTAAATCCGTCGCTGGGAGTCGGCTGGCACATCTGGCACAACAATTCGTTCAATCCGATCTATCGCGCGGAACAGGACCTTGCGGAGATTTCTAAATATTCCGATTTCCTCAAGATCGTGATGTATCACAACTGCGCCGGCGAGCGCATGGCGCGTTACATCGATCATGTACACGATTCGATCTACGGCGACGTGCCCGAGCAGGAATTGCTCGACTTTCACTATCGCGTGATGAATTATGAGGAGAAGAGCCTGGCGCAAATTCCTGAGACCGGTTTTTCGGCGGATTACGTGTCGCGCGAGACCAAGCGTGCGCGGGCCGGCCTGGCGAATAGCGCCACCAAACTTTGGCCCGGGCTCGATATCGATATCCCCACTGCCGCCGACCACAGTAAATCGACCCCAGAAGGAACCAAGCAAGCCGTCCTCGCGGCCATTCACGGCGGCGCGGACGGTGTGCTGCTCTCGCGCAAGTATTCGGAAATGAAACTCGCGAATCTGAGGGGCGCGGGAGCCGCCCTGAAGGAGGCAAACTGGGCCTAAGCGAAAACGGGTATCCTGAGGACGAGGAGTAAGCACCATGAAAGCTGGGATCGTCGCCCTCCTGGGAGCGTGCATCGCCATGGCTCAAACCGCCCCCGGAGTACATCCGCGCACCAGGCCCGGTGACTATGCTGCGGTTGCACAACGCAAAACAGCCACCTACGCAGCCTCCGTCCTTTCTGCCGATCAAGTAAAACATATTTTCCCCATCGACATCAGCAAGACATATTTAGTATTTGAAGTTGCTTGCTATCCGTCGCAGGCAAACGAAATCGAACCGAATAATTTCTTGATCGCTGGAAAGGATTCGGAACTAGTCCACCCTGCTGATGCCACGACCGTCGCATCGGTGATACAGCAAAAGAATTCCCCACGGCCGCATTCCAATAGCCAGGCGGTTTACACCTCAGCAAGTGTTGGCTATGAGAGCGGCACAGATCCATACACCGGCCGTCGTGCCCACGGCGTGTACACCGGCGCGGGTGTCGGTGTCGGTCCCGCCGATCCAGGCTATCCGTATCCCCTCCCTCCCGGCGTGACCCCGCAGGATCGCGAGACTTTAGAACAGGAACTGGATCGCAGAGCGCTTCCGCAGGGAAGTTTTACGAAACCGGTGGCAGGGTTCCTTTACTTCCCGCTCAAGGCAATTAAAAAGAAGTCGAGCGGCACTTACGATTTACAGTATTTGAGCGATACGACCGGCAAGGTTCTTCTCCAAGTACCTGTAAAAAGCCACTAAGGCGAATTTGGAGCCGGGAGCGAGGATCGAACTCGCGACCTCAAGATTACAAATCTAGCGCTCTACCAACTGAGCTATCCCGGCAACTGGGATTTGGATTAGACTGCCAGTTCCGATTGTATCGGAAGCGTCGGCGGCGGCTCCAAGGTACTTTCGCCAACCTGTTGACGCCACAGCGCGTAATATAAGCCGGTCTCCTGGATCAGTTGCGCGTGCGTGCCCTGCTCAACGATACGGCCTTTCTCGAGCACGTAGATGCGCTCTGCGTGCATTACGGTCGAAAGCCGGTGCGCTATGAGAATGGTCATTACGTCCGCGCGCTCGCCGACTTCCCGGATAGTGCGCGTGATTTCTTCTTCGGTTAAAGAATCGAGCGATGACGTCGCTTCGTCGAAGACCAACAGCCGCGGCCGTCGCAAAAGCGCGCGGGCAATGGAGAGGCGCTGCTTTTCGCCGCCCGAAACTTTTACGCCGCCTTCGCCGATTACCGTATCGAGTCCTTTATCGGCGCGCGCGAGCAGAGAATCCGCCGCGGCGCGATGCAGCACTTCGAGGCATTCTTCATCAGTCGCGTCCGGCCGGACAAACAGCAGGTTTTCGCGGATCGAGCCCGAGAATAGCTGCGTATCTTGTGTAACGAAGCCGATCTGAGCCCGCAACTCTTCGGGATCGATATTCCGGGAATCAATGCCGTTGTACCGGACAACACCGTCCTGCGGATGATACAGCCCGACGAGCAGTTTGACTAACGTTGTCTTCCCTGCTCCGGATGGGCCGACGAAAGCGACGGTTTCGCCGCGCGACATTTGAAAACTGACGTTGCATAAGGCCGGCCGGGTCGCCGTCCGATGCTGAAATTTGACCGATTCGAACTCGAGTGCGCCCAGGTTTCCCAACGGCTGGGCGTCTACCGGTTTGGGCTCCGGCGGAATGTCGAGAATCTCCTCGAGGCTCTGCATCGAGGCTTCCGTCTCGCGGTAAATGTTTATGAGATTTCCCAACTCTTGCAGTGGGCCGAAGATGAAGAACGAATAGATAAAAAGCGAGAAGAACTGGCCGACCGTGATGCGCTGCGTGAAGATCAAATAGAGCATCAGGAAAAGAATCGACGTGCGCAACAGATTGACACAGGTTCCCTGAATGAAGCTCAGGCTTCGCAGATAGCGCACCTTCTTCAATTCGAGTTGGAGAATTTTTTCAGTCGTGCCGTTCAAGCGGCTTACTTCCTGCCGCGCGAGCCCCAATGTTTTGACAAGCTCGATATTGCGAAGCGATTCAGTCGTTGAGCCGGCCAGCGCCGCTGTCTCGCCAACGATAGTTTTCTGAATGCGTTTGATGCGGCGGCTTAATACGGAACTGATCCCGCCGAGCACCGGAATCGTTAGCAGAAAGACGGGCGCGATGATCCAACTGACCTTCAGCGCATAGACGGTGACAAAGATGATCCCGACGAGCGAAGTAAACAGGATATTAATAAAGGACGTGATGAAACGTTCGACATCATTGCGTACCTTCTGCAGCTTTCCGAGCGTTTCGCCGCTCCGCTGATCTTCAAAGACCGCGTAAGGAAGTGAAAGAGACCGCTCCACGCCGTCCGCGTAGATTTGCGAGCCGGTCTGCTGGGTGATGACATTGACGTAGTAATCCTGAAAATTCTTAGCGACGCGCGAGACAAATGCCACACCCACGGCGGCGGCCAGCAGCAGGCTGACGCCGTTCAAGAATTGCTGGGTCGTGTATTGGTGAAACTTCGTGGCATAGCCGTCGATGATGTAGCGGAAAATGAACGGATCGAGAAGGGAAAAAATCTGATTCACGGCCGCCAGCAGTAACGCCAGCGCGACGTACCGCCAGTGCTTCTTCAGGTATTGAAGCAATAAAACCATGCAAGATCCTCTTTGGATGCTACGGCTGTATCCTTTGATTCTGCCTGATAGCATGTGGCGGTGCGCATCCGAGTTTCATTGGCCGCCTTATTCCCTGGTCTGGTTTGGAGTTGTTTCGGCCAGGCAATCCCAAAGCCAGCCATTCCCGTAAATTACGACGAAGCGCTGGTTGGAACTTATCAACTGCCGGACCCGTTGGTTCTTGCCAATGGCAAGCCGGTGCGCGACGCTAAAACCTGGTACAAGAGGCGCCGTCCAGAATTGGTGCAGCTTTTCGAGACCAATCAATACGGGCGGTGTCCGGGCAAGCCCAAGGAATTGTCGTTCGACGTATTCGACAAAGGTACGCCGGCGTTCGCTGGCAAGGCGATCCGGAAACAGATCGAGATTCATTTTTCGCCGCAAGCCTCGGCGCCGAAAGCGGACCTTGCGATGTACCTGCCAGCGGATGCCAGGAAGCCGGTCCCTTTGTTGCTCTATATCAGCTTTTCCGCCAATTCCACCACGATCGAAGATCCCGGCTTGCGTCCGGGCGAAATCTGGAATCGGGAGAAGAAGAGAGTGCCGGCAAGTGAAGGCAGACGATTTGGAACTCTCAAAGTGGAGGAATTCCTTCGCGCGGGTTTTGGAATTGCAACGATTTATTACGGCGATATCGAACCGGATTTCGCCGGCGGCGAGCGCTTCGGAGTTCGGGGATTGTTCCTGAAGCCTGGGCAGACGGAACCGGCGTCCGACGAATGGGGCGCGATCGCGGCGTGGGGCTGGGGTCTGAGCCGTGCGATGGATTATCTCGAAACGGATTCGGGAGTCGATTCCAAGCGAGTGGCCATCGCAGGCGTCTCGCGGCTTGGGAAGACCGTATTGTGGGCCGGCGCTCGGGATACGCGTTTTGCGATGGTGATCGCCTCCTGCTCAGGTGAGGGCGGCGCGGCTTTGAGTCGCCGCAACTACGGCGAGACAGTGAAGAATCTCAACGTCCATTTCCCGTACCAATTTGCGGAAAATTATCAGAAGTTCGGCGACCACGTCGATCAACTACCGGTTGACTCCAATCTTCTGCTCGCGCTGATCGCACCGCGGCCTCTCTATTTGAGCACTGGCAGCGAGGACCGCTGGTCCGATCCGAAAGGCGAGTTTCTAGCAGCGGTAGCCGCCGGGCCGGTATATAAACTTCTCGGGAAAGAAGGGCTGGATACCGATCAAATGCCTGCGGCTGGAGAGCCCATCATGCACACGATTGGATTTCATATGCATGCCGGCGGGCATGGCGCCACGCCCTACGACTGGGAGCAATATCTGAAGTTCATGAAACTGCATTTCGACATTTCTCCGTAGGAGCCACGGCGATGCTAGCCTAGGCAGATGCTTCGAGTGTTTCTCCTGCTTCCGGGGCTGTTAGTAGCTCAGACGACTACACCACCAAAATCGGCACCACGCAAGCCGCCTGTTAAGGCGACGGCACGTCCGGCCGCCAAAACCCAGCCGCGAACCGCGCAGCCTTCCGCACCCACTATGACAACCGACGAAGAAAAAACGATCTACGCGCTAGGCCTTTCGATTGCCCGCTCCCTTTCTCCATTCGACTTGTCGCCGCATGAACTGGCCATCGTGCAGCAAGCCATGAAAGATGCGGCAGCGGGTAAGCCCGCGCTGGAGTTGAACACTTGGGGACCAAAGATTCAGGGACTAGCCGAATCGCGCAGCGCTAAAGTTACCGAACGGGAAAAGGCCAGTTCTAATGCTTATCTTCAGAAAGCGGCTACCGAGCCCGGCGCGGTGAAAACAGCTTCCGGTTTGATATACCACGAACTGCGGGCTGGTACCGGACCGTCCCCGCTTGCGACGGATCGGGTAAAGGTCCATTATCGCGGCACGCTGGTCAACGGCACCGAGTTCGATAGCTCCTACAGCCGCAATGAACCAGCGGAATTTGCTCTGAACGGCGTGATCCGCTGCTGGACGGAGGGCGTGCAAAAGATGAAAGTAGGCGGCAAAGCAAGGTTGGTCTGCCCGTCGGATCTGGCTTACGGCGACCAGGGCCGGCCCTCGATTCCCGGTGGTGCAGCGCTCATTTTTGAGATCGAGCTTTTGGAGATCGCCGGTAAAACGGCACCCTAACTCAGCGCGGCCGAGCTATAAATCGGTACCCAATTCCGCGAACAGTCAACAGATGCCGCGGCTTGGTTGGATCGTCTTCCATGTAGCGCCGCAGACGGACGATAAAGTTGTCGATGGGTCGTGTATCCGTGTTCTCCTGTAAGCTCCACACGTTTTGGAGCATTGCTTTGCGAGAGACAGCTTTGCCTTCGTGCTCGATCAAATAGCGCAGGAGACCGGCTTCCATCAGAGTGAGGCGGAAGATGCGGCCGTTAACATGCAATTCGAGCGCATCGAAATCGACCGTCTTATCGGCGGCGCTGCCGAAGGTGTAGACGTCCGTTTTCTTGGGCGACTGTGTTCCGTTCGACGCAGTTTCCAGCCAGGCGCGCCTGCGGAGAAGGCCGCGTATTCTGGCGATCAGAATCGCTAATTCGAACGGCTTGGTCAGGTAGTCGTCGGCACCGGCTTCGAAACCACGCAGCACATCTTGCGCGTGTCCACGCGCGGTCAACATGAGAGTGGGAATGAATAAGCCGGTTCGCCGCATTTCGGCGATGACCTCAAAGCCGTTTTTTCTGGGGAGCATCACATCAAGAATGACGACGTCGAATTCAGGATCTGCAGAGAGCCTCTCAAGCGCCTCCTCGCCGGTCTCGACTACTTCAACTTGATAGCCCTCGGCTTCGAGGTTAAAGCGCAGACCCTCGCTGAGATGCTGTTCATCCTCTACCACCAGAACGCGGCTCATTTCAGGATCGGCAATTCCAGCACAAATGTGCTCCCGCGCCCAAGGCCTTCGCTCTCGGCCCAAGCGCGGCCTCCGTGCCGCTTGGCGACGGAGCGCACGATGAAGAGACCCAGACCGGTCCCTTTCAGCCGGGTAGCGAGAGGACCGGGAATGCGGTAAAAGCGTTGAAAGATTCGCTTTAACTCCGTTTTGGGAATGCCGGCGCCTTCATCCCGAACGCGAAGCGCGACAAACTTGCCCTCCAGCGGTTCGGCTTCGACAGTGACTTTGATATTGCTGCCGGAATACTTGACGGCGTTATCCAGAAGATTCAAAACCGCGGCTTGTACTTCGTCGGGGTCGCCTCGAATGCTGATGGCCGGGCCCCGCACGTAGTGGAGACAATCCGGGGACAGTTTATGGAGAACGCGAGCCCGCGTCATACAGTCCTCCACCAACGAATGCAAATCAATGGTCGAGACGTGGACGATGCGGCGGGAGGCGCGCATGCGGCCGGTCCGGAGAACCTGCTCGACAGTAGACAGAAGCCGATCGCTATCGGCAAGCATGGTCGTATAGAACTCCTGACGCCGGTTCTCGTCCACGCTGCGCGACTGGAGCGTTTCCAGATAAAGCCGGATGGAAGCGATGGGAGTTTTGAGTTCGTGTGTTACCGCGTTGATGAAAGCATCGTGCTGCTCATTGCGGCGGATTTCGCGGACCAGAAAGGTTGTGTTCAGGACGACGCCGCTGATAACGAAAGCCAACACCACCACGCCGAAAAAGACCAGAATTCCGGTATGCCAATTGAGGAGAACCCAGCCTACGTAGAGAAGGAGGCTGAAGGTGACGATACCGGCGCCCAGGGCGATGAAGAATGCGATGGACCTCTTGCGGCCCGCAACAACCATGAATCCAGATTACGCCGTCTAAAAAAGCGAAGGACTAAGCCGCTTTACGATTGGCGCTGGCCTCATTTAGGCCGGCGCTCTGCACAGCTTTCGCCAAGCCGATGCGGCGCAGGACCTTAAGCGTGAGCCAGGACGGATCGAATTCATACCAGGCCAAGCCGTGCCGGGCGGAAGTCGGATGCGCGTGGTGGTTATTGTGCCAGCCTTCGCCGAAGGTGAGCAGCGCGACCCACCAGTTATTGCGGGAATCGTCGCGGGTGGCAAAACGGCGTCCGCCCCACATGTGAGTAGCCGAATTGACCAGCCAGGTGGCATGCAATCCGAAAACGACACGCACGCAAATGCCCCACAGAAACATGGGCCATCCGCCGATGGCATAGAGAGCAGCTCCGAGAACTAAAAGCGGCAGCCAGTGATACTTGTTGAGCCAAACGTAAAAGCGCTGTCTGCCCAGATCGGGGGCGTATTTGGAGACAATACCCGTCAACTTATCGAGCGACTCTCCGAAAAGGATCCAGCCGACATGCGCCCACCACATGCCATCGCGAGGGGAATGAGGATCGCCGTCGTGGTCAGACTTTTGGTGATGGATGCGATGGGTAGCGACCCAGGTGATCGGTCCGCCTTCAAGCGTGAGGCTGCCGCAAATCGCAAGAAAGTATTCGAGGAGCCGCGGTGTTTTGTAGGAGCGATGGGTGTGCAGGCGATGATAACCCAAACTGATACCGAGGCCGGTGGCCACCCAATAGAGGAAAACGGCGACTGCCAGATTTCGCCAACTGAAGACGAAAAGTGCGGCGATCGCCCCGAGATGGAATAACGCCATGGCGATCGTTGTAGTCCAGTTCAACCGCTTGTGCTGAGAAATCTCAAAGATCTCGCTACTCACTTATCACCCATCATGCTAGTGATCCCAACCTAACAAGGATTCGCCGTTTCTTTTGTAAGACTTGTGTAATTTCGACCAACGGCGTTCACAGAGCGGTGGTGTGCTACACTCTGATGAGTAGTTCGGCCCAGGCGGGCGTCCGCCCATCGGGAATTTCCAGAACAGTAAGACCTCAGGACAGTAAATCATGCCCAAGCTAAAGACACATAAGGGTGCGTCCAAACGCTTCAAGAAAACAGGCACCGGCAAGGTAGCGCGGCGGCACGCCTTTGCACGCCACATTCTGACTTCGAAGCCGCGGTCGCGGAAACGCAAACTAGGCCGAACAGTGATCGCGGACGAGACCGATCAAGCGAAGCTGCGGAGCATGCTTCCGTATTAGTTGTTGAAAAAATCGAGCGGGAACAGAGCGCCGCACGTGCCTGCCGCCCCTCTCGAGCCGGGAATGAATACCGGCTCAAATTCATTTTCAAGGAGCAAACGTGCCGAGAGTAAAAAGAGGAACTAACCGGCGGGATTACCGCAAGAAGACGCTGCGCCGGGCGAAGGGATATTTCCTAACCAAATCGAAGCTGAATCGAGCGGCGCAGGAAGCGGTCGAAAAAGCGCTGCGCTATGGATTCGTCGGGCGCCGGCTCAAGAAGCGAAATTTCCGGTCGCTGTGGATCGTGCGCATCAATGCGGCCTGCCGGGGCGCCGACATTTCGTACAGCAAATTCATCAGCGGATTGAAACGCGCGGGCGTCGATCTGAATCGGAAAGTGCTTGCCGAGATTGCGGTGAACGATAACGCCGGTTTTCTGTCGCTGGTAGCGCGCGCGAAAGAAGCGCATCAATCGCGCCTGCAGTAGCGGTTTTTCCGCATCCGTTGCATACTAGACTTGATTTATGGAAGCGGTACAAGAGCAAGGCATCGATTCACTAGCTCACCTGGAGGAGCGCATCACGCGGGCCGTACAGGCGATCACCAATCTCCGCAATGAGAATGCGCAATTGCAGCAGAGCCTGAAAGCGGTGCAGGATGAGCTGAAATCGGCCAATAGCGCGCGCAGCGAATTTGAGGCGCGAGCCAGCCAGTTCGAAAAAGAGCGGAACGAATTGGGGCAAAGGGTCAAGCACTTATCGGAAGAATTGGACGATTTGCGAGGCGAGCGCAAACAAGTGCGAACCCGCATAGAAAAGCTGCTGAGCCAACTGGATCTGCTCAGCGCCAGCTAAAGCTATGGACGCGCCGGACACCTCCAAGCAAGTTGTCCGGATCACTATCTTCAATCAGACCTACTCGGTTACGACTTCCGGAAATCCGAGCGAGACGGAGGCGCTGGCGCACGAAATCGATGAGCTGATGTCGTCTATTGCGCGCCGCGCCGGAAATCTGGATGCGACGCGAACGGCGGTACTGGCGTGTTTGCACCTTGCCGACCGGTTGCGCGCCGCCGAGCGGGAGCTCGGAGACTTGAAGCTTTCGGTAGATCACAAGAGCCGCGATTTTGCGATGCTGCTCGATCAGGCGTTTTCGACAACGGAAGCGAAGTAGCGAGGCGCAACGTCGCGATTGTGGATCGCATACGCCGCTTTCCATACACCGTTCGTGCATTCGAGGATGACGGTGTATTTCCCTGTATCCTTGACCGGGGCCGAGGATGGCAGAGATAGAGTTTGCTCGTAAGCGCCAGCCTCATACGCCACGTCACCTGAAATGGTCGCTTCCCAAGGCGTGAGCATTAAGGTGACAATTTTCGGCCGACTCCGGAAAAACTCACGATAATACTGCTCTATAGCCGTGCGGCCGCGAATCGCCGGAGCGCAGAACGGCATTTCCACGGCATCCTCGCGGTATACAGCGCCCACGGCGGCGGCATTTTGGGCAAGCACAACTTTCATAAATGCGTTTGTCACATCGGTGATTGACAGATCTAAGCGTGGTGCATCAGCGCGAGCTTGCGAAGGGGCGGAGCCAAGAGGCTCAACAAGAAATAAATGTCGTCATTGCGATAACCATATAGGAATCTCCTTTGCATGGCACAATAATGTAGCAGGAGGCCGTCAGACCGCGATGATGTATTTCGCGTTCTCCTGGACGGAGGTCTGCTGCTCCACGGAGACCACTTTCAATTCGAGCCGCAACATTTGAGTTCCCGGTTTTAATAACGATTTGAATGGGCGCTTGTTCCAGTTTCGGCGCTGCTGCTTGTACTGTGTACCGGCCGGGTGCTAAACCACAAAGGAATAGACGCCGTTTTCAGTCGTAGCCATTTTCCTCACGAGCCCAGATGCGGCGGTCAACGTGACGGCGGCCTTTGGTACGACCGAACCACTCTGATCCACGACTGACCGCGCAGGGAAGCGGTCTGTCCCGAAGCAACTGCGGGAACAAAGAGCACTACATACAAATTGAGAAGAAAATGATGCGGAAGACCGAGCCCCGCTCGTTTCCTGGCAGTGGT
>JACZDD010070847.1_pt1 | contig 27606 bp, 29 predicted proteins | sample 8641771 | NCBI WGS metagenome assembly JACZDD01 (sample SAMN15324614, study PRJNA640507) | soil metagenome | isolation source: intercropping peanut in the second line | place: China: Luxin town, Laibin City, Guangxi Province | collected 2019-07-25 | depth 10cm m | reverse complement strand
ACCTTCATGCCGAAGCCGGTCTACGGCGACAACGGCTCGGGCATGCACTGCCATCAGTCGATATGGAAGGGCGGCAAGCCGGTATTCGCTGGCAACAAATATGCCGATCTGTCGGAAATCTGTCTGTCCTATATTGCCGGCATCATCAAGCATGCAAAAGCTATCAACGCCTTCACCAATCCGACCACCAACTCCTACAAGCGTCTGGTGCCGGGCTTCGAGGCGCCGGTGCTGCTCGCCTACTCCGCGCGCAATCGCTCGGCCTCGTGCCGCATTCCGTACACGACGAACCCGAAGGCAAAGCGTGTCGAGGTCCGCTTCCCCGATCCGCTCGCCAATCCGTATCTCGCCTTCGCCGCGATGCTGATGGCGGGTCTCGACGGGATCAAGAACAAGCTCGATCCCGGCTCAGCGATCGACAAGGATCTTTACGATCTGCCTCCCGCCGAGCTCAAGAAGATCCCGACCGTTTGCGGCTCGCTGCGCCAGGCGCTCGGCGAACTCGACAAAGACCGCGACTTCCTGAAAGCGGGCGGAGTCTTCGACGACGACTTCATCGACTCATACATCGACCTCAAGATGCAAGAAGTGATCCGCTTCGAACACACCCCGCACCCGGTCGAATTCGACATGTACTACTCGGCGTAAGCATTCCTCCTAGTCATCGCGCAAGTTCGCGACGCAACTTCGGGCGCTCCGCAAGGGCGCCCGATTTTTTTTGCTTGGACGTCGATCAGACGATCAGAAAGGCAACGACCGCAAGCCCTACCGCAACACCGGCAGCGGTCGCAAGCATCTGGCGGCGATGGCGGCGCGGTCCGTAGATGCCCGCCGCACGGCGGGCCGCAATTAGCGCGGCATCGAATTCTGCTGAATTAGAGTAGGCGCAGGCGAGTGCTGCGCCGGCACGCTCGGCATAGTCCTCAAGCTGGAGAGCGTCAGCTCCGTCCCGGCCGTGAATCGATGGACTCCACATGTCGGAAGGGTACCGCCGGCATGTAAACGAGACGTTTCAGTTTCGGGAGACGTAAGTAAGGCTTATGGATCAGGCCGAGCGAACCGGCTTGCTGCGTTGCGAGATACGCGCAAAAGCCGGCATTCCAAACGGACGCTTTCGTCGCGCCGCGGCGATGAGTCGTGCGCGTTCGGATGCGTTCTCGCTCTCGGTCGCAACCACGCGATTACGTCCGTCGTGCTTGGCCCGGTACAGCGCGGCATCGGCCTTTGCGATCAAGGCGTCGATCGGCATCGTCGCGTCATAGGAGGCAGCCGCGCCAATGCTGACCGTCGCACTGATCGGTTGGCTTTCAACCACGGCCCCCGCGTTTTCAAACGCGGTGCGGACGCGCTCAGCGATTTTCTGGGCGACCTCGATACCACCCGGAACGATCGCGATGAACTCTTCGCCACCGAACCTGCCGATGATGTCGTTGAGACGCGTGCTCGCGCGCGTGACCCGCGCGAACAACCGCAGCACTTCATCGCCGGCCGAATGACCAAACCTGTCATTGATCAATTTGAAATGATCGAGGTCGAACATCAGCACCGCGACCGCCTCGCCCCGTTTTGCCTGCCGTTTGCGGAGCGTCTGGGCGGTTTCAATAAATGCGCGGCGGTTGAGAAGCCCTGTGAGATGGTCGGTCGAGGCGGCGGTGCGATAGACGTGCACGTGATGGTCTTTCACCATCAGCATCACGATGAACGCAGTACCTACCGCATAAAGAATCGTTTCAAGCGTGAAGACCGTCAACCAAGCGCCGCTGTGCCCATCCGGCAAGAAGGCTCGCATCGCAAGCGGTACCAGGAAGATGCCGGCATGCAGGCACGGCACCACGACCGCCGCAGCGCGTGAATAGCGTGTCCTGCGCCGCTCACGCCACAATTCCATTGCGATGAAGAAGGTATAGACAGGAACGATCAGTGCGCCGAGAATCTCAGCGTTGCCATTCTCCATCATCCCCGGGATCTGGGCGAGACCCAGCCACAGCACGGCGCCGATGAAAGTTGCAAATGGCAGAACGCGACGGCCTTGGAAAAGACGGACACCGTTCCAGACCATCCCGCAAGCGAGGAATGTCAACGCACCCGGTGCCGCCGCCGGCAGCTTGATGAACGGCGCAGGCATCGTGCCGAGCGCCATCGCAGACGCGCCGATCAGGTAAGCCGAACCCCACCACGCCAGCGCACGAACGTTGCGCTGTTGCATCCAGTCAATAATGAGGAATAGGCCGAGCAGTCCTGCGATGCAGACTGCGACCAACGACAGCGTCGGCAAATCCAGCGATGAGGATTGCAGGCCGCCTGCGAGCAACATTTGAACTCCCACCTCCGTTTGGCGCACACTTCGCCAAACTGGGACGGTAAAATAACCCCGGTTTCGTAGGGAAACCTTTGCACTTTTCATCGGACTTCGATGAAAGACTGTCGCGAATTCTATTCAATCTTGAGCCTTGTTTCCGCCCGATCCGCACATTCACGCGATTAACGCGCCACGAACCAAATGCTAAAAATTTGAACGATCGCTAATGGCAAACAAAAAGGCGCGCTTTTGGTGCGCCTTTACGACAATCTCAGATACGAAATCGCTTAGCGCTTCGAGAACTGGAAGGAGCGTCGCGCCTTGGCGCGGCCGTATTTCTTTCGCTCCACGACGCGCGGGTCGCGCGTCAGGAAGCCACCGCGCTTGAGAGCGCCGCGCAGGTCCGGCTCGAAATAAGTCAGAGCTTTCGCAAGACCGTGCCGCACCGCGCCGGCTTGGCCTGACAAGCCGCCACCCGAAACAGTGCAGGTGACATCGTATTGCCCGTTGCGGTTGGTCGCGATCAGCGGCTGCTGAATGAGCATGCGCAAAACCGGGCGTGCAAAAAAGACTTCCACGGATTTGGTGTTGACGAGGATCTTGCCCGAGCCCGGCTTGATCCACACGCGCGCTACCGCATTCTTGCGCTTGCCGGTAGCGTAGGCACGGCCCTGCGCATCGACTTTCTTCTCGTATTTCGGCGCTTCCGGCGCTGCCGGCTTGAGGGTCGCTAGTCCTTCCAGAGATTGAACGGTCTCGGCCACGATCAGGCACTCCTCACATTCTTACGATTCATCGCGGCGACATCGAGCTTTTCCGGCTTCTGCGCCTCATGCGGATGCTCGGGACCGGGGTAAACGCGCAGGTTCCCAAGTTGGACGCGACCGAGCGGCCCGCGCGGCAACATGCGTTCCACGGCCTTCTCTACGATCCGTTCCGGGAAGCGTCCCTCCAGGATTGCCTTGGCGCTTCGCTCTTTGATCCCACCAATGAATCCCGTGTAGTGGTGATAAACTTTTTTCTCGCGCTTGCGGCCAGTGAGGACCGCCTTCGCGGCATTGATGACGATGACATTGTCGCCGTCGTCTACGTGAGGCGTGTACGTTGCTTTGTGCTTCCCGCGCAGCCGCATTGCGACGATCGAAGCCAATCGCCCGACGATGAGCCCGGTGGCGTCGATCGTCACCCATTTCTTCTCGATGTCGGCCGCCTTGGCCGAATAGGTCTTCATGACTAGTCCTTGAAAACGTGCGCGCGGCAAAGCCGCGCGATTTGCAGGTATCTATCGAGGCCCTATCCCGTGGTCAAGCATTACTTTCAGTAATTTATGATATATATCAACAAGTTATGAGAATGGTATTTTGATACCAAAACTAATCAACGGCTCTCCGGGATTGAATAGGTTGATGTGACGTGAGCAACCGCATCGGACGAGCCATCCGAGTAAATCGTGACCTCGCCTACCGCCAGGCGTTTGCCGACCTTCATTAAGCGGGCCTCCGCAATCAGGTCGGCCTGCGCGGGTTTGCGCAGGAAGTTGATGTTGAGGTTGGTCGTAACCGCCAGGGGCTGCGGGCCGATCGCTGAAAAGACCGCGACGTACATTGCGAAATCGGCGAGTTCCATCATGGTCGGCCCGGAAATCGTGCCGCCGGGCCGAATGTGGTTGTCCTGGAAATGGCGTCGCACACGAATATCCGCGTAATCCACGCGCTCTATTATCAGCCCGCAGCCGGGATAAAAGACCTGAGGAAAGACCTCATGCAGCAGATTTCCAATTGCCGCGGCATCCATAGCCGGAGCCGGCATACAAAGCCCCCCTTGCCGGCCTATCCGGCGGCATTGGTCATAATCTGCGGGATGTTCAGGTCAACCGCGGATTTCAGGCCTTGCCGTAAAGTTCGCGCAGCTTGTTCTTTGCCTTCTCCAATTTCCACTTTCGCGTCCGGGACAGACCTTTTCCGGCGCGATTGATGAAGAAGGTGAGCATGGACATTGCTGATCGATAAGCGCTCGATTTGCGACGGCGACTGTGGTCGGCGGAACGCTTTAGAGAGCGGGCGATCTTGCGGGGACTCGATTTTGTAAAAACGCCTTTTTCGAGCGTGAGCGCGTCACTTTCGCGGGTCACCCGCCCGGACCAACGCCGTCCACGCTTCGAACGCTTCGATCTCGTGCGTCTTTTGGCCATGCCTCCGCGTTAACGCGAATAAAAGCCATGTCGTTCCGAGCCTTGCATGGGTCATGCATCGGCTTAACATTGGCGGACAAAGGTTTGTGGGACTGACTGAATGACCGCTCCAACCACGTCGCGGGCCGCCGACACGCAGGCGCCTGAACTGCTGCTGGAATATCACAGCGACAGTGCCGTACTTATTCTCAATCGCCCGCAAACGCGGAATAGCCTGTCCGAAGCAATGTTGACGGCGCTGTCCGACGCTCTCACGGAAATTGCCGCGGACAAGGCGGTACGCGCCGTTGTGATCGCCGCCAACGGCCCGGCCTTCTGTGCCGGTCACGACCTCAAGGAACTTACGAGCCGACGCAGCGACCCCGACGGCGGCCGCGCCTATTTCCGCTACATGATGAGCCTGTGCAGCAAGACAATGTTGCAGATCGTAAATTTGCCTCGTCCTGTGATTGCCGCGGTCCAAGGCGTTGCGACTGCGGCAGGTTGCCAGCTGGTCGCGAGCTGCGATCTTGCGGTCGCCTCGACGGCCGCAAAATTCGCCACGCCTGGTGTGGACATCGGGTTGTTTTGCTCGACCCCGATGGTTGCCCTCTCGCGCAACATCGCGCGTAAGCACACAATGGAAATGCTGCTTACCGGCGACGCCATTACGGCAGACCACGCCTACCGCATGGGGCTGATCAACCGGGTGGTCAGTCCAGGCAAAGAACGCGAGGAAGCGCTCGCCTTCGCGCGCAAGATTGCCGGCAAGTCCAGCCATATCGTCAAGATCGGCAAAGAAGGATTCTACCGTCAGGCCGAAATGAGCCTGGACGCCGCCTATCAATACGTCTCGGAGGTGATGGTCGAAAACCTGATGGCGCGAGATGCGGAAGAGGGGTTGAGGGCCTTTATTGAAAAACGGGAACCAACATGGGAGGACCGCTGACTGCGTTCATAGCGCCAGCGGCACACAGAATTTCATCGAGAGCCACCGGAATCCGGTGGCTCTCTTACTTCCGCACGAAGCTAGGCAATAAGCGACTCGTTTTGCGCCGCTTCGCTCTCGCCGTGTTCTTCCGCCGGGCGCCCCGCACTCGGCAGCTGCAACACGGTCGCGCTTTGGCCCTCGCAAAGATCGGTTACCAACACGATCTTGCCGTCCGGGAATTCCAAGGCATCGTGATGAGCCGCCGGCCGGTTTAGGTTGACCTGCCGAAAACGCGCAACCTTGTGCGTCGACTTACGCGTCGGCAAGAACCGGAACGACGCATCGCATTCAACTTCTTTTTCGAATGCAAGCTCGGTGCCCGGCATCAGGCACACGGCGACGCGGGGATCCGCCGGATCGGCGAAACCGCGCGTGATGGCATTGGGAAATTGAGTTGAAACCAGTTTGTCACCGACCTTCGCAGGTCGAGACGCAACGTCGTGAAGACTGTAGTCACACATCGAACGCCTCCTTTGTGCACAACCTTAGGCGGCGCCCCTCAGCGTTCGGATGGCAGCAAATCAGCGTGACCTTCTTATGTCGCCTGCTACCGCAATCCTGCCCAATTCGATTTGCGCAGCCCTACCGTGAGCAACAGCGAAAGACTATCTTTGTTCCGCTCGGGACAGCGATCGGGTCGGTCACAAATGGATAACTCCAGCCGGGTATTCACCCCGGCCGCGCAACAGGCTCAGGCCGAGCGCGGCTCGGCAAAGGCCTATGCGCGCCGTATGGCTGAGGGCTTTCCGGACCGGGTCACGCCGGAGCTTGCAAAGTTTATTGCCGAACAGGATACCGCCTTCCTGGCGACCGCGAGCGGTGACGGCGCGCCCTACGTGCAACACCGCGGTGGGCCAAAGGGCTTTATTAAAGTTATCGATGAAAAGACGCTCGGCTTTGCCGATTACCGCGGCAATCGCCAGTACATCACACTCGCCAATTTGTCGGAGAATGATCGCGCATTTTTGTTTCTGCTCGATCCCGCGCGCCGACAGCGGATCAAGATCTGGGGCCGCGCCCGGATGGTCGAAGACGACCCGAATCTGGTCGAACGGCTGTTCGACAGCGGTTACAAAGCCAACCCCGAACGCGCGATCCTTTTCATAATCGAAGCCTGGGACGTGAATTGCTCATCGCACATTGTCACGCGCTTTACCGAGGCGGAGATCGAGGAAGCTTTTGCCACCGTCCAGGCCAGGATCGCTGAGCTGGAGGCCGAGAACGCGCGTCTCCGCACGGTGGTCGAAAAGCAAGCGGCATCGCCATTCGAATGAACCACGACAGCTATCCGGACAGCTATATCCGCGGCATCCTCAATACGGTGAAGACGATCGCCATGGTCGGGATATCACCGAAAGACAATCGGCCGAGCTATTTTGCGTTCAAGTATCTGCTCGAGCGAGGCTATCGCATGATCCCTGTAAACCCAGGACAGGCGGGCAAAGAGATTCTTGGCCAAAAAGTCTATCGGAATCTCTCAGAGATTCCCGAACCAGTCGACATGGTCGACATTTTCCGCAACTCCGCCGATGTGCCACCCATTGTCGAGGAAGCGATCACGCTCAAACCGAGGCCGCGTGTAATCTGGATGCAGCTCACGGTTCGGAATGACGAGGCTGCCAAACGCGCCGAGGAGGCCGGGCTGAAAGTGGTCATGAACCGTTGTCCAAAAATCGAGTATGGCCGTCTTTCGTCAGAAATTTCCTGGATCGGAGTTAACTCACGCACCCTTTCCTCGAAACGCCCGCAGGCGCTGGGCAGCGGCGTGCAGCGCATGCGTCTCGGCCCGGCGCCCGACCGCGACGGCGACGCGTAAGGTCTTTGTTGGCCGCAGCTGCGGGGTTCTGCCTTGACGCCGCCCCTCGCCACCCGCACTAATCGCCGTTTCATTCGGTGCGGGACGGCCTTTTCATTGTAGCGCGCGATCGGAGGTCCTATGGGCGACGTTGAACGCAACCCAGGGTTTGCCACACTGGCAATTCATGCCGGCGCCAAACCCGATCCAACCACCGGCGCCCGCGCGACACCGATTTACCAAACCACATCATTCGTGTTCGACGACGTCGATCACGCCGCCGCATTGTTCGGCCTGCAGACCTTCGGCAACATCTACACGCGTATCGGCAATCCGACCTGCGCCGTACTGGAAGAACGTGTTGCCGCACTCGAGGGCGGCACGGCGGGGCTCGCCGTCGCCTCAGGCCATGCCGCGCAAGTGATCGTGATGCACGCGATGATGACACCGGGCGACGAACTCGTCGCCTCGAAAAAGCTGTACGGCGGCTCAATCAATCAGATGAACCATTCCTACAAAAATTTCGGCTGGAATGTCGTGTGGGCCGACCCCGACGATCTTGGCTCGTTTGAGAAAGCCGTCACGTCCAAGACGAAATGTATCTTCATTGAGTCGATCGCGAACCCAGGCGGCGTCATTACGGACATTGAGGCGATTTCAAAGATTGCCCGTAAGGCTGGCGTGCCGCTGGTCGTCGACAACACTCTCGCAACGCCCTACCTGTGCAAGCCGATCGACTTCGGCGCTGACATCGTCGTGCATTCGCTGACGAAATTTCTCGGGGGCCACGGCAATTCGATCGGCGGGCTGATTGTCGACTGCGGCACTTTCGATTGGTCGCGCGACAAGAAATATCCGATGCTCTGCGAGCCGCGCCCTGAATATCAGGGAATTGTCCTGCACGAGACCTTCGGCAACTTTGCGTTTGCGATTGCATGCCGGGTGCTCGGTTTGCGCGACCTTGGCCCCGCCCTGTCGCCGTTCAATGCGTTCTTGATCCTCACCGGTATCGAGACGCTTCCGCTGCGCATGCAGCGCCATAGCGAGAACACGCTTGCGGTCGCCGAATGGCTCTCGAAGCGACCCGAAGTGGCATGGGTAAGCTATCCGGGCTTGCCGGGCGACAAATACCATAAGCTGGCAAAGAAATACGTTCCGAAGGGCGCCGGCGCAGTCCTCACATTCGGCCTGAAGGGCGGCTACGACGCCGGTGTGAAGCTCGTATCCAACGTCAGACTGTTCTCGCACCTTGCAAATATCGGCGACACCCGCTCGCTGATTATTCACCCGGCCTCGACCACGCACCGCCAACTGTCCGACGCGCAAAAGGTCCAGGCTGGTGCCGGCCCTGATGTTGTGCGGCTGTCGGTCGGCCTTGAGGACAAGGAAGACATTATCGCCGATCTCGAAGAAGGTCTCGCGGATCAGGATTTGCTCAACGTACGGGCAACGTAGTCTCGGATGTAGCTCAGTGTGGCCGGCGCAGCCCAAATTTCGGTGACCGCTTTGTCGGTCACCTCGCCGCTTTTTTTCAGCCTCTCCGTGACCGGCTGCCGAACCTGCGATTTGGTTTGCGCGAACGCCGCCGGCGACAGCCGGGACAATTGCTGCGCGACCGCAATTGCGTCGTCGATCAGTTTGTCGGGCTCCGCTACTTCGTCGACCCAGCCCCGTCGCAATGCCTCATCGGTCGCATAGGTTGCGCCCGAGAGCGTGAACTCAGGCAAATAGCGCGGTGGAACCGCAAAGCGTACGACTTCGAATGCCAGTGCGGGAAACGGCACGCCTACCAGAATTTCCGTGACGCCGATGCGACCGGCATCGCGCGCCATAATACGGCGATCGGCGCAACAGGCGAGCACGCAGCCCCCGGCGATGGCATGGCCATTGACCGCAGCCACCACGGGTTTCGGGTGGAAGAACACCGCCTCGTAAAGACGGTGCAGCGCAGGCAGGAACCGACGAATATACTCGGCTCCGCCTGCACTCAGTCGCTTGAGGTCTACACCGGCGGAGAAAATTTTCTCTTTACCAGTTAGCACGACCGCCTTCGCGTCGGACCGCCGCAAATCATCGAAGCGGATCGCCAGAGCGTCGCAAAATTCGATATCGAGCGCGTTGACCTTGCCATGGCCCATCGTGAGGCAAGCAATACCGTCGATGATTTTGCTTTCAATCATGCGCCCACTCCGCCAGTGCCTCGCCCCGATGCGACAGACGCTCGGCATGGATCACTGCCACGCTGAATACAAGAATTGCCAGCACTTGGTGCGCAAGCGCCAGCGGTAACGGCGCCTGATGGAGCAGTGTCACAATCCCAAGCCCAGCCTGCAAGGTAATCACGCCGGCAAGTGTCAGGGCGCTACGCAAGCCCACGCGCGTGCGCCATGCATCGAATGCGTGCAACATCGCGAGAGCCCAAATTGCGTACGCGATCATGCGGTGGTTGAACTGAACGGTGAGTGTGTTTTCGAACAGGTTGCGCCACGCCGGTTTGACAAACCATAGCCTGTCAGGCGAAGGCACGATTGCGCCGTCGATAAGCGGCCAGGTATTGAAGGCGAGCCCGGCGTCGAGACCGGCCACCAGCGCGCCGAGATAGATCTGAAGCAACAGTAGAGCGGCAAGCGCGAACGCGCCGAAGCGCAGGCGCGCTGGCGCCGTGCTCGGGGGTTGGTCCGCGAGTTGACGGGCCGTCCACAAGATCGCCGCATATATCGTTGTGGCCAGCGTCAGATGAAACGCTAGGCGATATTGTGAGACGCTTACGCCTTGCGTCAGACCGGAAGATACCATCCACCAACCAACCGCTCCCAGGGCGGCGCCTGCACCGAAAATCATCCACAATCGCAATCGAAGACCAGGCGGAATCGCGCCGCGCCAGAGAAAGAATAGCAACGGCAGCAGGAACGCGGCGCCGGTCAGCCGCGCAAGCAAACGGTGCGACCACTCCCACCAATAAATCGTCTTGAAAGCATCAAGGCTCATCCCGCGATTGAGTTCGCGATATTGCGGGATGGCCTGGTACTTGGCGAACTCGGTCTGCCACTCGGCCTGGGAAAGCGGTGGCAAGACGCCAGTGACCGGCTTCCACTCGACGATTGAAAGTCCGGATTCCGTGAGCCGCGTCGCTCCACCGACAATTAATGTGAGCAATATCAATGCCGCCGATACCAGCAGCCACAGCCGCACCGGACGCAAACGGACATTGGACGCTTTGATCGGTTCGTGCATGGTCTTGCTTGCAGGAGACGGCGCGGACCATATAGTCCGCAGCGCCGCCCCGCAATTGAGAGGCAAGATTGTCCGCTATGTCGATCCGGACCCGCAAATTGGTTGGCGCCGTCGCGCTCCTTGCCTTGGTTATCCTCTGGGGCCTTTTGGCCATGGCGCTGGCCCAATCCGTCCTTACCAACATCAACGGCTGGGTAGCGACGATCTACTACATTGTTGCCGGGCTTGGTTGGGTGCTGCCCGCGATGCCGCTGATCAGCTGGATGGCAAAGCCCGACGCTAAGCAACACTGAGCCGACGGAACCGGTTCCAGACCGCCGTACCTGCGCCCGACATCAGCACCTTCAAATAACGCTGGCGCTGAAACTCACCGTTGACGGAAATGCGCGGCAGCGCGGTCAAATAGTCGCGGTGCGCCTTGAACAGTACGCCCGGCCGCGTTGTGAGCGCGGTCTTGAAGCCGAGTTCTGCGGCAATTCGGAATTCACGCGGGCCGGCTGACGTAACGTCGCCGACGGGAAATGCGAGGTGCTCAGGGCGCTTTCCGAGCGCCGCCTCCAACACGGCCCTGCTCATTTCCATCTCCGCGCGCACGGTCGCGTCGCTCGTCACCTTTTTTAGCATCATGTGATTGACGGTATGTGCGCCAATTGTGCACAGCGATTCGCTGGCAAGTTCGGCGATATCTTGCCAACCCATGATCAGGTCGCGGCAGAACGAAACAACATCGACGCTGTAACACGCGCAAAGGTCCCGCACCGTGCGGCGCACCTCTTCTTCCGTCTTCATGCTGCGGAGATAGCCATAGATTGCAGCGTAGAGCTCGCGCTTTTGTCGCGTTGTCGCGCATTCAAAATATTGATGGGCGCCGTTGATCACCATTCCGATGCGATTGTTCCGCGCAATGACTGCCTCGAGCGCGATCCACCACAGTTCACCCAGTCTGTCCGGAAAGCTGGTCGCGATGAACATTGCAAACGGCAGCTTGTATTTCCGAAGCAACGGATAAGCCCATCGCAGGAAATCCTTGTAGCCATCGTCGAAGGTGAGGCAGACGAAACGCCGCGCGAACTCGCCCTCGATATAGCGTCGATGCATTTCGTCGAGCGACACCACGTCAATGCGCGAACGCGCAAGCCGTCGCAGCATCCGATCGAGAAATTCCGGTGTAACCTCCAGAAGCCGGTTCGGCTGGAACGCCTCGGGGCGTGCGGGCCGCACATGGTGCAGCGTAAGTATGGCGCCGACACCGCCGACGACCGGACGCAGCCAATGGTGCATCCCACTGAAATACATCGTCTCAAGGCCGGCACGGATGATGGTTTTTTTCAATGTTGGCGGTCTCCCCGGCTCGCGGCTTTAATCTACTATCCCGATCGCTCGTTGAGAATTCTTCGCGTGTTTGCGCCGGCACGACCCGCCGCGGATGCGGCGAGGGTTTGACGCCTGTTCCTCCCGTTTGACTTGAGCCCGCTCACCCCTATAGTCCGCCCCGTTCTCGGTCGGGGCGTGGCGCAGCCCGGTTAGCGCACCAGTCTGGGGGACTGGGGGTCGTGGGTTCAAATCCCGCCGCCCCGACCAGATGCCATCTCGATGTCCGCTTTACCCCGAATAGCGACCGCGAAAGCGGGCTCCCGCAAAAGGGCATGTCTGCTTTACCCCCTAACGCGGACATGTGCGCTGCACTAGCCGATGTCTGCTAAGGGCCATAAGCGGACGTGGTCGCGCTTGAGCGGCGGTCCGCTATACGCCAGATATTGATGGACGAATGCGGTTGCCATGCAGCCGGACATCACCGCACGCGAAGATGCCAGGCGCACTCGTGGGTTAATGGCCAAATAGACTGACTAGCGGACTAATTGTGGCGAGGCTACCATACGGCCGTGGCGTCAGGTTGATGGCCGACCCCGATACACTGTTTGGGTTCAGAGCCATTGCTTACTTGGGTAGCCCATGAAGTCTAAGCAGGTCGATCTGGTCGGTCGTCAAATCGGTTTCGAGGCGCCTCAACATGTGCGCGACGTCATTGCCTCGTTGAGACGGACAGAAGACGTCAGATTTTCGCCGAGCAACCGGCGTCTCGCCGTTGTAGATCACTTCGCTCAGAAGATCGTTGTTTTTGACGTGGCCGTCGACCCGTCGAAAAATCCAAAAATATCCATTACAGGCGTGTCCCAAATTTCCTCCAGCCATTTCAGCTGGCCGCACGGACTTGACTTTATTGAAGACGACAAAATCATTGTTGCAAACCGCGGGGGCGAAGCATGCATTTTCCAACTTCCGACGGAGGCATCGGCTCAGTGTGAGTTAGAGCCGCTCGCGATCTTAGACTTTGATGAAATCTCATCGCCCGGTTCCGTTGCAGTTTCCAGGACAGAGCGCGGGTCGTACGAAGCTTTTCTGTGTAATGATTACGTAAACAAGGTCACGCGGCATCGATTTGATGTCGGAGACAAATGCTCTGTCAGAGACAATACCGTTCTATTGAGAAAATGGATTCAGTTTCCGGACGGAATATCCGTGAGCAAGGGGGGGCAATGGATCGCCGTCAGCAATCATGACACTCACCTGGTTCTTCTCTACAAAAACGATCCGTCGCTGAATGCGTCGTCCACTCCGGACGGAGTCCTGCGCCACTTCTACCCGCACGGCTTGCGTTTCACTTCAGGCGACAGGCTTCTCGTAGCAACCAGCGCCGGCTCGCCTTATGTGAATATTTACCACGCGCCGGATTCGGATTGGAGAGGTGTGCGTAATCCGGTCTTATCAATGAAAGTCCTCAGCAATGAGGAATACTTGCGCGCACGCGTTTCGCATGAAGACGGAGGCCCGAAGGGCATTGACGTCAGCAATGCAATGGATGTGCTGGTCATGACGTGCGAACAGCAACCGCTCGCCTTCTTTGACCTGGATATGATCCTGAAGAATGCACGCGTGCAAAGCGGAACGGCCTCGTCCCAAACTCAAAATGCAGCGGGCTCAACTTCGGCACTGCCTGCTCAAGCAGCGCTGCAAATCAGGTATCAATTGTATTTTGGGAAAGCTACCGCCGCGTTTACAGCGATTGTCCGCTGGGTGCTGATGAAGATTCCAACGCTGAGCTGGGCACTCAACAAAGGCCGAAGGCTTTGGAATCCTCAGTTTAAAATCAGGTCTTTTTGAGTTGGTAACGCTTCGGGGCCGAGGTTACTGAATGGCTTTGCTATGACGATCAGGCATCGTGTCGTTTGCATAGCGGAAGATCGCAAGTCGTGTGAGCCCGCTCTCAAATTACTCTTGGTAAGTTTGAATCGTCACAATGCCGGCACACCGGTCGTCGTGTTCTATCCCGCCGCCGACCGAGAATTTATCGAGTGGGTGAAAATATTAGAATCTGCAAATATATCGGTCCGCAAAACGTGGCCGCGTGGCCTTCACGGTTGGAATGTAAAGCCGCACTTGATGTTGGAACTGCTGAATGATGGCAACGAAGAAATCCTCTGGATCGATTCCGACATTCTGGTGACAGGCAACGTTTTTGTGGCGATAGGAGACCTTGCGGACGATACGCTTGTTACCTCTGAAGAATGTCTGCAAAATCAGAATGAAACAAAAGCAATACGCGCTCGCCTTTGGGGCTTTTCCGTAAAGCGCGAATTTCAGTTTCCCCTCAACAGCGGTGTGATGCGCGTTACCCGTCACCACCTACCATTGCTTGTTCGATGGAAAGAGCTCCTCGAATCTCCAAACTATCAGAATGCACAAAGGCTGCCGATGAACATTCGTCCGCGGCACCAGTTCAGTGACCAGGATGTTCTGACCGCGCTTTTGTGCTCTGACAAATTCCACGATATTCCCATCAAGATCCTGCGACGTGGCCGCGATATCATTCAGTACTATGGCGAAATGGGCTTTACACTCGCTGAGCGGGTTGTTTGCATGCTGAAGGGGATGCCAACGTTCCTTCACCAACAGGGTTCGAAACCCTGGCTTGCCGATCCGGATGAGAAACCTAAGGGGCTGCGGGGGCGGTTAGTGATCGCGTACCTCGACCTATCGCCCTACACGACTGCCGTGATGGGGCTCAGCGCCGCACCCCTTCCTTCCTGGACGCGCGCGCGCTCGAAGCTCAGTTCGGTATTGAGACTGATCGGATTCGGATATCCGCAACTGACCGGGTTGCCTCTGGCTATAGTCTTTGACCTCGAGCGCCTCGCGCGGCTGCCACGACAAGCGGTTAGAAATGTCGTCGAAGCTTTGTGCCCTGAATTCGTCGCCGCCTTACGTGCGCGGCGCCGAGCAAGACAGGCAGACCGTAGCCTCCCGGATATTTCGAATACTTGATCTGCCGGAAGGCACGCTTTGGATCAAAAGCGGACATTGGCGGTCCACAAGAGCATGTCCGCTTTACCCCGATTAGCGACCGCAAAAGCGAACGCCCGCAAAGGGTACCCGGGCGGTCGGATATTGGCGACCCCGAGAGTATATCTCGCCGCATCAAAACTCACGTGGTCCGACGGAGAGTGCAGAAGTTCAAGGGGCTTTTTGGAATGCTCGGTAGTACTCGACACTTCCCGGCCGGTTAAATGTTGCCTGGGGGACTGGGGGTCGTGGGTTCAAATCCCGCCGCCCCGACCAGCTTGCCGCCGGCGAAAAAGGGCGAGTCAGTTGAACGACCGCGTTTTTGCAATTAGGCTCCTCGATCAAGGAGCGTCCGCATGATCGCATCACAGGCCTATTTGTTCTTCCGCTACGCCCGGTGGCTGCTTTGGCTCGCAGCTTTGGGTTATTCAATCGAGTATCTGCTTAACCCCCGGGGCCATCTGGATTCGTTCAACCATCTGCTACGAACGACCGAATTCTGGATGTTCACGCTTCCGAATTTGGCGATGATCGCGGGATTTTTCGAATTGATGATGCGCGACAGGGCTGGCCTTCCGCGGCCAAAATTCGGTCAGCTCGGCTTGCCGCGCTGAATGGAATAATTCCACCGCCCTGATCCAGCGGCGCCGAAGTCAATACCAATCTGGGCCAGAAAAGCCTTCGAACGAGCAGCCTCAAGGTAGGCGATCTCGTTTTTCAATCTGTTGATTTCTCGCCGACAGAGTTCCGCGTCGTCGGCGGCTTCCTTTGCGTCGGTTTCTAGCCTGTGCAGGAACTGCCGGAGACGTACAAGGTCTGCATCGGTTGGGGCTTTCAACATGACCCTGATCGTAGCCGGCTTGCGCGGCGCGAAAAGTGGTTTTCCACTTACAAATAAAACTGTTCACGCGTTTTTTGACAGCTTCAATCCGGCGTATTCAGCGGCACCCCGAGCCGCGCGCGCCGGCGCAGCCAGGTGGTAGCGCGATACTTTGGATCGTGCGTGATGGCCTGCATTCCGTCGAGCACAGCAAGGACGCGACCGGGGCCGAGCACATCTCCAAGCGTTAGCGGCCCCTTCGGATAGTTGAGGCCGAGCTCGACGGCCGTGTCGATGTCGGCAGGCGTTGCAATGCGCAGTTCGGCGATGCGCGTGCCAATATTGACGATCATCGCGAGCAGCCGCTGAACGACAAAACCAGGACTATCGTTGATCACGGTGACTGGTATTTCTTCCGTCGAGAGTGCCGCAACCGCACCGGCCAAGATGTCCGGCTTGGTGAGTGGCGTCTTCATCAGCGTCCGACGTCCAGAAAAACGCCCGAACATATCCACTGCAACGGTCCGCGCTGGGTCGAGCTGCAACCGTATGGCCGCACCCGAGCCATCCTCCCCGAGCGGCGTGACGAAACAGGGGACCCGCGCTGGCGGCTCGGCACCGAGCTGGACTTTGACGCCAGCGCCCTTCAGCAACTCGGCAAGCTCGGCACCACCGTCCTCGTTCGCGACCCAGACTGCGGCGGGCTTTGCTCCTGGCGGGACCGGCACGGTCGGTTTGTCTTTCGAAGACGTCCCTTCGTAACTATAGAAACCCTGCTTCGACTTCCGACCGAGCAGCCCGCCCGCGACGCGCACCGCCATTTGTGCCGACGGCTGATACATGGGCTCATCGAAAAATTGTTCAAAGATGCTCACCATCACCGCGTGCGTGACATCGCCGCCGATAAGGTCGAGCAGCTCGAACGGGCCCATCCGAAATCCGGCCGCTTCTTTCATCAGGGCATCGACTTCCCGCGGACTTGCAATTCCTTGCGCGACAATGCGCAGGGCTGCGGGCCCATAGGCGCGACCCGCGTGATTGACCACGAAGCCCGGGGAGTCTGCGGCGACAATCGGATGCTTGCCTATCCGCCGCGCAAATTCCACCAGCGCCTCAACGACCTGGGGCTCGGTGCGCAGACCACCGATAACCTCCACCAGCTTCATCAACGGCGGAGGATTGAAAAAATGCAGCCCGGCAACGCGCTGCGGGTGCGCGCATCCGGCGGCGACTTCGGTGACCGACAGGGACGATGTGTTTGTTGCCAGCACAGCATCGTCAGCCACCCGCTGCTCGAGCTCACAGAACAGGGAACGCTTGGCCGAGATATCCTCGACGATGGCCTCGAATACAATCCCTGCTCCTGCGCACTCATCGTAGGTGCTGATCGGCTTCAGGCGGCCGAGCACATCCAGCTTTGTCTCCGCGGTCATGCGTGCTTTCGACACCAGTCCTTCGAGGCCCTTGTCGATCGCGGCGATGGCCTGCTTTACCGCGGCGGCGTTAGAATCGAACAACAAGGTCGTGAGCCCGGCTTGCGCGCACAATTGAGCGATGCCGCGACCCATGGTTCCCGTGCCGAATACCGCGGCGACAAGATCGGGCCGGGAAAGGTCAAATGCCACGCGCTACCGCCCTTCGAACTTGGGTTTTCTTTTTTCCATGAAGGCACGCATGCCTTCTTTCTGATCGTGCGTGGCGAACTGCAGCTGGAACGCCTTTCGCTCCAGCATTAACGCCGTATCGAGTGGAGCGTTAAGCCCAGCGTTGATGATTTCCTTGATCTGCATGATTGACACCGCAGGCATCGCTGCAATGTCGCGGGCAACTTCGAGCGCGCGCGGCAGCGCTTGACCGGACGGCGCGACTTCGCTGACGACACCCATGCCCAAAGCCTCCGCAGCGCTGAACATTTTTCCGGTCATGATAAGCAACATGGCGCGATGGCGTCCGACAAGCCGCGCCAACTTTTGCGTACCGCCACCACCGGGAAGAATGCCGACCTTGACCTCCGGGAGGCCGAGCTTTGCGCCCTCGCCCGCAATAATGATGTCCGCACATAGTGCAAGTTCGAGTCCGCCACCAAGCGCAAAGCCCTCCACCGCCGCGATAAGCGGCTTCGGGCAATCCATGAGCGCACGCCAGTATTTCTGCACGTTGCGCGACATAACTTCGACAGGACCCGCCTCGGCCATTTCGCCGATATCGGCGCCGGCGGCAAAAGCAACATCGGATCCGGTGATGACGACACAACGCACGGCAGGATCGGCGCCGCAGCGTGTGACCTCGTCGGCAAGCTGTGTGCGTACCTCCAGATTGAGCGCATTGCGCACCTGAGGACGGTTGATCTTCAGGACAACAATGTCGCTGAACGGACGTTCAACGACGAGGGAATCCGGCGCGGCCATAGCGATTGATCCAGAGGGATGATGTCGGGGCCTTACCTAGCAGATGGCGGGCCTGGAAGGCTATTTGCGACAAGTCTATTTGCGGCCTGGATTGATCACGGCCAGCGCGTCGATGACCCCGGCTCCGACCTCATTACGCTTGCCCGGAATCCGGGTCGCGGCACGGATGAGGCTGGCGCGCACCTGGCCCGGCATCAGGTTCGGTTTGGATGCCAGCAGGAGGGCTGCAACCCCGGTGGCATGGGCGGCTGCAATGGAAGTACCCGACGTCACCTGGTACTTCCCGTCCGGGGCGGCAGCGAGAATCTCGACACCAGGGGCCGCCACCGCGACCTGCGGCCCCTGATTGGCCTGCGCCATCAACTTGTCATCCACATCCGTTGCCGTTACGCCGATGACTCCCGCATCGGCGGCCGGATAAAGCGGCGGCGAGCGAGGACCGGCATTGCCGACCGCGGCAATCAGTACGATGCCCCGCGCATTTGCTTTGGCAAGCATTTCACGCAACAGGTCATCGGGTGGGCCCGCGAAGCTCATATTGATGATGCGTGCGTTTTTACTCGCGGCCCAATCGACGCTCTTGAGAATATTGAACGTCGTGCCTTCCGCACTTTCGCCTGAGCCGGAGAAAGCGCGCACCGCGAGCAACTTCACTTTCGGCGCAACGCCGACCAGATTGCTGCGCGCGGCGATTGCGCCAGCCATAGCGGTGCCATGCGAATGGGCGTTGGCCGGGCCGCCGACGACGTCGTATTCGTCGGCGATCACGCCAGTAAGGTCGGGATGTTTCGAGTCGATTTTTGAATCAATCACCGCAACCAGCACGTCGTCACCACTGCTGATGCGATGCGCTTCCAGGAGGTGCAGCTTGTTCACGACGTATTGCGCGGAGCTTGCGGACGCCGGCGCCGACTGAATTGCCGGCGCCTGTGTCTGCGCGCCGACATAAACCATGTTGACCCAGCCGCCCGACACGCCGGCATAATTGCGGGCGATCAGGTTCAGCGTTGCCGACACTGACCGCGTGCCGTCAATGCGCCAACGGCTGAGCGTGCGCCCAGTCAGTCCGAATCTCTGGGTTTCCAGCTCGGTCAATTGCAGATTGTTCGCGAGCCTCGTGCGCATTTGTGTGGTGGCGCCGGGTCCGAACTCGAGGATGAGTTCGTTGACAAATCGTGTTTCGCCCTGTGGCGGTATCTTGAAATTGCGTCCGCGGCCTGCGCGCTGTTGCCGAGGTGGTGGCTTTGACGTCTGGATTTGGGTCTGGATTTGAGTTGTCACCGTGGGCGGCACCAGAGCATCCGCCAATAGCCAGCCGACCGGCCCGAGGAAGCATCCCAGGGTCGAGCGATAGGCTTCGTTGAGCGTGAGCTCGCGGCCCAGTATCACCGTGCCGATCATCGGCGACACGGCCGCGCACCCGACCGAGCCGATGACGAACCAGCCGAGCGGCGTGATCGGCGTCCCACGGTCGACGATTGGCGGTGGCGGCGGAATGTTGGGGACTGTCGATTGCCCATGCGCAGGCGCCAACGCACCTGCGCTGGCCGCAATCGCAAGCATCACGACCCTTGCGAGCTTCCCCATGCACCCCCTCCGAACGGCCAAAGGCATTTTACACGGCCATTGGTCGTGCACCATGCCCGTCCGGTTCAAAGGCTGAAGTGGGAAACTCGCCTAGTGCGGCCTTGTAACCAGCGTATCAATCAATTTGCGGCACTCGACGAGGTCATGCAGGACGGCACGCAATTTGTGCAAATCCTCACCGCCCAACCCGCCAGTTACAGCCGGTGAAGGTTGACGTGACGCTGCGGGCACGGCCTCCTGCAGTTGCTGGACCGACTGATCGATGGCACTGCCGCCGTGGAGCGCGCGGTCAGCGGGTTCGATGCGCGGCATAGGTGCGCTCGCCATCGGCGGGTCGACCCGCGCCGCGGCGTCGTCCTGCGTGTCGCCCAGATCTCGGCCGATCAACGATGAAAGCCGGCCACGAATGCCGCTCTCTTCCTCGAGAAGGTTTTCGACCGTCTCACTCTCTTCGGCGTATTGTTCCTCGTTCTCGACGACGCCATGGGGCGGTTGTGGCGCGCCCTCCTCCCACACGGCTTGCACGAACTTCGAGCCTTGCTCGCGCAAAATTCGTTGCACGCCTCGGATGGTGTAGCCCTCGCCGTAAAGCAAGTGGCGTATCCCGCGCAGCAAGTCGATGTCGTCCGGCCGGTAATAGCGGCGGCCTCCGCCACGCTTCATCGGCTTGATTTCGTGAAAGCGGCTCTCTCAAAAACGCAGCACATGCTGCGGCAGGTCGAGATCGTCCGCCACCTCACTAATGGTGCGAAAAGCGTCCGGCGCCTTGTTGTCCAAAGCGACCTCACTCCTGGTTGTTTATCGAACGCGGTTCTACGCGACCACGCCGTCGGCTCAGCTTGGTTCCGCCGCGCCATTATTGATGCGCTGCTTGAGAATCGCTGACGGCTTAAACACCATAACGCGTCGCGGCGAGATTGGTACTTCTTTCCCCGTTTTTGGGTTCCGGCCGATGCGTTGGCCTTTTTTACGCACAACAAAAGAGCCGAACGACGACAATTTCACGGTTTCGCCACGCTCCAGGCAGTCGGTGATCTCCTTGAGCACCAACTCCACCAAAGCAGCCGATTCCGTGCGTGAAAGACCGACTTTTTGATAGACCGCCTCGCACAAGTCGGCCCGCGTCACAGTTTTTCCGGTCATCGCCTGCCCTAGCCCCCGGCGAAGTGTATCCCGCTGAATTATCGAGGATATTAGCATGACCCGGAGGGGTCAACGGGGCCCTTAAGGAATTTGATGGGTGACCAGGGCCTTCGTCCCACTCACCATCGCAAGAGCGCCGACCCCCAGGTGAACCCGCCTCCCATCGCTTCCAGCAAGATCAGGTTTCCACGCTTGATACGGCGATCGGAGACCGCATCGAAAAGCGCCAATGGGATCGAAGCTGCGGATGTATTGCCGTGTCGGTCCACGGTAATCACCACCTTTTCGGGGGCGATACCGAGCTTGTGGGCGGAGCCATCGATAATTCGCTTGTTTGCCTGGTGCGGGACGAACCAATCGATGTCTGCCGCGCTGTAGCCTGTGGCCTTAAAGGCGTCCTCGATGACGTCGGTGATCATGGCCACGGCATGCTTGAAAACTTCGCGTCCTTCCATGCGCAGGTGACCCACCGACTGGGTCGAGGATGGCCCGCCGTCGACATACAATTTCGCCCGGTGCCGTCCGTCGGCACGTAAATGGGTCGTCAGAATGCCGCGATCCTCGCGGGTCCCGGGCTGCGGCTGCGCCTCGGGCACCATTGCGCCGGCGCCATCACCGAACAGGACACAGGTCGTCCGATCGCTCCAGTCCAAAATGCGCGAAAACGTTTCGGCACCTATGACCAGGGCGCGCTTGTAGGTGCCGTTGCGCAGCAACGCGTCGGTCACCTGCAATGCATAGACGAAACCGGAGCAGACTGCTTGGAGATCAAAAGCCGCGCCGCGCGTCATCCCCAATCCTGCCTGCACCGACACCGCGGTAGCCGGGAAGGTCTGGTCGGGCGTCGACGTCGCGAGCACTACTAGATCGATGGAGCTTGCTTCTACATGGGCATTCGTGAGCGCAGCCCGCGCCGCATGGAGCGCGAGATCGGACGTCATCTCCCCTGGTGCTGCGATATGGCGCTCGCGAATCCCGGTACGCTGAACGATCCACTCGTCGGTAGTCTCAACGGAACGCGCAAGCTCATCGTTACTAACGATCCGAGCCGGCAGATAGGTGCCGCAGCCGAGCACGACCGAACGTAAAACTGTCACGAGCCTGCTCCGCCCGCGAGACGCGCCGTCGTTCCAGCTTGGAGGTCGCGCGCCATCGATTGCCCGATCTTCTCAAGCAGCTCGTAGCGCACCATATCGTAGCCCATGTCGATAGCCGACGCGGTGCCTTCGGCATCCGCACCGCCGTGGCTTTTTATCACGACTCCGTTGAGACCGAGGAACACGCCACCGTTCGATTTGCGCGGATCCATCTTATCGCGCAGCGTGCGAAACGCTTGCCGCGCAAGCAGATAGCCAAGACGTGCCGCCAAGGTGCGATTCATCGCTGCGCGCAGATAAGACGCGAGCTGATGCGCTGTCCCCTCCGCGGTCTTGAGCGCAATGTTGCCGGCAAATCCCTCGGTGACCACGACGTCCACCGCGCCCTTGCCGATGTCATCACCCTCAACGAAACCGTGGTAATCGAAATGCGGAAACTGGCCTTCTCGCAGAATGCGTCCAGCTTCGCGCACCTGTTCAAGTCCTTTGACTTCCTCCACGCCGATATTTAGGAGGCCAACGGTCGGCCGCTCGATGTCGAACAGTACACGCGCCATCGCACTGCCCATAGCAGCAAGATTGACGAGATGCGCTTCATCGGCGCCAATCGAAGCACCGACATCGAGCACTACGGATTCGCCTTTTAGCGTCGGCCAGAGCGCCGCAATGGCCGGGCGCTCAATTCCTTCCATCATCTTGAGATTGAAGCGGGACATCGCCATCAAGGCGCCGGTATTGCCAGCGGAGACGGCAACGTCGGCGTCTCCCTTTTTTACCGCGTCAATCGCAAGCCACATCGACGACTTCCAGCGGCCGTAGCGCAAGGCCTGACTTGGCTTGTCGTCCATTCGGATTGCAACTTCGGTGTGCACGACCTTCGAATGCGCTTTTAGGCGTGGCAATTTGTCGAGAACCGGCTGGACCGCGGAGCTGTTGCCGAACAGGAGATATTCGATGTCGGGATGACGCGTGAGCGAAATGTCGGCGCCCGGCAAAATCACGGGTGCGCCGTGATCGCCGCCCATGGCATCGAGCGCGATACGAACCTTATCTGGCATGGACCGCTCTTGATGGCGTTGACTGCGGCGTGGGCCGCCCCCGCGCGACCATAGCCGCTCGTTCATCCCACCGAAACCGAATATCCGCCACGCCCATGCCCGTTGCCCGATTCCTCGAGGGTTATCCGCCGAGCCGCTTCTTCAGCGTTTCCAGAGCGGCGAATGGCTTCGCACTATCATCAGCAGTTTTAACCGCAGCAAATTCAGCGCCCACCTTGCGCGGATACGGATCGACGCCAAGCAGCAAGAATTCCGTTGCGATGGCTCCGAGATCGACCTTGCCTTCGATTAGTGGCTCGGGCGGATCATCATCGCCAACCTTGTGATCTGCGCCATCATCCTCCGTATCGGCACTGAGCCGCGGCGCAAAAAGAAGGTCGACCGGCTCGTCGAGATCGTTCTCGAGAGGCTCGAGCGTCACCACGCAGGTCTGCCCGACCCGGGCTTTTACTTGGCCGGCCACATGCACGCCGCCGCCACGGCGCGTGAGGTCAAAGACCGCAGAAAGGCGCGACAGGTCACGCAGGTTCGCGAGCTTGACGAGCTGCTCGCGCACTTCGACTGGCGCCTCCACTTCAATATGGAGGCCGGTTTCTGGGATATCATCCACGGCAACCGGCATACTCCATGGATTTTGGACGTTTTCCATCAGGATTAGTCTTTTGAGCTAGAAGCTTCATCCTCAACAAGAACGGTAGCAGCGGGGTCCGGCATTGTAAGCTTGCCGGCGAGAACTTGTGAGGTTGGTTGCACCCTCAGCTGACCTACGGTTTCCCTTATATAGGCCGCTAGACGTGCGGCCCCAGCCTGGCTGCCTGCCGCGTGGCCATAGATATTCCGCTCCAGAGCCTGCACGAGCGTCCGTTGGTCATCACGCGCCAAGGCCGCCCTGTAAGCCTGTGCGCGCCCATAAAACGCTTCCCCGACCCGTTGCATGTGTTTAGGCACGGAAAGGTCGCCGATTCCCATTTCGCGCAGATTTCGGTCCATGTCCGTACAGAAGTGATCGAAGAGTGCCTGCCCAAGTTCCCGCAATTGCGGCTCGTTGGCCAAGCGGTCGAGAACAAGGGCCAAATGCAGAACCAACAGGTCAAAACGCCCGTTTACCGTGTCCGGCACCCCGTAATCGCGATAAAAGCAGGGCAATCGCGCCTGCGCCACGATCGTGCCATACAGGGTAGAAATGGTGTCCGACCGCGCACGGCGGCGAAACAGGGGGAATTTCATCGGATCCGTTCAGGTGCTTCCGCTCATCGCGTTACGTCAACGCCCTCGGCGGTGCAAGATTTGAGCGAGACTGACTGGGGTCGACAGCGGTGCGTCTTACCATGAAAGGTTTTCATCTGACGGTCGCGCTCGCAAGCGCCCTGATGCTCTCCGCCTGCGGCAAAACCGGCGAAACGCTGCAGCGCGGTTACGTGCTGCCGGAAGGCGCGCTCGAACAAATTCCCGTCGGCGCAACGCAGGAGCAGGTTCTTATCGTGCTCGGGACACCATCCACAGTGGCGACTGTGAGTGGCGATGCGTTCTACTACATTTCGCAAAAGGCTCATCGCTCCGCAGCATTCATGCCTTACGAGGTTTCCGACCAACGTGTCATCGCGGTTTATTTCGACAAAGAGCGACGCGTCACGAGGCTCGCAAATTACGGGATCAAGGACGGAAAGATCTTCGACTTCTATTCCCAAACAACACCAACCGGCGGCCAGGAACTGAGCTACATCCGCAATATTTTCAAGAACGTCGGCTTCCATCTGTAGGCTCGACAAAAAAGGCCCGCGCGACGCGCGGGCCCCTCGGTTTTTTGCGCTAACGATCAGCGGTGGGCGAGAACTGCCAGCAGTAGCAATGCCACGATGTTCGTGATCTTGATCATCGGGTTCACCGCCGGCCCCGCCGTGTCTTTATAGGGATCGCCGACGGTATCACCGGTGACCGCTGCCTTATGGGCATCGGAGCCCTTTCCGCCGTAGTGGCCGTCCTCGATATATTTCTTGGCGTTGTCCCAGGCACCGCCTCCCGACGTCATCGAGATGGCCACGAACAGGCCCGTCACAATCACACCGAGAAGCATGGCGCCAACCGCCGAGAAGCCCGCCGACTTGCCGGCTGGACCACCACCCGCGATGAAGTAAATCGCGAAGTAGCAGACGATGGGCGAAAGCACCGGCAGCAGCGACGGCACGATCATCTCCTTGATCGCCGCCTTGGTGAGCATGTCGACAGCGCGCCCGTAGTCCGGCTTGTCCTTCCCCTTCATGATGCCGGGCTTGTGGCGGAACTGACGCCGAACTTCCTCGACGATCGCGCCCGCCGCGCGGCCGACGGCGGTCATGCCGAGCGCACCGAACAGGTACGGCAGCAAGCCACCGAACAACAAGCCGACGACGACGTACGGGTTGGTCAACGAGAAGTCGAGCTGGATGCCCTGGAAGTATGGATGCTGTGCAGCGTTCCGGGTGAAAAACTGCAGATCCTGGTTATAGGCTGCAAACAGGACGAGCGCGCCAAGACCGGCCGAGCCGATCGCGTAGCCTTTGGTGATCGCCTTCGTCGTATTGCCAACCGCGTCGAGCGCGTCCGTCGCTTTACGGACGTTTTTCGGCAGCCCGGCCATCTCGGCAATGCCGCCGGCATTGTCGGTGACAGGGCCAAACGCATCGAGCGCAACCACCATGCCTGCGAGCGCAAGCATCGAGGTGACAGCAATGGCGATGCCGAAAAGTCCCGCCTGCGCATAGGCGACCAGGATGCCAGCGATGATTACCAATGCGGGCAGCGCGGTTGCTTCGAGTGATACCGCAAGACCCTGAATGATGTTGGTGCCGTGGCCGGTGACCGAGGCCGAAGCGATTGAGCGCACCGGGCGGAAATTGGTGCCGGTGTAGTACTCTGTGATCCAGATAATCAACCCGGTGACCACGAGGCCAACGACCGCGCAGACATACAGCGCCTGCCCCGTGAAGTTGACACCCGCGATGCGGCCGAAGCCGACCAGAGAGTCAGTGACGAACCAGATTGCGACCAGCGAGAGCAATGCCGAAGCGATGAAGCCCTTGTAGAGGGCGCCCATGATTGACCGGTTGCGTCCGAGCCGCACGAAGAACGTTCCAACAATGGATGTGATGATGCAGGCTCCACCGATGGCAAGCGGATAAGTCATCATGCTCAAGAGCATCGGCGTTCCTGCAAAAAAGATCGACGCCAGAACCATCGTGGCAACCGTCGTCACCGCATAGGTCTCGAACAAATCCGCGGCCATGCCGGCGCAGTCGCCAACATTGTCGCCGACGTTGTCAGCAATAGTTGCCGGATTGCGCGGATCGTCCTCGGGAATGCCGGCCTCCACCTTGCCGACGAGGTCACCACCGACGTCCGCGCCCTTGGTGAAGATGCCACCGCCGAGACGGGCGAAGATCGAAATCAGCGATGCACCGAAGCCGAGCGCGACAAGAGCGTCGATGACCGTCCGGTCATCGGCCCCCTTGTGCGTGGTGCCGGTCAGAAGAACGAGATAGTGCGTCACGCCGAGCAGCGCGAGGCCCGCAACCAGAAGCCCGGTGATGGCGCCCGACTTGAAGGCGAGCTCAAGCCCGCCTGCCAGCGACTTCGTGGCGGCCTGCGCCACCCGGACGTTGGCGCGCACCGACACATTCATGCCGATGAAGCCGGTCGCCCCCGAGAGCACAGCACCGACGCCAAAACCGATCGCAACCAGCCAGCCGAGGGTGAACCCAATAATTACAAAGATCACCACTCCAACGATGCCGATGGTGATGTATTGGCGTTTCAGATAAGCCTGCGCGCCCTCGCGCACGGCCTCGGAAATTTCCTGCATTCTTTTGCTGCCAGGGTCGGCGCTCAGCACCGACTGGGTCGCCCAGATTCCGTAGACGATCGCGAGCACCCCACAGCCGACGATCAACCACAAAGTAGTCATGGTGGCCATTTTCCTCGATTTTAATTGGTGCTGGCGGGACGAACGCTCCCGCCGGCGCCAGGAGCGTCGAGGATGGCCGCTTGTAAGGGCGCTTCACCCCGACCGGTAAGCGCGCGGATATAGCCAAAAAGCCATGGAATGCGCAACGCGGAATTTGGGTGCACTCCCTATCCCCCGCGTGTCTCCGTTTTCACGCGGTACGGCCATAGGCCATGCGGGCTAAACCGTGGCAGCCCGCGGCCGCATTGCAAGCCAGACCAAAAGTGCGCCCGTCACGAAAATCGTCGGGAAAATCACTTCATTGATCGTCGCCCAACCAAACTTGTCCAATAACTGGCCGGAGGAAAAGGAACTCAGCGCCATGCTGCCGAATATCAGGAAATCATTGAAGGCCTGAACTTTGTTGCGCTCGTGCGGACGGTGGCACTGCGTCACCATCGTAGTGGCGCCTATAAACGACAGGTTCCAGCCCACCCCCAGCAGTACCAGCGCGGTCCAGAAGTGGGCCACAGAGAGGCCGGAAATACCAATGACCGCGGTCCCCGCGATCAGCAAAAGGCCGATGCCCGTGATGCGTTCGACCCCGAAGCGCGCGATCAGCGAGCCGGTCACAAAGCTGGGCGCGTACATCGCCAGCACATGCCACTGGATTCCCAGCGCGGCATCAGTGACCGAATGGCCGCAGCCGACCATCGCCAGCGGCGCTGACGTCATAAGCATGTT
>JACZDD010102631.1_pt1 | contig 29581 bp, 21 predicted proteins | sample 8641771 | NCBI WGS metagenome assembly JACZDD01 (sample SAMN15324614, study PRJNA640507) | soil metagenome | isolation source: intercropping peanut in the second line | place: China: Luxin town, Laibin City, Guangxi Province | collected 2019-07-25 | depth 10cm m | reverse complement strand
CGGCGCAACTTGTTCTTTTTCGCTCTGCATGGGCGCGGTGTAGCGCAAATGCGGACAAAATTCGAGGACCAGCGGTACTTTGCCGTTAGAGCGCGATAGGCTTTCCATCCGCGGCCGCCGAGCGCGTCACTGCATCAAGAATGCGGATATTGGCGAGCAAATGCTCGGTCGTAAATCGGTAGGACGCGCGGCCCTCGAGTGCATCCGCCCAAGCTTCGAAGTTCATCCGGACAGTATTGGCGTGCTCGTAGTTTCGCGTTTGTCGGGCACCATCCGGACCGCAATAGACGAAACTCGACGGAATACCCTTGTCAACATTGCCCCCTTCCTGGGTCTCGACCCAGCCCTGATCGCAAACAAGCGTAAAGCGACCGTAGAAAGGCGGCGTCGACAGGCATGTGATGCGTCCACGGGCGCCGTTCTCGAAGTCGATTTCGGCGCTCACGAGGTCTTCCGACGGCGTCGGAAAAATCTGCGATGCCGTGCGGCCCGCGACGCGCACGGGCTTTCCGGCAAGAGAGACGAACATGTCGCCGAGATGAATTCCGAGCGCAGTCCAGGCGCCGGCCGGAGCATGACGGGCGTCGCGACGCCAGTTCGCAGGATCCATCTTCCGGAAATTGTTGTGGCTCACATTGGCGTCCATGTGCAGTACGCGGCCAAGTGCTCCACTGTCGAACAAACGACGCATTTCCTCCATAGCGGGTTCGTATCGGCGTTCGTGACCGATGCCGAGCACGCCGCCGGCCTTTTGGCTTGCGGTCAAAATCCGCTCCGCACTGGCGGCTGTAAGCGCGAGCGGTTTCTCACAAAAAACCTGTTTACCGGCTTCCAGTGCGGTGATGGTCATTTCTTCGTGCAGAAGGTGAGGGGTCACGACCGCAACCGCTTCAAGGTCGGTGCGCCGGATCAGGCTCCTGTAGTCGTCGACAAGGGCCAGCTTATGCGCGGCGGCAAACGGCGCGGCCATCTTCATGTCGATGTCGCATCCGGCAACCACCTTGAAACGCGGGCTCTCGGCAAGGCAGGTCACGATCTGCTTGCCCCACCAGCCGAGCCCAATAATTCCGATGCGGATCATCGATCGCCTTTCTTTTGAATGGTCTGCCGTCAGCCCTCAACTTTAGGCAAACACGGGGAGCTGACAAGAAATTGGGGTGGGATGGTGTACTTAAGCTTTAGAATGCCATTGTACTAAGTGGTCAGGAAGGCTCTGACCTTCCTCCACAATGGCACCGGTGCTCCTGCCAGGCGGCTCGAAGAGCTGGTCGAAAAATCAACATTGTGCGCGGCCCGCAGTGCAGCCAACCGATCATCACGACGCACCGTTGTGGTTTCCACAGATGTTATCTCGGCAAGCATTTCCTGGAATGGCCAGTCGGTGCGGGGCGCCGCTCGCCACACTTTCTGGAGCTTGGGTAGCTCGCGATCGAGGCTTTTTGACGCCATTTGATAGCCACAGGCCATCAGGCCATTCGCTTCATCCGTCGTGAATGCATCTAGATCAGTCCGCAGCTCCGCCAGAGCGCACTGAAAGTCTTTGCGTACGCCCGAGGGCGAGAGAAGCGTGCGTTCCGTGCTAGATGCCTCATGGGAAAAGCGCAATCGGATAACGTCGGCATCGAGCCCTGCTTTCATGTGAAGGAACGTCAAGCCGCGAAGCAGGCCAGATCGGCGACGGGACTCCAGGTCCGCGAAATTGGCGAGGCGCACGCGTTCCATGAGCGTGTTTACAAATCGCCATGTCATCGTCCTCAGACCCTTCAGACCCGGAACAGGCGCACGCTCCAGCATTAGCTGGGCACAGGCATCGCTGACGATGATCACGTTGCAGCCCGAGGCAAGCAGCGACACCGAGCCCTGGTTGTCATGCACTGCGCCATCGACAAGCGATATCTCGACGCCTTGCCCATAATATTGGCCGAGACGCATTGGCGCGAACACCATCGGAACGCTGGCCGAGGCTGCCACGGCGCGAGCAAGTCTGATTTGCCAGCCCGCCTTTTTGTCGTAGGTGGACCATTCCAACCTCGGAATGCTGTCGGCCGACTCGTGAACGGACCACGGCGCCTCGCCCATCCAAGTCGGCGTGAATCGCCAGGCGTGTCCGGTATTGACCGTCGTTGCGTTCAGGATCAACGCCGGGACCTTGTGAGCCCGCAACCAGTTGTGTTTTTCCGGCTTGAACTCTTCGGATCCGGTCAGAGTTGCATCATGGTCTCTCGGACGAAAGGGGAGTTGGTCCATTTGGATCGGACCATGGTCGGGCCACAACGGGCGATAGAAGTATTCTTCAAGCGCATTCGCCGCTTTTTCCGGATCCAGGACGCCTCTTTCGTCGTTCAGGAAGCGCCAAATGACCTCTGCCACGTGGGGCTGGATCTGCCCCCTGAGGTTCGCACGAACGCCATCTTCGAAGTGGGCGATCAATTCCCGTACAAGGTCGACGTAACTGTCGTGCTGCATCGGGTCGGGTCTCAACAGGCGCTGGCGCAATTTCAGCCAGTAGCACGCTCCAACGATGCTCCCGCCTGAAACGCATGAAAGCACCTCAATGTCACGCAGGACGTCACGCTCGGCGAGGCACGCCAGAACTCCGAGATGGTAAAACGAAGCTCGAAATCCGCCGCCGGAAAGCGCAAGCCCCACCTTTCCGACCATGATGGAGCGAATGGCGTCGCTCGCGCCCGGCAGCAACGTTTCGAAAAACGTGCGGATTGCCGGATGTTCGAGCGGGCGCTCCTCGCGAAGATAGGCGAGTTGGGCAAGTTGCTCGGCCGTGGTGCGGAGCTCCCACGGCGCGTGCTTGGTATGTGCCCCAACGTGCCTGAGCACTTCAGTGGCCTCGTCATATTTCCCAAGTCCAAACAGGGCCTCAGCACGTGTCGCCGCATTGAACCATGTGCCGCTTACCGGCAGGTCTCTCTGGATCCGTTCACGCAACTTATTTGCGCGTTCGCGGCGTTCGGCCGGCCGGTCACCCGCCGCCGCCAGCAGATCCTCGATGAATGCTGCATTGATGTGCGGATAGGCATCGTCGCCTAACTTGTTTTCGGCTGCGCGTTCATAAAACTCTGCCGCTTGCACCAGGTCTTTCAACTGGCCGAGATCATTCCACCTGCTTTTACAAATACCGCCCGCAATACCGAGAGTCTCACCGTCGCCGGCCAGCTTTTTGTTCTCGATGAAGTCGAATCCGTTAGCCAAGAGATTGAGCGCTTCATCATGGCGGGTGGCCGCATCGAGCTCCGGGTCTTTGCTCGTGAGTAGCGCTTCCTGACGGCGGAGGATCTCTTTTGTCGACGTGTCGTTTGGCACGTCGTCGCTGAGGCAGAGAGGGTCTTCACGCAATCGACCAAGCATCTGCCTCGCCAATGAAAGCTGGTCTTCGTTTTTCAACCGCTTCCAGAGTGCATTGGCTTCCGTAAATTTAAGCTGCTCGCCGCGCAGGAATTTAAGAGCATGGCTGACAGCGTTAGTATCGGGCATGGGTCGCTGCTATTAAGTGGAATTGCGGGCTGCCGATCCTGGGCATCGCCGCGTCGTATATGGTCGCGACGCCGCAAAGGGCAAAATTGAAACGTCGGAACCAAAAATTTTCAGAATAGTCCAGTCTTCGCGGCATCCTCGCTGGAAATCGAGACTGATTGCTGCCCTGCTTCGAGCCGACGTGTGATTTCAAGGTTCAGTTTTGGGTTTGCGAAAAGCTCATTGACCGTCAGGACTCTTTCGTCAACGCCCACCGCCCGCATCAGTGCATGAAACCCGAGACGGTTGTTGAAATACCCGGTTGGGATCACTTGCCGGTCTTTGTCCAATTCGGGAACGATGCCGCCGCTCGGACCAAACTTGCCGCGAATGATCTGGACGGGCGCTTCCGCCTCCAGTTTCATCATTGTCATCGCACGTCCGACGCCGTCCATGTGCGCGACAAACATGGCCAGCTCTGCGATTTGATGATCGAGCAAGCGATTGACAGCGTCGTCGCGTGTTCCGCCTCCCGCCATGTCGAGCCAGCGCGTTCCAGCTGCAATTTCGGCCTCGTTCTGGCTCTTCAAAGCCTGGCGCAATGCGGGTTCAAGCCGGTAAGCGTCGTGAGGTCTCAAAATGACCGAGTCCACCCACGCAACCGCCGCGAGTTCGACGGGCGAATATTTCTCCGGGTGCTTGTTTGCTTCATGGACGAACAGAAGCTTTTCCGTACACTCAGTTAGCGCTCGCTCGGTAGCTCGCCGCGCATCGGCGTCGCTCGTTCCGGGCCGCCTGTACCCGCCGCCGCCATAACGTCGGAGGAACTCATCGTAGGCAAATATCGTGTGGTGTTCCAAACCATAGCGGGAGCGAGTGAGCCGGTAGACCTTCTGGACGAGCAGTTCCTTGAGTACGCGATCGACAAAGCCGGCCACCAGCACGCCGTTTCGAGTCTGGTCTTCATTAAACATGAGAGCCAGCGAGTACATCGCCTCCTCGCGGCCTGCGTCCGGCAGGTACTGCAGCGCAGCCACCAGGCTGCCGGGTTGATGCGCGCCGCGTCCCCAGCCCCAGGCGGCGAGGCTCTGTCCACCTTGGGTTATGCCGAAGTCGCGATCAGGGTTTAGCTCGTAAGACGCCAGTGGAATGCGGGCGCCTTTCAATGGGGCGGGCCCGACCTTTACGCGACCGGCGGCAATTGCCTCGGTCGGCGGAGCGACTGCGGGCGGTACGATCTCGCCAATCCCGTTCGATCCGGCGGCGAGCAGACCATTGAGCTTCTTAATGAATTCGGGGGGATACGCCGGCTGAAGGGCGCCGTCCATCGGTCCCTCGTCGGGGATATTCAAAGCGGAAAATACGCCAGCGAGGCCGACGAACTGCATACTGTGAAAGCAAAGCTCGACGAACTGGCTATTAATCTTCCGCGCGAGAAGATCCGTCGGCATCGTCGTTGCAACGCCATCTGCGGCTTTTCGCGCGAGTGCATCCGCTTCGCCTGCTGACTTGGCATCGACAAGCGCCTGGGCTCTGGCTTCACGCGCTGCGCGAAGCTGAAGGAATGGACGTTCCAGGTCAGCGTAGACATTCTGGTTATATTCGCCAAAAGCGGAGCGGAACTCGGCAAAATCCTGGTCGCTGTAGGACTGTGGATCCGTGGCGAACTTGTTTGCGAAAATCAACGCTGCACTTTCATGGCGATCAAAGATGCCCGGCGTCGACGGAGCGTCTAAATGCAGCATCTTCTGCGCGAATTTCTCAGGAGGGGTGCCATAACGACGTGCGGATTGCATGCCGAGAAAGGCATGATGCGTCATCGTGTACCAAGCTCTCCGCCGCTGGGCGATCGCATTGGTTACGAGTTCTTTCGTCACACGGTCGACGAACCCGGATATCTGCACTCCGTTTCGGAATGACGGCGTGTCGAAGATAAGACTGGTGGAATAGTCGAGTTGCTTTTCGAATACCCCGGGTATCTGAACGAGGTATCTCCCGAGGTTATTAGGGACTGCTTCGGGGCTGCCGTCGGAGAGTTGCGCCGCCCAAGTCCACTCGGCACGTGCCTCGTTGCCCCGCACCCAATTCACATTCGGCAGTTTTGAGTCAGATATCGGGCGGTCGCTGGCCGGGGCGCAAAGCCGCGAGTCTTGTAGAGCAACAGATGCGGGAGGCCGAGCATCCTGGCTCAGGAGGTGGACGTCGGCCGTAGTCGTGGAAGCTGGAGTTTCAGCGGCGAGGAGAGGCGAAAATTTAAATGGGGCTGCGAGCCCCACCAGGCGAAACATGCCAATCACTTTCCTTCTTGTGAACAGAGACATCGTACGACACTCCGACTGGTCTTCCGGCCCAGGTGCTCAATCGCGAATCCCAAAGTCCGCACTCAAGTTGCCAAGCGTACGGACGCCGCAGACATGCGCTTGCGATGCGTGCTGCCATGATTTATTCAGAGAAGGAGATCGCAGGTGGTGCAGCCAACGGCGCCACCCGCGTTGTGGAGATAAATGGTCGTCATCCGCATCCGTTGAGAGAAATTGTACGGCAATCTCTTTGCGATTTTGTGCGCTGACGGGAGGCAAGAATTTGCTCCTCGTTGAGCTGTCACGCCGTAGCCGATGCGAACTCTAGCCCTTCGATCCTGAAGACAAGTGCGTAATAAACTTTACTCTACGCTCATGTCGATTTTAATCAATTGGAGCCGTGCCACGTCGCGAATGAATTTGTCTCCGCCAATTTAATTCGTGCGAGATTGTCCGAGCCAGTCGACGGTAGCATCGTGCCGACGCGATACATGCGGTGCGGGCGCGGACGATTCAAATTCGCCTCAACTCGCCGGACATACAGGTAGGATAGCACCACGATGAGTTTGCGTGCTGTACGCTCCGTTCGGAGTGCACGAGACGCTTCACGGCTTCTGTTGCGCTATGGCACGGATGACCGCCTCTAGGGCGATCCCTTCATTCAGCTGCTTCTCTTTCAGCGCGCGATGATGAATGGCAAAGCAGCTCAGCTGGCGATCCAGAACTGGAGACCCGGAATTGCCCTCTTCGGTAGGACTTCGATAGCGAACATACTGCTGCGAGTATTCGGCAAGGCTGTTGTCATACAGCGAGACGGCGAGCTCTTGGCCTTTTGGATGACCGACGACATATACGCGTTTCGTTGAAGTGCCGCTGATTTTCGGCAGAGCAGGGCAGAGCTCAAGTGTGCGAGATTCTGGTGGCGCAATAATTCGCAAGATCGAGATATCCATCTCGATGCGTTGCGAGCTGTAAACCAGTTCTCCCAGCCTTGCTCGCGGGCGGCCGTTGAGTCGGGTAAATTCGATTTCGGCCTGCGATGGCCGCAAGGGCGCTGCATCCACGGGATCCACGCTAACGACGTGGGAATTGGTCAGAAGAAATGGCCCGTTTCCCCAGCCTGCGCCGAAATCCGTCCCTGACATAAGAAAGCCCGTTCCGACAGGGTCTCCGGTTGCAGCATCGCTGATACGGCCAATGGCTGCGCAGCATCGATAAAGCGTGTCAATCCATTGCAGCCTGACTATCGCTTCGGTGCCATAGACCGCCTCAAAACCTTCAGCAACCGGGACCTTGCCGAGCTGTACTGGATGAACCGAGCCGCCCTCGCGCTGAAGCACAGCGTACTCGAGCACCGGCAAGAGCTTGTTTCCGAGGTCAGTCCCTTCCAAACGCCAGACTTCCTTGAGTTGACGCAGTGTACTGGCAAGTTCGAAGGCGTCGGCATCCGGGTGTTGAATATATTTTTTCGCTGCGGTCAGAATGGCGCGCTCGTCCTTCTGCGCGATCGCAACCTCAATGCTCGTCGCGTAATCCCAAATTCCGGTCGCCCCCTGCTTCTCAATGTCATCATGGATCTGCTGCGCAATTTCAGTCGCATCCGGAGCGTCATCTACGGAAATGCCGTCGCGTTTCGCCCGTGAAAGCAGCGAAACAAGATTGACGCCATGCCATCGATGGTCGCCCTGGCGACGCTCCCAATCAAAACGGTAAGCGCCAATCGCCGCTCTTAAACTTTCTGCATCGCCATTCGCAACAAACAGTTGTTTGTAGGCGCGGCCGATCAAGCCTCGGATTTCAGGGCCTTCCACTGGGTCATCGGAGTATCTTAGAGACAGCAGATGCAAGGCGGCCAATGCCTGCGGTACACGTCCCTGGTCCAGCAGCGACTGGCACCATTGTCGGCGAATGACCGGATCGTCGTTTCCGGTCATGCTGAACAGGCTGGCTGCATGCTCCAGATCTGCGAACTGGCGCTTGCATCTGATCAAACGCAGCGCGGTTTTGATTTGCGGCAAGTCGAAGGTCGTCGGATCGATCTGGTCGGTCAGGGCTCGGACATCGCGGAAGCGATATTGTTCTAAAGCCGACTCCAGTTCGGTGAGATATTGCTTCGGCTCCATCACGGCCTCTTTACCGAGCTAAAGTTGGTTTGGCAGCTTTCACCTTGGCTACGAGGGCATGTCGAAATCGTTACACAACGATATCGCCCCCATTCCTGACGATCTTCGCGCGCCGAACCGCACCCTCGATACCAGGCAGTTCCAGCGTTCCCGGCACTCCGCCAGCGGCGAAGTGATCGAATTTCTTGATATCGCCGAAATCCAGACCGGTACGCTTTTCCAGGTCGGCGATCCTGATTTGGGTAGCCGCTACGTCGAAAGCTTCCTCGAAGCCTGGCAGGTTCTGGATGTCTTCTTGTCCGAGCACGAACCCAGTGGCTGATGGTGTGTCATCACGTCTAATCAGGACGCATATTTTCCAGAACTGCAACGGACACCGGACCGAATAATTCATTCGATCATTTTTGTATATTGGGTCGTTCGCTGCGAACAAAGGGCCGGTGATGGCGACCAAGCGCCTGCGTTCCTTCTTCGCGTGTTGTTCCAAAAGAAACTGCTCCAATCCCTGCCAACGGTCCCTGCCTTGATTGAAGGGAGAAGCCTGCAGCGAGCAGTTGGTAAAGTGGAATGTATCGTTGTTCGCCAACGTAGCGCTTGCGACATCGTCGCCCCAAGCGGTGTCTTGGCGCCGGGTTAAATGGCCGCGATCAATTCCTGGCTCGAAGGCTTCCTGCCCGATTTGCTCCGATCTCAAGATACGAGGATCCATGTACCAACGGTCCCCCCGGCGTTTTCCGATGTCGGGGCGATGGTCACCATCGACATTGGCTGCAGAGAACCAGGCCGTGCGGCGGCGCTTATTCATGTAGACGCTGTAGTGATAGTAAGCGAGTTCGAACGGGTCGCCGTTCTTTTTTGCGTCCGATCGCACTCGTGCGGTGTCTTGCTCCATTTCCTTGCTAACGCGAGGCAGCGGCACGTCGATGGCCTCGAGGAAGCTTGGATCGTACCCCGGCCGATTGTCATAGTCTGGATCGACTACGATGGCTTCTTCCGCGTGTAGCGGCTCTGCGGCGCTGGCTGAGTCTTCGGTACCCTCCACGGAACGCCACGCCGGCGCCCAGTCATTGGTCGGTGGGAGTGATCCCTCGAAATTCAGTCGCGATGCGACGCGACTGTCCCGCGCCAGTTCGTGCATCGGAACCGCGTAGTTGGCCTTGAGATACTCACCGGCAAAATGCAGCGCGACAATTTCTCCTGTGTCGATTTCGATGACTGCAGATCCTGAGTTTCCGCCCAGCGTCGAAGCGTCGTGGGTCAGGGCGTTGACAGTATTTTCAAAGCTTTGAATTTTGGAACGCGCCCGAATAACGCCCGGCTGCAGCCGTTTTACGTTGTATGTTCTGTTGAAGATGCGGTCCTGAAGGGCGACATCATTTCGTTCGTCCCTGGCCGGATACCCGATCACAACGACATTATGGTCGAGCAGTTCTTCCGGTGATTTGACCGACAATCTGAGCATTCGATCTGTCGGTAGACCGTCGACTCTCAGGAGAGCCATGTCCCAATAGGGATGGATCATTTCCACGGCGCGGACCGCCAAATAGGCGGCACTTTCGTCGTCAGGGGCGTCGATCTGTCGTTTGAAATCGATCGCCGCGTCGCCGGCACGGTATCGAATGGTGAGCCCAAGGCCTTGAGAGAATAGTTGGGCAACATGCCGATTTGTTGCAATCAGGCCTTGGCCCACTACGAATCCTGTTCCCGCATACGGCAGTATCGGAGAGCTCGGCACTTCAACACGTCCTATGAGTGGAAGAAGTGGAGCGATCCGCATTTTGGTATCGTCGTCGTTGAGGCTGGTCCACGGACCGTCAAGATCGTCGTACGAGTTGCCGCGGACGAATACCACCGGCCGATTCCTTGGAAGCACGATCGCCTCCAGGCCGAACATTTCACTCGGCGTAATTTCCTGGCCGCGATCCTCTGCCAGTTTTTGCAATCCCGATTCTGCTGCGGCGACATTGTTAGGCCCCAGGCTTTCAAATCCCTCACGGTCGATCGCTTCGCCGGCAGGTCGCGACACTGCCTCAATGGCGTTGTCCGGCGCAATTTGAGTCAGAAAACTTTTTAGGCGCAGAAATTTTTCTGCTCGTTCCATGTGCGTCACCCTTGGATTCTTCCAGATCGACTAAAATCCTCCCAAAAATATAGATCGCTCGGATTCTGTGCCGAACGCATCGCGCTGCAAAGGGCTTGCAGTCGCGTGGCGTTTTGGTTGAATCAATGTTCCTGCTCGTGCTGGTGCGATGACACCACCGCTCGCTGACGCTCAACCGATGGCAAGGTGGACGATGACAGCAGCAACGTCGGAATTTCAAAGGACGAAGTCGAAGGCGCTTTTGACGGAATACGATAGCGATCAGTACGGTCCGCTGTTCGCTGTCAGTGATGAAGGAAGCGCTGGCCCGGTCGTTCTCGATGCGGCGCTATCGTCGGCGAAAGCGGCGGCCGGCGCTTCAAACATCTCTCGACTCGGGGTCATCCTCGATGGCGAACGGATGACCAGCGCCGGCGAGGCACCCATTGGCCCGCCAGAATACGGTGCGCTTTCAGCTGGGGCTGTTGGACGACTTCTCCTGACGACCAACGTCGGCACTCGCGTCAACGTCCGGCTGACCGGGCAATTGCCTGAATTTCAGGCGTTGGAGAAGTCCGCCGAAGCTGTCGTCGCTGCGTTTCATCAATTTCTCGATACTCCGGACCACCGGCCGCGACCTCTGATGGTCAGGCTGCAGGTCGATCCAGGGGCGGACTGCACGCGGCTCGCTGCTCTCGCGAGGAAATTGGATGAAGCCCGAAAAAAGGGCGAGATCGGTCCTTCTGATACCCATCAGCTATCGGTTCTTGTCTCCTTTAAGGATGAGATCGCCACCGACGCGCAGCTGGAGCAAATCGAGGCCATTATTGGCGCTGCCGCCGGCCTCGGACTTCCCGAGGTCGCGATCGACGGCGCCCAGCTCCCTTACGCGCGTCGACGGTGGGGCGCTCAAGGGCTGCTTAATGTCCTCACCGTTCCTGCATCGAACCGGTTGCTGCAATTCGCGACCGCGCGCGGTGTTCGCCTGCGGCCGCGATACCAGGTTGACGTGAATTCAGCAGCACGGACGATCTGGACGGGACTGGAAGCGGCTCGGGCCAACGGGTTTGACGCTGGCAAATACGGCCTTCTTCCGCTCACGCTCGAAGAGCAAGCCCAGGTGATCGAGCTAATAACTCAATGGACGAGCGGCTGGGCGGCGATTCCGGCGTTTTACGTAGATACCCCCTTGGTAACCGCAACAGAAGTTATCGACGTGGACCAATGCGACATGGCGGCCCGTCGGTGGCTGAAGGCTGCCCGAGGAGCCGGAGCGACAACCGTTCTGTTCGACGCTCCGGACCGCGTGAACCCACGCAAGCTGGTGCACGGAAGCGATAGCCCCGACGGGATGCTCAGCCCCGATCAGATCGAAGCGCTTCGCGACTATAGCGAGATGTTGGGCGTCAAGATTCTGTGGTCCGGAGGCATCACCGCGCCGCAGGCTTTCGAACTGGCACGACGACGTGTGTTTGGCATTTTCAGCACCTCGAGCACCGCGGCAAAAATTGCTGTTACAGCACAGTTCCAGCAGGACCCACGATTGGCGGCCGAAAACGAGCCAACCGAGTTCGGAGTGCGGCGCATGCACGCGATCATTCAGGGTGGATTTCTGTACAGCCGAATGCGCGATTCACACAAGGATTTTGCCAGCAAGCTGGAAACGGCCACCACGAGCCTGGTTGCGAACGGAAGCGAGGCCGCAAAGTCTCAGGCTGCGCTGGAGACATTGAATGAGTTGCTGGTGCGTGGCTGGCAACAGCTTCTTGGCGCCGTGGAGGACACAAAGCCTCAGATCGCCAATCGCCGCGCGCCGCGACCCGTACCTGCGGATTCGGTCCGGGTTTTCCGAGGCCGCAAGAATGTCGGCGTTCAGCGCCACGGATTCGTCGAGCGACTCGGGCAACTCTTCATGCCGTTTACAGTCCAGATGCAACGGCAGTACGGACTAACGGCCTATCTCCCCGCCGTCCTCCCTGAGTCGAAGGAAAGCACGATCCCGGACGAGGTCGCCCTGGTCTTTTATCGCACACAGGAGTGTTACCACGAAGCGAAACGGAGCGTCGGTGGCCGAGCCTACAGCGAACTGCATGAGTTGGTTTTCGATATGGCGGCCAGCCGGAGCGGGTTTCCTAAATTGCTTACGCCGGACCAGATCACACCTGATCAGCCCTATCACCTCTTCGAGCGGTCCATTGATTGGCAGACCGGATATTCCCGCCTGTTCGTTGGAAGCCGGAAAGCCGACGTATCTTCCGAGGCCTTTCTAGCGGGCGTGGCGATGGCAGCCCGCCGAGTGCAGGCAGATCCACAGTCACTCGATGCAGCCATCTTCTCCGCGACCAACGATTGGGTGGTTTGGTGGGACCATTCGCCCACGGCGATCGCCGCAGGCCCGACCCACCAATTCGAGGCTGTGGCAAATTCTGTGCACGCTTCGGCGGCTCGCCGCTTGAGCGTACCGGCAAGCCTCCTTGAGCCGTACGCGGGGCTTTCGCTGAATGCTCAAACTGACTTCGTTAACCTGCAATTTTCCCGAGTGTAACTGCAACGTCAAGGATCGAAAAAGCCGACGGGAGTGCATCAATGGGAAGAATGGAGAAGTCGAATTTGTTGCGCAATGCCCGCGTATACCTTTCGGGTCCAATGGATTTCGTCGCGTCGCGAGAGGTTGAGAAAAAATTCGGCTGGCGCAATCGTGTCAGCGAATTTCTCCAGGGGTTCGGAGTTACGGTGTTCGATCCTTGGTTCAAGCCCGAGATAGAGGGTGTGAAAGAGTACGGGCGGGAGGATGAAACAACCGCCAAGGTTCGGGCTCAATGGAGTTTTGACCCGTCTGAAAAAGGTGCGAATGCCCGGGCCGGCTGCGCCGACCATTTCTGGCCGGCGCTGCACATGGATCTACGCATGGTTGATACGAGCGACTTCATCGTCGCGTACGTTCCGACAAACGTCTACAGCGTCGGGACCCCGCACGAGATCATCCTTTGCCGGTCGGAGCGCAAGCCCGTGCTGTTCGTCAGTCCACCAGTAAAGTTTCCGGCACTCACCCGCTTGCAGGATCATTTGGCAAAAAAAGGCGATAGCGAAGGATCTAAGCTACTCAAGGACCTCGAAGTGCAGATTCCGATCAAGGAAAACCCCGACGGCTCTCCCAGCCTTTGGTACATGCCGCTAATCGGTGGGGAGCACTTCTTTGATGGTTTCGGCTTCGCGCAGTATAGGGACCGTTTCAAGTGGCAGCGCGTCGAGATGGACGACCGTGAAGACGCGGAGCCGCCACAGAAGCCACTCTTGCCTTTCCTGGAAAGCTTGAACCAACAGCTTCCGTTGAAATGGGACCGCCATTTAAGAAAATTCGGCCCCAATGACGATTGGCTGCTCTGGAAGCTCGATCAAGAAAACGGGACGGGAGCCCATCTCGAGGGGATTAATCGGCGCGACTAGGTCGGAAACATTTCAGCCGACGGTTTTGAAGTATGCGAGCCTACAACAAGACCGGTCCACTTTCTGTACACGCAATCGCCGGCGCGTACGTCGTGCTGCTTGGCATCGATATGGAGGAGGCTGCGAGCGAAGGCGTGCTCGGCTTCGCCATCGAACGGATCGAGCATGGTCATGGCAACTCGCGTAGCTGGCTGCAGGCACTCAAGGTATTCCCCGACGTGCCCGTCGAAGAAGGCATGGTTTCGACCGAGCAGCACCCGATCCAGGGATTTTTCTGGGGCGATTTCACGACCCGCTACGGTCACGACTACACCTACAAGGTCGTGGCGATGCGGGGTGAACCCGGAGCGCTGCAGGCGTCTGAAACTGTCGAGATACGAATTGCGACGGAGAAGGAGGATGAGGGGCAGCACGCAATCTATTTCAACCGCGGTGTTGCCGGTTCGCAGGCTTACGTCAGAAAATTTGGCGATCGCCGCCCCTCGGACGTTCCCGATCGCGCGGCATTCCGATGGCTGTCGCGCGGCCTATTTCGCGCCATGCTCGACTTTATACACAAAGCCAACGGTCCTGATTGGGGCCTTCGGGTCGCCGCTTATGAACTCCAGCAAGGAGCTGTGCTGAACGCGCTCCGAGAGGCTGCGGCCTCAGAAGCGGATGTGAAGATCGTGTTCGACGCACGCGTAAAAACAGGCGGCCCTGCTGATGCCAATTGGGAAGCAATTCGCAAAGCCAGAATTGAAGATCTCGTGACGCCGCGAACCGAAAGTCGCAGTGCCATTTCGCATAACAAGTTCATCGTCCTGCTCCACCATGGAGAGCCCGTCGAGGTCTGGACAGGATCGACGAACTTCACAGACGGAGGCATTTTCGGACATTCGAACTGCGGTCACCTTGTGAGAGACCGGGATGTCGCAACCGCCTACTTAAGATATTGGGAAGAATTGCACGAAGACCCGGAAATGAAAGAAATCCGGCCTTGGAACGAGGACATTTTCCCCATCCCCGATGGACTACCTGCGGTGGGCACAGGCGCGGCGTTTAGTCCACGGTCTAATCTGGACCTGCTAAGATGGTATGCGCGCCTGATGGATGAGGCCAATACTGCGGTTTTTCTCACCGCGGCGTTTGGTGTCAACGACCTTTTTGAAGAAGTCCTCGATCATCCTAAGCCGTATCTTCGTTACGTTCTTCTGGAAAGCGCCGATAGGGACATGGACCTTCTCAATGGGTCTCCCCTCAACGAGGTGGCGGTCGCCAACATCCTGCCTCGCAACGAGTTCGAACGATGGATGGCAGAGCATCTCACCGGCTTGAACGCTCATGTCAAATACGTTCACACGAAATACATGATCATTGACCCGCTTGGTGAGGATCCCCTGATCATCACTGGCTCTGCGAATTTCAGCGACGCATCGACACGCAAGAACGACGAAAATATGTTGATTATCCGAGGGGACACGCGCGTCGCGGATATTTATTTGTCCGAGTTCATGCGTCTCTTTAACCACTTCCAGTTTCGCGGCCTTGTACGTGCACGAGCTGCGACCGGCCCAGAGAGCGCGCGATCATTCCTGGTCCCGGATGACTCGTGGAAAGATCGCTATTACGAGTCAGGCACGCCAAAATATCTGGAGAGACTCTACTTCGCCGGTCATCCGTAGCCGCGATACTGCAAGCATTCCTACAACGGCTCAGACAGAAGCTGACCGGCATCGATGCGGACAATGTCAACCGTTCCCGCTTTCCGCGCAATCTGGACCATCTGTGCGGTGCCACCCGGGGCGTCGCCTGCGGTCTTGCCGTCCCATAATGCAATCAAAGTGACCTTTTTGGCACCGTGCGTCTTAGCCATCTCAAGCACCCAGCTATTTCCGCGTTCCCAAGGATCGATCCCGCTGCCTTCGAGCCATCGCGGCAGCCCTTCCCGGTTGCTGAGCTGGAGGAGGGGTCGCCGGCCAATCAAATCAAGGTAGCGCGAACGCCAGTAATCGAAATCGCCGAAAACGAAACTGGCATAGATATCCTTGGACATCGGCAGACACACGATGCTGTCAATCCCGAGCTCCGAGCAAACTTCATGGCAGAGTATGTCGCTCCCGGGAGCTGCGGACGCCAAAACCTCAATGCGGTTCCAACCCGTTTTCGCCTTCGATAACGCTTCGCGAATCAGATTGCGCGCCTGAAGTTCACGATCGCGAGGAAAACGGCGGGCGGCACGGTCGGCTTCGTCGATGCGATGACCAACAAAAATGACCACGTGCAAGTCGCCAATGTTGTCAACCTCGGGCCGCACGACGAGCGTATCGATCGTCGAAATCACCTTGTTTGCGAGTTCGATTTTGTAGCCGAGCTTTGTGAAGAGCTCTAACTGTCCTCTCGCGGCATTCCAGGCAAAGAACCCATTTTTTGGAACCGCTTCTCTGTAGGCTTCGATCACGCGACTTGGACGTTCTTCGACCAGAAAGAGAAGGTCCGCCGCACTGATTTCGGCCCATGCGCGGTTCTGGTCATTACGGGACATCCGGGCGAGTGCGGCCTCGATAGCCTGAGAGACGATGGGGTGAAGCGCTTCAAGCTGCCGTTTCAATTCCGCCCGGTACACAAGCGCTTGATCGACCTTATCGAACGTGTCCTGCCACATCTCTTCTCGCGACAGGTCCAGCGCTATCGTTCCTTGTTGTAGTGCCGCGAGCCCCGACCAGTAGTGATTCAGGTCGAAAAGATAGGCCGTTCGGTAGGCCTCGTAGGCTTTGCGCAGCGTCCTGTTGGTGGCCGCACTGCGACGTCCGGCAACGTCGTCCACTTTGTCCCACTCCAGCCGCCACAGTGTCTTCTCGTTGCGTCCCTCCAAGGTCAGGGCCTCGACACGCTGGTCAGGCGAGGCCTTCTCACTGCTTCGGACGCGAATAATAGCTTGGTTCGACGCTTCCAATAGTTCGGCCTTCTGCGTCCTTCGGTAAAGCCGCTCGTAAATGTTCCCGAGGGCAAGATTCGCGGCGATGTCGTCGGGATCGTTGCCGCGGATTCGCTCCCAGGTTTCCTGTGCACCTTCGTAATCTGTCAGATCCCACTGCGCCTTTCCCACCAGCCGCAGCGCCGGCCACTGGAAGCGCTGGCCGTCCAATTCTGACGCCAGCAGGCGTAACCAACCGGCGGATTTCGCTACCCGAGCTCGCGCCACTTCCTCAGTGAAATCGGTTGGAATTGCCTTCACAATCGTCGGATCGATTTCGTGCAGTGCTGGGAGCATTTTGAACACAGGACTATCAGTCTCACGGTCACTCACCAGCGTCGCTCTGATTGCTGACGTTAGGGCAGTGCGCGCGGCAGCCGCGTCACCGATATTGTATGGAACGTATCGGTCGGTCAGCACGTCGAATGGGGTCGTATCTGATACGGGATCACCTTTGATAAGCACGGTACGCCGCTTCCGCAACGCGTGCCGGATTCCAAGCTCATAGAAAACGTTGGCGTTGTGTACGGTGATATCGCAGATCACCAGATCAGCTTCGATAATGAGGGAAAACATGTCCTCGCGGACATTGCCCGCGTCGATGATCTCGCCAGTCGTTCCCCCGCCGAGCCCGGCATCCTTGAGTGCGGGGGCAATCAGGCGTTCGTGGACCTGTTCGAAGTCAATTGCAGTACCAGAGACATCGGCCTTCTTACCGAAGGGCCGGATAACAAAAGCCCGCTGCATCTTCGTTTCCGTGTCTTTCGGCAGATCTCATGTCAGGGCGGAAGAGTCTGTGCCTCAATCTGTTGAGGGATCGCGGATAACGTCGAGATGGATCGCTCCTCGAATCCGGCGCGCGTCGTCAGATCTCGAAATCGGGCGGTTGCATCGCTTCCCGGGCGTGGTGCTCCCTCCCAGACCAATATGGCGACCAAGCGGTGCGCTTTATCCGGCGGCGCAGTACACGCAAGCGCCTGCGCCTCATGAACAATCGCCTCGTTTGCAGCCGCGTAGGCGGCGTCGCCGCCGCTAGCACCGTCGAGCACGAGAAGATCGCCGGCTGCAGCCGTTGCCGTGATCTGTTGGTCATAGAGCGGACCCCAGTCGCCGGGACGGTCAACAACCGACGTCTCGCGGAATCGTTCAGGCACGAAGGGCAGCACGACGCGGCGTCGCAGACCGAGTTGCTTGGCTTGCTCCAGAGCAATGAGATCAGCGCCACAGGCAGCGGAACAAACAAGTGCGACAGCATGCATCTCGCGAAGAGCCTCGCCAACGCGTCGCCCAACTTCTTGGACATTCTCAAGAGGAAATCGCGGCACCTGCGCCTCTGGCAGATCAATTCTCCGTCCGGCAAGCGCGACGACGGCGGTGTCTACCGTTCTCATCTTTCACCCCGTTGCCATTGCACAAATGAATTGGGCCGCGACAGAATGGGCTGAAGGCAAGCTTAACATTTGCTGACTGCAACCTTGTCGATTTCGCGTGCCGTCAATCTGGCAAGGTATGGAAACACCTTTCGTCGTCCGATTGATCAATTTGGGACGTTCTTGATCAACGGGTCTCATATTGGCTGGCCCGAAACCATTCGCATGCCAACCGGTTGCAGATTTGGTATACTTCCCGGGTAAGCAGATGGTGTCGCTACCGAAGCTCGACTGAAAAATCCTCGCTTGCCAGATTGAATCCTTGTCACGCGCAGAAACTGAAAAGTTTGAAGCAGTGTCAGGAGGGAATCATGAAGCTGTCGCCCCTCGGCACGGCCGGTTGCCTTGACCGCGCTGCGGCCAGTCCTTGGCTTCAGGTGAACATTGCGTTGTTTCAGCGAAACGCATTCGTGAAGCGGTTGATGAACAAGGACTCCCTCGGTTCGATGATCGCGGTCGGGGCGGCGACATCTTTGTTCTTGATTGTCGGTTCGGCTGCAGCCGATCCCTATAAATGGTGCGCTGCCTACAGGAATGGCAGCAACAATTGCGGTTTCACCACCATTGTGCAATGCCAGGCATCGGTCAGCGGAGTAGGCGGGTCCTGCGTGCCAAACCAGTTCTACACCGGGCCTGACAAGACGTCCGCCCAACGTTCACCGAGGCAAGCGCAGCGCAAACCTCCGCCAGAGCGTCGTGCTCAAGAACACCGTGCTCAGGAGCGTCGGGCCACAGAAACGCCTGCGCCGGAGCGGCGTGGTCCAGAAGATCGCTTCCAGTAATGCTGCTCTATTCGGTTGGGTGGTAACGCCTTCAGCCCGCTCAATTCAAATGGTTTTGGGTGTATTCATTGCCCAAAATTGTCGGGTGTCGGTGGCGGGCCGGCCGTCAACGGTGCGGTCGGCGGCGCACTAGCGACAGGCTCGGCCGGCTTGGGCTTGGGCGACGACTCTTTTGCAATCTTTGAGTCATCCTTCTTCGGCTTCTGATTTCTGGCTTTGGTGGTTTTTTTCGTGGAATTACTTTCCGTCCCGCTTTGGCTTCGTTGGTATTGTTCATTTTGCTGGCTTTTCTGTTTTCTGTAAGATTCGTCCAGCAGAGCACCACCAATCCCTCCAATGCCGATGCCGATTCGCACCTGAGCTTTTGCTGTGTGAGAAACCAGCCCGCAAGAAAGCGTGAGCAGGAGCGTCGCTGCGATTCCAAAAACGAACCGCGTCGCCAATGAATAAGTTTGACGATGCAACGCGAACATCGTTCGCACCTGTGTTGTTCGCTTAGATCGACCCACAGTATACGCCAACCAGGAGGCCCGATGTAGGTCGCAATTCCGTGATCGGCAGACACGGTGAATGCATTACTCGATTACCTTCGCCGATCACTTTTGTGGGAACTGGCGGGCGGTAATTTGTTCCTGACACTGCTTGAGACATGTCTGTGCACCGGGCCAACGCGTTCAATCGCTTCCCTGTGTGAACTAGCTAATAGTGATTTAACTCGCCCAGCGATAAGGTTTTATGCCTTTGAGGGACTCGAGGGTCCATGGGTACGATTTTCATAAATTACCGCCGAGAAGATTCGATCAGCACTGCCGGTCGAATGTACGATCGACTGTCACAGGCATTCGGGCGCAAAAATATTTTCATGGATGTCGACCACATCCCGGCCGGGGTCGACTTCGTGGCGCACCTGAACAGCCAAGTCGCCGCGTGTAATATTATTCTGGTGGTTATCGGTCCCCGCTGGCTGGAAGCAAAAGATGAGAATGGCGGACGCCGGCTCGATAATCCGGACGACTTCGTTGTTATAGAGATCGCAACGGCGCTTGCCCGCAACATCCGCGTCATCCCTGTTTTGGTCGATGGGGCACGCATGCCGAAGGCGGGCGAACTGCCAAATTCTCTCAAAGCGCTCGCGCGCCGCCAGGCGGTAGAGATCCGTCAACTTCATTTTGGTCGAGACGCTGACGCGCTGGTCGAAAGAGTAAATGAGGCTCTGGGTGGTGAATTCGACTGGCAGCGTCCGGGGCGGCTGAAGGTGGTTGTGGGCCTCGTTGCGGCAGTATTGCTCCTGTCGCTGGGCTGGATTGGGTTCTCTTCGATAGACTTTTCGGCCTGGACCCCGTCGGCGGAGACAAAAACAGAGCTGGACCGTCAGGTAAAGACTGCATCGGCTGAAACACAAGCGACGCGCAACTCTGAAGGAGCCGAGCAACAGCGGAACCGTGCTGCCAGGGCAGAGGACGCGAAGAAGGCCAAAGCTGCAGAAGCCGAGCAGCAGCGGATTGCCGCCGCCAAAGCAGAGGACGAGAAGAAGGCCAAGGCAGCGGCCGCAGAAGCTGAGCAGCAGCGGATCGCCGCTGCCAAGGCGGAAAACGAGAAGAAGGCCAAGGCAGCGGCCGCAGAAGCCGAGCGTCAGCGGGTCGCAGCTGCCAAAGCAGAGGACGAGAAGAAGGCCAAGGCAGCGGCGGATGCCGAGCAGCAGCGACTTGCTTCTCTCAAGGCAGATGACGATCGCAAACGCGCTGAAACTGAGACACGAATGCGCTACACCACCCTGGTGAGCCAAAGTAACATTGATATCAACGCTGGAAATTATGACAAAGCGATAGCGACGTTAAGCGAAGCGATACAGCTGAACCCCGATGATCAGGGTCTCGCCTCTTTCAAGCGAGGCATCGCATACGGGAGTAAGGGCGACTACGAACGGGCCATTGCCGATTTCAGCGACGCCGTTCGACTCGATCCGAAGTCGGTTCTCGCGTTTAGGAACAGGGGATTGGCTTATGACAAGAAGGGCGACTACGACCGGGCCATCGCCGATTTCAGCGAGGCGATTCGACTCGATCCGAAATACGCGCTTGCCTTCTATAGTCGCGGCCTAACCTATGGGACGAAAGGCGACAACGATCGAGCCATCTCCGATTTCACAGAAGCCATTCGACTGAATCCAGGCTATGCGCCCGCCTTTGGCAACCGAGGCTTGGCATATGACAGAAAAGGCAATCCCGACCGGGCCATCACCGATTTCAACGAAGCCATTCGACTCGACCCCAAATACGCATTCGCTCTTCTCAGCCGGGGCGTCGCCTATGGCAATAAAGGTGACAATGACCGTGCCATCGGCGATTTCACCGAAGCCATTCGCCTGAATCCAAGTTACGCGCTCGCCTTTGGTAATCGGGGCTTGGTATATCAGAGGAAAGGCAGCTACGACCGTGCCATGGCCGATTTCAACGAGGCCATTCGACTGGATCCCAATTACGCCATAGCTTTTCGTGGCCGAGGGATCGTCTATGGCAACAAAGGCGATTACGACCGGGCTATCGCCGATTTCACCGAAGCCATTCGACTTGATCCCAAGCTCGGCACCGCCTTTAGCAACCGTGGTCTGGCTTATGAGAAAAAGGGCGGCTTTGACCGAGCGATCGCGGATTTCAACGAGGCCATCAAACTGAATCCCAACGATGCAATATCTTTCTGCCGTCGAGGAAGGGCGAAGTCGAAGATCAACGAACAGGGCGGTGACGCGGATATCGCAAAAGCGAAGCAGCTAGATGCCGCCGTTTGCCGATGAAGCATCGGGCTATTTGCTGTGCCGGGCGATCCAAAGCGTGTGCTCGCGTGAAAACGCCAGTTCGGCATCATTTATAAAATCAGAAAAATCGCTTTCGGTGCCCACCGCGTCCAGTCTCGGCTTGATAAGACCAATCTCGTGCGCGGTTACCGAATAGGCCGCCGCTAACTCGTTAAATTTCTTGACCTGCGTCCATCCGATTACGGAAGACGCAAAGACGATAACTGGACCTATCCCCCAAAAATACTGCCAATCCGGGAACTTGATACGGGCAAGCACCAAGGCGAGCGCCAGTATATAGGCGGCCACGGCTGCAATAACCCAATCCCGCGCCGACCTGTTATTTTCTCCGGCCTTTTGCATGTACCAAGTACGCTGATCATTCAGGCGGCGGGCCGTGTAGTATTTTTTTCTTTCGTCGAGGCTGAACGCCCTTGTTTGATCCATTTCGGCAGTTATCTGGTCGTCTGCCGACCAGTTGGGATCAATTTTATCAGCAGTGGCTCTGTTCGTGTCGAAAGTTCTGTACAACTGATTTCGAAATTCGGCGCGCGCGTCTTGCGGGGATAATCCATCCGCGAATGGTGCCGCGCGCATTATGTAGCGCCACGTAAGTGTCTTCACGCTTTCCGCGAGGGCACGACACCTGTACCAATCTTGCTGGACCTTCCAAAGGTTTCTCGTAAGCAACAGGACTACCGCCACTACGAATACAAATGCATACAGCAAGTAGAATGTAGGGCCTTTGAACGCGCTGTCTGACAAGACCGACGCAAGCAGCAAAACTGCGTACTCGGCACCGATCAAGCGCAGATAAGCCTTCTGCTTTTTGTTCGAAGCATCATCGGCCGAGCGAAAAAGCGCTGGATACGATGCGTATTGCACGGAGCCCCCGCTCTCTGTACTTCGATGGCGGAAATAGCACCCAGATAGTAGCTGCCTTCAATCGCAGCCCACGGCAAGTATGTTAGTTTTGTGTGCGTCGAGATAGGACAAAATGAGGCGGAAACGGTACGACATCGGCCGTGAACAGAGAACTAAAGTGACTGATAAACAGCACAAATTGCCGAAAAGCTTGTCTCGCCGCTTCTGCGTCGCTCCGATGATGGAATGGACGGACCGGCATTGCCGGTATTTTCACCGCCTGCTCACACGGCATGCGCTTATCTACACTGAGATGCTGACTACCGGTGCGGTATTGCATGGCGATCGCTCACGCCTTCTCGGTTTCGACCCATTCGAACATCCCGTTGGTCTTCAGCTTGGCGGATGCGATCCGCAGGCGCTTGCGCAATCGGCCCGCATAGGCGCAGATTTCGGTTACGACGAAATCAATCTCAACGTTGGTTGCCCGTCTGATCGCGTCCAAGAAGGTCGGTTCGGAGCGTGTCTGATGGCCGAGCCTCGGCTGGTCGGAGATTGTGTGGCTGCAATGAAGACCGCCGTAGCAGTGCCGGTGACCGTCAAATGCCGCATCGGCATTGATGAGCAGGATCCCGAAAACACACTTTTTAAATTTGCTGAGACCGTAAAGAGCGCCGGGGGCGATGCGCTAATTGTTCATGCGCGCAAGGCCTGGCTCAAAGGTCTATCGCCACGCGAGAACCGCGAGGTGCCGCCACTCGACTATCCGCTCGTGTATCGGTTGAAGGCGGCGTATCCCGACCTGGAGATCGTGTTAAATGGGGGGATCGCCAGCCTGGAGCAGGCTCAGGCGCATCTCGGCGTGCTCGATGGCGTGATGATGGGCCGAGCCGCCTATCAGGAACCCTGGCGCCTTCTCGGAGTCGATCCGCTCTTCTTCGGGGTAGCCGCACCGTTCAAGACACCCAAAGAGGCTGCGACAGCTCTGATTCCGTACATTGAGCGTCAGTTCGATGACGGATTACGTTTGCATACGGTCACGCGCCACGTGCTCGGCTTGTTCCGCGCCGTGCCGGGTGCACGCGCGTACCGGCGACACTTGGCGACTGCGGCGGTCAAGCTGGAGGCCCGCCCGAACGTCATGGCTGAGGCGCTCGCGCTGGTGCTGGACAGTGGCAACGATTTGGCGCACATCGCCGCGTAAGCCCTCCCAGCCCCCGGAGACACATGCTGTTGGCATATCCGATCGGCGAGATCGCTTTGCTCGCGCTTTGGATCGTTGCGGCCGGAGTGCTGGTCGGAATTCTCGCGGGTCTATTCGGCATAGGCGGCGGTGCCATCATCGTGCCTGTGCTGTACGAAGTATTCCGCGTGCTAGGGGTGCCCGAAGACGTTCGTATCCAGGCGTGTATCGGGACATCGCTTGCAATCATCGTGCCCACGACGGTGCGTTCCTATCTCGGCCACAAGAAAAAGGGTTCGGTGATTCCCGAGGTGGTGCGAATCTGGGCAGTGCCTGCGATTGCTGGCGTGGCAATTGGATCGGTCACAGCGTCATTTGCCCCGGCCTTCGTGTTCAAGATCGCCTTTCTTGTCTTTGTCACCTTCATCGCGATACGCATGTTGTTTGGTGGCGAACGCTGGAAGCTGGGCGACCAGTTGCCCGGCCGTGGCATGCTTGCGATCTACGGTCTGATTACCGGGCTATTCTCGTCGCTTGTCGGCGTAAGCGGTGGCGCCATTTCGAACGCAGTCCTCACGCTCTATGGGCGGCCAATGCATCAAGCGGTCGGGACATCGGCCGGCGTCGGCGTGCCTATTACGATCGCCGGTACAATTGGCTACATGCTTGCAGGCTGGCCGCACATGGCACAACTGCCGCCTCTGTCGGTCGGCTACGTGTCGCTGGTCGGGCTGATCTTGATGGCGCCGGTCTCAAGCTACACGACAAGCTACGGCGTCCGCCTGGCCCATTGGCTGCCGGGCCGAAAACTGGAAATTGCATTTGGCGTTTTCCTGATTCTGGTTGCGCTACGCTTCGCCGCCAGCATGATCTAGCCGACTGCGTTCAGGGCGTTCCGCGCATGCGCAGCCTGTCGCCGCGCACTTCCCAACTTTCCAAACGGTTGAGAAAACTCATTCCGAGCAAGTTGTTCTTGAGGTGCCCGGGCTGCACGACGAGGGCGGGTACCGCGCGTTCCGTAAGTCCACCGACGGCAACGCGATCGAGAGTCACCGCCGCCGCGCGCGTGCGACCATTAGCGGTGTCGATATTCACCGTGTAGTTGAGCACTTCGATCGGCAAACCGGCGGCCTTGGCTGCTTCCTGTGTCAGCACCACCGATGTTGCACCGGTGTCCAAGACCATTGGAACCCGCGTGCCGTTAATATGAGCGGCGACCGAGAAATCTCCACCATGACCGCGCACGACTTCGACGTTGCGGCCATGGCCCGCCACGTGACCGGGAACCAATTCGGCAATGACCCGATCGGCGATGTCGCGCAATTCAAGACGATAGCTGTAGCCAACGACGAGCAGCAGGCCGATGACAGTCCAGAAAAGCGCGGCCTCGATGGCTTTTGACAGTCTTTCCCGAAACACCACCAGCACCAGTCCACCGATAAAAACTACAAGTACAATTTTGATGGCGAGGGAGCCGATGTCGTGGCGAAGAAGGTTGGTGATCGCATCCTGATCCCGGCTCGCGATCAAGGCAGCAAGTGATAGCGCTACACCCAGGAGGAGGGACCAAACGAGACGGCGGCTCACGGCGTCATCCCACTGCCGCGGTCATTTTTGGAACGCTTTGGGCCACGCGCCGCTCAGGCAACTCATTCATAATGCGGCTGCGCTCTGCGGCGCTCATCCCGGCCCAGCGGGCGATTTCATCAATCGTGCGCCCACATCCGAGGCAAAAGCCCTGACGGACGTCGACGGTGCAGATTTTGACGCATGGTGTCTCAATCATGGGGCAGTCTCGAAGCCGAGTCGGGCGTGACCATAAGCACCGCACGCAGGAAGGCAATCGCGCGATTGTCGCAAGGGTGAAACCCTACGTGCCGGCACGGAAAAGCGGCCGCCGACCCGCGTGTCTTTTGTCGGGGGGGCTGACGTCCGCCTCGGCCGCGGAGGAAATCGGTGGCGCGCCTTCCGGCAAGGGTGACATGCCGGTCGCGACGCGCTCGGGGGGGAAGGTGACGATCACTTCGGTGCCGATACGCAATTTCGATGTCAGTGTGAAGCTGCCGCCATGCAGATCGACGAGACTTTTGGCGATCGGCAGTCCGAGGCCGGCACCTTGTTCCGCCGACTTGATCGAATTGGACCCTTGGCCAAACGATGCAAGAACGATCGGGATTTCCTCCTCCGGAATCCCCGCCCCGGTATCCTTGACACTGATGTACTGACCGCCGGAGGCCGTCCATCCGATCTTCAGCCAGATTTCGCCACCCTGTGGCGTGAACTTGATCGCGTTTGACAAGAGGTTCAGGCCGATCTGGCGGATTGCCCGCTCGTCAGCCCACAGCGGAGGCAATTCCGCCTCAAACATCTCGTGGATTGTTATGTTCCGGCTAGTCGCGCGCAGCTTCAGCAGGTGATGACAATCCTCCACGATGGCAACGAGCGCGACCGATTCCTCTTTGAGTTCATAGCGCCCCGCTTCAATCCTCGAAAGATCGAGAATTTCATTGATAAGCCCAAGAAGGTGGACTCCCGAGCTGTGGATGTCCGATGCATATTCTTTGTAAGCCGGAACCGTATGTGCCCCGAAGACCTCGGCCTTCATGACTTCCGAGAATCCGAGGATGGCGTTGAGCGGCGTTCGCAATTCGTGACTCATCTGCGCCAGAAAGCGAGACTTTGCGATATTGGCGGCCTCGGCTCGTCGGCGCGCTTCGTCCGAGATCGCTTTTGCCTGCTCGAGCTCGCCGATCAATGCATCTTTCTCGGCGCGTGCCTGAAGCGTTGCCAAAGTGCTCGAATAGAGTTGGTACGTGAGCGCGGCGAAGTACCCTTGCGCCGTGAGCGCCATGACCGAAAGGATGTAGTCGCGCAGCCTGCCTTGCAGCACGAAGTCGAGTGCAATAGCGGTGGTGACTGGAAACGTCGCGGCAAACACTGCCATCGGCAGGCTCGACGCGAGCATGCTGGACACTGCAACGACCAGCAGCATTACAAACAACATGAACGTACCGGAGTTGTCGTCGACCCCCACCGGATGGATCAGGATGAACATCCAGGCCAATCCGTAAAAAAGATCGAGCGTGATGAAACGCAGTCGCCAGGCGCGTGTCGAAATCTCGTTAGCGGGCTTTTCGAGGAACTGCCGGCACTTTGTCACTATGACCGCGTGGGTCACCAGCACGGCCACCGTCCAAGTTCCAGCGGCCAAAGCTCCGCTCCAAACGCTCGACATGAAGCCGACGGTCGCGACGAGAAGGAGAATGACGAACGATGCGGAAATCCGGTTCTGCGCGTATTGGCGCAGTAACTCGTACTCAAAAGCCGGTTTCGTCTCGCTGGAGGAGGTCAAACGGTCGCGCGCCTCGCGCACATGTTGAGTCGCAAGTCGACGGTTCACCGGCGAGCTTTCCGGTGGAAGGGCATTGAGATCTGGTTGTTCACCGGGAATCGGCATCAACGGGCGCCGTACTCACAAAAGACCAGCGGGAGCGTTGCGCAAAATCCTTAAGACCAGGCTTAAGAGTGAACTAAAAACCCTAGTTAACGAACCGTTACAGAGGCTTTGACAGCCGGTTTTACCCATGTTCGGCTGAGGAAGGGCCAAAAGCATTGGTATGGGGGCGTAATGAAACTCTATGACAGCCGGCTTGCGCCGAATCCGCGCCGTACCCGGATTTTCCTCGCGGAGAAGGGCGTCACGATACCGACCGAACAGGTCGACATGGTAGCGATGCAGCACAAGACCCCCGAGTATACGGCGATCAATCCACTACAAAGAATGCCGGCGCTGGTTCTCGACGACGGCACCATCATTACAGAGTCGATCGCGATCTGCCGCTATTTCGAGATGCTGCATCCCGATCCACCGCTGTTCGGGGTCGGTCCGAAGGACGCGGCCATTGTCGAAATGTGGAATAGGCGCGCCGAAATCAATTTTTTTGCCAATGTCGCCGCCGTGTTTCGGCACACGCATCCCGCAATGAAGGAGCTGGAGGTGCCGCAGGTGCCGGCCTGGGCCGACGCCAACAGGCCACGCGTGACCTGGTTCCTTGAATTGATAGATCGCGAGCTTGCCTCGCGCCAATTCATTGCTGGCGATCGCTACACAGTCGCCGATATCACGATGCAGGTCGCGGTCGACTTCATGAAGCCGAGCCGGCTCACGGTGCCCGACGGCGCGAACAACGTAAAACGTTGGCACGCTGCGGTGTCAGCGCGGCCGAGCGCGAAAGCGTGACTGTAAACGCGTGGCCGATATCAGCGATCGAGCAGTGCAATCAAGCTCGACGTATCCCAGCGTTTGCCGCCCATTGCCTGGATCTCAGAGTAGAACTGATCGACGAGCGCGGTGACAGGAAGATGCGCGCCGTTCTTGCGCGCCTCGCCTAGGCAAATCCCCAGGTCTTTTCGCATCCAGTCGACCGCAAATCCAAAATCAAATTTGCTGGCGGCCATGGTCTTGTAGCGATTTTCCATCTGCCAGGATTGGGCCGCCCCCTTCGAAATCGTTGCGATCAGTTTTTCGATATCGAGGCCAGATTTTTTTGCAAAGTGCAGTCCTTCCGCGAGACCTTGCACCAGCCCGGCGATGCAGATTTGGTTGACCATCTTTGAGAGTTGCCCTGAACCCGGCGGACCGAGCAAATTACAAGCGCGCGCATAGGACGCGATCATTTTTTCCGCTCGACCGAACGGTTCCGCGTCACCGCCGCACATCACCGTGAGAATGCCGTTTTCTGCGCCGGCCTGACCGCCCGACACTGGGGCGTCGACGAAGTCAAAGCCGCCCTTTTTTGCAGCCGCGTATAGCTCTCGAGCAATTTCGGCAGAGGCGGTCGTGTGATCGACGAACACTTTGCCCTTACCCATGCCGACGAAAGCGCCGCTCGGTCCGAGCACAACTTCGCGCAGGTCGTTGTCATTGCCCACGCAGGCCATCACAAAGTCCTGGCCCTCGGCAGCGGCTTTGGGCGTTGGGGCCGACTTGCCACCATACTGCTTCACCCATTGCTCGGCCTTGGCGGCGGTGCGGTTATAGACGGTCACCTCGTGCCCACCCTTGTTCTTCAGGTGTCCCGCCATCGGATAGCCCATGACACCCAGACCCAGAAACGCCACCTTCGCCATTGCGTGTCTCCTTCACCTCTCTTGGCCGGCCGACAGCCGATGCCTATCTCCCAATAGGTCATTGCCAAGGCGGGTCCGTCAACCGGTTCCGGCCGAGCCGATTGACCGGGCCGGCGCCTTGCATATGGTGACGCTCCAACCGGGAACATGCATCTATGGCAGTGAGTAAAGACCAAGTCCTCGTAGCGCTGGCAAAAGTCCCATCGCCGAATGGGGTAGCGCTGCCGGATGCGCGGGTTCTTTCCGATGTTGTGATCTCCGATGGAAAAGTTTTTTTCTCGCTCACGGTTGATGCGGCCGCGGTGAAGGCCTGGGAGTCCGTACGCAAAGCCGCAGAGGATGCCGTTCGCGCAATTCCGGGTGTGCATTCGGCGCTCGTTGCATTGACCGCTGAGCGCAGTGGTGCCTCCGCCAGCCGCCCTCAACAACCGGCTGGACAAAGTGGTCCGCGTGCGGCCCACCCGGCGGACAAAGTTCAGCCGGGGATACCCGGTGTGGACGCCGTCATTGCGGTCGCGTCAGGAAAGGGTGGCGTCGGGAAATCCACGACCGCGGTCAATCTGGCGCTCGGCCTGCGCGACCTTGGATTGAAGGTCGGCATGCTCGACGCTGACATTTACGGACCTTCGCTGCCGAAGCTGCTCGCCATCAGGGAAAAGCCACAGACGATCGGGGGCACACGCCTGAAGCCGATTGAGCGCTACGGGCTAACCGTCATGTCGATCGGATTTCTGATTGATGAAGAGACTCCGATGATCTGGCGGGGACCGATGGTGATGTCGGCTATCACCCAAATGCTGCGTGAGGTGGAGTGGGGCAAACTCGACGTCATGGTCGTGGACATGCCGCCGGGCACCGGCGATGCCCAGCTCACAATGGCGCAACAGGTCCCGCTGAAAGGAGCCGTGATTGTTTCCACACCGCAGGATCTGGCCTTGATCGACGCGCGGCGCGGCGTTGCGATGTTCAAGCGCGTAAATGTGCCCGTGCTGGGTGTGGTGGAGAACATGAGTTACTTCCTGTG
>JACZDD010066247.1_pt1 | contig 29589 bp, 24 predicted proteins | sample 8641771 | NCBI WGS metagenome assembly JACZDD01 (sample SAMN15324614, study PRJNA640507) | soil metagenome | isolation source: intercropping peanut in the second line | place: China: Luxin town, Laibin City, Guangxi Province | collected 2019-07-25 | depth 10cm m | reverse complement strand
ATCGCACTCGGGCGTGTTCTGTCTGCTTGGTTGCTCAACGCCGTGACGCCCATCGGCTCCTTAGGAGAACGAATTCGGACGACAGTGGAACAGCCAATATCGGATGAAACGGTGGTCGATCGTCTGGCGAAGCTTATTAGCGTGCGATATCCTTTCTTCTTTGCAACGGCGCACATGCCTGGCGAACCAATGTTGCGACGAGGCAATATTCACCGGTTTTGGGCGGCATTGGTCGATCATCTCGCGCGCGACAGTGCCGCATCTCGGCGCAGTACTCAGAGTTGATGCAGCCGACATTGCGCATTGTGACTGTTGAGGAGTCAGCCGATCAATTTAAAGTGTGGCGAACGCTGCCCTCATACGTTGATATCGACAACCATCCACTGTCTGGAGGGTTCGCAAGAAATTATTATCCGCTCGTCTTTGGAAAAGATCGCCGCGATGCAAGCTTTGCTGTCCTCAAAGATGAGAATCTTGATCTAATTGTGCTCTGCTCGCTTGGCGCGGACGTCGTCGATTATTATGGACAACCAATCGCATTATTCGGTGACGCCGTGACAGGTGCGGGGCAAAATCCCTCAATTGACCGAGCCTTTGATCATTTGGCTGCGCTCGCTGGAATGCACAGGAGCCTGTCGATAAGAGCCGATGAGCGTATACCAGCCATAAGTGCTGCCTGTTCCAAGCGAGGCTTCGCAGCAACGCAGTCTTTCAAAGGGTTGTGCGATTTAAGCATGGGTGAGGCGGGATTGCGCGCGGCTCTTCGACGAAGTTACCGATCATTAGTTAACTGGGGTCGGCGGAACCTTCGCATGCGCTTCGTCAATGGGTCGAATCCGGATCATTCGGCATTTTCAGAATATCAGGCGTTTCACCATCGGATCGCAGGGCGCACCACGCGGCCGCAAGATACCTGGGACGCGATGTACGATTGGATATCGCGTGGCAATGGTGAACTAGTTCTTGGATATCTTGGCGACGAATTGATAGCCGGCACCATGATCGTAGATGGTCGTACGACCGCCTGTTATGCATCTGGGGTTTACGACCGGGATCACTTCGACAAACCGGTTGGCCACTGGCCAACGCACATTGCTATATTGCGAAGCATAAATAGAGGAATGAAATGGTTTGAAGTCGGCGATATCCCAGCCAAAGGCACCGTCAGCAACAAAGAGTATAATATTGGCCAGTTCAAAAAAGGATTTGTTACCGAAATCAAGCCGTGGACGCATTGGACGCTAAGCAGACCCGAGAAGCACGAAAATAATGCCCATCGGGACCACGCCTAGCATCAGGTCGCGGGCGGACTGCTCTTGCTCGTGGATCCAAAGTTTGACGACGAAGGCCGCAAGTTCTGCTCGAGCGCGCGACCAAATACGATTGCAGGGTTCTCGACGATAATAAATGAAAGCCACGCCACGAGCAGAGTTGCGCTCGTCGCCGCCAACACAATGATGATCTGCATCGAGGTCGTTTCACCGAGCCAGACACCCAACGCGAATGCAAGCGGGTAGCCGATAGCCGTGTGATAGAGATACCAGCTGTAAGACACCTTCCCCACAAATGGCAGAACCGGAAGAGTTGGAAAAAATCGGATGCCAAACGCCATGATAACGGCGTTAAGCACCACAAAGAATGCCAATCCAAGCACAAAATATGACCCGAATACTGCCGTCGCCGCAGCCGAAATCAGGACCAGCGCGGCAAGGGCAAGTCCGGGCATCTCGCCACGGCTCCATGGCCCAAATTGCATGCCTACAAAGCAAAACGTTAGATACGTCAAAAACGTGCTGGCTTGTCCGCGAAACAAGAAGACCCCCGCATTGGCGGCGATGCAGGCATAGGGCGCCACGCGCAATGTGGCTGTACCGGCGCGCATGACGAATGGCGCCAGGAAGTAGAACTTTGTCTCGATAAGCAACGTCCAAATGACGCCCAACATCAAAGGTACGCCAAACAAGTCCTGCATAAGAACCGCGTTGACCACGAAATCGTAGGTCGTTGTGCTGGCGCCGCTGTAATTCGTTTTCTGAATCAGCAGCACAACGACAAGGCAGACCAAATAAGCCGGTATGATGCGAAAGAATCTGCGGCTGAAATACCGAAAGAGATCGCCGTCACGGACAAGGTGACGCTCCATAAGGAAGCCGCTCAAGAAAAAGAACAACGTGACTCCGCCAAGTCCAAATGGACCGATGAGAGCGCCGAGCCAGGTGCCGGAAACGCGGCTGTACACGTAGTGGAAAATAACGACCAGAATGATCGCCAGGCCGCGCACGGAGTCGAGCCCTGATAGGCGATCTTGGCTTTTGCCTGAAGATTGTATCATGGCTTGATTGTTCTGGCCCGCTCATCGACGTCTAGCAGAATTTCGGCAGCAAAGTCTCTTACCATTCTTTTCCAAATTTCGACCCTGGAATTGCCGGTGCGAACGCTCAACCAACACAATCGGGTCAACTCAGAGCAAGCCGCAAAGAATAAGGGCGAGATGAGCGAACTCATGTTCGTCTGCAGCGACCTGCTGGTTGGGGGAACGGAACGCCAGCTTGTCGAGCTTGCCTGCGCATTGTCCCGGGGCGGCTGGCCTGTCAGCGTCTATAGTGTGGCCGGAGCCGGACCGTTGCAGACTTCGCTTGAACGGGCGGGCGTTAGCGTCATCCTTCCGCCATTGAACCGGCCGCCGGTTGGTACCTCACTTATAAAGCGTGCTGCTGCGGTGATCGCCGCCGCACCGCACCTGCTAGTCTCGATGCTGAGGCGGCGGCCGGCAATCGTTCACTTCATGCTGCCTGAAGCGTACCTGGTTGGCGCGCCGCTGGCGAAAATCGCGCATATCCCGGTCAAGATCATGAGCAGGCGTAGCCTGAATCTCTATCAGCGAAGCTCGCTCGTGAAACGAATGGAACGCTGGCTGCATCGCTCGATGGATGCTGTTCTGGGCAATTCACTTAGCGTCATCCGCCAGTTGAAAGAGGAAGGGGTGCCGGCGAGCCGCCTCGGCTTGATCTACAACGGAATCGACTCGCAAGCCTTCTCCGGTCTCGACCCGCGTCTTCCGGTCCGAACATCGCTCAGCATCAAGCCAAATGCGCTCGTCCTCTGCATGGTCGCTAACCTCATTCCCTACAAGGGGCACGAGGATCTGATCGATGCCCTTGCAATCGCAGCTCAGAAGATATCTCAAGACTGGCATCTGCTTCTGGCGGGCCGTGATGACGGCATCGGCGCTCGTCTGAAGCACAAGACCATTCAACTCGGTCTTCAGAGTCATGTCTCCTTCCTAGGATCGCGGACAGATATCCCCGCATTGCTGGCCGCGAGCGATCTCGGCGTTCTGTGCTCGCATCAGGAAAGCTTCGCGAACGCCATTCTTGAAGGAATGGCAGCAGGCCTGCCGATGGTTGTGACAAACGTCGGCGACAACTCGGAGGCGGTTGTTGACGGCGTGACGGGCATTGTTGTCCCCGCGAAGGATCCGTGCCGGCTGGCTGAAGCAATCGTCCAACTCGCACGTGATCCGTCGATGCGTAGTGCATACGGGACTGCTGGCCGGCGCCGGGTGGTCGAGCGGCTCGGTATGGCACGCTGCGTCGCGCTGCATGAATTGCTTTATCGCAAGCTGCTGACTGGCGAGATGCCAGGCAAGATCCCTGAATTGCAACCAAGCCAGCTATGACCTCCATTCATCCCCGCGGAGGCGAGGATGAAGCTGCCCCTGGATTTCCGCTTTCGCGGGAATGAACGGAGAAAATCGCTTTAAGCCCAGCGGCTTCTCCAGGCCTCGAGCATCAGAACATTCCAGAGCAGGTACTCATGATTTCGTCGTCCGCCGAGATGAGCGCGCCAGATGTCACGCACTTGCGCCGCATCAAGCAATCCAGCTTGCCGCAGGCGTGTTTCCGCAAGCAGGTCTTCTGCCCAGTTCCTCAACGGCCCGCGCAGCCAGTCGCCAAGCGGAATCCCGAAGCCCATTTTCGGCCGTTCGACCAAAGTCTTTGGAACATGGCGATAGAGAACTTGCCGCAGCAGCCACTTGCTTATTCCGCCACGGATTTTTGCCGTGCGCGGCAGACGCCACGCGAACTCAACGACACGATGATCGAGCAGTGGCACGCGAGCTTCCAGCGCCACCGCCATGCTGGCGCGGTCGACTTTGGTGAGGATGTCATCGGGCAGGTAGGTTACAAGGTCGAGAAACTGCATTCGTTCGAGCAGGCCAGGGAAGTCCCTTTCGATCTGCGAATCCCACAACATACCTCTGGGCTCGACAGCGCCTGGCACGACCAGCGACGGATCCCAGTGCGAGACGAGGCGGCGGTAAAGGTCGGTGTCCCCCTTGGCGCAGAGAACCGCCGCGAACTTGTGCAGTTTGTCGCCCGCCTGGCCCGGGCGCACGCTGGCCGGGACGATTGAAAGGATTTGCGACCAGCGGTCGGCAGAGATGGATGTCAATACGTGTGCGAGAGCGTGTCGGATTGGGCCAGGCAACAAAGAGAACGAGCGCCACAGGCGCGTCGTCAACTGATAGCGATTATAACCCGCGAACAACTCGTCGCCGCCGTCGCCCGACAGTGCGACCTTAACATGACGCCGCGTCATCACCGAAACGAGATGCGTTGGAATTTGCGAGGAATCGGCAAACGGCTCGTCGTACATGTCCGGCAGCTTGGGAATTACGCCGAGCGCTTCGTTCGCAGTGACCGTAAGCTCGGTGTGGTCGGTCCCAAGATGGCGCGCAACGGCCGCGGAATGCTTGGCCTCGTCGAAGCCCGCAAGTTCGAAGCCGATCGTGTAAGTTCGCACCGGGCCGGAATTGGCCGCTTTCATCAGCGCAGCAACAGTCGAGGAATCAATGCCGCCGGACAGGAATGCACCGACCGGCACGTCCGCTACCAGGCGGCGGCGCACCGCGTCGAGAAGCAGTGTCTCGAGACGCTCCGTGAGTTCGCCGTCGCCGGCATTTATCGGGTCGGCAAGGCCGGCTCGCGCCACGCTCCGCGCATCCCAGAAGTGCGTGCTCTTCGGCTCGCCCTTCCATGGCAGCGTGAGAATCGTCCCCGGCTCAAGCTTGTGCACGCCTTCGTAGATCGTATGGGGAGCGGGGATGTAATTGTGCCGCATGAATGCGGCCACCGCCGGGCGGTCAATCCGCGGTGTCCAGCCCGGACACGCGCGCAAGGCCTTGAGTTCGGATCCGAAAAGAAAAAGATCGCCGAACTTCGCCCAGTAAAGCGGCTTGATACCGAGGCGATCGCGCACGAGCATCAACACCCGGTCTCGCCGATCCCACACGCCTATCGTGAACATGCCGATAAGGCGCTTCACTGTCGCTTCGACGCCATAAAGCGCAAAGGCTTCGAGCATCACTTCCGTGTCGGAATGCCCACGGAATTTCACGCCACGCGCTTCGAGCTCCGGCCGCAAATCCTGGAAGTTATAGATTTCGCCGTTGTAGGTGATGACGAAGCGGCCATCCGCAGAGATCATCGGCTGATGGCCGTTAGGAGAAAGATCGACAATCGAGAGGCGGCGGTGTGTGAGGGCAATGCCGGCATCGGCATCGCTCCAAAGACCATGGTCGTCGGGGCCGCGATAGGCAATGCTGTCGGCCATCGCGATCGCATTGCGTTCGAGTTGCTCGCGCGATCTCGCGGAACTGATCACGCCTGCAATGCCGCACATCGATTGACGCTCGAGCCCATTTGCCAAGTCTGATCGCGCAACAACGATTGAATGAGTAGCCGGTAACAGCGACAGCAACAAGAGTCGACTTCAGAGTTTCGTTCGGTTTTGGCGTTGGTGGGCGCGAGCGCGTGAATTTGCGAAGTACACTTCGTGAATTGCAACAGACTACGCCTCGTGGTCCGAGATACCCTTCGGGCGCTTCTCACCATGACGCGAGTCGGGCTACGGCGCCGAAACGACACGAAGTTCAGTTCGCAGTAAACCTTCAGTGGTGGTCTCAATTCTAAAGTCCTTATGAAGACATCCTCAGCACGAAAGGCCGAAATTCTGGCTGACTCGGAACGCAATGCCGCGACGCGCGAGAAATTCTGGCAACGCGCCGAGTTCTTCCACGAAGAGGACCTGCGCTATCTGCGCTTTCTGGTCCCGGAGGGCTTGCGCGTGCTCGACCTTGGCTGCGGGATCGGACACACGCTCGCCGGGCTCAAGCCGAGTTCTGGCCTTGGGGTCGATTTCAGTCCGGCCATGATCGCGGAGGCTCAGCGCCTGCATCCGGATTTGCAATTTCAGGTCGGGGATGTCGAAGACCCCGAGTTTCTGGGCTCGCTTCGGGGCCCCTTTGATGTGATCCTTATCGTCGACACGATCGGTTCGCTTGATGATTGCCAGGCTATGTTCGAAGCGCTGCACGGCCTGTGCAGCCGCGAAACAAGGATCATCGTGGTTTATTATTCCCACCTTTGGGATCCACTGATCCGTGTGGCGGAGTGGATCGGCTGGCGGACGCCACAGCCCGAACAGAACGTATTTTCACCCGCCGATATTCATGCCGTGGCGACCTTGTCCGATCTGGAGGTTATCAGGGCGGAAAGCCGGCTATTGTCGCCGTTGCGTCTGTTCGGCATCGGCTCCCTGATTAATCGTTTCATTTCCATTTTGCCGGTCATCCGCCATCTAAGCCTGCGCCATTACTCGGTCTGCCGGTCGCTGCGGCGGACGCAGGACAACGTACGATCGGTCTCGGTCATCATTCCGGCACGCAATGAACGAGGGAACATTGAGGCGGCGGTCAAGCGCATGCCGCAATTTTGCGACGAGCTGGAAGTCATTTTTGTCGAAGGTCACAGCCGGGACGGCACGTTGGCAGAAATCAAGCGCGTTGCGGAGGCCTATCCGGATCGGGACATCAAGGTGATGAGTCAACCGGGCAAGGGTAAGGCCGACGCCGTCTTCGCAGGCTTTGCTGCGGCTAAAGGCGACGTCCTAATGATACTGGACGCCGATCTGACCATGCCACCCGAACAGCTGCCCAAGTTCTGGCGCAGCATCGCCAGCGGAAAAGGGGAATTCATTAACGGTACTCGGCTTGTCTATCCAATGGAAGAAGGGGCGATGCAGTTTCTCAATCTCATTGCCAATAAAACGTTCTCACTGCTGTTCTCGTGGCTGCTCAATCAACGTTTCACAGATACTTTGTGCGGCACCAAGGCACTGCGTCGCTCGGACTACGAGCGCCTGCTGGCGGGACGCAGTTATTTCGGTGATTTTGATCCGTTCGGCGATTTCGATCTGATTTTCGGAGCGACCAAGCTCAATCTTCGCTGCGTGGAAATTCCGATCCGGTATTCGGCGCGCACCTATGGCGAAACACAGATATCACGCTTCCGCCACGGCCTTCTGCTCATCCGGATGGTCATCTTCGCTTTCTTCCGGATCAAGGCGTTTTAGGTGAACGCGCTTAATCAGTTTCGGCAGGCGTGGGATCGGAAACCGCTGCTTCGCCGCGTTTACAACGACATGTACGACCGGATCGCAGAGGCCTGCGTTCAGGGGACGACGCTCGAGATCGGCGGCGGCATTGGTCAATTCAAGTGCCGCTTTCCGGACGTCATCGCGACCGATATTCAGGGCGCGCCATGGCTCGACCTCGTTGCCGACGCACAAAGACTCCCATTCGCCGAGGGTTCGTTTTCCAACATTGTCATGGTCGACGTGCTTCACCACGTCGAATTTCCGCTGCTTTTCCTGAGAGAGGCCGCACGCGTGCTGCGGGGAGGTGGACGACTCGTGATGGTCGAGCCGGCGATCACCTGGGGAAGCACCGTGTTCTATCGGGTGTTTCATCACGAGCCGGTCCGCATGAATGTTGACGCTTTGAAGCTTGGAACGCCGGATGCGACGCGTGATCCGTATGACTCGAATCAAGCCATTCCGACGCTGCTCGCCTCGCGCGACCGGGCCCGCCTTGCCGCATTGCTGCCGACTCTGCGGTTGAATAAGACCGACTGGTTCTCGCTCTGGGTCTACCCCCTGTCTGGCGGGTTCAAGCCATGGTCCTTGCTTCCGGATCGCGCGGGCCAAGCGTTGCTAGCAGTGGAGAAAAAATTGGAACCGGTACTTGGGCGGCTGTGCGGATTCCGCCTGCTCACGGTTATGGAGAGAACGTGAGCGGGACTTTATGCTTGCGGCGGAGAAACCCTAGTCTTTCAAGTCCGGCGCCCACGAGCACCATGAGCACCGGTTCGATCGGAAGGCGATATTTCGGCGAGGCCACGGGACCGCTCACGGCCAGAATGAAAGCGATCCAGAAAAGCAGCAACAATAGAACTGTCCAGTTCTTTCGTTCGACAATCAGCGCCGAAAGTCCCAACAGTTGAATCAGGCGCATCACTGCGAGTCCAACGATGCCCAACAGAATTGTCCAGGCGTAGATGGCATTGTCCGTGCGAAACAGGAAATTGAAGACCTTGTCTGGCATTGAAGTCCCCGGCGTCGCATAGAAGCCCGTGCGCGGCAGACTCGAAATGACAGGTGATAAGGTCACAGCGGGCGACGCGAGATTTATCGTGGCGCCAAAGATCCACGCTTTTAGGATCGCCGCTGGTCCGAGTTCGGCTAGTTTCTCGCGAGCCAAAGTCTCATGGCGCCGCGATTGTTCAAACGGATTGTTCGATTCGACTGGGTGCCGTTCTTCCATTTCTTTCCGGATTTGCTCATATCCCACCGGCCACGGTGTTCCATTGCGTGCTTCTTGAACCAACGGCACGATCCAGTAGGCGAGGTGGATGCCGCCCTGCGACGTAAGGGACCAGGCGCCGTATTGGGTGACGTTGCGCCAAAGAACGGGACTGACGGCAAGCCCGACAATTGCGCCGACGGCGATGCACTGTGCGACAATCTTTGTGGTGAAACGATTGGCGATGAGTGACGCCAAAATCAGAAAGAGCAGTAGAAAAGCCGTCCAAGGGACGACGACAGCGCGAATCATGGACGCCGCGCCAATAGCCAGCCCTGCAAGTGTCGCCACGGCCCAGCCCGGCGTCTGGAGCCAACGGGCGGCCGCAAACAGAAAAGCCGCGACGCAAAAAACAAATGGTGTATCGGTTAGGATGAGTCCGCTCAATACGATCTGCGTCGGATTGATCGCAGCGGCGATGCCAGCCGGGGCAGCAATGCGCTGATTGAAGGTCTGGGCTATACCATAGGTAAGAAGGCAAGTGCCGGCATCGAGTGCGCCCTGCGACAACACATAAGCCAATGATGCCCATTTTCCAAAGAGGAGGGCGTGCAAAGCGGTCAGCCAGGCAAACAGCGGCATTGTAAAAATGCCGGGTCCCAGCCACCCTGTACCGTGTACCGCGCCGGCTTCGATCGCTTGCGCGAACCTGTGCGCGTCGCCAATGTACGTGGTGGAATCCACTGTCTGCAGGCCTGCATCGCCAAGCGTCGCAAACAGCAAGATTGCGTAAGCCCAACGTATGGCCAGCGCGACCGTGAAGATTTTCAGTAGCATCGAGTGGCGGAATCCATCGTATTTGGAAGCAGTCTGCTTTATTCGTAGAATAGTGTAGCAGTTTGGTCTGTCAGGTGAATTCTCCACCAATCGTGATCTTCCTCGTCACCGAGGATTGGTATTTCCTCTCTCATCGCCTGCCAATGGCGCTCGCCGCGCAGCGTGCGGGCTTCGAAGTGCACGTTGCCACCCATGTCGTATCCGGTGGCCCGGCGATTGAATCTCATGGATTCAGGCTTCATCCATTGAACTGGCGGCGCGGCAGCACCAATCCGGCCACGGTATTCACCATCGTTCGAGAGGTCAGGGGTCTGTACCGGCGGCTTGCACCGGACCTGGTTCACCATGTTGCGCTGCAGCCGGCAATCATTGGATCGCTCGCAGCCCTGGGTCTCAACATGGTTTGCCTCAATGCTGTTGCGGGCCTGGGATTTGTCTTCACTTCGCGGACTGTTCGGGCGCGCTCTACCAGCACGATGATGAAATTCCTCATTCGCGCACTATTCGGACGTGACCGCGCCGCTGTCCTTGTGCAAAACCCCGACGATCGTGCCGTCATGGAACAGCTCGGGATCGGGCCGCATCGGATTTTTCTCATTCGCGGATCGGGTGTCGATACCGAATTGCTTAAGCCTTTGGCCGAGCCGACTGGGCCTCTAGCGGCAGCCTTCGTGGGCCGCTTGCTTGACGACAAGGGTCTGCGCACGCTGGTGGCCGCTCACGAAATCCTCAATCGGCGCGGTAGGTCAGTTGAATTGATCATCGCCGGCGAACCTGACCCGGCCAATCCGGCGTCGATTCCGGACGAAGAAATCCAGGCTTGGACACGTCGCCCGGGTGTCAAGATGCTTGGGCAGGTTTCCGATATCTGCGATGTGTGGACCCGTGCCCACATTGCCGTTCTGCCGTCTCGCCGCGAAGGTTTACCAAAGAGTCTGCTTGAAGCAGCTGCCTGTGGCAGGCCGATCGTCGCGACCGACGTTCCCGGCTGCCGAGAGATCGCGCTGCATGATGAAAATGCACTGCTCGTTCCTGTGGATGATCCTCCGGCGCTTGCCGACGCAATCGATCGGCTCGCCAAAAACGCGGAATTGCGCAGCCGCCTAGGTGCCTCGGGGCGTCGGCTGGTCGAAGCTGAGTTCTCGGCGGCGCGCATTGGCCAGGAAACAGTGGCACTTTATACCCGGCTTCTGAACGCCACGGCACCATTGCGCGCCCGCGCCACGTGCGGCTAAACAGGCGCGGGCGAGGGAAAGCCATTGGCACACGGACGGAAAATTGCCGTTATTGGCCTGGGTTATGTGGGTCTACCAGTTGCGGTCTCGTTTGCGCGGTCGGGCGTACCGGTGACCGGCTTCGATATCGACCGTAAGCGTGTGGACGAGTTGCGTGCCGGTCATGACCGCACGCTCGAAGTTAAGTCTGCCGATCTCAAGCATCCAACTTTGCGATTCGATCACGACGGATCGTTGTTGGCCGAATGCGATTTTTATATTGTGACCGTTCCGACTCCAATCGACGGTGTCCGCCGGCCGGACCTTACCGCCGTCCTGTCGGCATCTGAAATCGTGGGCAAAGTGCTCAAACGCGGAGACATCGTCGTTTACGAATCAACCGTGTATCCCGGCACGGTCGAGGAAGAATGCCTACCTGTCCTGGACAGGAAGTCAGGGCTCACGGGCGGACGCGATTTCACCGTCGGTTATTCGCCCGAGCGCATTAATCCGGGCGACCAGACGCACCGCTTCGAGAACATCGTGAAGGTAGTGTCAGCACAGGATGTCCGCACGCTCGACGTCGTTGCGGACGTGTATGGTTCGGTCGTTAAAGCCGGCATCCACCGTGCGCCCTCGATTAGGGTCGCAGAGGCCGCCAAAGTCATCGAAAATACGCAGCGCGATCTCAACATCGCTTTCATGAATGAATTGTCCGCTATTTTTCGCCTGCTAGGCATTGATACAGGAGATGTACTTGCTGCAGCTTCGACCAAGTGGAACTTCCTGAGCTTCCAGCCGGGACTGGTCGGCGGTCACTGTATCGGAGTGGACCCGTATTACCTCACATATCGCGCGGAGAAAGCAGGCTACCACCCGGAAATCATCCTCGCCGGACGCCGCATCAACGACGGCATGGGTGCAAGGGTAGGTCGTGAATGCATGCACGCGCTCATGCAGCGCGGGCGCGCGAATTCGACCGTGACCATTCTCGGGATAACTTTCAAAGAGAACGTCCCCGACATTCGCAATTCGAAGGTGATCGACATCGCCCGCGAACTCCAGCGCATCGGCGTGGATGTACAGCTTACTGACCCGCTCGCATCGTCGGACGAGGTCATGCATGAGTATGGAATCCGACTGACGCCGATCGCGTCCCTGCGGCCCGCGGACGCAATTGTTTTTGCCGTCGCTCACAAGGAATACGTTGCCGGCGGGTGGCCACTCATCGCCAAGATGCTCAAAGACGGTGAAGGCATCGTGCTGGACATCAAGGCGAAACTCGATCGGATAAAAAAGCCGAAAGGAATCGATCTGTGGCGGCCCTAGCTGTCAAACCTAAGCGCGGTGGCGATGCCTGACGGGCCCATTCTCGTCACCGGAGCGGCCGGGTTTATCGGCTTCCATGTTGCCAAGCGGCTGCTGGGCGAAGGCCGCGAGGTCGTCGGTCTCGACAGCATGAATGCCTACTACGATCCGGTGCTGAAGGAAGCCCGTCGCGCCGAACTCGCCAAATCCCGACACATGCGCTTTGTGGCGCGCGACCTTGCCGACCGCGAGGCAACTGCGGCGCTCTTCAAGCAGCATCGCTTTCCCTATGTCGTGCACCTGGCAGCACAAGCCGGTGTCCGTCATTCGCTGGTGGATCCGTTTGCATACATCGACGCCAACCTCGCCGGGTTCACAACGATTCTCGAGGGCTGCCGGCACAATGGCTGCCGGCATCTGCTTTATGCGTCCTCATCGTCGGTCTATGGGTCGAACACGAAGATGCCGTTTTCCGTGCATGACGACGTGGACCATCCCCTCAGCCTTTACGGGGCATCGAAGAAGGCCAACGAGCTGATGTCGCATGCCTATGCGCATCTGTTCGGACTGCCGACGACGGGCTTGCGATTTTTCACCGTTTATGGGCCGTGGGGTCGGCCTGATATGGCCATGTGGATTTTTGCCAAAGCGATTTTCGCTGGCCAGCCAATCAAACTTTTCAACAACGGAAATATGCGCCGGGACTTCACATATGTTGATGATGTCGTGGAGTCGATTGTGCGGCTCATCGACCGGCCGGCCACAGCCAATCGGCAGTTCTCGAGTGTATCTCCTGATCCTGGTTCGAGCAGCGCGCCGTGGCGTGTTTACAATATCGGAAACAACAATCCGGTGGAATTGCTCGAGGTCGTGCGCCTACTTGAAGAGGCGATTGGCAAGAAGGCCAAGCGGGAACTATTGCCCATGCAGCCTGGCGACGTGCCCGCGACCTACGCCGACGTCGACGACCTTATGCGTGATGTCGGTTTCCGACCTGCGACCTCGATCGCCGAGGGCATTTCGCGATTTGTTGATTGGTACCGCTCTTATCACCGTCTATGAGCTAGTCAAGCACGCGGGAACGAGGCTTATGGCAAACAAGATCGCATTGATCACAGGCACGACCGGCCAGGACGGTGCCTATCTGGCCGAGTTGCTGCTTGGAAAAGGTTACGTCGTTCACGGCCTCAAACGGCGCTCGTCGTCTCTCAACACCCAGCGCGTCGACCATCTTTACGTCGATCCTCATGTCGGGAGTGCGAAATTCTTTCTGCACTATGGCGACATGACGGATGCAACCAATCTCATCCGGATCATGCAGGAGACGCAGCCGACCGAAATTTACAACCTTGCGGCACAAAGCCATGTCCAGGTGAGCTTCGAGACGCCGGAATATACGGGCAACGCGGATGCATTGGGCACATTACGCCTTCTGGAGGCAATCAGGATTCTCAAGCTCGAAAATCGCGTCCGGTTTTACCAGGCGTCAACCTCGGAGCTTTACGGCAACACACCGCACACGCCGCAAAGCGAAACGACGCCGTTCGCGCCGCGTAGCCCTTATGCCGCTGCAAAACTCTACGCGTACTGGATCACGGTGAACTATCGCGAAGCCTATGGCATCCATGCCTCAAACGGAATTCTGTTCAACCACGAAAGCCCGGTCCGCGGCGAAACGTTTGTTACCCGCAAGATCTCACGCGCTGTCGCGGCAATCGAAGCCGGCCTGCAGAATCAGCTTTTCATTGGCAATCTCAACGCACGGCGCGACTGGGGTCATGCGCGCGACTATGTTGAGGGCATGTGGATGATCCTGCAGCAGGCGCAGCCGGACGACTATGTTTTGGCAACAGGCGATGGCCATACTGTACGTGAGTTTATCGAACATGCCTTCGCGATAATCGGGCGTCGGCTCAAATGGCGAGGCGTGGGAGCGCAAGAAACTGGCATCGATGAGGCGAGCGGCAAGGAGTTGGTCAAGGTCGATCCGCGATATTTCCGGCCAACAGAGGTCGACGTTCTGATCGGTGATGCATCGAAGGCGTACACCAGGCTTGGCTGGAAGCATCGCGTGGGATTTGACGCACTCGTGAGAGAGATGGTTGAGGAGGACCGCAGGGCGTTGCGCGCCGAAGCCGGGCAAAGAAGCAGCGTGAACGGATAGCCGATGGCGCCGCCGCTTCTTTTCGATCTGCGCGGCAAGCGCATCTATGTGGCAGGCCACACGGGTCTGGCGGGGTCGGCAATCGCCCGCCGACTCGCGTCTGAAGGTTGCGAGGTTCTGACCGCGAACCGCACGGAACTTGATCTGACGCAGCAGGGCGCAACCGAGAAATGGATTGAGCGGACCAAGCCGGATGCGATTTTTCTTGCCGCGGCGCGAGTTGGCGGCATCTACGCCAACGACACTTTTCCGGCCGATTTTCTCGCCGATAACCTCGCGATCGGACTCAATGTGTTGCGCGCGGCCCTTGCGGCCAAAGTGACGAAATTGATGTTCCTCGGGTCCTCCTGCGTGTTTCCGCGCAATGCGCCACAGCCGATGACTGAAGACCTGCTGCTGACCGGCGCGCTCGAGCCGACCAATGAGTGGTATGCGGTGGCTAAAATCGCCGGCCTCAAGCTGGCGGAGGCCTATCGACGGCAATTCGGCGCTGACTTCATTTCAGTCATGCCAACCAACCTTTACGGCCCCGGGGACAACTATCATCTGGAGAATAGCCATGTTCCGGCGGCGCTCATTCGGCGTTTCCACGAGGCGAGGGTAGAAGGCGCGGATGAAGTCGTCGTTTGGGGGACTGGCAAGCCGAAACGCGAATTTCTAGCGGCCGATGACCTCGGCGACGCCTGTGTCTTCGTGATGAAGCACTATTCCGGCGACGGGTTCCTCAACATAGGAACCGGCAAGGAAGTCAGCATCGGGGAGTTTGCGCTGTTGGTTGCCGAAATCGTCGGCTATCGCGGCAAGCTCGTTTTCGATACAAATCGCCCGGATGGCCCGCCGCGCAAACAGCTCGACATTTCCAAAATCAGCGCGTTGGGCTGGACCGCCAAAACGCCGCTGCGCGAAGGCTTGCAGGGTGCTTATAAGGATTTTCTGGCCCGCGGCATCGGGGTGCGCGAACGGTAATGCGCCTGCGCTTGGAGCGCGACAGTCAATCGCTTTATAGTGGCGAGATCACACAGGATCGGAACAAATGACGGCCCCAACGCTGGCAAAGTTAAAGGTCAAGCTGTTCACTGACGGCGCCGACAAGGCGCAGATCGTCGAGATGGCGAAGCAGCCCTGGATCGCCGGCTTTACGACCAATCCGTCACTGCTCAAAAAAGCAGGTGTCAGCGATTACGCAGCCTACGGGCGCGATCTCGTTGCGGCGGTTCCCGACCGGCATATTTCGTTTGAGGTGTTTTCCGACGATGTCGCCGAAATGGTCGCGCAGGCCCGTGTCATCACGACATGGGGCAAAAATGTCTACGTGAAGCTGCCGGTGACGAACACGCGCGGCGAGGGTCTATTTGACGCGGTCCGCACGCTCTCGCGCGACGGCGTCAATATCAACATGACTGCGATCTTTACGCCCGAGCAGGTCGCGCGTGCCATCGAAGCGCTGGATGGTGGTGCGCCTGCCTGCGTTTCCGTATTTGCCGGCCGGCTTGCCGACTTCGGCATTGACTATCGGCCGATCATGCAGGACGCGATTGCGCGCGCACGCAAAACCCGAAATGTCGAGATCATCTGGGCGTCCACGCGCGAGGCCTTCAACGTCGTGGAGGCGGATGACATGGGTTGCCACATCATCACCGCGCCCGCCGACGTGCTCAAAAAGCTTCCTGCAATCGGCACGAAGTCGGCGGCCGATCTTTCGCTCGCCGCAGTGAAATCTTTCCGCGACGATGCCCTTGCGGCGGGCCTGCGGCTCGCAGTTCCGGCATCGCGGGCTGCCGAATAAATTTTCTGTTTACAGCAGAAATTGCGCAAAATCATCCGCTTGTAACGCTCTGAATCAAAACGTGTTCGCTGTGGATTCCAATGGGCTGTCGCCAGCCCCCCAGCATCGTGCTAGGGGGTAACGGGCGGCGGATTATTGGGGCGTTGGGGGATACCATCAGAATGCAGGCTGCAATAGCGAGCGCGGAGCGTCCGTTGCGTGTCGGTGTCGTCGGCGTCGGCGTCATGGGCAGCAATCATGCTCGTGTTTTCGCCGGTTTGCCTGGAACTGAGCTGGTCGGAGTCGCAGATCCTGATCGTAAGCAAGCGGACTTTGTCGCCCGGACATTGGGCTGCATTGCGGTCTCGGACGTCAGTGAATTGCTTAAGCGCGACGTCGACGCGATAACGATCGCAGCGCCGACCCACCTTCATCGGGAGATCGCGCTGGCCTGTATCGCGCGCGGCGTTCACGTGATGGTGGAAAAGCCGATTGCGTCTTCGGTCGAAGAAGGTCGTGAGATTATCAATGTGGCGCGCCGGGCCGGCGTGACGCTGATGGTCGGCCATGTCGAGCGCTTCAATCCGGCGGTCGAGGCCATCAAGGAAGCCATCCGCGGCGAAGATATTCTTTCAATTGCCATCACCCGCGTTGGCCCGTTTCCGCCGCGCATGTCGAATGTCGGCGTGGTGATCGACTTGGCGGTTCACGATATCGATCTGATCCGTTGGTTCACTGATTCCGACATTATCGAGGTACAGCCGCAGCTTTCGAGTGCGGTTGCGGAACGCGAGGACATCGCGCTTCTGCAGTTCCGCACGGCGTCCGGCGTGCTGGCGCATATCAACACAAATTGGCTGACGCCCTTCAAGGCGCGCAACGTCACGGTGGCGACGCGCGGAAAATATGTGATGGGCGATTTGCTGACGCGGCAGGTGACCGAGTGCTTTGGTTTTCAGCCTGACGGCAGCTATTCAATGCGGCATCTGTCGGTTGGCCATGCCGAGCCGCTACGGTCCGAATTGCTCGCCTTCCTTCGTGCCGTGCGTTCCGGGGACGCGCCCGCTGTCACGGGCGACGAGGCGGTGGCCAGCCTTGAAATCGCGACACGCTGCCTCGCGAAGCGCACGACCCAGGTGACGCCCGCGCGCCGCAAGGGTCCCCGCGTCGTCGCTGGTTGACGGGCCGGGTTCGTTTACGGGCGTTCGATGAATTTGCGCACCAATCCGCCGATCCCATTTATTGATGTGGCCGCGCAGCGGCGCAGGCTGGGTTCTGCCATCGACGTCGCGGTCGGCAGGGTTCTGAATCACTGCCAGTTCATTCTCGGACCGGAAGTGCGCGCATTCGAAGCCGAGCTCGCGGCGTTCTGCGGCGCGCGTCACGTCGTGACCTGCGCGAGCGGTACCGATGCGCTGGTACTTGCGTTGCGGGCAATGGGCGTTGGGCCGGGCGATGCGGTGCTCTGTCCGTCATTCACGTTTTGCGCGACGGCAGAGGTCGCGGTTCTGGTCGGGGCAACCCCGGTCTTTGTCGATGTCGACGCGGCGACGTTCAACATCGATACCAAAGGAATTGCCGGCGCGGTGGCAACCGCAAAAGAAGTCGGACTCAGGCCAAAGGCGATTATTCCGGTGGATCTGTTCGGCCTGCCGGCCGACCATGGCGCCATCCAGGCTGCGGCGAGAGCCGAAAACCTTTTAGTCCTCGACGACGCCGCCCAGGGTTTTGGCGCAACCTGCAACAACCGGCGCCTGGGCACGTTTGGCCAGGCGACGGCGACCAGCTTTTTCCCCGCCAAGCCGCTGGGTTGCTATGGCGACGGCGGCGCCGTGATGACCGACGATGAGAGCTTTGCCGAAGCCCTCCGCAGCCTGCGTGTGCACGGGCAGGGGAGTGACAAATACGACAATGTGCGCATCGGGCTTGCCTCGCGGCTCGATTCGATCCAGGCGGCGATCTTGATCGAAAAGCTGAAAATCTTCCCGGACGAAATCGATGCCCGCAACAGGATTGCCCTTCGTTACAGCGAAGGGCTTGGCGACATTGTCGGCGTGCCACGCATTCCGGCCGGCTACACCTCGGTATGGGCGCAGTACACGATCCGGGTCGCGGGCGGCCGTCGCGATGCTTTTGCTGCGGCGCTGAAGTCCGAAGGTATTCCGACGGCGATCTATTACCCGATCCCGCTGCATCGGCAGCAGGCTTACAAGCATTACCCGGTCGGGAAAGGCGGCGTTGCGGTGAGCGACAGGCTCGCAGCCGAGGTGATCAGCCTGCCGATGCACGCATATCTCGATGCGGCGACACAGGATCGCATCATCGATGCGGCTCGGCGCGGGATGAAGCGGTAATTGCGTTTATATTCCGCGAATATATTCGACGCGCGCTCCGGCACGTCGTGCGTATCGTTCCCCAATTCATAAGGAAACAGCTTTGAGCGAACTTATCCGATTTCGGTATAACACGATGGCTCACGAAACACCCGGCGGCGAATGGAAGTGGCGCGTGATCCTGGAAAAGAACGGCCAGTATGACGAGGTACTGGTCAAACATCTGACGATCAACGTGCCGTCGTTTTCGCAAGAAGACGAAATGCCGGTCGTGGGGCGGAAATATCACATCGCGTGTTACGGCGTGTTTCGCGTCGAGGACGGCAAGGGCATTGTCGACCCGCAAAAATAATTATCTGTGGCGGGAATCCGATGATCTGGCGAGAGAAAAATATCCGTCTGCGCCGTCTCGAGGCGGAGGCGATTCACATTCTGCGCGAGACTGTCGCCGAATTCCGCACCCCGGTGATGCTTTACTCGATTGGCAAAGACTCGAGCGCAATGCTGCATATCGCGCAGAAGGCTTTCGCTCCGGCCAAACCACCGTTTCCGTTGCTGCACGTGGACACGACCTGGAAATTCCGGGAGATGATTGCTTTCCGCGATGAAACGGCTGCCCGCCTCGGGTTGGATCTTCTGGTGCACGTGAACGAGGAGGGGCTCAAACGCGGCATTTCTCCCGTCGGGTCGGGATCGGTCCTTCACACCCAGGTCATGAAGACTGAAGGCCTGCGCCAGGCCCTGGACAAGTGGAAGTTTGACGCTGCGTTTGGTGGAGCCCGGCGCGACGAAGAGAAAAGTCGCGCGAAGGAACGCATCTTTTCGCATCGTTCCGCCAGTCATGGCTGGGATCCACGCAATCAACGGCCGGAGCTCTGGCGCCTGTTCAACACCCGTATCAAAAGCGGGGAGTCGATGCGGGTATTCCCGCTGTCCAATTGGACGGAGCTGGACGTCTGGGAATACATCCGAGCTGAAAGCATTCCCGTCGTGCCGCTCTATTTCGCAAAGGAACGTCCCATTGTTGAACGCAGTGGAACTTTGATCATGGTCGACGACGATCGCCTGCCATTGGCGCCGGGCGAAAAGCCACGGATGGTTCGAGTACGCTTCCGCACGCTGGGCTGTTATCCGCTCACCGGTGCAATTCGTTCCGACGCAGCGACACTCGATTCGATTATTGCCGAAATGCGCTCGTCAAAGAGCTCGGAGCGCCAAGGCCGCGTCATCGACCATGACGAGTCGGGTTCAATGGAAAAGAAGAAGCGCGAGGGCTATTTCTAATGACGGAGCGGAAGGCGCGGGAAGCGGGCGGTACGGCGGTTATCGATGCACGGCCTGTACTGCGTTTTCTCACCTGCGGTTCGGTTGATGACGGAAAGTCGACTCTGATCGGCCGGCTGATGCACGAACAGAATCTCATTTTCGAGGACCATCTCGTTGCATTGGAGCGGGATTCAAAGAAGCACGGCACGGTTGGCACAGATGTTGATTTTGCGCTGCTGCTGGACGGTCTCGAAGCGGAACGGGAACAGGGCATCACAATTGATGTTGCCTACCGCTATTTTTCGACCAGGCGGCGAGCCTTCATTGTTGCAGATACTCCGGGACACGAGCAGTACACGCGTAACATGGCCACCGGTGCCTCCAACGCGGACCTCGCGATCCTGCTGGTCGATGCGCGCAAGGGCCTGCTCAGCCAAACGCGCCGGCATGCAATTATCGCCAGTCTTCTCGGCATCCGCCATGTGCTCCTGGCCGTCAACAAGATGGACCTCGTTGATTTCAGGCAGGCCGCATTTGAAGGGATCAGCTCGGCATTCACCGCGTTTGGCACCACCCTTGGCTTCAAGAGCGTGGTTGCCATGCCGCTTTCAGCCCGCTTCGGAGACAACGTCTCATCAAAAAGTACACGAACAGCGTGGTACGCCGGACCACATCTGCTCGATTATCTCGAGACTCTCGACGTCGAAGACCGTCAGACAGACGGTCCCTTTCGCTTTCCAGTGCAGTGGGTCAATCGTCCAGATTCTGAATTTCGGGGATTTTGCGGAATGGTCGCCGGCGGCCGCGTGAGAGCCGGCGATGAGGTCACCGTTCTGCCGTCCGGGCGCACAACGCGGGTGAAAGCGATCCTGGGTCCCTCCGGAAAACTTGAAGCGGCGCTGACCGGTGATTCAGTAACTCTTACGTTGGAGGACGAAATCGACGTGGCGCGCGGCGACATCGTGGTGGCAGTCAAAGATCGTGCCCAGGTCGCAGATCAGTTTGCTGCTCACGTGGTGTGGATGTCGGCCCACAATTTGCTGCCGGGACGAACCTACCTGATGAAAATCAACAACAATACGTTGGGAGCGACCGTCACCGAGTTGAAACATCAGGTCGATGTCGGGAGCTTGGCCAGACTGGCTTCAAAGGCGCTGAGCCTGAACGAGATCGGAGTTTGTAACCTTTCGTTGGCGCGAGCGGTGACGTTCGACCCCTATGCCGAAAATCGGAATACCGGAGCTTTCATCCTGATTGATCGCTACTCGAATGAGACAGTTGCCGCTGGTATGATCGATTTCGCGTTGCGGCGCGCCACCAATATCCACCATCAGAATCTGATCGTCAGCAAGGTTGAGCGGTCGCTCCTGAAGCACCATCGCTCCGCGGTGCTGTGGTTTACCGGGCTGCCGGGAGCCGGCAAATCGACGATTGCGAACCTCGTAGAAGCGAATTTGCATGCGCGCGGTGTCCATACCGCGCTGTTGGACGGCGACAACGTACGCCATGGTCTTAATCGCGACCTCGGATTCACCGAGCCCGATCGGGTCGAGAACATCCGGCGGATTGGCGAGGTTGCGAAGTTGATGGTCGATGCGGGCCTCATCGTGCTGTGCTCGTTCATCTCGCCCTTCCGTGCGGAACGGCGCATGGTGCGGGAATTGCTCGAGCCCGGTGAATTCGTGGAGATTTTCGTCGACACGCCGCTGAAGGAATGCATCTCACGTGATCCCAAAGGCCTCTATCGGCGCGCCCTCGCGGGTGAAATAAAGAATTTTACCGGCGTTGATCAGCCGTACGAAGTTCCGGAAAGTCCGGAATTGCACCTTTTGGCCGGAAATGAAGGACCTGAGAGACTTGCCAATCGAGTGATCGAGAACTTATTGCAACTAAAAATCTGTTAGGCGCGACTCAGCGTCCCGCCGTCGCTGATCCAGAGTCTGCTGAGTGGAGACAGGATATATCGCGAAATGGCGCAACTCCTTCGTCGCAGGCACACTCAGGGTATGGCCTTGGCGCAGAGGGGTAATTCTGTTTCCTGGGGAATATCGCTGCTCAGCGCCTATTTATAAGGGTCTTGTTGGCAACGTCGTTAGGAGTTCAAAGCAGATAGAAAATATGCAAGAGTACCTTCGCCAAACATAAGGAACGGTCGGCTTGAGTGGCACTTAAGATTGGGCCACCGTTAGGATCTAGTGATTACTTTTAAGGGAAATCCGAAATATGCAATTCTAATCGCAAATTGATCTAAACGTGCGAGGTTATGATGCGTATTCGTTTGCGACAACGTTCAGTGGTGGTTCTGGCCATTATCTGTGCAGTTTTTTCTGTTGCGCTGAGCGGATCAGCATCTGCCCAAGTGAGACCAAAGATGAGTAAGCAGGCGGACAGGCCGGAAGATCTTTTGCGTGAGAGGTGGAGCAAAGAAGTTGATAGGCAGTATCAATCAACGTTGAAGTCGATCCCTGACCAGCCGCAGAAAAAAGCTGATCCGTGGTCTAATATCCGCAGTTCCACCCCCACACCAAAATAAGCGAAACGCTCTATTTGATGATCTCGTCGGCTAGTTGCTGTAGAGGCGACGGCACGGTGAGGCCGATGGCCTTGGCAGTTTTTAGGTTAATGACCAGCTCATACTTGCTCGGTGCCTGGACAGGCATTTGGGCTGGCTTCTCGCCCTTGAGGATGCGATCCACGTAGGCCGCGGCGCGCCGGATCAGGTCGCGGGGATCAGGCCCATAGGCGATTAGGCCGCCATCTTTGGCGTAATACGGGAAAGGGTAGATCGCGGGCAGTTTGTGGCGGGCCGCAAGCTCGATAATCAGATCGCGGTGAGACGCCGTTCCGCCCGATGTTACAATCAGACCACCGTTACCGGAGCGCTCCAGTGCTGCGATATCGCGCTCGATTTCTCCAGCGTCGCGCACGTTGATCGGCACGAGCTCCACCCCAAACGTCGGCGCTGATGACTGGATTACACTGAACTGGCCGGCCCCCGACGCTGCGGCGGGATCGCGAAGGACGGCCACACGCGTCACGTGCGGCGCGATTTGCCTCAGCAATTCCAACCATTTCCCGCTCATGCTGTATTCGAAATCCGTAAAACCGGTGGCGTTGCCTTCCGGCCGCGCCAGACTTCGGACGACGCCGATGCCGACCGGATCGGCCAAATTCACAAACACGATTGGGATGGTACGGCTCGCCTGTAGCACTGGCCCTATCGTTGAGCGGCCAACGGTCACGATTACATCCGGCGCGAGCGCCACCAGTTCCGCCGCGTATCGCTGAATGGCAGCGGCTTCCCCTCCGGGCCAGCGATAGTCGACCTCTCCGGGCCGGCGATAGTCGATCTGCAGGTTTTTGCCGGTCGTCCAGCCCAATTGCCGCAGGCTCTGCTCAAACGCTACGTTTCGTGCCTGTGCCTCGGGATCGTTCGCCGCGGGTGGCATGAGTACGCCAATGCGCCGAACGCCCTTCTCTGGCTGTGCATGCGCGACAAGCGGCCATGCAACCGTCACACCGCCGAGAAGTGTCATGAAGTCGCGCCGTCGCATTTGTCCCTCTTAAATCTAAACGTATCAGGCGTCGACTACCATGATGCCTCAACTTTTTGAAAAACCTCGTCGCGGAAGCGAGCGGCACGGTGTGTCGTCGCGATCTGATCGTCGAGCTTGCGCCAGCCCATAAACTGCCCGTAGTCCATTCTTCCTCTGCATACGGCCGCTCAATGGCTCAATGACGATAAAAGATCGAACAGAGAGATTGGTGTGAGCTTTGATATTCCGCAGTCGAAGAGTTTTTCGAAACCTGGAATTACACACTCAAGCCAAGAGCTCCCTTCTTTCGCGAAGGTAATTTCGCACATTTTCTATCCGCCTTGATTTTTTGACATTATGCCAATAACAAAATTTCAAATAAGCGTTTAGTAGCACGGCAGCATGCAGTACCCGCTCGGAGTAGTCGCCGCCGGCAAAGTAGCCTTCGACAAGCTGCCGCTGCTGGGACATCCCTTGAGAAATATGTATTACCAAACTGCGGCCCAGATCGATGTACCCATTGTTAAATATTGGGTTGGGGTCAACGACAGTCATCGGATGTGTTGCAAGAATGTTAGCCGCGCTAAAGTCATCATGACAAAAACTGCTGTGATTTTGATCGGATACATGGGCTTGGAGTATTTCGAATGCCTCACGCATTGACCCGTGTTCCTCACCAAGGAGCGAGTGCGCTCTGCCATATGCAATTGCTGCTATTACATCCGCTCCAAGAAACCATTCTCTGAATCCCGAATGTGCCGCGTTTCCTCCAATCACGGGGCCATATCCCTCGGCTTTTGGAGCGTGCATGCGACGAAGGAGTTGCCCCATTTCGCGGTATATTCCCTTTTCGGCTAACTCCTCTGGTGCGTATGCCTTGGCTAAAGTCGGAGCGTCCACATATTCCATGAGAATGTACACATATTCACCCATTCTGCCTTCTTCTATGACGTGCGGAACTCTGACGCCCGCTTTTTCCCATGCGTTCAGAAATTGCGCTTCTGCTTTCGCATGCGGAAGGATTTTGAAGACAAATTTTTTGCCTGAAGATTCGACGATACTTGTAAGAGATCCTGTAGCGGGAAAAGTAATGCCGACCTGCTTTCCCTGGAACTTGTCGTGCGTTGATAAATAGTCGCTGATTTGGGCAGCCAGGTTCTGTCGCTTGATATCAAAATCCTTATCGCTCTCGTGTTCGGTTGGCTGCGGTTCGTTGTGAAAAACAATCATAGACTAAGCATATACTATTACTTGGCAGCGTGCCTGCAGGACTTCCAACCATTTTGACCCCTGCAATTCTATGAAACCGGGGGTGTCAAGAACATTCGTGCTGTTGACCGAAGTTGGCAATCACCGAACAACGAAAATTGCACAATCATCTCACCTTTGATACCAGTGGTTTTAGTGCGTTACCAACGGCCCGTCTGAGTTCACATGAATATCGTTGAGCCTATATTTGTACAGTGCAGGAACAAGCCTGCGGAAATCGCCCTGGTCGCGCCCGGGACGGAATTGAACATTATCAGCTACGGACGGTTAGCGCGTTCGATTAACAACGTGTGCCGCAGAGCAATCGCGGCAAATCTCTCTGCCGGTAATCGCGTCGCCGTTTTTATTGAAGACAAGATTCTGCACGCAATCGTTCTGCTCGCTCTCACGCGCCTTGGCATTGTAACGATTTCCGGGCGCAATAAGAACTTCTCAAAACGTTTCGGAATAGACGCAGTGATTGCTGACAAGTCATTTACATTTCCCGTCGATAAAATCATTCTTGCCGACTTTGATTGGATTAGCGGCGACAATCGACCGCTCGATAGTAAGTATATTCATCGTGCCGCACCTGATGATCTCTGTCGGATTTTTCTTACCTCCGGTACGACTGGGGATGAGAAAGCGATTGCCGTGACGCATCGCATGCTTGCCGAGCGAATAGCCCGTCAAAATCTGCATTTCGGAAGCACGATTTCGTTTTCGTCACGGGTATTTGTAGATCTTAGCCTGACGACGTCGCTCGGCTTTCAATTGCTGATTGCGATGCTTTGGCGAGGCGGCGCACTGTTTGTTGCCGGTGGCGATCAGGCTACCATCAGTTCGTTCCCGATTTACAAAGTTCAAGGCATGGTTGTTTCGCCAGGAGGGTTGGCAGCAGTTCTGGATGCAGTGGAAAGACGCCCCCAGTATGAATGCAGATTTGATGCAATTTGGACCGGAGGAAGCTCGCTTCCCAAGGCATTGTCGGATCGGGCACGGATGCGGCTCTCCAGCAATCTCACGATTGCTTATGGGTCAACCGAAGCCACCATGGTCGCGTCGATGCCGGCCCAATTTTGGGATGGCGCACCAGGAGCGGTCGGTTATGTCTTTCCAGGCATTAATGTTGAAATCACTGATAACGAAGATTCGCGGCTAGAGGCGGGCAAGGAGGGTATTGTCCGGATCAAAAGCCGATGGGGCGCTACTGAATATTTAGGAGACCCAGAGGAATCCGCACGGGCGTTCCGCGACGGCTGGTTTTATCCCGGTGATATTGGTTATCTTACTAACGACAACATGTTGGTAATCTCAGGACGGGCTAATTCTGTAATGAACTTGGGAGGCGAAAAAGTAAGCCCAGAGAAGATTGAAGAAGTTCTGCTAGCTCACCCGAGCATCGCGCAGGCTGCCGTGCTCGCGATGCTCAGCGACCTCGGCTTGGAGCAGCAGATTTACGCGCTCATCGTCCCCCGCTCAGATGTGGACGCTAATAAGCTTCGTGAACATTGTTTAGCTAATATGCCGGCGCAGTTCGTCCCGTCTCGATTTATCACGGTCAATGAAATTCCAAAAAACGATACCGGAAAAATCGACCGTCAGAGGATTCTGGAATTGGCGAAGAGCAAGTTAAATTAGGGGGAATCCATTATTACACGTCAATCAACAGGTCGCGAGCGGTAGAAACTTACGATCATGAACATCGTCGATCCGATCCTGTTTCAATGCCGCGTAAATGGCGAGCAGCCCGCGATTAGTGCGCCAGGGACGAAGTTCGATCTCGTCACCTACGCGGAGCTGGAATACATGATCAATAACCTTACGCGGGCGGTGTTGTCGCTCGGACTCCAGCGAGGGCAGATAGTAGGCACCCTGCTGCAAGACAAAATTTTTCACGTCGCGCTCCTTCTCGCGCTGATGCGCGTCGGAGTGGTGACGGTAACTTGCCGTAGCCCTTCACTGCCGAAAGAAATCAATGCAACCGCCGTTATTACTGACACGCCGGGGCAGTTTGCCAATGTCGAGAGAGTTATCCGCGCGAACCCTGAGTGGGTGAGGGGCAGCAGCGAAGCCGTGGTCGACCCTCGTCTTGATCAAACCAAGCCGGACGACCTTTGCCGGATCATTCTGACATCCGGAAGCACGGGAATTCCGAAGGCTATCGCGTTTACTCACGATATGCTGATTAAAAAAAATGCACGCCTCGATTACTGCCAAGGTCCGCGATGGCCGTGGTGTTCCCGTTTGTTTTGCGATCTGGGCTTAAGTACTTCGCAAGGGTTCCGCTACGTTCTCCATATGTTATCGCGGGGCGGTTTAGTGATGGTGTATGGGGAGGAAGCCCTAATTACGTTGCAGTCTCTCAATCTGTTTGAGATGCAAAACATGGCCACCTCACCCTTCGGGTTGGCTGAGTACTTGAAATTCTTTGAGTCGGAACCTTCTTTTCATTGCAATTTCGACCACATCTTGGTGGCTGGTGGCATGCTGACCAAGAGTTTAGCCGAGCGCGCATGGGCACGGATGTGTCCCAATCTCATCAGCCTGTATGGGGCGACCGAGGTTGGGGCGATAGCCACCGCAGATGCTCGTGTGACCACTTCGGTTCCTGGAGCGGTGGGTAACATCCTGCCGGATGCGCAAGCGCAAATCGTCGATCAATCCGATGTGCCGTTGGCGCCGGGATCGGAAGGCATCGTACGGGTGCGCACAGACCAAGGTATCACTGGCTATTATGGTGATCCCGAAAACTCATCGGCGAAGTTCCGAAACGGATGGTTTTATCCCGGCGATTACGGCTATATCGCGGACCAAGGTTTGCTCGTTATTACGGGTCGCCAGGAGAGCCGGCTTAATCTGGGAGGCGACAAGGTCAATCCCGAAACTGTCGAAGCTGTGCTGGCCACGTTTCCCAACGTGACCGATGTCGCCGTTTTGACCGTACCGAATGCGCTCGGCATTGAAGAGATTTACGCGTTGATCGTGTCGCAATCCGCGCTCGATGCCGATGCCCTCCGGACCTATTGTCAAGAGCGGCTTCAACGGCCCTTTGTTCCTGTTCGCTTCATTAGGGCAGATCGCATTCCACGGAATGAGATGGGAAAGATAGAACGGGGTCGGTTAATGGAAATTACGAAATCAAAGTTGAATTAGGTTTTGAGGAGGCTGGTTCGCTTGAATTCGAACAGGCGTGACTACTATTCATCGCCCAACGCCAACCTCAAGACCCGTTGGCTCAGCGGGGACAATAAAGGGAGTTTTTGTTCGACGACCTGGGGGTGCGTCACGACTAACGATGCGGCATGGGTCCGTATGGCACTTGCCGCCTCCTTAACGGTTCGCTCAAACAGGGGCGAATGAACATGCAGCAGCGTTGAAGTCGGAAGAGAGCAATCAGAAAAGTCGACTGAGCAACCGATTGAATTAAGCCACTTTGATGTCGTGTTGCGGTTGTTAGAGTCAGCTGCGAGAAGATCGATATCCAGGACAAAATCGCAATGTGCTATCGCCTGCATCGCCGAAGCGATCCAGATTATCAAAAACACGTCAAGACAATCCCTCTGGGCCACGAACTGACTAGAAATCAAATCTAGAGGCAGCGAGGGACGTCTCGAGAGATCTTGCGCTAAACGCTCGAACGCTTCGATATGCATGAAAGCATGAGGGTGTAAATTGCGCAGCTTTAGCGCGATCACTATCGCGCCTATGGAAAAATATGGATTGATTTTGAATGAAGCCCACTGATTAATCGGGTTTCGTATTTGAGCGACGTGAATTCCTCCAAACGTTTCCCTCATCCAGGCACTACGCATTTGACTGCGGCAAAAACAAAGGATTGCTCGGCGCCCAGCGGAACTTGCGTCCGAAATCAATCCACGGAGATAATTGCGAAGTCTGTTGTCGGTTTGGCTCGGCCGAAGCAGATAACGATCATAAGCCAAATCCGGTGAATACCGAAGGCTGGAAGATCGAAGAAGGTTTGCATATTCCGCGAAATAGTTTTTTTTGGTAGTCGGATGCCTTAGCGCGCGGCTAAAGGCCCCATCGGGAGGTTGTTCGACAGTCTTCTCGTCTAGGCGAGCCATCTGCTCGTGAAGGGGTTCATAATAGCAGCGATGTAATTCGCTCTCACGTAGCTTTAACCAGATGTACGTGCTGCCCGACCTCCACCATGCGTGAACAAAAATAGGATCCACGGACAACGTCACAACGGCTCAATGGTTATGTGTATCGATATCCGTATTGTCGGATCGAATACTGAGAATTCACCGACGACTATGGTCGCAAGGCTATCGTCAACAGGCCCAAGTCGTCTAGGCAAATTTGTCATCGTGAGCTAGAAGCACTCTCCGACAACTAGCGGTTCTCTAAATTTACACGACGCGCAGCAGCACGTCACTTTTTTAGGGTACTGAGGTACTTTGTCGGAGATGCGGGTGCCTCAAAAAAGGAGGTTTCGAGACTGCAAGTGCAGCGATCGGTTGTGACGACATTGCAAGCCAAGTTCAACGAAGCAGCGGCGGCGTGTCAGCAGGGAAGGCTGGCGGACGGCGAACGAATTTATGCGGGTATCCTGCGGCAATATCCGAACCAATTCGATGCACTGCACGGGCTCGGGCTTATAGCTGCTCAAACCGGACGAACAGAGCGGGCGGTCGAATTGTTCAGAAAGGCGATTAAGTCAAATTCAAAGGTCGCCAGTGCCCACAGAAACCTAGGCATCGCACTGAAAGAATTGAGGCGCTCTAAGGACGCGCTCTTGAGTTTCGACAAGGCGATCGCGCTCAAGCCAGATTATGCAGAGTGTTACAGTAGCCGTGGTCTTGCGCTACAAGATCTGAAGCGGCCCGCGGAAGCGTTGGTGGCTTTTGAAAAGGCGATCGAACTCAAGTCCTATTTTCCCGAGGCGCACTACAATCGCGGTGTTGCGCTGCAGGAGCTTAACCGACCCGCGGACGCGGTGCTTGCTTACGAAAAAGCGATCGAGCTCAAGCCCTTCTTTCCCGAGGCATTCTACAATCGCGGTGTTGCGCTTGAGCTGCTGATGCGGGCAGCGGAAGCGCTTTTATCATACGACCGAGCGATCGCGCTTAATCCCCGCTTTGCGGAGGCGCACACCGCTCGTGGCAACATACTGCAAGAACAGAGGCGTCTTGAGGAAGCCCTGGCGAGCCACGACAGGGCTGTCGCGCTCAAGCCCGACTTTGCCGAGGGGCACAACCACCGCAGCATCGTATTGATGTATCTGATACGTCCCGCAGAGGCCTTGGT